>Ga0179593_1504403_pt1 | contig 10356 bp, 14 predicted proteins | sample CZODoug2_1_08_16_FD_185931 | JGI IMG/M metagenome (GOLD analysis project Ga0179593, IMG submission 185931) | Vadose zone soil fungal communities from Angelo Coast Range Reserve, California, USA - CZODoug2_1_08_16fungal (PacBio error correction) | ecosystem: Environmental > Terrestrial > Soil >...
AAGGAAAAGTCTGGTCGGGGATTGGGGGGGAATGAGTGGAAAAACAAGACTGGAAGCGAGCGCTACAAAAAAATCGTCAGGGGGGGGGGGGGGGGGGCCTGTGTCAGAATGCGATTCAGGGGCGGGGGGGGCGATGCTCTGATGTACCTAGATCAAAAAAACGCGGTCTCGGGCAAAAATTACAAGTGGTACAAAAAAAAAGAAAAAAAAAAAGGAACAGACGTAACGTGGTGCTGTTCAAGGATTGAAAAGGGTACTGCGGGAAGTCGGGTCGAGCTCGAAAAGGGAAGGTCAAAAAATTGGTTTTGGGGGGTGGTAATGTAAACATTCTTGGGAGCTTGGTTAACGGGGTCTCTTTCAAAAAACGGAAAGGCTGGGCATGACAAACGCGCGCGGGGGGGGACCGCTGGAGGAAAAAACCATGCTTTCTAAAGTGGGGGTAAAGAAAAACGGGGGCTAAGGCTAACGGTCGATCGAAAAAACAAAAAAGGGCATTAGAACTGTCGATACACTTGTGCATGGGGGGGGGGGGGGTGGGGGGGGGGGGGGGGGGGGGGCCGAGGATTCGCGAAAGGGGGGGAAAAAAAAAAAAAGGCGAGCTGTTTAAGAGGTGTCGAAAGGACAACGTGTCTTGAATAATCAGGCGGGCAGTCATAGCTGGTCTCTTCGGCCGTTGAAAAAGAGGGAACGACAGGTCAAACCTCTATCAGGATGTTTGTCAGTCGGGAGTAGGATTGGAGGACGAAACAGCGTTGAAGCCAAGAGGGCATCGACGTTATTAGCACCACCAACGGCGAGATGGCAAGGGTGCTCACAAAATTTAATGGAAGCACCCTCCCAAACCAAAAACCCGGGAGGATACAAAAGACGGGGGAACGGGGGGTCACTAGGCGATATTGTAAAGAAAAGAGGAAGAAGTGAACAGAGTTAACAGCGCCCGGCCTTGAGTAAGCTGCTAAAAATACGGAAAAAAAGGTAAAGTGGAGGAGCTTGACAAAGGCGTACCTTCCGTTACCTAGGAGGGGGGCGGAAGTGACGCGAAGACACTGCTCGGAACCTTGTCAAAATCACGTAGCTAGGGGTGTGGGGGGGTTTTGTGTGGGGTGTGGGGGGGGGTTGTGGTGTGGGTTGGGGGGGGGGGGGGGGGGGGGTGTTGTTGTGGGGGGGGGGGGGGTGTGTGTGGGGTTGGGGGGGGGGGGGGGGGGGGGAGGGGGGGGGTGTTTTGGTTTAGGCAACAGTGAAAAAAGTAGGAAAACACCTGGGAACGAGAGGGGGGGAACTTCATGGGGGGAACGTGAGCGGGGAAGGGATTCACAGACGTCCTTGGGTAAAAAACTGTCGAAAAAGGAAACGTTCTTACATGGGGGCTTGCGGGCTAAAAGGGGAGAGGAATCGCGCTCTCATAATCGTGGGGGGGAAAAGGGACAAAAAAAAGACAAACAACACACAACACAAAAAAAAAAAACAAACACAACAAAAAGACAAAAAAACAAACACACAAAAAAAAAAAGAAGACCCATCGATTCAACAACCACACCCCACCCCCCCAAAAAACAAACACACCCCCCCCCCACCCAAAATAAAAAACCAAAACCCCCACATATCCCCCACCCAAACAAAATTAGGGTATGGAGGTCAGGGGCGGTACAAGGATCTGAGTCCTGGAACGGGGGGGTGGGGGGGGGGGGGGGGGGGGGGGGGGGGGGGGGGGGGGGGGGGGGGGGGGGGGGGGGGGGGGGGGGGGGGGGGGGGGGGGGGGGGGGGGGGGGGGGGTGGGGGGGGGGGGGGGGGTGGGGGGGGGGGGGGGGGGGGGGGGGGGGGGGGGGTGGGGGGGGGGGGGGGGGGGGGGGGGGGGGTGGGGGGGGGGGGGGGGGGGGGGGGGGGGGGGGGGGGGGGGGGGGTGGGGGCGGGGTGGGGGGTTGGGGGGGTGGGGGGGGGGGGGGGGGGGGGGGGGGGGGGTGGGGGGGGGGGGGGGGGGGGGGGGGGGGGGGGGGGGGGGGGGGGGGGGGGGGGGGGGGGGGGGTGGGTTTGGGGGGGGGTGGGGGGGGGGGGGGGTGGGGGGGGGGAGAGGGGGGGGTGTGTGGATGATGGTTTGGGGGGGGGGGGGGGAGGGGTGGAGGTGTGGGGGGGGGTGGGGGGGAGGGGTTGATGGGGGGGTGGGATGGGGGGGGGGGGGGGGGGGGTTGAAAAAATTTAAAAGTCTAATCAGCATGGGGGTGCTTGTGGTCTCTTATAAAAGTCAATGCGAGCACACATTCTTGCGTTCTCGTACTGGCCTAAAAAAAAAAAAACCGGGGGGGCGAGAACTCTATGGGGGTGAAAAAAAGGGTGGGGGGGGGGCCGGGATTCAAGGGGGGGAGGGTGGGGTGGGGGGGGGGGGGGGGGGGGGGACGTGGGGGGGGGGGGTGGTGGGGGGGGGGGTGGTGGGGGTGGGGGGGGTTTTGGTGCGGTGTGTGACACGGAAGAGCGTTTTGGTCCCCTGTGTGTTTGGTGTGGGTTCAATTGGGGTCTACCCCGGGGTTTGGGGGGGGGGGTGGTGCCTGGGGTAGCACCCATGGGGGGGGGGTGTGTTCACAACCCACTGGGGTGGGTTGGCCGTGTGGTGGGGTGTCAAAGGGGTGTTGGGAGCAACCAAACAAACACAAAAACAATAAAAAAACCAAAAAACAGGTTTTCCGGGTGTGTGGTAGGTGGGCGGGGGCCGGGTCCTTTTGGGGAGTGGGGTGGGGGGGTGAGTGTTGGTGGGTTTAAGAGTCCCCGGGTGGGGGGGTGGTTACGGTCCATTGTTGTGGGTTGGTGGTGTGTGGGGGGTGCGGGGGGTTCCCAATGCTGCGCCTTGTATCGGTGCAAAAACGGGGGACTACTAGATAAGATTAATTATCGATTCGGAAAAGGATTGGGGGCTAGGGCAAAGTGGGCGCTTGGTAGAAAAAACACAAAAAAAGAAATCTTCTTTCGGGGGAGGGGGGGAGATTTGGAAAGTGAATCAAGGGGGAAGCTTTGACTGAAGGACTCGAAGAGAGAAAAAAGGCCAAAAAAGGTTTGGTACGGGCGGAAACGGGCAAAAGAAGGCGGGGCCACAAAAAACAACCCATGTGAATCTTCACCGGGGGAAAAAAAAATCGACCCCCCCATTAAACCACAAAACCAACCCAACCAAACACCCCCACCACACAACAAAAAAAAAAAAAACGAAAAAAAAAAAACAACAACCAAACCAACAACAAACGGGTACCACCATCCATCCCAGAGAACACACCCAAAATCAGAAGAAAACGGGGGAAAAAAACCCCTCAAACACCACCAGTGCAAAAAACAAATCACACACAACCAACCACATTAAAAAAAAAAAAAAGACTCAACAACACCCCAAAAAAAAAGAAAAAGAAAAAAAAATCATCGCACACACATAAAAAACAAAAAAAAAAACGGAAGCCTACGGATGGTCGTTGAAGTGAAAAAAAAAAAAAAAAAGCCAAAACTTCGATTAACAAAAAGTTTCTCGATTCTGGGAGAAAAGAGTTCAATATGAAGAGGATGTTTGGCAATGACTAAGAGGTGCGATTGTCTCCGGTGGAGAGGTGGGAAAGAGAACTGGGGGGGGATGACAGGCAGGGACTTCAAAAAAAAAGGGGACAGTTTTGCCAGTGGGGAAATAGGGAAAAAAGGGCGGAAAATATAAGTATTGCGGGGGGGGGGGGGGGGGGTGGGGGGGGGGGGGGGTTGGTGTGGTGAACGTGCCACGGGATCACATCACGTTGTCCTAGGCTCTGTACCTGTAAAAATGAAAGGTGTTCATCGCGCGTCCTCGCTGAGAAAGAAGCTTGGGAAGTTCTAAGGGATTTCTTCCAACTATCCCCCAGTTGGGGGGGGGGGGGGGGGGGGGGGGGGTGTGGTGTGGGTGGGGGGGGGGGGGGGGGGGGGAGGGGGGTGGGGGGGGGGGGGGGGGGGGGGGGGGGGGGGGGGGGGGGGGGGGGGGGGGTTGGGGTGGGGGGGGGTTGGTTAAAAGTAAAAAAATGACGAGAAAGGTGTGGGGGGGGGGGGGGGGGGTATGTGGTTTCGGGGGAACTGTTGAAAACATGCTTTTCTCTAGGTCGTGGTCATATAGAGAAAGAAAGCAGGGGTACCTATTGACGGGGGGGTTGACCATTACGTTTCAGGAAAGAAGGTTCTGTTGGAGAACGATAGGGGGGGGGGTTTTGTGGGGGGCAGAAAAATTGTTTCCTATGCGGCCGAAGGGGACGGGGTTCTGTCGCACTCGAAGGGTGAAAGGAGTCGGGGCGCTTTCGACTGCAACAGAAAGGTTCTTTCAGGCGCAGCAAAAATAAAGGAGAAAACATCAACAAGAGCACAAGATATAGAATTGGAAGGATTCAGGGAAAAAAAAAAATAAAAAGACCAGCGGCTTTCCAGGGGGGGTTGGGCGTACGAGCGACACGACGTGAAGATTGTCAGAAGAGGTGTCTGCTTCATAGTCAGAAGAGGTCGGGAGGAGAGAGGGCGGGTCAAAAGAAAAGAACGAGGCGCGTCTGGGGACCACGTCGGGCACGAAAGGGCAACTAGCGAATCATGCATTTGGCACGGGTCCGAAAGAGGAAAAAAAAGACCAACTCTTTGTTTCGGTTTTCAAAGATTTCGCTTGAACTTCGCAAAAAGGGTGGGGGGGGGGAGGTAATCTCATTGGATAAGGTCTGTCTTTGATTCAATGGGGGGCTGGGAGGGGAGGGAATCGGGCTCTTTGGCTCAGACGCGCATGGGTGTACTGTGGGTTTTTGAGTGGCTATGCTAGAAGCACAACCTTATATTGAGTGGGCGCCCGTCGAAAAAAAGGGGGTAATCTGAAAGTTCGGGTGCCGGTCGTCATATTCACGACGCGCGGGAAGGGGATAGAAAAGCCAGGGGGAGTATGGGGAAAGAAGGGAGGGTGTAAGGGGGGAAAAGGGGGGGGGGGGAAAGGCAAGGGGAACAGGGGGACATTGCAGATCTTTGGCCAGGAAGAAGATAGGCGGGAAAGTTGAAGGAACTATGAAATGCGAAACAAGGCCTTTCTCGAGGGGGGAGGAGGCGTGGGGTATAAGCGTTTGAAGTGCCAAAGTTCGGGGGAGCCCAAACTTGAAGAAAAAAAAATCGTGCGCCTAAAAAAAAAAAAAAAAAACAGAGAAGGGGGGAAAACGTGAGGGAGGGAAAGGCGGTGTTGGTGCGCATTAGATGATGCGGAATTCGATTGGCATCTCCGAAAAAAAGGGAAAGAACGTAGGTCTGTGTTCTGGAAGACACAAGAGAAATGTGAAACGGGGGCTCCACTTTCTAAGGCGGAGACTCAGGCGTCGGGAGGGGTAAAAGGTGTGTCGGTGAAAAGAACCAGTAGGGGGTGGTGTGGACCAAAATTGTGGGTCAAACGAAACTCGTCGCAGGAAAAAAAGTCTGGACTGGGGAGTGATCTTTGACAATGGGGGGAGTAAGTAAAGTCGAGTCCAAAGCGCAAGAATGGGTCGGGCAGTAGGAAAATGAGGATACGGCCACAAAATCCCAGGAAAAAAGAGGGGGGGAGGAGACTGGCTTATTTTAACCGCTTGAACGTTGTCGACAGGGGCAATAAGACTGACGACGTGCGCTTTTCTAGGGAAAAAAGGAGTCAAAGAAAAGAAGGGGATGGAGCTCGCGGAGCGTCCAACAGGGGGGCCCATCCCGTGAAAGGGGCACAAGGAGGGGGGGGGGGGGGAAACGGGGAATTGTCACTGAAAAAACGGAGTGTAGCATTCACGCGGGGAAAGAGGGGGAGGAAAGAGAGGTGGCACGTTAGTCGTTGCCGGTGTCAGCGGGGGGGGGGGGGGTTGGGGGGGGGGGGGGAGGGGGTGGGGGGGGGGGGGGGGGGGGGGGGGTTGTGGGGGTGGGTTGGGGGGGGGGGGGGGGGGGGGGGGGGGGGGGGGGGGACTTTTGGGGGAGCCATTAATTTATTTTAGAACCAGAGAAAAGAATGGCTATGGGGTCTTCCAGAGGTCCTTTCCTCTGGGGTAAAAGTTTAGCTGACATGACGGTTTCTGTACCCTTGGATTACCGAAACAATGCCGCTTGGGAATAAGGGAAAAATCATGATACCGTAAAACGGATGGCTATTTTCAGTAAAGGGGGAATTTTCAGGAGAGGGTGGGGGGGGTCTATATCTCTCTCTGGTTCGGGTAGCAATCGAGGGACGATGTTAAAAAAGAGCGAGTAGTGCTTCCGGGAGGAAGAGAAAGGTAGTTCACGGGACTTTCTATTCCAGGCTGAACAAAAAGAAAAGATTTCGATGTAAAGTTTTATCTGGGCTTGAAAAAGAAAGTAAAGCGGAGGGAGCCAGACTATCTTGCACAGGGTTGCAAGCGGGTTTTTCGGTACGAAACTGGGACGAAAAAAAAAAAAATTGAACACGCAGAGAAAGTCTCGGGATGAAGCTGACAGGGGAAAAAGGGGTGTGAAAGAGAACCGGCTTTCAGAAAGTGGTCTGACTCAAAAGAGAGCTACTCTGGGGGAAAAAACGCCGGGGGCTCTTCGAAGAAACTCGGGGGAAAGATCGTCTGGGACCGAATCGTTTTGCAAGGAGCGGCGAACGGTCCGGGATTCTGGGTGGGGGCGCGGGGGCAGTCGATTTCCAGAGGGAAAAGGGCAAAGAAAAACAACCCTTGTGGTTCGGCCTATGCGGGAAGCATGGAGAAGGAAAAAAAAAAAAAAAGAGGCTGTGCAGTGGCAAAGAGTACCTTAAGTTTGGTTCAAGATTTCAAACCAAAAGAAAGAAGCGTCAACCAGCGCCAAAATGCGGAGGACCGGCTATGAGAGGTCGGACTGTGGCAAAAACGGGAAAGGGGAAAGGAACCGGGGACTACAGGGCCCTTGCGCGTCTGTTAGTAAGGGGAGGTATGCCATGGGGGAGGCATCCGAGGTTATTCAAAGCGGGGGGGAGTGGAATCCTTGTTCACACAGCGAATGAGGGGGAAGACTCGGATGGAAGTTGTATGTGGTTCTCATCATCGATGGGGGGGCTTGAAGAAAAGTTCCGTCAAAGACTATATTCGTCTCCCGAACTCTTGGCGCGGGTAAAAAAACTAAAAAACTGACTCAACAAGTCTGATAAACTCCACAAATGGGGATGAAAAAAAGTAGTATGTATTGGAGGCTTGCAGGTTGAAAGGGGTCGCGGTTTCGGGAGAATAAAATACCAAACAAAAAAAAAAAAAAAAAAAAACCTCACAACACACCAGGAAAAAAACAAACAAACCCATAGAAGAAAAAAAAAAAAAAGCTAAAAAAGAAAAAAAAAACACCAAAAACACACAACCCAAACCAACAAAAAAAAACCACAACAACTCAGAAAAAAAGACCAAGAGGGGCCACCTAGACTCTGCGTCTTAAAGTCGTTGGCTCTCCAGCTTGGGGAAAAAAACATACGCTGGGCAACGGGGGGGTATCTCTACGGGGGGGGCGAGACCGACAGGCAGGAAAATTTCTATAGACATCCTACTCCGTGGCATTAAAAAAGCAAAATGGGGGGGGGGGGGGGGGGGGGGGGGGGGGGGGGGGGGGGGTTGCGGTGCAGAATTAATCTTCAGCATGCTGCCTTATTCAGGAGATCTGGGCGCTTGAGTGCTGCGAAAAAAAAAGGAAAAAAAAAAAAAGAAAAAAAACCTTCCGTACTCTGGCCTTAGCCTTATACAGTAGGGAATGCTTTAGGACTTGCGTTTTCCTAAGCAAACGGGGCGGGGCCGGGGTGGGGCTCGAATTATCGACTGCAAAAGAAAAAAAAAAAAAAAAACTACGGGGCCGGAAATGCAAAACCACTTCGAGATAGAAAGGGGGAACTTAGGAGTAAAAAAGAGGACATTTGGGAGCGGGGCGGGCGGTGAAGCGAGACAATAGAGAAAAGGCAAAAATTCGGCATTCAGGAAGGAATCTTCCCGCGTCCTACAGCTGAGAATGTGACTCGGGGGAGAGTAAAGACCGGAAAGGCCGGGCACGCGAGATATTTGGACAGGGGGGAGTAAAGAAAAGTGGCAGGGTGCAGAGGGACAAGTGGGAGGGCGATTTCATCCTTAAAAAGGGGGGGGGGGGGGGTGTTTCATGAGAAAGGGATTAGTCAGTGGGCAGAAAGCTGGACACTGCTCTTGCTTGGAGGCGGAAAAAACGGCATAACAAAATGCGTTCGAGAGGGGGGGGTTGGAGGAGGACAATGGCGTAAAGCGAAAGGTGCGGCAGCTCACTAGCAGGTAGTAGCGCTGAGAAAAGGGGGGAGGTTACATGACAGTGCTGGCAGAAGATTTCAAAAGGGTGCTTAAGGAGGACTAAAAAAAAAAAGAGGGTTCTCGAATTAGCTCTATGGACAGACGGGGGGCGACGCGCGGCGTGTCTACATCAAAATTTAAGGGGGGAAAAGGGGGGGGGGAAAAATTCAGCCGAGGAGAGGGTTTAACCAATACTCATGTGGGCCTCAGTGGGGGGTTGAAAAAAAAAAAATTGGGATCTTTTGCTCGTGCAGCGCCTCCAAAGCGAGACATGCCAGGAGGTATGGGTTGGGGGGGGGGGGGGGGGGGGGGGGGTGGGGGGGGGGGGGGGGGGGGGGGGGGGGGGGGGGGGGGGGGGGGGGGGGGGGGGGGGGGGGGGGGGGGGGGGGGGGGGTTGGGGGGGGGGGGGGGGGGGGGGGGGGGGGGGGGGGGGGGGGGGGGGGGGGGGGGGTGGGGGGGGGGGGGGGGCGTGTCAAATGAAAAAGGTCGGTGTGAATAGCACGGTTCCTCTACACGGCTCTTCTTAAGAGAGGGGGCTGGGGGAAAAAATTTCAAGTTACGAATCTTAGAATGTACTGGGGGTCGTAGAAGAGGGGGGGGGAAAAGCTCCAGAGTGTGAAAAAGAAGGAGTTAGTAAAGGCGCTACGGGCGTCGAGGGGTTTGGGAACGTACACTCGATGCGACATCACAGGGAAGGAACTGGCTTCGTTGAGCGGCCAAGTGTTCGGGGGCAGGAAAAAAAATACGAGGGCGCGGTGCAGGACTGTGGTTAAAAAAAAAAAAAAAAAAAAAAAAAAAAAAAAAAAAAAAAAAAAAAAAAAAACAAAAAAAAAAAAAAAAAAAAAAAAAAGAAAAAAAAAAAAAAAAAAAAAAAAAAGAAAAAGAAAAAAAAAAAAAAAGAAAAAAAAAAAAAAAAAAAAAAAAAAAAAAAAAAAAAAAAAAAAAACCAAAAAAAAAAAAACACACACCTACACCCTGGATACTACGACGACTGAGGGCAGGAGGAAGGGAGGCTTGGGGGGGGGGGGGGGGGGGGGGGGGGGGGGGGGGGGGAGGGGGGGGAGGTTGGGAGCCGAAAGGGGAGAGGGTCTAGAGAAACTAGTGAGGGAGGTGGTTCATTATCGACAATCGAATCTCGAATAAGCTGGGGGTGGACGGCAAGAGTAAGTCTATTCACAGTCGACATAAAAGGGTAAAGAAGGGGGGAATGGAGGGTTCCACGTTCATAAGAGAGTTGGGTCTTCGATGACGAATGCTTGGCAAGCACCAAAAAACTCAGAGGGGAGGAGGCTAGGTGTTGCTTGAAAAAAGAGTACTGGAGGGACTAAGAGGTGAAAGAAATTCCATGGGAGGTAGAGCTCGATCGAAGGAAGAGCGGCAAGAAGGTTCTCGGGGGGACGGAGGGGGGGGGACAGGGAACGGCGGATTGGTTGCTGGATCACAGGGGGGAAAGAGGGCGAGGAAAAGACAGGAAGGGAAAGACAAAAGGAAAAGTGGGAGCTCCGGGCGCCATTTAAAGGGTGGAAAAATGAGGCCCGTAACCACCACACAAGAAGAAATCCCACCCCAACCCCCCCCCCCACAAGCAAAAAAAAACCTAACACCCCAACGCCCCAAAAACCACCCCCAAAAAAAAACACCCCAAACCCCTCACCGGCTCAAAAAGGGGGGGGAAAGGGGTCAAGTACTCTGGAACAGTAAAAGAGCCCGGCGACATCCCGCTCCGGCTACGAGAAAAAAAAAAAACGTCTTGGAAAAAAAAAAAACAAAAAAATGGAGTGAGCTGCCACCGGAGACGCTCACTTTCAACAGAGAAGGCAATACATGGGTACAAAATATTGTGCTGTGAGGGGAGGGGAGGCCAAAGGGAAGGGGGGGGAGATAGTGATTTCGGTGGACCAGAAAACCAAAAGGACTCTGTCTTCTTTGGAGAAAAGGGGGGGGCCGGGGGGTGGGGGGGGGGGGGGGAAGCTTATTCTAGTGGGGGGTGCGCAAATGCGTGCGGGGTTACTCGTCCACTTCGGGGTCGTGGACTCAAAAAAAAAAAAAAGAACCTTTCTGAATTTCAGCTGTAAAAAAAAAAAAACTAAGGGAGACACAA
>Ga0179593_1505775_pt1 | contig 10356 bp, 13 predicted proteins | sample CZODoug2_1_08_16_FD_185931 | JGI IMG/M metagenome (GOLD analysis project Ga0179593, IMG submission 185931) | Vadose zone soil fungal communities from Angelo Coast Range Reserve, California, USA - CZODoug2_1_08_16fungal (PacBio error correction) | ecosystem: Environmental > Terrestrial > Soil >...
ACGGCACCAGGTCTGCCAGAAATAGTAGCGAGGAAAAAAATCGACGGGCGCGCCAAACTAATCATATCAAAAAAGTGAAGGTTCTGGATGCTTAGATTGCGTTGATCGGCCTGTGGGGGGAGAATCTCGATTTAAGGAAACCCCACGCCAAGAGCCGATTGTAAAAGCTCTAAGGATGTGGAAAAATGGAAGCACCGGGTCCCATTGGAACCGTCTACCGAGCATTCCACCGGGGCGAGAAACGGATGAGGGGGGAAACAATCATGGACCCCCCCTGGACGAGGAAGACCAACGTTGAAGGGGAGAGGACCGGCAACGGTTGCGTTCTCTGTGTTCGAGGGAGAGTAAACCCGCAGCGGCAAAGGCGGCGGGGCTTAATAATCAGCCCAAACGCGGGAGTCAAAAAGAGGGGGAAACGAAAGTCAAAGCAAGAGGCCGGATGATGGCGAAAAAAAAAAAACTCTAGAAGGAAAGGAAGAAAAATCTGCCCGTCCTTCACAAGGACCCTAACGGTAGAGACGGAGAAGAAGAACGTCGCCGCCGTAACACCATCGAATGCTCCATTAACGCGATCATGTTGCGAAGGAGGAAACATCTATTATGGAAAAACGTAATTGATCGATTCCTCTGGTCTAGGGTCAATAGAAAAAAGGACCATGGAAGTGCCTAAAGGGAAAGATAACAACAGAACCCGTCCAATCGAACATCACAGAGGGAACTACTCTAAGAAGAAAGTGAGGGAGTTAACCTCCGACCTATGGAAGAGGCTTAAAGGCGAGGTAGACAAGTAGTTAAGGGAACCCTAGGTGGGAAGGGCGAACCCACACGGAAGTTTTTCCCGATTAACTTATGGGGAAGCCCATAGCAGGTAACGGCTAAAAAATACACCGAAGGATCTAGAGTGCAGAGCCCTATGACTAGAGGGGAAATCAGTCGGAATACTTCTACCGGATTTCTTAAGGGAGGCCGAGGGCGCTTAATGTGAATGGTAAGACAAACAAACGGAAAACAAAAAAACGAGAAGACAACGAAATCAGTCATGCTATACGAGTCGGCTGTGAAGAAGTCATCGACGTGCCTGGCTGCTATAGCTCGCGACGAAAAGGAGAAGCACCTTGGACCGGTTGCCGCAGGACTCGGGAAAAACACCTTCGTGTAATATCGGTTGAAGTGGAAAAAATCAGAAAACAGACGCGAGGGGCACGAGTCGCGTTGAAAGTCGTTCATCGCGGGAAGGTGGGGGGAACTCTCGCCGAAAAAAAATCGGTCGGACACAAAAACCGCAGACAGTTCGAGGGACCGAAAAGAGTTTGGGACTACTAGTGCGTACCAACAAGAGGGGGAGACCGGAGAGGAAAAAAAAGTAGCAAACGCTTGCGTGATCTACGCGGGTGAAAAAATCGACGAACGCAAGAAAAAAAAACGGAAAAAAGAGAATAGATTCCTTGGACCCGCTCCAAAGGCTCGTTAGAAAGACTTGAAAAAATCAACGAAGGAGTCTACCTCTTGGTGGAGACCTAAAGTACCAGTAGAAAAGAGGAAAAAAACATGAGGCGCGCGCTTTCCTGATCCTCATGTAAACATCATGACAAGGAAACAGTCGGTAGAGAAGAAGACGAAGAGGCGAACGGATGTCACTCATCTGAAGCCGCGAGGCCGACCTCGACAGATTTGAGGGAGTGGCACACCACCCGTAAATCTTCAAATCGACACAGTAAGTTGAGTCAGTAAGAGGAAAATGACAAGATGAAGAAGAGAAATTCTGTCAGCTCAAGACACTGCTAAATAGCAAAAATCGAAGAGAGAAGGCGTGGTCTAGTGAGCATTGTTTTCAGCTTCCCCACTTCTTTCCCTCGGGAGATTTCCACCAGAGGTGTGGGGGGGGGGGGGGGGGGGGGGGGGAGAGATGCCCTAAAGAATGATGATAGAGTCGTCTTCTCTCATTCTTGCACATCCAATCTTCAGGTTCTCAGTCTCGGGAAAGGAGTATTGCAGTTCATCGTAAGAAAAAGGGAAGCGCAGGAAGAGAAACCAAGTGGTCCGCCATCAAAGGTTTCACAGAGAAAAAAAATCTGTTCTGCAGAAGAAAAGGATCCGCAGGAAAAATAGTACGGGCCGCCATCTCGGAACGGCGAAAAAGGGGTCGTGCGAGAGGGGAGAGCTTGGGCCGGAGCGTTTCCGGTAAAAGTTTCCGCAGAAGGGTCATGCATTCCGGTGGGAGACACCAAGGAAAAAGAAAATGCCGACGTGAGGGGCCGAAGATAGACTGCAAACATGAAGAAAGTCCAGGTTGTGGGCGGGCGCGTCGGCTTGTCAGAAGGCCATCCGAAGGGAGAAGGAGATGGGCTAAATAAGAACTGAAGCCTCGCTCCGGGAGAGACCGAAGGGCGAGGGTGTCACAGAGCAACGCGTGGAGTTCTCTTGGGCGCGTTCAGAGTTGCTCTGACACAATATAGAACTCACCAAGAGGAACGTCCGTAGAAGAAAGGAAAGAGAGAGACCCAAACGGACTCTAGCCTTCCGGGGAAGAGAAACTAAGACCGTGCCACGGGGATAAATGACACAGTCGCCAAACTCGGATTTCCACCGAGACGTCCGCGGGGGAAAAGAATTGACGGGAAAGAAAGAGTGGAACGTTTCTAAGCAAAGTGAACAGACCGCCAAGAAACAACAAAGGACGAGTAAGCTGCGCATCAGAACGAACTTGAGTGATGTCCTGTGAGACAGGAGAAACGTCAGTGAGAAAGACGTCGCAACGGCCTATCCAACCAGTGGAAAAGAGGACTCCTAAAAGAGCGCTGGCTCGAAACCCTGCGACCCAGAAAAAGGACTCGAGAAGAACCCTCACCACGAGACCTCGTCTCTGGACAATCAGACACAAAAGGAGAGAAATGCCTTCGAACCAGGTAAAGGCGGCCAGAAAAAGGGGTCCCGGAGCGAAATCCGGAAGTCCGTTCTAGGCGGGGTCAGCTGGGAGGCGTACCTTGTCGGGAGGGGAGGAGGGGCGGAGGGCAAGGGACCATGGTGGTGTGAACAAACTGCAAAGACAAAAAAGAAAAGGGGGAGGTCAAAACCGTGAGCAATCTTGAGGCCGGCCGGGGGTTTCGTTACGCTCAACGCGAAGAAGGGGCACCTTGTCCTCTCTCGTTCACCGAATTGGTGGAATGGAAACGCAGGGAGAGGGCAATTGAAAGCAAAGAGGGTGTGGGAGGGGAAGGGGAAGGAGATCCGGAAGCGGCGCTTAGGTTGTCCGGGAGGGGAAAGACCGGCGAGAGTGAACTTGGCGAGCCGATCTTCTCGATTCTCTGTAACAAAAGGCCGCTTCCACCTCTGTGGGGAGGTGGCAGAAGGGAAAGAGAAAAGGGCAAATGACTCGCCCACGAAGCGAGGATGAGAAAGGCCCTAAAAAGGACCGAACCTTCGCCTGCGGCTAAAAAGACCGGTTACAGAGGGGGAGCCTAAAGTAGTCGGGAGAAAAAACGAAGCAGACGCTTGAAATCAAATAACATAATGTAGTAAAGCCCTTAGGCCAGGAGTCGGCGATCCTTCAATCAAGGTCGGGGGCCTGTCCGGCCAACCGGACAGGAGGGAAAAAGTAACTGGAAAAGCCTTTTCCAAAGGAACAAAAAAAAAACAGAATAGATCCCCCGCCGTAGCGACGTTCACCAGGACGCGATGAGAGGACTAGGGAAAGGGAAAAAGAAGTCGTCTGCAAATCGTTCGAAAAAGCGAAACAAAGAAATGGTGCCCGACGTCAGCCGTGGGGTTGACCATTCCACGGAAAAAAAAGAAATCAAAAAAAGGATGCTGGCGTCCTATAGCCATGAGACTCCTAGGATCACAGCATAAAATATGTCAGGTCTAGGTCGTTGGACAACGATGAAAAACTAATTGGGGGGAAAAAGAAAAAAATAGAAAGGCCAGACCGAAGGAGATAAAGAAAAGGGTATATCATGGCCGAGATGGGCAAGCCGTGTCCTGGCGGCAAAATAGAGAGAGACTGTATCAGATCCATGGTACAAGGTCTGGGAGGTCCGGAAAATTCAAGGGAAGAAAAGAGGGAAGTATGTTAGGGTGGTTGTGAGATCGCAGCAGGAAAAAAGAACTTAGCCGAGAAACGTCTGGGGAAAGGTAGGTTCACAGCGCGAATTGGGGGGAAACTGAGGGGGCTGTCACTGGAGCCGGATGGCATCTGACTGCACGAAGACAGTGAGTACTTGGGGAAAGCTGGCTCGAAAAAAAGGGGGAGACGAGCTTAACGCAAAAGGGGTTGCAGCAGTACCGAAGCAGGCAGAAGTACACGCTGTAGCCGGGCGTGAGCTCGCGTGAAAGGTGCGGAGGAAAGAAAATTAGGAGAGGTTCAAAGTCCATCATCTACTCAACAAACACGGATTGAAAAGAGAAAGGTACAGCAAAGCCGGGCGCTCACTCAACAGATACCGTCTTGGGTGCTTCGTAAAAAAATTGAAAAAAGAGAGGTTCGAGAGTCCACAGGGAGGGAATCCTACAAGAAATTTCCGCGCCGCTAAAAAAGTGCAGAAAGGGATTGCCGATCACATGAAGCCGGCTGCTAAGGAAGCTTCACTAAGGAGGAGGGGAAAAAGGCAGGATGAAGAAACGCCGACCCGACGACGGGATCGGCAACTAGAAACCAGCTCCATCGACATGGTGAGAGGCCGAGTAGAGAAATCAATGGGAAGTGCTTGAAAAAATGCGAGAGAGAGGCCAGGAAAGACACTTGATTAAAGCAGAAAGGGCAAAGAGACAGCCGCAGGGAAGTCGTGGTCGCAGCTCATTGTCGTGATGAAAGATCGTGGCAAATGCAGACCTGGCCCTGAACGGATCGGAAGTCGCGGGTGGGCGATCATCGTCATCGGCCGAACTGCTCGCGGTCTAGACAGGTTCTTTGAGAATGGGGACCTGTGGGCCAATCCTCCAGGAGAAACCATGGTTTCGCATCAATCGGTTCAACGCGAACGCATGTCACGAGCAAGAGGAAAAAAAACAAAAGGAGAATGAGGTGGGGGGGAACTGCCGCTAAAGAAAGGGGCGCACTAAGGGGGACTCGGAGAAGCAAGGGGGGAATGCCGAGGGAAATACCGCATGGTCCGTGTGGAGGAGACGGCACCCTCGCAGCCTCTACAAATCGCGAATCCTGGCCGAAAGGAATGATAGGGATCATTGCCGTCGCGGGCGGGTCGGGGAGAAGGGCTCCGTCATCCGAAATACAATGCTGAGGGCCGTGGAAAAGGGGCGGATCCGACAGGGAAAGGGGGATCAGTACTGGGGCCAGAATAAGAGAAGATCATGGTTGAGACCATGATCATCCTAGGCGTCGGTGAGAAACTCTGCCAAACACAAGGGGGCCGAGGAAAGTAGTACGCTGCTAGCAGAATCGAGATTCCACCGAGAAGAAGAGGACGCCTAAACACAGCGAACCGTTTTCCGGAGGAGAAAGCACAAGACCTCGAAGGAAAGATACGGGAAACAGACGGGTTATGGACTGTCAGCAGCCACAAATTAATCACGATACGGGACGCGTTCTGGGGGAGAAGGGAAAGGGGGGACGAAGGAGGACCACACGCAAAAGAAATAGGCGGAGAAAACAAACCGCGTCCTGATCAGAAGATTCTCCACCTCGATCGTGCGACCACCACACGGAGAAAGACCAATAGAAGAGAGAAGACAGCGAACAGTGAAAAACTTCGCGGAAGGGAAGCTTGGAGAAACCAAAGGGAAGAGGAGACTACCACGACAGGACCTGGTGCTCGGGATCTCAACAACAAAAAAATAGAGAGAGGACAAACCAGGTAAAAGGGGGTAGGGGGTTGTCACTGTCCCCCTTTGCTCAGCCAAAAGAGAGGGGAGTTGGAAGTTTCGGACGCTTGTCTCAAATGTCTGCTATTGGCAGGACACCTCCAGGGGTGAACTAGAGGAAGAGATGTACAAAAGCCAAGGGCGTCGGATATGCAGCTTGAGGCGGAAAGGCGCGAGGAGACCTCACCGTTCACCGAACGAGAACCGTCTTGCACACGCGTAAAGAGGCGGGGGATAACTCCATTGACCCACCTATCGGCCGGGGCGCTGACGGGCTCCGTATGCAACGTTGACTGCAGGGTTGTCGAGGCGAATACATGGAAAGTACCCAGGAGGGAGGAACATGGCGTACGAGCTTGAGGGCTAACCGGGAGCCAACGGTGTTGGCTGGCGAGATAGGGGGTCAAGCACAGGGTTCTGACCGAAAACCCCACAAGTATCCGAAAACCAAGAGATAGGATCAGCGTGCCCAGAAATGTAGCCGGCAGCCGGAGGCTAAAGGGAATCCATAAGTAAGCACAGCATTCCAAACAAGAGCTGCTACAGAGGAAACTCCAAAAATAAAAAGATCGATCTTAGCGCGTATCATGAAAACGAAAAAATGGTATCCATCTCTTCGGAAAAGGAGGATTGCTAGAAGAGAGGGGGCAGGGCTACCTGTGCCAACACCTTTCTGACGGCCTTAAAGAAAAAAGAAAAAACTTAAAGATCCGATTACGAGGACTCTATCCCGCGCCAATGACCCCAGAGGTCGTAAAGTGTAGGAAGGAGAAGCTGGGATTAATTCATCAGATAGAGAGAGAATGATGACTAACACCACTATTTGAATTGACCTCATCTAATGATGATGAAGAAAAGGGATTCTTGCATAAAGCAAAAAGACGCCGAAGAGGACCTATAAAGGCAACAAATGGAGAGAAGAACCGCACTCGATCAGCAAGACGCAAGGGCAATTTAGTGTCACTCTATGGTATTTCAAAAAAAAGTTGTTCACAAAAAATTACTACAAAGAAGAATAAAGGATAAGGGTAGAGACATTTCGCTGCGGACGCGAAAAGTCATCGCCTTGCTTGTCGCTTGGAGGAGAAATGCGCGAAAAAAAGGCAGATCCGTACTGGGGACGAAAACAATGGTAGTGATGTAGAGTTGAATATGCGGTGGGGGGGAGATAACGCCGAAAAAATCGCCTTCGTAGGAGGGGACTGTTAAAACAAAAGAGGAGCGCTCCCGAAGACGGATGGATGTGATAGGGGGAAAAGAAGAATTGAAGGGACAGAGGCAAAAAAGAAAGGCATCATTCGTGAAAGCCAAGAGGAGAAGATATGAAAAGAAGGGGCGGGAAGAAGCCCAGCAGGAGCCTCGGTGGTGACGGTTAACGAGAGGGGGAACGAGGTGATCGCTTGGAGCCTGACATCTCTCAAAACAAAGGAGGAAAACAGAACCTGGAAGGACAGCTCATCAAGCTCAACAGCCGCCGGCCCCGCGATCGCGGACGCGGGTTGAAGAGGTGAGAAAGCGGCGGTTTGTAGCCATCTAGGGGCCAACGCTTTGGAGTCAGACCCTACAAAGAGTACTTTCGCCCAGCTGCCAAATCTGGGTAAAAAAGGAAAAGACGAGGCTCCGAGCGCAACTCACTCGTCTGCGTTAAGAAGAAAGCATAACGGCGACTGTAGGAGTCTGAGATAAAACACCCAAAACAGATGAGAACATAATGTTCTGGCGGACAAGACAGAGGAAACTTCCAAGGGGAGAACCAGGTGAGCTCAGCGTCCACAAGGAGATATCCAGGAAAGAGAAAGGCTATTGAGAAGAGGGCCGATCTCCTTGCTCGTTTCGGGAGTCAAAAACTGAGGAAATATGAGAATGTTAAGAAGCTGCGAAAGGGGCCTACCATTCTGAGCAGGATTCAAGGAGGGTCTCAAGGGGGGGGGGTGGGGTTTGGGGAGGGGGGGCATCCCCGCAAATAGAGAACTTGGTCTTTTCGGAAGATAAGGGCCAAAAAATCATCCGGTAAGCTGTCATACGGGGGGAAAGAGGGGTGGTAGGAGCGGGGGGACACGCGACCTTGTAGAAATCCCTAAAGGAGGTCAGTCGAGGACGTCCAAACCGCGCGGGCAGGAGTCGGGCAGCAGCGGGGAGTGTACTTGGGATCTGAAAGGAGGGGCGACAGCATGGGGGAGGTATCATGGGAACGTGTTTTCGAGAGACAGACCAAGAAAAAAAGAACTAGAAAGACAATGTTAAATGATCGGCGCGCCGCGTCGCTGGTGATGGGTTGTGCGACTTTCGATCGTCTCAACTGTGAGAACATCCTCAGAGGAGGTGACTCTTATGGCCAGGGGGACAGGCGACGGGCGCAGACAGGCGTTCAGACACTGATCGAGCGAAAGCCATGAAAGACTCGTGACTTTGCGGAACAGATTGGGCGGTTTAGCAAAGGAAATCTCGCCAAAGGTGACGTGTAAAGAGAAAAAAAGAGGGCGCCGATTCAACGCGACCCGTCCTGGTACTAGAAAAAAAATGCTTCGCAGGCGACAACCTCGAGAAAAAAAGAAAAGGATACCTGCAAAACAGCTCCAACTCCGCAGCCTTAAAGGAGGAAAAAAGGGAACCGCGACAGGCGGTCGGAACGCCCAGACTGTCTACAAGGTGACAGTTTGGTCAGATCGCGGAACAAACATTCACACAGATAGACTGCAATCGCGCCGGGGGAAGGGCCAAGATCAGAAGGAAAGCAAAAAAAGGCCGACAATGCAAGAAAGAGAGTCGCCCAGGTCCCGCCAACTTATTACTCGAAGAAGAGGACTTCGAGAAACCCGGACCCAGAGTGCGGAAAAGAATTCCAAAGGGAAAAAACAAAAGAAGGAGGTAGAGGAGAGACGGCGAGCACTTCCTGCGTGGGCAGGGGTCAATCGTCAACCAAGTGGGTTCGGAAGACGTCGAGCGGTATCTTATGAAAGTCTATGAGAAGGGGAAGAAGGGGGGGTTGAGGCAATCGATTTGAGCGAAGATGACTCATCAGAACAAGCTTCGCGGGGCGAAAGGATGATTGTGAGGGGGGCGGGATTAACCTCTCGAGCCCACACCGGGGAAGAACCAAGCATCGTTCCAAGCTCGATAAGGGTAGGAAAAATCAGCCCCCTTAGGAATAGCCGAGTTGGGCCGGTCAAGAAGCCTCCGTAAGGAAACGTGGGAACGGAGGGGGGGGGACGAAGAAATCCTTACCCATGAGGGGGCGGCCAGAACGAAACGGCAGCGGACCCCCCGCTGGGGCGTTTGGGGGAGGAATCGTTTCTGAACAAAACCGGGAGGAAAAGCAACACGAGGAAGTGAAAATAAAATGGTCTCACCAGAGCAGAAGGGCCAAAAATCTCCGGAGTCCTGGCCATCATTACGCAAGAAAAGTACTAGGAGACACGTCTACTCCACCTCAAAGCAAAATAAAGAGGGCACGCGGAGGATCAGTTTCACGAACATTTTATTCAAGAAGGAGGACAGAAGTAGGCAGAATTGCCACGAGGATCAGGTCGGTGCACGAAAGTCGCAACAAGGGGGGGAGAAAGAAAAAGGGCCTTTCGCCGCCAGCTTCAGAGAACCCGTCCACGAGACACATCCCTTGGCAAAGCTCAAACCGGGGTGATTCCAAAAGGACGCGAATGGGCTAAGGACGCCACGAGAGTAATGACAGATCTACCAGGACCGCAGCGAAAAAACGATTGTGCAAACCTTAAAGATGAGGGGGGGGGCCAAGGAACGGAAGGATCTCAAAGAACGACAACATTGGATAACTCGGTGGGGCACGTACAGATCTTTATTACCCTCAATACCGACTCTATAAAAAAAAAAGACCAGAGGTCATAGGAGAGGTGGTCCTCTGGAATCTCTGGGTGAAACTAGTGGGACAACACAAGAGCACTTCGAGAAAAAATCGAGTCTCCTGGATGGGGGTAGATATTGCTGATCTTCTTTCGCCGGTGTTCGCGTAAAAGAGGACTCGAAATGGAGCAGCACACACTTGTCCAGTGAGGCCTCCAAGGAGATGGGGTGAAGTCGGGTGGTGTACGACTCCGAAAAACTCGACAAGTGGAGTGATTTTGACGGCTGTGGGAGTTATTAAGACCCAGTGGGAAGACAACGGGCGCAAAACGTATGGTCTAAAAAGTCGGTGAGAAACGGGAAGGAAAAATTGGCAATGGCGCGAAAAAGAGGATCAAGAAAAAAGACGACTGACAAGAATTTTGGCATCATAGATGGCGACAAACGCGCGGACGAAGCAGGCACAAAAAAGGCGGGGAGGATGAAAAGGGCACGGCGGGGACCGCCCGGATGAGACTGTCACTCCATCATCTCAGAAAAAAGTAGGGGGAAGGAAACTGGTGGAGGGGACCAATCTCGTGGCGCTGTCAGAAACTCTAGATCAACGCAGCAGTCGCTTCTGGAACAGCGGTTGCTAAATTATCGAATATCTTGCGGTCAGCGCGTCCGACGAGCATCTTTTCAAAACTGGCCAAGGGAAAAGGTAGGGGGGGGGCCCTGGAA
>Ga0179593_1507661_pt1 | contig 10356 bp, 15 predicted proteins | sample CZODoug2_1_08_16_FD_185931 | JGI IMG/M metagenome (GOLD analysis project Ga0179593, IMG submission 185931) | Vadose zone soil fungal communities from Angelo Coast Range Reserve, California, USA - CZODoug2_1_08_16fungal (PacBio error correction) | ecosystem: Environmental > Terrestrial > Soil >...
ACAACAAATCCCAACTTTTTCATAATTTCTAAAGAAACAAGAGGGAGATAAAAAAAGAGGAAATAGGCTTCTCAATGGGGGGAGTTTTTCACCAAAGAAAAGGGGAAAAATGGGTGGGAAACAACACCGGCACTACTGGGGTAATTCTTAAAAGGTGACCCCCATTGCCATTGGGAGGCGGGGGGCTTCGTGGTACGCACGGAATGGGGGGGAAAAAACCACAGGGTGGGGGTGTAGGTAAATCGAATCAACCATTTAGAAGAGTGATGAAGAACCAGGGAATGTTGAAAAACTAAAAAAATCTTGGGCCGGACCCGCGCAGCGAGCAGAGAGGAGTCCGAAAACCCAGGGAGGATGTGGTCAGAGGGGGGGAGCAAGTTCCGAGAAAACACAGGAATCGAAGAAAAAGGACTCTCACAAAGTGTCGTCAAGGACGGGGGAACACATTTTGATTCAAAAGCGATCAAACAGGCAATGAAAAAAACGCGAAATAAAAAAACCGGCGACTTGTTCGGTCCAGCGAAACAAATAAGAAAAAATAGGTCTCAACAAAGAGGGAGGAGGCAGGGGAGTGGCAATTTTTGGTTGTGGGGGGGAGAGCCTATGCGTCTGGACCCGCAATTGGGGGGGGGAGCTCATGAGGGGGGGGAAAGAGAAAAGGGGGGGGGGGAGCACAAGTCTAGTCATCAATGGAGTGCGTTGAACAGAAGTACAAAAAAACGCAGAAGGGTAAAAGAACAGGGGGGACCTTTGGGTCTGTGGGTGACCTAAAATGAGGAGGGATCCCACTCCTGGGTAACTCGGGGTGGAATGTCATGGGCCGAGGGAAAAACGGGGATTGGTTGGAAGAAATTGGGGAAGGGTCTATACGAGTAAAGTTGTGGGGTTCGTGAAAGTGTTGCGGCCTCGAAAAAGGAGATGCAAACCAGATTGGGATGGGGGGGGGGGGGAGGCATCCAGGACTCCGAGCAACGCCTACTCTACCAGAGTGGGGGGAACCACGCAAAGAAAAATTTAAAAACGAAAAATGTATTACGAAACAATCAAAAAAAAAAAACGCCTGCAGGAACCAAATCGGAGTAACACAAAACGAATCTATAAATCCACAGGTGGTGAACGGTAATCAAAAAGGAAAGGGGAAAAAAAGTTTGGGTTATGTTGGGAGAACCGGGCCGGGTGGGGAGGGGCGAGGAGGAACAGACACAAGCTGGGCAGTCGGAAACCCCAAACAAAAAAACCAGGGGATGTACTAGCAGGAGGAAAAGAATGTGGGTTGGAGTCGGAAAAGGGGGCTGACCACAGAAAGGGGGGGTTCAAAAGCAGCACCCCACCTGAACGCCTGAGTGTTGGGTCGTTGGTGGGGAAAAAAAGGTGGAACGGATGTTATCGGAAGGGTTAACTGACAGATGAACTTCGCCCAAGGAGACCAAGCTAGGGGCAATTCGAAAGAGGAAGGGGGGTACAGGGGGGGGGGAAGCTCTTGGCAGCCTGCCAGGTCGCAGCGGGGGGTAACGTGCAAAAAATGGCAGAAAAGAGTGCCAGGAGAGAACGGGACAGGTCTTGGGGAGCGGGGCACGGGAGCGTCAGGAACACAACCCATTCTGGGGGGGTGGGGAAGTAGGGAAAGGGGAAAAAAGTGGTCGGGGGGGGGGATTGCCCCTTTTGTAAGCCACTCAAAGCTCAGGTCCTGATCGGGGGGGTGGAAAAGGATGCAACGCCTGCTCCGATGCAGAGGGTAGGACGCGACCGATAAATCAGGCAGGGGGAAAGACGTACATGGGACTCGCAGCCGACTTTCAAGAAAACAAATAGTCCCCAAGGAGAGTTCAGAGAGGGGACAAGGGGGTTGCTAGGAGGGAGAAAACGTTTAAGGTAAGGGAAACTCTACGGCAAGAGGGGTGGGAAGTGAAAAACCGGGTTTGTTGCGGGGGGGTGGGGGGAAAGGGGGGGTGTGAGAGCAAGTTGGAACGGGGGAAAGTGCTGGGGCAATCGGCTGGAAAGGGGACGGCCCATCAGGGGGGGGGGGGTTTGGGAGAAGGGGTTGGAGGGGACGGAGGGCCGGGTTACAATGCGCGCATGGAGCCTGCAGGGGAGCAGGGGGGTCCCCCGAGGTGGGGATCCGACCAGCTCCTCCCCGCTGCGCAAACAAAAAAAAGAAAACTTCTGCTTCCGTAACCTCAGGGGCATTCCAAGCGGCGCGCGCCCATAAGGGGGAAAATTGAAAGAGAAAGGCCAAAAGAAAACGACCGCACGACCCTACATCACCAAGGGTGGCAACCAGGATGGGCCGGGAAAGAAGACAGAAAGTCAAAGCCAAGGGGGAATATAAATCAAAAAAACCCACTCAACCAGCGCATCCCAAGGCCACAATTGCAAAAGTTCCGAGGTGTCCCGGGGAAAAAAGGGAAAAATTTTACAAGAAAAACCCATTAATCATTCAACTTCAGTCTAGAATTGTCTGAGGAGCGCCCCGCGGTCACGCGCTTCAAAAGGGAAGGTAAACTTCGGCCAGCAACAAAAAACTCTTTCCAGCTTGAACATAGGGGGAAAAAGGCGTGACGAAAGAAAACAAGGTCACCCGCCTCAAAATGCAGTTGCAGGTTAAACCAAGGGTGGAAAGCCTCGCAACCCTTGCAATTCCGCCACTCAAAGTGCAGGCCGGAAAACGCTAGGGAAAAAAAAACCCAATCCCTCGGATTCGACGGCAATCCGGCCCGACAGAATACCGCTGCGAGAATCTTAAAAGGACCAAGGCAACACGGCAGAAGGCAGTGCCGCGCAGCAAGTCGCATTCCGTAAGTGGGAGACGATTTTCCAAGAGGAATAAAAGTCAATACAGCATGAAAAAGGCCCCAAATTACAAAAAAAAGCCAGCGAAAAAAGAGCGGCCTTAAAAAATTTGGTAGTGCCTGCGAATAGAACCCGCTGTGAGACCGGAGGACGTAAGTAGCAAGAGGCGAAAGATTTCCTATAGCCCCGGAGCCAGAATAACAGCAAAAATAAGGGAAAAAAAAAGAGCCCATAGAAAAAAGATAAAAACCTTTGCGGGGAAGAGCAAGTGATGAAATCAGCACGACCAACGTATGGGATGAGGGGATATGGAGTAGAAAAGTAAATGATGTTTGAAAACAGCAATCGTCACCACAGAGAGACAAACTCGTCGACAGCCAATAGATTAATCCAGGGAACGACAAAGCACAATGACAGGGGGGGGGGGGGGGGGGTGTGTTTTCTGCAAAAATCCAGAACAGGGCCGGAACTGCGATCAAAAACTCTAGCAAAAAAAACCAGAACGTGGTCACTTTGACATCCCCAAAAAAGGGAACATACAAGTGGGGGGCAGAACGGGACACATAAGGGGGCACAGGGCTACAAACCGTGGTTAACAAGCCGGTAAAAAAGTTCAAAACACCACCCGGCCGATCAAAAAGAAGGGGGGGTTTGGGGGGGGAAACTGATAAGACAGGGGGCAAACACGGCCAAAGACCGCGGGGGGAGTTAACTTGCCGCGTGATCGGCTCCTAACGACTCTTGGAAATCAGGGAGGGGGCAAATTATCAACACACCAGTTGCGCAAGGGGAACTGCAACCCATTGTGAAAAAGCCGGCCCAAGGGGGGGGGGGTTTTTCGAATGTGTTTCCTAGAGTGGAGGGGGAAAAAGGAAGGAAAAGGGGGCCCGGGTTTACAGGAGGTTCGGGCAAGGGCCGGGGTTTTGTCGATTCTCAAAAAAAAACTGAACGGGTAAACACTTTGGCGAAAAAAGACAAAAAAAGTTTGGGGAGGAAAGACAACCCACATGATGGCAACTTCGGGGGAAAACGGCCCCTTTCTGGCAAGGGGAACTCTCGCCGCCCAGCGCATCCCAAAAAGGAAAGACCAAAGGCCGACGAAGACACAGGCGGAAAAAGCTCCAACTGGGGGTGACCCTCAACTCGTTCAAAGCCATAAGTATGAACAAAAGGAAAAGAGCATCGTCAAATAAACACTCCTCCAGTAAAAGTGCCGGGGAACCGGCAAACCCTTTCTGGCGCGGTACAACTCCCACACATGTGGCGTCAAAAGTCAAGCAGAGAAAAAAAAAAGAACAAAGTAGGGTGAAGAAGAGAATATGGGGGAAAAAAAAAAAAATGGGGGATTTTGTCCGAACAAAGTTTTGCGCAAACTCCCTCAACACAAGGGAAATCCCTGCAACTTGGTACAACGCGAGAATTCAAACCACTAACATGGGACCCGCAAAAGTTAAAATTTGGATTAGGGGATTTTTGGGTGAATAAGGGTAACGAACAGAGTTGTGGGGGAATCGGCAACAAGCGACGTTAGATGCAGGATGACCACATCCGAAAAGGACATGAACCGGGGGAGAGCTGGGGGCGCGCATCGTGGATGGAAAAAGGATCCCCCAGCCGGGAAGTTCTAGTTGCCCCAACAATCCAAGGGAGCAGAAGAAAAAAAAGCAAAAAAAAAGCGCTGGAGTGCAAAAAGGGAAAGGAGGGCCGTGTGTGCCATGGTGTGTCATACACGATCAAAAAAAAAAACGAGCCAATGCTACCATCGAAACGGAACAACCAGGGAATGAAATCGAAAAAAAAAAAGACCAAACCTAAGGGAAAAAAAAATTTGGAGAATGGAGGGCAAAAAAAAGGACGCCGGCACAGGGGTGACCATTGCGCTTGACAGAGGACGTCCCAGGGGACAGGGAAAACCTTGGGGTAAGGAAGCGATTGAACATAAAAACAATGAAGCACCCGAGCACTGTCCGCTGTCCCCAAAAGCCTGGGGGGGAAAGGGGTTGGAAACGAGGGGGGGAAAACAAAATAAAAAGAGGGATCCGGGAAGTTGGGGGGCTGGTGGAATGAAAAACGCTGTAAAACCGCAAGGGATCGGAGCATGGACAAACTCGTGGCTTTTGTAACGGTTGGGACTGGGTGTGAACACTTGGAAGGGCCGGGGATTAAAAAAGGTGGGAAAAAGGGACTTCTAAGGGAGGGGGGGGGGGTTGGGTTGGTAGTGAGGCAAACAGGCAAAAAACGGGTCATAGTGGGGCAAAAAGGGATGGTCAGTTGCCGCATCATGAAAAGAAGAAAAGGGAGACTGCTCTAACAAAATAGAGGTCAGGAAATGTGTGAATAACTTTGGGAAAGTCCGGCAAAACCCATACCCGGCAGACCAGAAAAAAGAGACTTTTACAAAAAAAAAAAATCGATCAATACAGAAGGTCGTGCTGATGTAAAAAAAAGTGTCATGAAAGAAAGCAGGGGGCACGGCAAAGGGTTGGTTGTGGGGTATCGTTTTCGCGGGGGGCAACGGGGGGGGGGGGCCAAAACGGGGGAAAAGGGGGAATGGTTTGGGAGAGGGGGAGTCAGGCACAGATTGGTCTCAGGGAACGACGAGCGCCCTCAGTACGAAGCGAAATAAAGGGGTCAGGCAGACAAGAAAGTACCAACATCGGTTATCGCAGCGTCGAAGACCGGGGTCGGTAAGGGGAAAGGCAGTATTGGAGGGAAAAAGCGTGGCTTCTGCTCCAAAACACCAATCTGAGTAAATGAGACAACTCACAAGGGAAAAAAGGGGTGTTTTTCCTGAATAGCATGGGCACGCGAATAATGCCGGTTTTGGGCTGGGGAGGGGGCCGGGGGAAAGGGGAAAGACCTAAAACTCAACCGGCCGATGTTGTGCAGGGGTTGACATTACGGATGCCACCTTTTGCCTCAAACTTCACCCTTTTCTGCCGGGGGAGTAGGGGTAACTTGGGGGGAGGGATAGGAATTCAAACCTGGGTTGTAATCCAGACTCAATTACTGAAGCGGGAAAAGGTGGGGGTTTATATCGTCCCGGACCATGGATAACACGATTGTTCAAGATAAAGTGGGGAACGGGGCATATCTTCCTCCATTTGAAAGATTGGGAGGGACCTCGACAGGTACGAGAGGAGTCAACGACTCAGGGAAAAATTCATTGCTTCGAATCAGTGGGAGAACTGCTGCCCCAAAGGGGGACTGCTTAAACGTGACGGTTGGAAAAGGGGGAGAAGAACGTCAGAGGTGAAAGAAGGGGCCTGTTCTGCGCTGGGCACATAAGGTGTTTGTTAGCGAATATCCACAAATCGGTCTTATTTATCGGGAAGGTGGGAAGGCCAACATGCCGGGTAAACCTGTGGATGCAGGTGTCCGCGCGTGACGAGGTGAATGCGATCTTATGGAGCAACAGTCGGCTCCAAAACAGATTATGAGAAAAATAATCTCTCAACCAAAAGAAAAACGTCCTTAGTAAAAATAGAGATAGAAAACATCGGCCCGCCAGAAGGAGAAGGGCCGCTAAAAAAAGCCACCTCGGCAGCAGCAGACACCGCCTCCAAGTTAGAAGGAAGCAGCCGGAAGGGAAGCAAAAACCTGAAAGGGAAAAAAGGGGACCACCTCGACCCGCGCCCCAGCGCAATCCCAGTCCCCCAGTAAAGTTAACAAAACTGGAAGGGGGGCTAAAGAGGGTACCCGGTTGAAAAAGTCCGGTTTCCCCCGCATAGCCCCCTCCAATAGAAAAGGGAAAAAATGAGGGGAATAAAGGAGATTGTTCAATGGTCTCGCCGCGGGGGTCAGTCGGGTACTTCCGAAGAATCAAATGGTCGGGGGCCAACAGAGAAGGCGTGAAAATAAATGTTGTCATGGCAGTGGAGCACGGCGGACACGAAATGACACTGCCCGCTGCCAGGGAGGGGGGGAAAAAGTTAAACCAATGTTGAAAATCAAGAGGGAACATTTTGTTCCTCGCCAACGAGGGCCACCCAGCGATTGCTGCACGCTACCGAAAAGGGGTATCGTTGATTAGGACGTCAAAAAACACACGCACCACTTACCCCTGGGACGGAATCAGGATGGGCCAGAAATTTCCGCAACAAATCGACCGGAAAAAAGCGTCGAGCCAGACGAAAAGGGGGGAGGGAAAACCCGGGTGAGCTAAAGTGTCCAAGCGATCGAAAGACAGCGCCGACCCGACAACGAAAAACCTGGAGTATAAACCTGAGGGACGAAAAAAAACGATGGGTGGGAGGAAGTTAATGGCGCATGCCACAGTAGTCGCCGCTTTCGTAGCAGAGGCGGCTACGAAGAGCCCGCTTGAGCCAAGCCAACATCAAAAAAAAGAGAACACAAAACAAGCCAGAAAAAAAAGAAAGAAAAAAAAAATGCCGGCAATGGATGCATGATTACAGCAGAAAACAGATTGACGCTGTAAGCGCACGGAAACGGGGGGGTCTGTCAGGCGGTAGGGGTGGACCTTTAAACCAGTCCAGTTACAGCCCAAACAATGCTGAAAAGGACCACTCCGCGGGGAGCGCTCAAAAGATGAAGGAAGGTGATCACAGCCACCATTCAATTGCCCGGAACGCGAAAACTGGCAGGGGACAATGCACCCACAAACGAAACAAAAAAACACGTGGGGGAAAAAAAAAAAAAAAATTCAAAGGTGGGTGGGGGTGAAAGGTCACCAACCAACCCCACCCAACCACGGGGGCCGCGAAAAAAGTGGGCAATAAAAGGTGCACATTGACAAAAACAGACTAGGGCAGCGTGCAGGGTACGCGTCTTCCACCAACCCCAAGGCGATAAAACTGAGATTTTTTTGTTGGCGGGAAAAGAAGAGGGTCAACGCACAGGGCACAGGAGGCTATGACTTGGTCCAAGGTGCTTCGGAGCCAACAAACTCCACAGGGGCCGAGAAATCGATGGATGAGTTGCCAAAAGAGTGGGGTGAGCAAAACAACTGCCAGAAAAAAAACGCGCAAGTGTCACCGCCGGCAAGGGGTTGGTTGAGAAAAAATGGGTTTGGACTATTAAAAAAGATGACCTAACAAAGGACGGCCCCGTGTTTGATCTGATGAACCGAAGGTGTGGAGGGAAGAATATCAAAGGGGAAAAACAAAAGGAAGCAGAGAAAGGTTCTATCACAAGCGCTTTTTTGGGATTGGAAAAAACTCCATGATTTCCCCGAACAGCGCCATGGGGATAGGGGGGAGAAGGGATCAAACTGATGAGGAAAACCAAAAAAAACCTCGTTATTCGGCTGCCGACTCCTGCATCTCCCCGATGAGCCAGTGGGGTTGATAGGAATCTGTCGGACATAACAAAAAAAAGAAAAGAAACCAAAAAAAAGAAAAAGTTTACAAATCTCAAGACGAACATCGCGCAACAAAGGGGACCAAAGGTCCTTACCAGGTTGCCAGGCTGCGGCCCAAAACAGGGGGACTGATAACAAACTAAAACAAAGTGTGAAAAAAAAAAAAAGAGAGAGAAAGCCAACACCCAACTTCGAGGGAAGAGAAGAGATTCCATGCCCCAAAAGGGTTGGGGCGTTTCCGGCCACGGTTTGTAACAAAAAGGGAACCGGTAACGCCGACCTGAAAGTGCATGGATCCTTTGCTGTAGAGATTTTTGTAACATGGATGGAGACAAGAAGTTTGACACGATTCAACCGTGGCCGCTCGGAAAGAAGGCAGGGGGGGGTCCAAAGCCCGGAAAAATCATACAAGGAGGATCTTGCTCTCCCCAATGAATTTATATACGCCGAAATGAAAAGGGAGCTGTTGAGAGGGGGTGGAAGAAAGGAAAAGAGAAATCCAACCTAAGCTGGAATCGAGGGGTCCCCAGCTGAAAGTACGTGCCCATTGGATCACATGGCAAAAACGAGGGGGCACATGAATGCGGCCAAAGGCGTCAAACCAAGCCCTTTGGTAGTCAGGAGTAAGGAAAAAAAACAGAAAAAGAAGTACCCAAAGGAACGGAAAACCCAAAATAACGAAGGCGGAAAGGGGACACATTGCCGACAAGGAAAAAAAGAGGCGGGGAAACGCCCTTGGGGGGCAAACATAAAAAATAAGAAGGGGGGGTCAATCGACATGGAGGCCCGACGACGTCGAAAAGGAAAGAACAAAAAAAAACGCAAAACTGAACGGGGGCGGGGTGAAACGAGGAATCAAAGATAAAACAAGCAACATCATCAACTCAAGGCAAAAAATCCCCTGGGGGGGGTGGCGTTGGGTGGGGGAATTACTACAACAAACGAGCGAAAAAGAAGCAAAATGTAACAAGCTTGTGCCGTGGTAAAGGGGGGGTCACACCTTGAGAAAAGGGGATTTGTGAACAAAAAAACAGGGGGGTGGAAACTGGTGGACGTACGACGGAGTTTTCGGGGTAATTGGGGCGGGGGAAAAAAGTAACGCACCCAGAACGAGGCAGCCCAATGGTGGATGGTGGCCCATGAGGCATCAAGGGAGGGCTGAAACAAAGGCTCGAATCCCCTCGCAAAAAGTGGGGGTGTCGTAACCGGAGCCACATGGTCACAGGGCCAATAACCGAAACCGAGACCTAAAAAAAACCGTCGAAAAATAGGAAAAGGGGGCGTGCTGGGGATTGGGGGAATCCATGATTCCAGCGGCCGGCAAAAGATGTGGGTCTGTGGGTAGGGGTCTCCGACGGTGTTCGCGGCCTCTGTTTGAGGGGCGGGGGCAGAAGCTGGCCAAATCCGAAACCGGGGGCGTAACTTCAAGCGAAAATAGAATATGTTGCATGCCCGCAGAAACGAATAACCGGTTGGTTCGCTCGCTTCACTACCCTCGAAAAAGAAATTCGTTGGGGACGGGTCAGGGCCTTAATTTGATCGTGGAACTTTAGCCCAGCTCAAACAAAGTAAACCCACAGCGCAGGGGAGGGCCCGCTGCAAAGCAAACCGAAGGGTCAAGGGGTTTGCCGAAAAACGGGAATATCTGGGGAAATGAGGTCGCCAGCGTTGAATTTGGGGGGGAGGAACCGGATTGGACATAACGCCTCATTGTGTCCTCGGGGGACTCTGGCGGCGGCAATTAACTCATTGGCGGTTGGCCTCGGAAAGAGGGGAAAAAAAACTGGGACGCAGAAGGATTAAAGCTAAAACAAAGAAAGAAAGGGAATTTTCCGGCCCGAAGGGTGTGATGTTTCGTAAAGCCCGTGGGAAAGAAAACAAGAATTTGAACCAAAGAGAGGCCGCAAGGAACACCTTGAAAGGACAGGGGACGGACATTAAAGCATGAAAGGGAAAAGGGCACAATCTCAGGCAAAAAAAAAAAAATGAATTCAAAAAGGTGCACTGCTGAAAGGGGTGCAGAGGCGACCGTGGAAGGTCAAGGGAAAGCGCAGCGGAATTTGTCAGACCTGTGGCAAATGGGGGGAGATAGCTGGCTGCGGGGGGCGGATAGAGGCAAAGGTGTGAAGGCGAATCGTCCCTACGGCCAAGAGTTGTGAGGGGGGAGGAAAAAAGGTGTCGCCCGACGTTAAACTTGGGGGGGGCTGGCGAGCGGCACAGGTGGAGAACGGGGAAAGAACCGAGTG
>Ga0179593_1558894_pt1 | contig 10356 bp, 13 predicted proteins | sample CZODoug2_1_08_16_FD_185931 | JGI IMG/M metagenome (GOLD analysis project Ga0179593, IMG submission 185931) | Vadose zone soil fungal communities from Angelo Coast Range Reserve, California, USA - CZODoug2_1_08_16fungal (PacBio error correction) | ecosystem: Environmental > Terrestrial > Soil >...
GAAAAGAAGAGAACAAGGCCGCCAGGCGAGTCCGCAGATCAGCGGAGGACTCGGAAAATCCGTAGGAGCTGCCCCAAGAGGAAAAAAATACTCGCCACGGAACTAAACCTCCCCGGCGAACCCCCACCAATTCCTCGAGACGGGGTGGGAAACCCAGGAAATCTCATCTCAAGAGACGATTAAACACGTCACCTGTCAAAACACTTGAGGCATGTGAAAAGCGACCGAAGGCCGTCAAACAAAAGCGGACCTCATAGGCGTCTAGACAGACAAACCAAAGGACTCAATCTATAATAGTAGACACTTCCCGGAAAAAGCGTCTCTTATCCTCCACCTGAAAGTAAAGAACCAAAGATCCTTGTAGGCCTCTTACAAATAATAACCGAGCATCTACCCAGTTATAGCGGAACCCAAAAAAGAGCTACGGAAGCTCTCAGAAGAAGATAATCTAACAAGCGAGACAAAAAAAAAAATCGAAGCCCCACCCTCACCACGGTCCCGCCTAATCTCCATCTACTCCGAAGCAGTACTCTGCCGAACATAAAAAAAGGAATAAAGAAAGAAAGAGGGCAAACTCGTACGCGAGTAACCGCAAAGGCGGAAGGGAAATCAAGCAACTTACTTGCGAGGAGAGACCCAACTCTGAGATCTGGGCGCCAGCCTCACGTGAAAACAAAAAAAAAGTGGGCCTCCGACAGTACAGGGACATCCAAACCACGGGCAGAGAAAGAAACGCAAGAACGAATCCATGACTCAGAAGCACTACAATAGTCCTAAGAAACTAGCAGCTCCGACGCCGAAAAAAACTACAACTAAAACACACAGATGAGGCAGCCAAAATCGTCAATGGCTAAGACGAGTCTCGTACTAAATCCTACCTAAAGACAGCAAATTGGGACATGCCCTACTTGACCAACCAAGAGGGAGGGGTAACATCGGCAAACGAATAAAGAGCGACATGGGCCTAGAAAAAAAGTCTAGGGCACCAGCTACGCGAACTCTGAGGGACCAAGATGGGGTTAAGTATAGTCAGGGGCTGGGAACAGTGTTCAAGAAAAAAGAGGACGGGGAATAAGAGGAGGACAGAGGGCAAATTCTAACTTCCAAGGAAAAAAATCAAATAAGAACCCTTTTTCAAAACACACTGGATGGAAGGGTCTAACACCTCATCATGGGGCAGGCCACAAAGGAAACAAGACAAACAAAGGGGGACGAAAGGTATATCTAGAAACAACCACAAAACGACACCACTAGGTTGCAAAAAAGAGCACGGCGGCAAAACCTCCTCTCTACGGGAAGCAAGAAGAACAGAGGCCATCCATCCCTCAGGAAAAAAAAAAAAGGAATTCTTCGGAGCGGAAAGGAAAGGAAATTATCCGAACAACTAAAAAGACATCGCCGGGAAACGACATCAAGGGACAACGAAAAAATGAACCCGAAAAAACCAAAAAACCAGTTCGTGTCCGAGTTCAACCCAAAAGACCTGAGAGAAGAAGGATCACAGATTATGTAGAGGAAAAGCTAAAGAAACGATAAACCTTAACCAAATGAAGGCCTCAGGAAGAAAAGCTCCGCTACCCAGGGACGCCGCAAAACGATAAAAAATGACGGAATTGGGGAGGGGGGGCTGTTGCTCAAAATATAACAAGAGCGGCATCTGGAGCGCAAAAGTCGAAGTACCACTAAGGGAAAAACCAAAAGGAAAAAACGAGAAAACGTAAGGAAAATGCAATTATAAGAAAGGCCAGAGCTCCGCGCACCGTAAAGACAGACCACACCACACATCATCAATCTCGGTTGCAGGGATTGAGAACAGGCATAAAGGAGGGGGGATCCGCAAAAAAAGGCGCCGAAAATAAGTCCATGAAAACGTCCGCCCATCCTGAGGCCAACAGAATACAGAGGTCAGCCCTACGTGGGGAACGAATTCTCGAAAATACCATCAACGAACATAAGAACTGGGGGGCCTCCGTCCCGTAAAACCTGAATAGAGCCACAAAGCTCCAATGTGGGGAAAAGTTTGGAGAGATCCGCTTAAATCCTGAAACACACTTAAACACCAGATAAGAAACGGAGTGGGGGTAGCCAGGCAAAATTCCAATTACCGCCGCTCCAGGAACCGTTCGGAAAAAAAGGTCAGCCGGGAAAAAAAGGGAAAAGAAGAAACCAAAATCGCTTCACCGGACACGCAACCTTGGGCTGTCAAGAACGCGCAATCTGAGGGAATCAAGGATTCCTCCGCAGAATCCCTCGTAGGCACAATACAATCAACGATGAGGGGGAAAAGTACCTCCACTTCGGAGCATAAAACGGAATCTTGCAATGACAATCCGCTTAGTAGAGGCGCCAACAAGTCTGAAAAAAGTGCACCGCAGTCAACCAGAAAAAAACCAAACTAAACGGAGGAGAAAAGCATAGGACTAAATCCACGGAAAAACGGGCACTGTCCTTGAGAATACCGCCTTTAGAGTCGGATCAAAAAAAAAACTGAGAGGGAGAAAGATCAGGGGCAGACGATAATGAGAGGAAGACAAAACAGTGTGGAAGGAATCGAGATTTCCGCCCGAAAAGGTGCTGAGCGCGGTTTAGGGGGATGTCTGGTTGCTAAAGCGAGAATTAAGGGCGGCAGTAAAGACGCGGATGGTCAGATTCGGTTCCTAGGAAGTGGAGGATCCGGTTTAAAGCCTGAGCAGTTCCTTACGAGGGAGTGAAGCGATGAACGATTCTAACAGGGGGGGGGGAGGGGAAGCGAATTCTTGCGAGGGTGAGGTGAGGAACATAAGAGGACTGCTGGAAGTACCAGGGGAAAGGCTGAAATTGGGAATTGAGAGTCAGCAACCGGTGTCAAAAGGTTTAGAGGAAAGAAGTGGTGGGGGGTATGTAAGGAATGGCTGGAAACAGGAAACCTGAGAGGGGTCTTGCCTGTGTTGCGGGGTTTGACGGAAGGAGGAAAAGGGGTGGGAAAAGGTCAGGATGGAAGGATAGGATCATTAGATGTGAATATGTATGTGCTGTTGAAACCTAGAAAGGTTGGGGGAAAAATAATTCGAAGAAAGGGAAGTAGTGATCCTCACAGTTAGACGGCCTACTGAAAATAAGGAAAGAGAGGGGGCGGCTGAAGAGGGCGAGAAAAATTAAACGTTGAGAGGAGAAAGCGCGGGCAGCTCGGGCGTGTGTGATAAGCAGGTGCTAAATGAGTGTTGGAGTATAGATCGGGGCCTTCAGGGCGTAGAGCAAAGTACGGCTCTTGTGGGGGATATATAGAGAGAGAGCAACAAAGAATGACGGAGAAAGAATTCTTGGGGGGGCGTGTTACCGGGGGGGGGAGGCGGGGGCTGCGTTAAGGCTGGATGAGCGTGTTTAAAGGGGGGGAGTTTAGAATCTCGGGCCTTCGATGAGATATCACGAGGCGGGGGGCTTCGCTCAGGAGGACTAGGTGGGAGCGAAGGAACTGGTTGGTGATATTCATGGGGTTTGCGTGGGAGGGATGAAAGAGCCCCCATGGTTCGGCGAGGGCTGCGTTTGGGGGAGGAGACGGTTTAAAATTTTTCTTTTCGCTTAGGAGTTTTTCGCGGCTATGGGCTTAGGGCTGGGGGGGGGGAATGCTCGTAAATCAAGTGCGGTAGGGACAAAAAAAGGGGTTTTTGTGTGGGTTAAGGGAACACTGGTGGACTGCACGAGGAAGTTGGGAAAACTGTTTTGGGAATGCCCCATTGTAGGTGGGCCTTTTGATCATTTTTGGGGAGGGGGTGAAATTGATCGGTATGGGGGGCGGGGGGGGCGGGGTCCGGGAGACTGCGCTTAGGAATCAGGGGACATGGTTTGAAAAAATGTTAAAGGCAACGAAACTCTAGCCCTTGGTACGAATTCGGGGGTACCGCGGGGACTTGGGCTTCTGGTTAGGAGGATTTTGCGGGCTGACATGTCGGGGTTTAAGATGTACTCAAAAAATTACAGGATGGGTTGGAGAGTCGAATGCCGAGGCTTCGTACGGGGAAGGGATAGACGGATAAAGGGAAACGACTAGACCAATTTCGAGGGGGGGGGATGATCGATGTGTGGGGGAAAGACGTTTTCTGAAGTTGTAACTTCTGTTTTTCAAAGCGGCGAGCGATTGGTTAAAAAAAAAAAAAACAACAACACCCCAACCCCCAAACAACCAAAAACCCTCAGATTGCGGAACGAAGGAGCAATCTTGTCCGAGTAGGGGGGGTCCTGCTGTGGCAGCCGGCCGATGGAGTGAGGGCGGAACACTAACCTTAATGTCAGCGAACGAGAGATAGACCTCGGGAGATCAGGGGGGACTTCGCGAATGAAAGTTGTGGTATTCTTACGAGAGCTGCATGGGGAGAAGATAGGGTTGGGGGGAGGAAGAGTTTAGTTAGGGTGGGGGGCCTGTACACGGACGCCGGACTTCAGGTTAGGAGCGGGCGAGGGGTCCTCGGAATGGGGGGGGTTGGTGACGACGAGGGTTTTTTGGTGGCGAAGCGCGGAGGGGGACGGGATCGCTGCAAGCGTCGATCTGTCCTTTTGGGAAAAGGGGTGAACTACCGGAGGGCCGTGGGTGGGATGTTGGTGTTTCAGAAACTACGGATTGTGGGAGGAGGTTCAGGGGGGGTGGGGAACGTAGACCGAGAGGCTCGTTTACGTATTGCGAAGTGCTGTCGAACGGGAATCTTGAGGGGGTGGGCGTGGGGGACATCGTCGAAGGAGGTTGGTGGGAGGCTGCGGTCAATCCGGAAAACTGCCGTGAAGTTTGGGGGGGTGGGGACGGTAAGGGGGACAGTCGAGAGGGAATTTGGTAGTCTGAGACGTGGTGTGTGCGCCGTGGATCTTAAACGGGGGGGATATGTTTTCGATCACGGGGGGCAGCCTAACTTAAGGATAGAAGAACTGGTCCGGAGGGCTGCGTTGAGACTCGACTAAGGCGGGTTTTCGGAGTTTTTGAAGGTCCATCTCACAAATACAAACAAAGGAAAAAAGGTGAAAAGACTCGAAACCCGATCTAAGATCAGCGGGGAACTCGGTCGCGGAAGGCTATGGTATGCTATCCAATCGAAAAATTACTCCATCAGCGCCGTCGAACCCACCAAACATCCCGAAAAACCAGTACTATCTCCTCTTAAGAAAGTCGGAAAGAACCGACCTCCCCCAACGTCACTGATGGGGGGCACGACCGCGCCCTAAAAAAAAAAAAAACCCGTCACGTCTGAAAATCCAAGACATGGACAAAGCTCCTACGTTTCGAATCCCGTACGAAGAACGTCATACGGCTCAACGCCACCACAGGCCGGACTAAAAAATCCGCCAGATCGTCGACAAATCAACATCCCCACAGGGAAGAGAAAAGGTAGTGAATTCTTCAAAAGACGTAGACTCCTCGCCGAGATCCAACTACAAGAAAACCCTTCCTCGGCAAACCATCAAAATGCCAGCGACCACGGAAGTCCGGACGTGGAAACGCACTAACAAGGAATCCGAAAAAAAGAATAACAATCAACTCTTACGCGGAGAGTCACGCAAAGGGTAATACGACAGAGGGCATCAACAGTAATTCGCGAAGGCCGGGGGAGATAAACATCTCTCTTGGAGGGAAAAAATCCACGCAGAAAAAGAAGGTGCCTCTACAAAAAAAAAGAACGATCGGGTCCGGCGCCGGCCAGAAAATGGCAGCGACACAGCCGCTAAATACAAGAGAAAGGACATCCATGTCACGATAAGCGGGGGGACGATAACGCGAAAACAGGAAGTCTACAAAAAAAAATAATGGGAGTACCCACAATAGAAAAAAAAACCGAAATGGGTCTAGCAGGGGTCAATCCGACCGAGAACGCCCGCACCGCGATCAGGCCCCTAGAAAACAAGAACTCGACGTTACATAGAAGAGAAGAACGACACTCTAAAAAAAAAAATTCTAACAAAAAAAAAACCGAGGGAGCAGAAGCAAACTTGTAAAGGGAGTAATCACATGGAGTACGTGCCTTTAACATGTGGGAAGAAGAAGAGGCGACCCCGCTACAAAGACTAATACCGAACCCGCAACATCACAAAGGAATCACCTTTTTCATCACCGAGAGCAGTGGCAGGCTACAATAAAGGACATGGGGCAGAAACGGCACACTCAGTCGAAAAGGGAGAGAGAAACCCGTATCAACAAAACCTGGGAAGCGTTTCAAAGAGCAATCTGAAAATTACCTAGAATCACGAAAGACATTAGCCAGCCTAGCACCCGAAAAAAAACACTGAAATGGGCGGGAAATGAAAGAGAAGAAAACAAAACCCAAAGAGTTAAAAGGAATAAAGAAGGGCTGGAAGTTCATCAACAAACGAAAAAGAAACTCCAGCCCAACATTCCCTTTTTGGTTTCAAACCAAACCAAACTTCCCTGATCTAAGCAAGAACCTTAAAGAAAGCATGCGCATAGGGCCCAGATCTATACTCACAACAAAAAAAGATGCAGTAGCCAAAGCAAGGGAGCTAGCGACAGAAACCAACCAAAGAATTCCTCTTCAGATGAAGGGGGGGAAGTTGGTTGTCTCTATCGAAAAAAAAAGAGGAGACAAAGCCGTCATCTTGAGAGCGAAGGGGAGGAACCAAGGAGTAGAACCACCCGTTCAGCCACGAGGAAGGAAAGACTAAAAGGAGGGAAGCTCCGGAGCCACCGGAAAACTCACCCAAAGAAATTACGGAAGAGCCTCAAGCTCGTGTGTGGACACGTAACGCTTATAGTGAGGATAATCACGGAAACGCAAGAAAGAAAAATGCTTAAAGAAAACTCGCGGCCGCCAGCGGAAGGACCAAAGCAGGAGGGAACATTGGGTTCACCTCGAATGGAGGACAGGCACCAGAATCAAAAACGCATTGGAGGAAGTCAATCAAAAAAAAATCAAGCGCAAAAAACCGCGACACTGTTCTATGGAAGGCAACGGCCAAAATAAAACACTCCCACCATCTCACAAAGAAACAAACAAGGGGAAAATGCCGAAAGGACCAATGTCACCCGCAGATCCTTCCCTTGGAGACAGGCGGATCGGCTGCTGTAGACCACGCAAAAAGTAAGCCAAGCATCTATAGAATCGTTCTTAATCAGCTTCCTCCAAGGGGGGAAAAGCACATCCCGAGAGAGGGGAAACGGACCTCCACCGTTAGGTACATCAAAGTAAATATAATCTGAAATCAATCCGCTCAGGAGAATGGCGCCAAAGATTCGTCAAAACTTCCAAACAAAAAATCAACAAGAAAGAAGAGGAGAAAACATCATAGGGGAGGGGGTACCGCATCCTTTCCCCGAAACTTGAGGCCAGGCAGGATGTCCCCCGCTTAAAGGCTGCGGAGCTCAGAAAAAACGAAAGAGGAAGAGAGATTCGGCAAAGGAAGGGGCGGATTGAATCACCTGAGCAAGAAGGGGTGGTGAAAATGCGATTACGTCCACCGAAAGGATAGGCTGATGCTAGCGAGGTTGGAATTGGGGGAAGAGGGGGCATCGGGAAAGGGGATGGCGGAAGAAGACGCTGGGATTTTCTATGCTGGAAGAGCTCCCAAGTGGATGATAACGGGGGGTGTTTTGCTGGTGCCGGTAGTAAGGAAAACGTTACTGAGTAGAGAAAAATGGATAATGTTGAGGGGGAGAGGGGGAAAAAGAAAGACGGAGGACGCTTACCGAAAGAAAAAGACTCTGGAACAATTTAATTGGGACGGCAGGGGCAAGTGACAGTTTTCAGGGCGGGGGCGGGATGAGTGTGGTGTGGGGAGGCCTTCGGGGAAAGATGAAAACCATGAAAGACTCAGTGAGTCTTTGACTCTAAGAGGAGGGGTACGTGAACTCCAAACGGGGAGTCGCTAAGGAAGGCAGAATAGAAAGGAAGAAACAAGAAAGGGTTCAATGAATGTGAGGGGGTGGAGACCGTCTTCGAAGGGAAGTTTGTAGGAAAAGAGAGAATGTTGGTTGTGATCCTAACGAAAAGGTGGTAAGCAATCACGAATGGAACGAGATTGGGGGAGGGCGACTAGGCATTACTTTGGTGTGGGAGGTAGGAGGGGGAGGGAGAATTCGCGGTAAAGAAGCATCGTGGCTGAAAAGTTGAGCGGAGCCCTTCGGTTCCTGCGACAGAAAGAAGGACATATATGGTTAGAGATAGGGAGACTGCAAGGAAAGGACGTCAGATGATATGAATGAAGGGGGGAGAGTCTGTTACGGGGGGGAGCTGGCCGCTGCGTTAGGCTACTGCTCGGTTAAGTGTGGTGGAATCTTCGGGGACAAAGAGCAGGAAGAAATGAAGGAGGTGATTCGGGAAAAGAACAGGCGGGGGTGTGAAAGGAGCACAAAGGGGGGGGGGGTGATTTTTTTAGGGGTTCATTGGGGTGCGGTTTATGAAAATCCGTCGGCGAGGGAGGGGGGGAAAGTCATGGGGGGTGGGGTGGCTCGGGGAATTTTTCTGGTTCGAGGGACCAGCATGTGTTTTCGGAGGGCAGGGGGAAAAGAAGTAGTGTGCTAAGGAGGGAAGAGGCCGGTGCAGCCGTGCCATGGAAAAAAAAAAAGCAAGAGAAGGGGCGTTGTTTTGGTGTTGTGTAAGTCTGGGGGACTAAGGGTGCCAGGGGTTTGGCTCCAGGTGTCGGTGGCCTGCAGGGGGGAACTTTGAGCTCGTGATGAAAAGGTCGATAGGGGGGGAAAGGGGCGGTTCGCGTAACGACGGACGCTTCCTCAGATGACGATTTTGTAGTGAAAAAGGGGTAAAGGTCAAAAAAAACGAGGCACGGGAAAAAAAACCTTGGGACGAGGTATTTACATACAGTGGTCGAAGGGGCGCTGTCAATGAGATTTTGGAGATTCGCCAATGGACGATTGAAGAGGGGTTCATGGACTCGTCGGGGGGGGGGGCTGCTGGGGGGAGAATGGATGACTTTCCGGCCTCGTCGGGATGGGGAGCTGGAAAGGGGTCTGAAAAGGGAAAAGGAAGGGAGAGAAAACATTCGGGGGACGTGACGAGGGGGGGTATGCCAGTTTTATGGATATTCGCTCATGTTGGGTGAGAGGCGGAAAGGGAGGTGGGGGGTTTCGTCTATGGAAGAGGGGAAGGGGGCGCAGGAGCTTTTCGTAGAAGGGGGAGAGACTCGATTTGCGGCGGCGGAGGTGGGAATGGCGCAAGGAAACCTTCTTTGACAGCGTCGGGATTGAAGGAGAAAAAAACACCGAGGGGAAGAGCAGCCTTCAGGGAAAGGGGGGGATTATGAAGTGGATCCAGGAAGATCTATAATATTTTGATGGTCGTAGGAGGTTTGGTCGGAGGGCAGGGGAGCAATAGGAATCGACTTGTCGGTTAGTAGAAGGTCTCGGACATTGTGGGGTGGGACAACTCGGGTTTGGGGGGGCGCGGGAAGAGGGGGATCAAGTAATAGTCGATCGTAAGTTATAAACGATTCTACTACCGAAAGATGAGGAAGGGGGGCGGGGGGGAGCTAAGAATCCCCTTCGTGGTGGGGAGTTAGGGCCGGGGGGGTGGAGGGACTACGTAGAGAGTGCAGGTAAGGTGATGGCTAATTCGGAAAAAGAACTTGAGGGGGGCTGGGTAAATGTTCGCGGACGGAAGAAGTCCGAGTTTGGGGTATGTCTACTCCTGTTAAACAGGAAGTTGAGGGGGACTAGGTACAGTAGATGAGAGTCTCGTCCGGGAGTCGATGAGCGTGGGGGGGGAAGGGGCGTCCTTAATATAGGTAGTTTGGGAGAGGGGGGGCAGGAAGTAAAAAGGGGGAAATCTAAGGTAGAAACGATGAAAGATATGCGTTGAGACTAAACTGAGGAGCGGGGTGGACTTTTAAAGATATTCTCAACCACGGAGGAGGAAAGAAGAAGGAAAAAAAAGAGGGCAAGAACTGAATCGGGACCCAAGGCCTAGTCCGATGGATCAAATCCCATCAGCTACGTCGACATCTAGGGGAGAAAAGAAGGCTTGGTTCTGCACTTCTCGGAAAACGCCCAGACACTCGGCGCCTCCCCGGTAACCCCCCCACCACTCCAAAGAGAAACGGTACAACGACTATCCGACTCGAAATAGTATAGACAGGCAAAAGGGTCACCGGAAAAAACAACTCACGTTCATGGAATGCGACGAAAAAAAAACAAACTCGTCAGACGCCCTTTATTCTCAAGACTGTACAAAAAGCAAACTCGGGAGAGAATTCGAAAATCCCAGAAAGGGTCAAAAGCGTCAACGTATCGAGAACCCTTCCGAACTCAAAAAAAGGTGATGAGTTACGTCGAAAATCATACCGCCAACGGTGAAATATAAGGGCTCGTAGAAGGAGGGAAACAAAGGAAAAATACGAATTAAAGCGACGAGATACGAGATCACAGAAAAC
>Ga0179593_1609110_pt1 | contig 10356 bp, 9 predicted proteins | sample CZODoug2_1_08_16_FD_185931 | JGI IMG/M metagenome (GOLD analysis project Ga0179593, IMG submission 185931) | Vadose zone soil fungal communities from Angelo Coast Range Reserve, California, USA - CZODoug2_1_08_16fungal (PacBio error correction) | ecosystem: Environmental > Terrestrial > Soil >...
AAAGGGGGGGGAGAAAAGATCCGGCCGAGGCCCGCAAAAAAAGGGAGGGCACGCAACCGATGACCGTGCAACCAAGGACCAGGATAGAACTCAAGGGCCCCGGCGGGGGGAGGGAAAAAAGGGAAAAAAAAAGCCCTGCATGGTTGGGGCCCGCGAGGGAAAAAGCAGGGACGGAAGTGCCCGAAAAGCCCTCGTTTCAAAAAAAAAAAAGCGGAAGAAAAAAAAGAAGAAAAAATGGAACTAAATACGAAGCAGAAGGATAACCCCCTCTCTGCAAAGAAACTTGGCCGGAGGCCGAGAGGCCCTTCCCATGGGGAAGAGGGGGGAAGAACGCGAATTTGACCTAGAAACCCCGCTCCATGCCGGTGGGATCCGAGAAAAAAAGAGAAGAAACATACGCCTCCGGGGGAATGGTTGACGCGGGGCCAAGCTTAAGACGAAGCGCCCCACTATAGAAAAAGAGGGGAAAAACCGGGGGAGGGCGGTACATCAAGGGGCCTGCCCAGGTTCTCCCCACGGGACCCACCAGGGATAGTCGGTACACCCACAAGATGGGGCACCATAGATGAGGGGGGAAGAACGCAGCTCCTCTCGGTCCGGGGACACGAAGATACTAAACCGAAGAGGCCGAAAAAAAGTCTATCTCAATCTAAGAAGAGCCCTCAACAGCTCTTAAGAAGGAGAGCCGGGAGGAAAGAAAAAGAAGACTCCGGAACAGAAAAAGGGACATGAGAGCCAGAATTGGAAGCTGCGGCGCCGCCTGTTCGGCCAGCCATGACAATCGTCAAAAAAGGCGGCACGACGGCGGGCCCGGGCCCAACCAAGGAGGGGGAAGGGGCGCCTCCCGCTCTCGCAAGGGAATCTCCCATGGGAAAAAAAATACTCGGCGGAGAAAGGGGGGGAAGGGACCAGACGTCGTATAAAAAGAAAGCGAGGGTTGTCTTTTGAGGTGAGCATGGCCGTCATCCATGAGAAGGGGGTCCTGTTGTTGGGGGATCCGTGCGGCCGACAAGAATGCAGCTCGGAATTTAGCCCCCGAAAGGGAGCTGCGGAATGTCCTCAAGGAATCGTCGTAGACGGGTAGGAAGGGGGGGAAGGAAGGCCCTTCTTTCTGGCGAAAAAAGGAAGGACCTCGGGGGGGGGGGGCGAAAGGCCGATGATTTCTAGCGAACTTCACCTTTGGGCCAGTTGCGAGCAAGAAAAGAAAAAGAAAAAAAAGGGGGGAAGGAGGGGCCCTCGAAGGGGAGGAAGACCGAAAGGATTGGCATCACGGGCACCCTCCCTCGAGGAGAAAAAAAAAAAGAGCGGAAGTTCCTGGAGAAAAAAAGAAATTGGACGCTGGGGGCTCGGGCATGTAGAATCCAGTTTGTCGGGGGAAAAAAAAAAAAGGGTCGAAAGGGGCCCCACTGATGAAGTCGCGATAAAGCCAGGCTCCCGAACGGCTTGCAAGGCGGGGACAAGAACGAGGCTCCGTAATACCGAGAGCTGATCGGCGGGAAAAAGGGCGCGCCCGTGAAACGTTTGGGGCCATCAAACCTCCGGCGTTTAATGAAAGGGAAGGGGAACGGTCCACAATTGCCGTTAAAGGGAAAAGACGGCAGGCTTCCCGAAGAAGGACGTTGCCCCAGTGGATGTGGCCGCCGCACAAAGGAGGAAGGGAATCCGCCGTCATCCAAACAAGGGAATACCCTTGCGGGATACATGGGGGAAACGACCAAAATTCCGATCAAGAAGGGGCCAGCGCCGGCACTTTTTTTTTTTTGGGGGGGGGAGGGGGGGGAGCCGTCTCGGCCAAAGCGAGTTTTTTTGCAAGCGCGTTCGAAAGAGGGAAGGAGCCCACAAGTTCACAGGGGGAAAAAAAATTGCGCCTGCGTAAGTCCCAAGCTGTTCTGTAATAGGAAAAAAGAGGGGAAGCGTTCATCAAAAGGGTAGGGGCTTGAAAAAGGAATTTTGAACAGAAAATTCTCCCACAGGGAAAAAAAAATTCCGTTGAAAGTGGGGGGACGTGGGGAACGCCCTTGCTTCTTTCTTCCCAGGGAAAAGAAAAAAGGGGAAAGGTCCAACGTAGACCAGGTTGTTTCATCCGACAAAAGAAAAAGGGGGGGGGAAGATAATATTGGCCAAGGGAGAACAGAGGCCGGGCTCGATGAGTCGTCTTGCATGATAAGGAAAGGAGGAAGAACCTCCCCTTGGACTGGGGGGGGGGAACGAAAGAAATGTCGAACAAGAAAAAGAAAGGGGGGGGGGGAAGGGGGGGGGAGGGCTTCTTTGGGGCCGCCGAACGTAAGGGTCCGGGGCCTTCCCCAGGGGAAAGAAAGCTGGGGAAGGGACCCCTTGGCCCTTGGGTGATCAGGTATGCTGCGGGAAAAGGGAAAACCAGCACCAATGAAAACACAGTCCGAATGGGAAAATGGGGGGGGGAAGAAAAACCTCGACCGGGAAAAAGAACAGCGCCGCCACGTTTCCTGACGGGAAAAAGGGAGAAAGTCTAGTCGCTCCAAACCGTCCCCAAAGCGTAAAGGTCGGAGAAAAGTCCTGAAGAAAACTCCAAGAAAAGGGGCCTTTTGTGGGGAAAAGGGGTCCCTTATTCCTTCCCCTTCTTTTGGGAAGAGGCGGCTTCCGTTGATGGGGGATGTCGCGGGCCCGGGAATACTCTTTTCCTCGCAAGAAAAGGGAAAAACACTGGGCCGGGCGCCTATGCCAAAATCCCGTCGTCCCGGGAAAAAAAAGGGGGATGGGCAAAGGCCTTCAAGAAGAGGGGAAAAACAGGGACCCAGCGCAGTAAAGAGCCCGAGGAGTTACACCGGGGGGGGGAGAGAATGGGGGCGAAATATTCCTGGATTACAACAAAAAAAGGGGGAGGGTTTCGCAAACGGCACTGCGCCTGGCCCGAAAACGGCCGAATGGGCCGTGGAGGGGGGAACCGCCAAAAAGAGCTTGCCTCGCGAAACCACTTTTGGGGAAAAAAATTTCAAAAGCGTCGTTTCGCCACGCAAGGAAGCCCCGGGACCACCCCATGGTGGCTGAGAAAGGAAACTGACGATGAGGGGAAGGGGTGGCCTCCGAGCCATGAAACTTCGGCTGTCTCAGAAAAGGGAGGGAAAAAAAACCGGGCTTCTTCCCGAAAAAGTGGGTTGTGTTGGTGTATTGTTCTGGGAAGGGGAAGCCCCGCACACCCCCCGATCCCGCTTGGGTGAGCACCATGGGGGAAAGGGAGGGGACCTTCCCGCAAAAGAACGATCGGCGGGCTAACGCCCGCCTTCTTCAAAAAGGAGGATGCCTAGAGGGGAAGCGCCCATAAAAAAAAAAAGAGAAAGGCTGTTAAAGACGGGCCGGAAGCCCTGATAGTCGCGCGGGGAAGCCGGCAAGGAAGGAGGGGGCCGCCCTTGCCTCCTTTTTCCAGGGTGTCCCCGTTGCGATAGCTTGATTTCGAGTGGGGGGGCGCTGGCGAGGGCCTACCATCCCGAGCATCAAAAAAAAACAACAGCAGAAAAGGGTGCGCCAGGGGGAAGGGGAAACTGACTGGGGTTCCTTTCCGCAGGCAGAAAAAAAAGAAAAAAAAGAGGACGGCCTGGAAAAACTGGCTGATCGGGCTCGGGCATCCTCCAAGAAGGAGAGAGGAATGTATGGTGAGAAGCTGGGTCTCGCTCCCTGAAAGGAAGGTGGTGGGGGGGGGGGCTACCTTCGGGGGGAAAATTCCGGGATCAATTCCCCTTCATACTACTTGAGGAAGATTTCCCACAAGAAGGTGCATCGGCAGGCTCCGCTTCTACCAAGGGGAAAACGTTCCGCCGGAGCACATGGCCTCGACAAGAACTGCGAATTGCGCTTTGTATCCAAACGAAAAAAAACCCCTTTCTTCTTCTTCCCCCGAAAGAGAAGAAGGAAAGAGGGACCTTTTCTTTCGAAAAGGGAAAGGCGCCGGCCCCGTAACGGGGGAAGGGGAAAGGTTCCGCGCGAGCATTGCCAAGAAAAGAGACGCGGCCCCGCCCCAACTCCCGGGGGGAAAAAAAGAAAATTTTTAGGGGACACGCGGTCTCACCACGCCGAAGGCAGCGAGCCCCAGCGCCTTTCAAAGAAGGGGATTGCCTCAGAGGGAGGAACGAGCCCGATCATCAGCCCGGCATTCCGAAAAAAAAGGTTCGTCAAAAAAGGGGGGGGGGAAAAAGGGAACCAGCAGTCCCGCAACCCAGAAAAAGCTGTCTCGGGAGAGATGCAAAAAAAAAAAAGTCCCGCATGAACTGCCCATCTCCACCAAAAAAGGAAAAAAAAAGCCATCGCCCCTAGAAATCGTACCGTCCCTTCCTGCCTGGGCCCCCTTCGTCCTCTAAAAAAGGGAATCTCCCTCGAACAATCCTCTGTCCCTAAATTTCGCGTCGCCAATCGAGGAAAAAAGAAAAAAAAAGGGAAGAAACATCGTCGTTAGCAAGGGAATCGTCGCGTCCCGGGCCAGGTCGTAATCAGGAGAAGAGGGGGGAAAACACCCAGCGCTCGGAGCGCCACCGATGAAAAGCGGGACGAACAGGGGCGCGACACCGATCAGCTAAAAAAAAAAAAAAAAAAAAGCCACCTCAGAGAAAAAAGCCAATCGGAAGAGGAAAGGCCCCCAAAAGGGCCCCTGCAAGAGGAGAGGGAAATCGGGTCGAAAAAAAAGCCCACCAGGCCCAGCGGGCGTACGGCCCCAATAGGCCGAGCCGTCGGCCAGGGAGAGGGAAGCACATTCGCGAAAGACCATCGGTTTTGGGGGGAAAAAAAAAAAGGAAGGAGATCCATCGAAGAGGGACCCATTTTTCCAAAAGTATCCGAACGCTTCCAGGGGGGGAGGGGGGTTCCGCCCTTACGCCGTCAATTCCTAAGGAAGGAGGAAGGGGAACGCTTCCTCGACCAGGGGAGGAGACAATATGTGCCCGGAATTATGACCCAGGGAAAGGAACGCGTAAGGGCACCAAATCCCACAAGGAAAAAAGAAAAAAGAGCGTATCGAAAAGCCTTTAACCCTGCCAAAGGCCCGACCACCCCCTCAAGGGGGAAAGGGGGGGGAAGGGGAGGCCTACTTAGGAAAAAAGGGGGAACGGTTGGATGCGGACTTCGCAGTATTCAAAGGGGGAAAGGGCCTAACGTGGAAGCATGGTAGTTGAGGCCGAGGTTTTGCCCCATTTCCAAGGAAGGAGGGGGAAAAAGTTTGTGCGGGGGGGGAAAAAAAAGAGGGGGGAGAAAAGGAATCCCTACCTGCTACAAGCGGGGCATCTCCACCAAAGAAAGTCTGAGGAAAAAAGGGTAAACGGCCGGGCCATCATCCGACCAAAAAGCCTAAAGGAATTTCCCTGTTCGACATCAAAAAAAGGGGAGGAGCCAAGTCCCAGGAGGAAGGGGAAGAGATCCTTCCCGAACTAACTTCATCAGCGCCCGCGACACTGTCGCGGGGCATTAGGGGGAAAAAAAAAGAAAGGGAGAAGGGGGAAACTCCGCTGCAAGCCAGAAAAGAAAAACCGGTGCTACGGGGAGGGAAAGGGGAAGGCTGTCGGGGAAAGGGGGGGAAGCAGGGCGTTTACCCACAGTCCAATTCCCGAAAAAAGAGGGGGGGCCAACCAGTTCGGAAAAAGATTTGCCAAGACCTACACCGAGAGGTGTGGGGTGAGACTCGAAACGAGGAAAGCCGATTGGCCGCGCGGGGGGGAAAAGGGACTTGTGGAGCGAGATTGGCCCGAACGCGCTGGCGAAAAGGAAAAAAAAAAAGACGCGGAAGCAAAAAAAAGGGGGCGCGCCAAAGTGCACCAAGAGCTTGATCGGTCGGTTTCAGTATCCCGCAAGGGGGAAGAAGGGGGAAGGGAGGCGGCCAAGATCAAGCCAGCGAGGAAGAAAGGCGGACTCCGAGAGTCCTGCCCCGCGACGCGGCCGGACGGCCATGTTGACCGGCAGGCAGGAAAAGGAAAAAGGGGGTTGAATGGAAAACAAGGGACACTGCGCGCCAATGACATGGCCTATTCGCGGAAAGAAGGAAAGGTTATCGAGAAAGATGCCCCCCTAGCCGGCCGCCGAGAAGCCGGAAGGCGGGAAAAAAAAAAGTCATCACCGGGAAGGGACGACAAGCCCTACTGTTCACGCAGCTGAATCTACATCCACCAGAAAGAAAAAAAAGGGCGGGCCCGTTATCCCAGAAAAAGCTCCTGGTCGCCCGAAGATGGGGCCGGAATGCCAAAAGAAGAAGGGAAGGAATTGTCCTAGAGGGGGGAGGGGGGAGGGGCGAAGGGCCTGTGGCACTCCTCGACGGATCTTATCGCACCGGGCCAAGAATGGGAGCTCCGCACAAGAAAAAAAAAAGAGAGGGGTACAGGAACTGCTGCGTGGTGCAAAGGAAAGTTCCCCTTACTACGATATCTACCAAAGCAAAAGGCGGGAGACCCAGACGCAGCGAATTGCCCTAGAGAGGGGAGAAAGAGGGGAGGGGGGCGCAACGGCATGCAGAAAAAAAAAAGAAAAACCAACCAGGACCACGCCATTATGACTGCATGCAATCAACGGGAAAGAACAGAGCGGCGGGCGAGAAACCTAATAAGGAGGAGAAGGGAAAGAAGGGGGGGGAGTATCACGATGGGGATCAGACGTGGCTAGCGCGAAGGCGCTTCCGAGCGTGCTCCTTGTGAAAGGGGAAAAGAAAAGGAACGCTTCCTATCCCGAGGGGGGGCATGGACGGACCATCCGCGGCAGCGCAGCTTCCAGCTTTCTTCTGAAAGGAAAAAGAAAGGAGGGGGAGGGTCCCCCTGCGGGGAACAGACGAGACGCTCCGCGCCTGGGGGCGTTGCTAACAGCCTGGTTGATCGCGGGAAAAGGGGGAAGGGACAGGAAAGAAAAAAAAAAAAAAAAAAGATCGACGAAAGCCGTCCTGACCTCTCCCTGGGGGAAAAAAAAAGAGGGGGGGAGGGAAAGGCATTTCCTGGAAAAGGGCCCGTCTGAAACGGTCTTACACTATCTTCTCTAGGAAAAAAGGAAGGAGGATGCCCGCGTCCCCAAAAAGGGAGGCGTCTTTTTCGGCGAGGTTTGAACGCGAAATCACCTGCATGAGCGGGGAAAAGAAAAAAAAAGAGAGTCCATCGCGGTGCCCTACACCGAAACAGGGCCATTCCCTCTTTCGGAAAAAAAGAAAAAAAAAAAAAAAGAGGGCACGCCTGTTAGCTTGAAAAAAAAAAAGAGAAAATGGCGTCGCATCGTGTTGGTGTTTCTCCGCGCGCCACAGCGAAAGAAAAAAAAAGGGGGAAGGTTCCCTGCTCAAAAAAAGGGAAGGACCCGGGGTGCAAAAAAAAGGCATCGTTGGAAAAAGAAAAGAAGGAAAAGCCGGGCCCTGAGTTGGAGGAACCAAAAAGAGGTTGGGGAGAACCTGTTTGCCTTCGGCAAGAGCGCGCCGATTACTGTTTCTATTCCGAAAGAAAAAAGAAACAAACAACAACAACGGGAGGGGAAAAAAGGAAAAAGATTCTAGCTCGAAAAAAAAAAAAGGTCAACCTATTACCGTGGGACCAGGAATAGAAAGACAGGGCCCCTCTGTGGGAAAAAAAAAAAAAAGTCTTCAGGTTTTTTCAGGCAGAGGTAGTCCAAGGGACTTGAATGCCGGCGGAACCATCGTTTTCCGGAAAAAGAACTTAAGAACAAAAAAAGGAAAGGCGAAATACTAGCAGAAAGCTACCACCGGGCGGCCAGCCAAAGCCAGGAAAGAAAAGGACCGAGGGCAGTCCTGCCATGAGGGGGGAAAAAAAAAAAAAAGGGAGAAGGTCGGTGTTGCAGGGAAAAAGGGTTACGGGGATCGCGAAACTCTCCGTCCCAGAAAAGGGTGGGGTGCCTATTTGTCGGGGCGAGGGCCATGAAGAACGAAAAAAAAGAAAAGAGCAAAATAAGTGCAGAAAAAAGGGCCCAGCACGTCCCTGCAAGGGCGCCCACGAAACAACTCCCAGCAAAAAAGTCCAGGTCTATATTAGACCGGCGGGTCGAGCGCAAAGCGCAAAAAAGAGGAAGAAACAACAAGGGGAGTAGGCCAAACTACATCTGAAGTACGCGGATCTCGCAATCCAAAAAAGGAAAAACTCTCCTCAAACCATGGCATGAATAGCAAAGGAAAGAGCTCTCTGGAAAAAAAGGGACAGGACCAAATCTGTCGGCTCACAGCGCTGCGGAGAAAAAAAAAACAACACGCTCGAAAAAGCTGTGCCTCTCCGCAGAAAAGAGGAGAAAAAGAAAGAAAGGAGGGGCCGTCTCTTTGACGTTCCCGAAACTTTCGGGATGAACGGTTCCTCTCAAAAGAAAAAAAAAGGGAAAGGGGTGTTTCTTGCGGTGAGAAGAGAAAATGGCTTGGGCCCTTGTTTTGTTGACTTGTGCATGCCGTGGGAAAAAAAAAAAAAGAAAAGCGTCGGGAATAGGCGCCGAAAAAAAAAAAAAGGAGCGGCGGATTGTCCTCCGAGTAAAGGCTTGTGAGATCCTCGTCTTCGACGGATAGGAAAAAAGGGGGGAAAAAGGAAAAAGCCGTCTTGACCGAGGGAGGGAGCCGATGATGTCGCGCTTCCTTAGGGGCCAGTGGCGAGACGAAGAAAAGGGGAAAAGGGCCGTCGCCTCAGAAAGAAGGGGGGAAAAAGCAGGTCCTAAGCCTTGGCAGCCGCAAAGCATCTCGGGGAGGGAAAGAGGGGTCCCTGGATCGTCCCGAAAAAGGAGGGGCGATTGATGTAGATCCAGGGTCTGGGGACAGTTTCCGGGCTGGGGGAGAAGAAAAAAGGGGGGATGAAGTCTCGGGGGGGAAAGAAAAGACGCCGTTGCCGGCTCGGTGCAGCGGCAGCGGGACTGATGCTCGAATAAAAAGACTCGCGGATAAAAAAAAAGAACATGGGCCGGCGGCCCGGTTGAACGGTTCCCATGCAACCTCCCGGGCGTGATGACGCAAGAGGGGGGACATTCCGCGCGGGAAAAAAAAGAGAAGCAGCCCTGCCCATGTTGGGGGGGAAAGCCGCCGATGGCTTTGATTCTTGGGGGGGAGAAAAAAGATTCCCACATCATGCCGGGGGGGGGGATACCATGTAACGACTGATCAGGTCTGGATTTGCGAAAAAATTTTTTTTTGGGGAAATCCGCCGCAGGCGCGAGGTTGCGGCAGAGAGGGGGGAAGAGACTCAAAAAAAAATTCCATTGCAAAAGAAAAGATGACCGCGGTCGCCAATCTGCGAGAATCTCCTCTCGGGGTTCGCAGCGAAGGGGAAAAAAACATTCTCGGTGTAGGTCTTGGAAGATGTTGACAATACCGAGGGAAAAAACTGGTTTGGGGAAAAACAGTCGTGGAAGTTCGGGCGGGATTGGGAGGGGTGAACGCAAGAGTTCTTCTGCGAGACAGCAACCGCACAGGAAAAGAGCCCAAAAAGGTAAAGACTTTTTGTTCAGCGCCGTGAAGTCCTGGAAGGGAAAGGGGGGGGAACGGTTGTAATAGAATGAAAAGAAGGGCGCCGTTTCGAGCGATGAGGACGTCGGGCGAATTCTCTAAAAAAATCCTTGGAAAAGGGGAAAAAAGAACACCGATGTCTACATGAAATCCTTGTAGATGTCGTTGGGAGGGCTTGAATTGCCGCAAAGAGGGGGAAAAGGGGGGAGGGGAAGAGGATCCAACTGTTGGTGGGGGGGGGGGGGGGAAGCCAAGGTAATTCTTCGGTGAGCCCAGCGGGAAAAAACCCCGCACCAATGACAAAAACTGTCCGAGGAAAGGGAAAAAGAATAAGCCGCCACGTTTGGTCCGGACACTTATACCCTTGGCTACCGAAAAGAGGTCTCTTCCCAAAAAAAACGAAAGGCTCCTACGATAGCCAGAGGCTGAAGAAATCCCTTGCGTGGTTTGGGGAAGGGAAAAAGGAAAAAGAGACTCCCCTCCCGAGAGGGGGCTGCGGATTCCCGGGATTACGGGGGGGGGGATGGCGCGGCGGCGATACGCGGGAAAAAAAAAAGAAGGGGGAACACTCGGGATAATTGGCCTTCGCCACGATGCTCCCTCCCGTCTGGAAAAGGGAAAAGGGAAAAAGGGAAGGGGGGGAAAAAAAAAAGCATGAAAAAAGGGAATGACTCTTTAAGCCGGAGACAATCTCAGTAAGGGGAAAAAAAAGGAAAAATCCTAAATATTTAACAAAAAAAAAGAAAGGGGAGAAAGTTCGCTCCCTCTTTGTTTTTGGGGGGGGGGAGGCCACGGGGGATTACAACCGATGTCGGGGCAAAGGGTTTCCGGGATGCCGATGGGAAAAGAAAACGCGGGAAACGACGCTCGGCCCGATTGCCTTTTAACGGGGGTTTACGAAAAGGAAGGACGTACGGGACTTAAGAAAAGAAGAGGGAATCTCG
>Ga0179593_1639023_pt1 | contig 10356 bp, 14 predicted proteins | sample CZODoug2_1_08_16_FD_185931 | JGI IMG/M metagenome (GOLD analysis project Ga0179593, IMG submission 185931) | Vadose zone soil fungal communities from Angelo Coast Range Reserve, California, USA - CZODoug2_1_08_16fungal (PacBio error correction) | ecosystem: Environmental > Terrestrial > Soil >...
TCTAAGGGGGGGGAAGGGAACCCGCAGAACAGGTCCATTCCCTCGAAAAGCCGGCGGGGACTCAGAGTTGACAGCATGTGTAAACCCCATCAGAGAAAAGGTAAAGTGGGAAAACCAATGGCCGAGGAGAACTTAGACGAAAAAAGAAGGGGGGGTCCCCAGGGAGCCCCATAAGGGCTGTAAGGAACGATTCCTCTTTCCTGGGGGGGTAGGTAAAAGGGGAAGGGGGGACCTTTCCCGGTGGGAACTGGAGTCCACAAAGGAAAATAGGGCCCTGGTGAAAATTGTGAAGCGGGGCCGGTGGGTTTATTTCGGAAAAAAAGGGGGGGGAAGGGTTCAAAAAAGTACCAACGTGAAAGTGGGGCATAGCCGGCCAGATTGGAGAACAGGGAATTAAGTCCTCACGAGTGACCACTACGTACGTTTAGGTCGACCGACAAAACTCAATTCCTCGGTGGGGAAAAAAAATCCCGCAAAAGTGGGGGGGGGGTAAGTGGATTAGGGGGGAGACTATACCCCTAAAGTAATAGGGGGATACTCGCCCAGAGTGTGACGTCCTTTGAATACTAAGGAAAGCGCTCATACAGGGAGAGGGGGGGAGACCGGATTTTATTTCCCCTGCACCAGGAAGGGGGGAATTCAATAATGGGGGATTGGCCTTTCGCCGTGTGGAAGTTGCCGAGAGGAGAAGCAGCTGCGGGCAAGTATGAAACTTGGTAAAATAGAGCAAAAAAAAATAGCTTGCCAATGGGGCTTTGAAGGCCGAACCATCAACCGAGGGCGCTGAAAAGGAGGTAGCCTCCATCGCCAACCAGAAAATCACTCAGAATGAAGGAACCGGGGGGGGGGTTACCCCGAAAGGGAAAAAAAGTCGGACTAGACCTTAGATCAGGACGGAAACAGGCGGGGGGGGAAGGAGGGCACCAAATGTCAGGGGGGGGATCCAGACAGGTCGCGACACGAACGTTCATTGGCAGGATCAAAAAGCCTCGAGGGACTGTGAATGGCCGGAAAAAGAATACTCGTTATAGAAGTCCGTAAAAACAAGATCAGGGACAAGAGGGAAAAGCTGGTGTCCACAGGCATTCCAGAAAAAGTCAGCGAACATTGCAAGAGCAAAAGTAAGAAACAAAAACGAGGAGGGGGGCCGCTTGATAAGGCCTTACGAAATGGGGGGGCCAACGAAGCAAGGGCCTGTGAATCCGGTTGGGGACTCAAAAAGACAGAGAGAAGAAATCCGGGGGGCTCGAAGGTCGCTCGGAATGGGAATCCCTGGGTCAAATTTGATCCCGGGGGGGGGAGCCCAGGACTTGAGAAGACGGCCTGGGAAGGCGCTATCAGGGCGGAGACGGATGAATCAGTGAATAATCGTGAGGAAAAGACCCATAAGAAAAGGAACAGCGGGTAACACCAAGCCCGCGCCCCATCGGGGGACCATGTTCCTCGCATGGTTTCAGAGCGCGTGGCGCAAGAAAAAAAAAAAGGAAGGAAAATATGTCCCCGAATCAAAACGCGTCCGAAATGGGGGAAGACCGTCCAGTTGGGGAGGTCGCAAAAAATTAAAAGTGGCCAGGGCAATAACAAACAGGGAAGTATCGCCGATCAGCAATGAGAAGGGGGGGGACCCTAACGGTCGAGATAAGGAAGGAGGTTTAAAGGTGGGGCAAAATGGAAATCTGGAACCGCGTCTTTAGGGGGGAGCTTCTCGGGAAAAGAAAGTCGTTCGGGGGAGAAGGAACGAGACCAGTTTCCAGTCGTCGGTGGCCGGCCACCAAATCCGCCCAGGACCCGAGCTGCAGAAAAAGGGTGAACCGCGCTTGCTGGGTTCAAACTAAAGCAGAGGTAACGGGCAAATGCCATCTTTTTTGACCCATCTGTGCGGGAGCAGATAACCAGGGAAAAGGAAAGCACAAGCAAAATCCGCCCGTGAAGAGCAGCCACACATCGGCAGAGGGGGAGGGACGGGTGGGGGATAGGGGTCCAAAAAAGGTGATTTTTTCGCCGGGGGGCGGGGAAATGTTAAAATTGACGTTGGTCTACAATTGCGGGAAAAGCCCACGGAACGGTATTGGGCTGTGCAAGGCCTCTCGAAAAACGGAGAGGGGAAATCTGGCGGCAAAGGGCCACAGGGGTCTGGGGGTGAATGTAAGTAAGAGCGCGTCCGAGAGAGGGTTTCAGACAAAGGGGGGTGAGGAATATTTCGGACGAAAACCTATATCTGAAAGGTATTTGTGTCGAAAAAATATTCCTGCCATCAAACCACGGAAGAAGGAAAGGAAACGAAAAAAAAGAAGAACCTGGTGAATCGGTCTTGCCAGGTGCTTCATAGCAAGGACCCGTGCTTCCCAGCGAGTAAGGGAAGGAACGAGCAAACAAAATTCAAGCCGTGCCCATAGGGGGATCTGGAAGTCCAACTTGCTTTTGGAAGAGGGGGGGAAACCGAGAATGATATAAAATCAAAAAAACAGACACCAAGGGGGAAAGTGGAAAGAGAGAGAATTTAAAGTGAGGGGGGGAAGATGACAAACCGCATTTGGAAAAAAGGAAATCCCTTGAGGGGGGACCAACTTCGGAGGAGTCGCAGTTTTGGGGGGCCCTAAAAGACGATCGTCGTGGAAAGGGAAGACCACGCAAGAACTCTTAAAAACAAGTGGCCAGAAAGGTCGACGGAAGGGGAAAAACAATGCAGGGTTTGTTGCAAAGAAAAATGCCGATCGAAGGGCTGCGCTAGGGAAAAGGAGTAAAAAGACAATAAAATGGCGAAGAAGAAAGTGGGTCTGGGGGTCGCCAAAAGAACCGCAAAAAACCTTCTTCAAGAAAGGAAAAAAAAAAACTCGGGGTCGAAAACACGAAGGGGAAATCCGCAAAAAGGCAGGGGAAAGACGGGAAAGGAAGGCTCAGCCCTACCGCAAAAAGGGAAGGTAAGATCGTCCACCGCAGAGGGGGAGTCGGGCCAACTAAAAACCCACAAACCTCCAATCTTTGGGGAAAAAAAAAAACACGCTGGTGGAACCATTGGTGAAAAAAAGACTGGAAAAATTCAAGGGAGAAACAAAGAAAAACGAAAAAAAACCCACTTAAAAGAAAGACTCGCCGATAGAGACAATTACGTGGGATTAACGCCCGAGGAGGAAAAGGGGGTACCCCTGGTCTAGAGAGCAAAAAAAAAAAAAAACAGGGAGAAAACCGATTCATGGGAAAAATCAATTGCGCGTGCGGGCCCCCAAAAAAAAAAAAGGGAAGCCGGAGGAACCTGGATGGGAAAGAGAGGACTGGGCGTCGACTAGTTCCGCGCCAAAGGGGGAAGCCGCCTGGTACCCGTGGGGAAGGCACTGAGGAAAAAGACTTGACTGGCAGAGAGAACCTCAAAGAAAGGTTCGCTTTTTCAACCGCTGCAAAAAGGGGGGGGCCCTGCACGCCCCTCTGAAAAGAAGAAGAAGGGGGGGACACGTCGGACACTGGCCACCAAAGAGGTGCACGAAGAAAAAAAAAAGTAGGACACTGGTTCTGGAAGTGAGCAGCGAAGAAAGGAACAGAATCCAGATTGTGTGGCCGAAGGAAAAAATGGATCGTCGGACGGGGGGAAAAAGGAAAGCCTGAACAAAGAAAAAGGAAACTGCGTGATCAAAAAATGGTTTCCAAGAGGCACGGCCCGAGGGGGGTGGGGGGGAAACCAGACGGGAGAATACCCGTTCCCGTTGGGGGAGAAAGAGATCATTCCGATCGAGAAAGATGTCGCAAAAGGGGGTCTGAAAAAAAAGGGCTTCAGGGCAAGTATGGGATGGAGGGGAAAAAAAAAAAAACCCAGGGAGCAGCAAAAAAAATAAACCTGACCGCTGGAAAACTTGCGACCCAAAGAAAAAACGGGAGACCAAAGCGACGAGGGAGGGGGGTAAAAGTCGCGAAAGAGAAGATGTATAATGGCCGCCCACCCGGTGGGTAAGGAAAGTTTCAGACGGGAAAAAAGGTGTTCGGCCTCTTTGAAAGGGGCGGCCATAGGGACTGGCCAAAGAAGAGTTTTCCCGAATGTAAAACCATTATCCTAAAAAAAGGGGGGAAGGCGAAAAAATCTACCATGGGCTTTTTCGCAAGAAAAAAAAAAATCGCTACCCCGTTGGGGGGCCCCCCCCCAAACGCGAAGAAGCGGCCGGTCATAACAAGGCTTGTAGAGACCCAAAGGTTGCTGGATCTCCGATAATAAGGGGAAAGACAACTGTCCGGACTTCCTGCCAATGTCAAAATGCGCCTCAGCGGTTCAAGTGTGCCACCCCTGGGGGAAAAAAGAGGGCAGAAGGGACAGGAAACATGGGCCACGGTTCCTTGCAGGGATCCTACAGCCGGGAAAAAAAAAAAAAAAAACCCTCTGTGTGAAAAGGGAAACAGAAGGAAAGATCTGGGGGGCAAGATTTGCTCCAAAGGACCACGCCTCTTAATGTGGCCTTATCTGAACCGAAAGAAAGAGGCGACCAAGGCACTTTTGGTACCAAAAGGGGACTGTCACAGGTGGGGAATTATGGAAATCCGCGGAAAGAAAAAAGACGTGGTCTTGGAGAAGGCGTCCCCGAAAAAAGGAAAAAAAAGGCTCGAAATCGGAGGAGGCTTAACAGACTGGTGAACCCAAAAGGGATGGTTTGGACCCCACTAGAATGAGGAGGAAAACGACACCGTACGTCAGGGGGAAGAAAGGGTGGAAGTTGAGTTGAAGAGGAAATTGGTTATCCAAAACTGGCCTCCGCAAGCGATAAGAAAATGATCCTTTGGTGACAATTCCAACCAACAAAAGGCAAGATGAAAACCGCAAAAAAAACAAGAGCCGGTATGAAACACACGGCACCAGGAGTGGAAGGGCGAAGTGCCTACAACAGGGAAAGGCAAAAAAAAAAAAAAAAGGCGCGACTCAAACCCATAAGGAAAGAGGGAAAAAAAAGGGGCCGAGGGGGAGAACAATGGAACGCGTCCGGCCGAAAAACAAGGGCCGGCAGCAAAGCAAGGTCTGGTCTGGAATTTGTGTTTAAAAAAAAAAAGGGCTCGAGCTGGAACAATAAAGGGACGTGAACCGAAGGGAAAGGGACTGGCCCCTGAGCCGGGGGGGGTTCGTAAAACCACCTCCACCCAGAATCTCTCGAACAACAACAAAGGGGAACAAGAATTCCTAGGGAGGCGACGGGAGCAAAAAAGAAAAAGCACACCGTTCCCATTGGGAAAAGAAAAAAAAAAGCAGTATGGGGTAGAGAAGAGACGGAACGCCTGGTGTAACCCCATAAAAAGACACTGGTGATGCCGACATGTCCGAGGGGGGAGGAAAAACCGTCGGGAGCATTGGGAAAAATCGGTGCATCGGCGAGGGGTGCAACTTTCTGGGTTGGAAGGGAAACCACTTCGCATTTTACAAGGAAAAAAAAAGGGGAGGAAGGACAGCAGCAGTCAAAAAACACTCCTCGAAAGAAGGGACATGGCTCCGGGGTTTTGCGAGGTGAAAAAGTAAAATTAAGAAGGACAAGTTTGGGGGAAGCAAAAAAAGCGTTCATCGCCGAGAGGCAAGGGAAAGGGGAAAGAAGATAAGAATACTCCAAAAAGGAGGGGGGGGGGGAATTGACTGGTAAAAGTCTCCGGGAGAGGGACGAAAAAGCCTCGGTGGGTGGTCAAAAAAGGGGGAAGAGCCATCTCGAGCAGCCTGTTTACGCAAAAAGGGAAACTGTCTTTACAAGAAAACCATAAGCGCCCATCAAAAGGGGAACGGGGATTGAGACCACTGTTTGAAAAGAATGTTGACCACGTTGCCTGTTCAAACTCAGTTGATCAGATTTTGGAAAGGTACATCGGCAAATCAGGAGAGGAAATAAACTTTTCGAAATAAGTCACCAACAGGGGCGGCCATATATTAATATTAAAAAAAAAAAAATCACCGAGGTGGGGGAGAGGAAAATCCGTAGAAAAAGTCCCAGCAAGGGGACACGCTCAGAAAAAGGCCCCGGTTTGCTCACGAAAGTGGGGGGAAAAAGAGGCGTGATTCCCTAGACCGAGGGGGGAGAAAAAAGCAACTCGGGCGCCGGATGTGACGGAGGAAAAAAAAAAATTTGTCCAGAAAAAATTGCATGTTCCGGTCTAGAGGGAGGAGCTGGGAAGGAAAGGCATGAAATCCGCTGGGAGGAAAGCTTTAATCTAAAGGAAGGGGGGGGGGGGACATCTGGGCAAGCTTGTTAAAAAACCTCAGGCCGACGGGGCCCGTCAAGGACTAACTAGGGGGACGAAAGTGTAGGACACAGGAGTCTTGGCGGCGGTAGTATAGGCCCGCACGAAATGCAAGGGGCCTAGGCCCTGGGGAATCTCCCCAAAAGTGGCGCTCGCGGGTGCAAAGGAGAAGAACCTAGATGTATTACCCCCGGGGGGGAGAAAAAAAAAAAAACAGAAAGGGATAGTAAAATGGAAGCATCAAGGTCGAAATTCATCTATCTAAAGAATTGATCGTGAGTGCCGACCAGGAAGGGGAACTCCGGGCGGGTTACCATCCAAGCAGGAAAAAACAGCGGGAAAGTTAACCAGTGGACGCATGGCACGGAAAATCTCGTAGACGCAGCCACGAAAAAAAGGAAGCCAGAGCATCTCTCCCGAAAAGGGAAAAAAAACAACGTCATGGGGGGGTCGCGGGTGAGAGATGAAAAGACAAATTGGGAGCCGACGAAGACGAGATCCGGGGCCAGACGCGGAGTGCATAGGGGCTTTATGGAAAAAAATTTCCATTAGTAGAGGGAAATCCGGGGATCTCAGACTCCAGGTGAAAGAAGGAGATTCCCCACTGATCTCCAAAAGGGGAAAGGCGTAGGAAGGGGGGGGGGGAGACTCGTAACCAGGAGGGGGGGAAAAAACATTTAAGAGACGGCAACATCGGGCCGGCTTTCTGGGGGGGGTGTGGAGGTAGGAAGAGAGGGGGGTAATCTGGTGGAAGGCCAAGAGGGCCCAAGATGGAAGGCTTTATATAGAAGGGTTCAATCGAGAGCAACGGCGTATCGCAAAAAAAAAGTCAGGGCAGAAGCCCACACATAGTTTGAGGAAGTTTGAGAGTGGGGGTTCTCGGTGGAAAAGGGGGGGAAGCCATTTGAAGTTTTTAAAAAAAGTGGGAGACAAATCGTTTCCAAAAAAACCGGAAAACGTAATTGGCGGTGGGAGGGGAAAGAGGTCTACCGCGCGTACACATCCGCACGAGAGGGGGGAAAAAAAAAATCGAATGGGCACTCGGAAAGGGAAATAAGCCTGTCAGAAGAGAGCCAAGAACGGAGAAAATCGGGGAAACCCGGGTTGTAGAAAGAGGGGTCGGCGAGGGGGTGGGACTCCCGCAATCTGGGGTCCGTCTTCCTAAGGGGAAAAAATGCAAAAACAGCCAGATCGGAGCGCATCAAAAGGGGCACGGTGTTTGAGGAGAAAGGTCGTCCATCAGGGCCCAGCAGCGCGGGGGAAAAAAAAGGGGGTTATGCACTCATATTGGTAGGCAGCAGAGAAGGCTTAAAAATCGCCAAAGGACGGCCATAGGGGGGGGGGGCTGGGTAGAAAATCAAAAAAAGGGATTTGGAAGGGCGTTACCTCGGGAGGAGCTCGAAAAACAAAACCAACTTCTGAGAGGGGGGAGCACTGTTAAATACGGTGTAAAACCCGCAAGACGCAAAAAAAAGCCCTATTGGAAAGGCGGTCGGATTTTTCGGGGTGCCGGAAGGTGGGGGGGGCACAATAAACGGCTTGCAATAACAGCAAAAAAAGCTTCATGGAGCACAGGTTCAAGAGCGGCGAAACGCCGCGGGGGTCACAACTCGATCGAAAACTGGGGCAGACTATTGAGGGAAGGAAAGACAAAAAGAAAAAGCGGGGTTCGAGAGGGGTGAACGCGCGAACCTCCAGCTCCTATAGCAACACAGAGGGGGGTTCGACCAAACTCGGAGGGGTCCTCGACGCTCTCGCATAGAAAAGAAAAAAATCCAAATCACCCCCCCGGGAAAAAAGTCCATATCGCCCAGGGGGGTGAAGAGACTCAGGACTCTAAAGCACCGAAAAGACTTTCGCGGCTCTTGAAAAGGAAATTGGTCCCTAAAAAAATAAAAAATTAAAAATTGATGGAAAAAGGCCAAAAGGGGGACAGACATCGGCCAAGAAATCGGTCCGAAATTTGGTGCGGTGGAGTATTATTACTCCAGGAAAAAAAAAGGAAGAGTGACGTCAGCTCCACGACCAGGAGAAAGGGGTGGAACGCCGATGGAATTTTAAAAACAAAAAGATCTTAAAAAAAAAACTTCGGGCAAAACACAAAGGAAAACAAAAAGATTCAAAATTGGGGGAGGAAGCTGTCTGGCGAAAGAAATTGGTAGGAAAAGGGGCAAACAAAGACATGAAAAAAAGAAAAAAATACCTGGACCCTGTTCAAAAATGGCCCCGGAGGGAAAAAACCTCTTTCGGCCTTGAAAAAATAGGACAACACATAGAGGAACACGTTGCATCCTGCCTGAAAAAGGGTACAACACGCCCTCGAAGGCTATATGAGAGAAAGAACTTCGGGACCCCGATAGGAGGGGGAACTCGCGAGGCTTCACTGGGGACCTAATCATCGACATACGCGCGACAGACGGGATATAGGGGGGAAAAAAAAAAGGCTGATCCTTAAGTCAGTGGGGAGGTCGATTCGTGGTATCCCCAACGGAGTTTAACAAAAAAAATTAATGCCCAGGGGGGGGGGATGCCCCATCTGAAACGTCCGGTGGCGGTTTGAGTAAAAAACAAACCAGCACCTACGGCGTGGGGGGCGGGCCAAGAAAAATGCAGTCAAGAACCCGGCAAAGGGAGAGCAATGTGGGATCCCGGTCTTCACGTGGGCTTACCGGGATGGGCACCGGGGGAAAATCCAGGGAAATTAATGCCCTTGCCACATCGCGGCAAAGGGAGAGCCACGGAAACGAAAGGGAGGGAGGAAAAGGCTAGGGGGAAAGGGGGAGAGATTGCTCTGGCCCAGGAATGCGGGTGTAGAAAGGACAGTCCACGACCTCCGGTGTTTGCGAAGGGGGCCTACCTTAAAAAGGAAAGTGGTTTCGGACGACAAAACGGTGAAAAGTGCGGCACCTGGAAGGAGTGCACAGCTGGGAAAAGGGGGGGGAAGGCCAGGGATCTCAGGGGGTTTGAAGGATACTAAGGATCTATGTGAGGTGTTTCAAACGACAACAAATCACGGAAAATAAAAAAACCATTTTTCCAGCTTGAAAGTTAAAACCGGAAACCGGGAAAGGGAGTGGTAGCGACCACTGGTTCAAAAAGGGAAAAGGACCATACACATCAGGGGGGGTTCGGGGGGGAAAAAAAAACGGGGGGGGTGATGAGGGGACCGAAGGTCCTTTTCCAGGGAAGGCGCCTCCAGGGGAGGGTGGAATACAAATGGGCCTTCATCTTTCGGGAAAAAAAAACGGCTTGGAGTTCCGGGGCTTGTAAAAAGGTACCGCCTGTGTCGAAGGAACCCCTCGGGGGAATGAGGGTTACGAAAACCTATGGAAGAAAAAAAAAATCAGGGTGTTGCCCCTATGGGGGGGGACAGGGTAAGCTCGCAGGGAAAATGCTCTTGAAGGGAAAGAATCACTGAAAGATTCCAGAAAAAAAAAGGTGGTCACCACAGGGGGAAGAAAAGACTGAAACGGGGCTGCAGAGGAAAAAGACCATCCTCCTTTTGCGAATGTATCTGGGAATCATATCCGGGGGAGGGGAACGGCCCGGGAAAAAAAAAAATTGAAGGGAGTGTGTTCAATGGGACCACAAACCAGGAGGCATGGGGGGGGAAAACACGAGGAATGAGGCGAGGAAGAAAGAAGAAATCCATCCCAATTGGTCCCCTAGGTGTGTAAGGGGTATCTTCAGGGGGAAAGGGAAACAGTGCCATGCACTCGGGAAATGCTGATGAACGCAGTGGGGGGGAAAAACCTTGGGGGAGAATGGGGGGACCAACAAAAAGGGGCCAGAAAAAAGTCAAACTCAGAAGCAAAAGATAAAAAACGTCTTCCTCGTTGAATGGGGAAAAAAAAAGGGGGGCCCTACAATTAAAATGAATATGCAAAAGGAAACAAAACCGCCTCAACCCAGAAATAAGGAAAAAAAAAGAACCCTATTTCCCTATGGGGGGGGGGGGAAAAAGGCATCCACCCCACAACATCTTGGAACAGGCCCATGAAAAAAGGAGAAACCGACTTGAATCTGTCTGAGGGGGTGGGGGGGGGAAGAACGTGTCCTGATTTAAAGGAGGGGGGGAAGGGTTGAAACTCACAACCCCGACGTGGAAGGCCTTGGAAAAAAGACCCTGAGACGGTGCTCCGGTGAAAAAAAAAAAGAAAGGGT
>Ga0179593_1713379_pt1 | contig 10356 bp, 12 predicted proteins | sample CZODoug2_1_08_16_FD_185931 | JGI IMG/M metagenome (GOLD analysis project Ga0179593, IMG submission 185931) | Vadose zone soil fungal communities from Angelo Coast Range Reserve, California, USA - CZODoug2_1_08_16fungal (PacBio error correction) | ecosystem: Environmental > Terrestrial > Soil >...
AGGAGGTTGGAGGGGGAGGGACGCCTCCCGGAAAGCGTTTGCAAAGTGAAAGGGGGAGGGGGAGTTTTGTTGCAAAAAGAAGGAAAAGAAAGAGCCCTACTGAAGATGGAACTACAGCTTAAAGGAGCATTGGCTGAAAAGGCCTACCAACGGAAAGGGGGAAAAGAAGGCCGGGGAGGATGCTCTTTTGTCCGGAAAAGAAGAAAGAGCGCAGTGGAACTCTATAGGGCTCGAAGAGCCTGCGACCATTACGAAAGGGGAAAAGAGAAGAAGCAGGTGCATTGTCAAAGCTCGGGAAAAAAGAAAAGGGGGATTCAACGACGCAATCTCACTAAGTCTATACCATTTTGCTCTATGAGGGGGGGAGGGAGGGGGAAACCAAGCCTATCTCCCAAGAGGGGGAAAAGAAGGGGAATGTTAGCAAAGACAAGTAACTTTCCTGGGAGACAGGGGGGAGATCTGGCGGAAGGGAAAGGGGGAGAGGAGTCGAGGGGGCTTACGATTTCTCTGCCGAAGAGGAAGGCCAATAATTCGCAAGGAAAAGGAAGGGGTCGCTAAATGTGTGGGAGGAAAAGAACTTACTAATCGATTGGGGGGGAGGAAAAAGAGTCCATCGTAATCCATGCCTGGAGGAAAGGGGGGGGGGAGGACTTGGACTCTGAACTGCAATCTCACAACCGATCGAGTCCCGTCTACGGAATAAAAAAAAAAGAGGAAAAACAAGAGTCCAGTGTTCCTATGGAGGAAAAAAAGGGAGGGGGGGGATGCTAATGACCTAGAGGCATTCTTACTGTAGCGCGCAGGGGGGGAGAGGGTTCTGCAAAAAAAGGAAACGGACCTTCCCTCTTCGCATACAAAGTTGTGGGGAAAAAAAAAAAAAAAAGAAGTTGGTCTTCCAGTCGACGGGGGAAGAACGAAGGGAAAGGAAGCCACCCTTACGAATTTAACTATTATTAATCTTGTGCGGAGAGAGGAATGCATGACTCGGAAAAAGAGGGGAAAGAGGGGGATGGGGCCTCCTTCATTCGCGTCATGAGTGGGGTTGGTGCCAGGGATGTTTTCTGAGAAAAAAAATCGTTAAAGCTTGTCCCTCGCCGAAGGCTCCCCTCATCAAAAGGGAGAAAAGACTCAGTTCTGGCCTAAACCACTTCAAAGGGAAAGGGGAGAAATCTTTGTGTAAAAGGGGGGGGAGGAGAAAAAAGGGCCGTAAACGACTTGGGGGGGAGGGACCAACACACAGCTTCCTTTCCACAAAAGATGCGAACGATAAGCAGCGACCCGACCTCTGAAAGGACTTTGTCTTTTTTCAGAGGAGAAAAACGTCACGCCTCCTCTGAGGGGAGGACACGCCTTTTTTTCGGGGAGGGGGTGAGTCAGACCTCCAGACACCCGGGCGCTCTCTCTCTCTCTTTCAAGGAGAAAGGGAGGTAACTTAAACTTTTCTTTCCAGGAGAGTATGTTCTATCTCTCTTTTCGAAGGCAGCCTCCGCGAGAGGAAGAAAGCGTTCCGAGCCCAAAGAACAAGAAACACTGTCCCCCTCCTCCCTTGAAAAGGAAGGGGAAAAAAAGAAGACCCCCACCCACTACGAAGGTGTCATCCGTTACAAAAATTTGGGGGGGAAAAAATAAGGAAGGTGGCTTGAACGTTCAATGGGAAAAGGAGAAAGATCTTTGAACATCCCCTTTTGGGGTAACCTTACATACTCATCGAAAGAAAGAAAAAAGAGGGTGAAATCAAGTCGTTTAAACTCTTTTCGGTCCCGAAAAAGGGGGAGCGACCAAGTTGCAAAGAAAAAAGAGGAGGACCGGAGTGCGGGCGTGCCGGAGCACTGTAAAAGCAACTAATGACTGTGTCAGCAGGCAGGTTTTACAAAAAAGGAAGAAGAAAGAGGCACCTTCACCCCTAAAAGGAGGGGAAGCTGGAACAGGGCCCGCATTGGACGCGCAGGAAAGGGATCTGGAAAAAAAAGGAAGGTCTGACTATGGGGCTCGTTTCCATCTGGAGAAGCTTCGTCCTGATGCCGGAGGGAAAGGAAAGGGGAGGTGCAAGCGGCTTGCAAAAAGATGTTTTGTAACTCATCCAATGGGGGGGGGAAAAGAGGGGTGTAACATCATCATCGGCGGCGCGTTCAATGGGAGGGAGGGAAGGAGGAGTCATTCACCAAATCGCGGGGCCATTCCAAAAAAAAAAGCGCGCCGGAGAAAAGAAAGGCCCCGCATTGGGCGGAAAAGAAGGGGGGCAGGGGTGTTGTGATAAGGACGAGGGTTCTCCCCGAAATTGCAGGGGGGGGGCTTTCTGAAGGATCTGGATAACAGGGCAAATTCCTCTCCTCAAAGAAAAGAATTAGACACGTCCAAAACATGACACCGCCCATCCTATATAAGGGGAAGGGGAAGAAATACCCCTCTTTAAAATTCTGGGGAAAAAAAAAAATCCCCATTTTTTCGGGAATATCTTAGGGGAGAAGGGGGAAAAGAAAAAAATTAGTCTTGAAGAAAATAGGACCTATCCTTGAAGGAGGGAGGACGACAACGGTAGATCCATTCCATCCTTCTCAGAGCCCTTCATCTTACTAGGTCTCCCTCCACAACTGACATCGGAAAGGCGGGATTGTTTTTTGTTAGAGGGAGGAGGAGGGGAAAAAGGAAAAAATAGATGTCCGGCCCCCGACGTCGTCATAGCTCGCTCTTCCTCAAAAAAGAAGGATCGATGACGACTACTCTGTCCGTACATAGGGGGAAAAAAAGAAAAAAGGGAAAACCAGCCATCCTCTACCCAATACAAAAGTCACTTTCACAAGAAGGGGGGAGGTCTTCCTCTTGGGGGGGGGAGGGGGAAAGAAAACCGTTGCTGACTACGAATAAAAGAGCTCTATCTTTTCAAGACTATTGGGAGAAGAGAAGAGTTACCGGAACAATTTTTACGTCAACGTGGGAAAAGGGAAAGCGGATTCGTCTTAACACGCAGTATCTCGGTGTGGGGGTGTCATTTTCTTACGTGGATAAAAGGCTTTCCCTATCTGAGAAAAAAGGGGAATGGGCCACTTTTACATAAACAACACCAGCACCTGCAAAAGTCCGGGCGCCCCCGCTCCTCTAGAAAAAAAAAAGAACGCCCTTTCCCCTCTCTGTGAAAGAAAAGGAGGGGGGTAGCCCGCGCGCGGACGGAGACGCGATTTGTGGGAAGGGAAGAGGGGTATCATCACCATGAACGCGCCGGAGAGGGAAGAGTTGTCGCACGGCCACCATTGATGGAAAACCAGCGGCCATCCGAGGGCAACAAACGCATTCTCCCGTTTTGCCAAGAGACGTCTCCTTCCTCGAAGGAACACGGGTGAAAGCTGGCACGCGCACAAGAGTCGACGAGTTCGCAGCGTTCCAGCTACAGTGAAAAAAAAAAAATTCGGCCTCTGGGGGGGAAAAAAAAAAAGAAGGAGGAAGGGGGGAAGGGGGAGCTGGCCCAGCGGCCTCCTTGGCGGGGAAAACCTCCTGCTTACACCATCATAATTGAGAGAAACAAGGGAATAAGCCTGCGTCTGCCAAGCCCTGATTTGGGCAAGGAAAAAAGAAGGAGGGACGAAAAGAGTGCGCAAAACTTGATTTCAAACGCGGGGGGTGGTGCGTCGTTGTGTTCGATGGGGGGGAAAAAAAAAACAGGATGGCTCAAAAGAGAAGAAGGATGAAAAGGGAGACGGTTCAAACCGGACGTGGCACCTAAAAAAATTTTTTGTAAAGTATTGAAAGGAAAAGGGGGTCTCTCCCGGAGTTTTTTGCCAGAGAGAGAGGAGGGGGACCGTTTGGCAGTCTGCTTGTATGAAAGGGCGTTCGTCGATAGCGCCGGCCTGACTATCAACCTCTCGACAACTGAAAAAATTGAGTTAACTTCCCCCTTGGTTTGCCGGAAAGGAAGAATGGGAGATGACGGTTGACTCTACACCCTCCCACCGCAAAACCGGCGTGAAAAGAGCGTACTTCTTTGGTCTGGGGGGGGAAAAAAAAAAAAAAAGGCCACTTAACGATGGTCCGGGGCCTCTTGCTTCTAGTTCGAGAAAATCCGCGGGGAGGTGGTCGCTCCAAAGGGAAGGAAAAAAAAAAAAAAAGGAGGGCCGAAAAACCCCACCCCCCAATTGAAAAAAAGGCGACCGGAAGGAAATTTGCCGTGTTGGAGAAAAACAGGAACGGGTGGTCTGCGTTTCGCGGCCATGGGCGAGGCCCTCGTCCCGAGAGAAAAAAAAAAAGGAAAAAACACCCCCAAAAGCCGCGCCTGAAGGATTCCCCAACCCAGACTCCCCCCGGGAAAAAGGCCCGCTTACCGCCTCCCGCTACACCGATTCCTAATCATGGAGGGAGGTACCGATAGACGGAGGCGTCGATGGAAAAACAAGTGCTTGAGCCCTGGGTGAAAACACTGGGGAAAAGAAAAAGGTAGCGAGTTGAATAACGTTGGGGGGGGGGAAAAGGAAAAGGGACCTCTCTGCGCCGCGAAGAGGGCATCTAGTTCCTTGCAGGAAAGAAAGAAGGGGCGAAATAGCCCACGTGGAACTGGGGGGAAGCCGGCCGCAATTCAGAATAGAAAGGGGGGCACAGAGAAGAGGGGTGGGAACGGATTGGCATTCAGAGGGGGGGGGAAAGGGGGGCGGCCGGAAAGGATTCCGCTGAACCTTGGGGAAATCAACAAATCTATTCTTAGCTTGGGGGGAAGAAAAAAGGAAGCGTTCCGGTCATTCGAAAGAAGGAAGGGAGGCAGAGCACATCTGTACGCCCACCTCGACTACTATCCCGGAGGGGGAAAGGCACGAGCGCCCCGTATACCATAGGGGGGAAAAAAAAAAGAGGGGGCTTGTCTTCGCACGTCCTAAGTTGTGCCTATCAGAAGAGAGTGGGTTTCAAAAAATGCGTTCGATCCAGAAAATCCAGGGAGAAAAAACTTTTCTATAGTTATGGAGATTGGGGGAGAAAGGGGGTTTTTGGAAAGGGGGGAAATCCCGAGCTTGCAATGCAAAGAAAGGGAGGAGTCTCTACCAACCTTTTCAATAACCTGGGGGGGGGGAGAGTAGAGGGCAATATAGCGTTCCACGCCGCTACAGGAAAAAGAGGAGACCCAAACAAGGACACCCATCTTTGCCTGCCAACGGGGGGTATGCCTTTTCAGCCCCTGAGAGGGGGGACGGTCCCATCTTCAGTAAGGGAGAGGGGGGAAAAAGAAAAAAAAGCACGACACTTCTTTCACTTTAAACAGCTTCGGGCGATTGCGTCTGCAACCCAGAGAGAGACGCACCCACAAAACGGAGGAGAAAAGGGGAGGATGTGTTTGCAAACACTCGCCCGAAGCGTTTGGCAAAGTGAAGGAGGGGGGGAAAGCCTGGGTCAAATCAGAAAAAAAGGAAAAGGGAAAGGGAAAATAGAGGTTAATAGAGCCGGGCTGAATGAAGACCAAACGTCTGGGCAGTCCTCAGATGGGGGAAGGGGAGAAGGGGGGAAAGAATAGACGTTCCTCCCGAGCGCAGTGGAAGAAGGGAGTAATAGCCGGAGAAAACAGTACATCCCTAGTTTATTGTAACGTTGGGAAAAAAGGGAAGGTCAGTGGCAAGCTTCGGATTCAAAAAAAAAAAGGGGGGGAGGAACGACGCAATCTCCTACCGATAGACCAGTTTTTGCTCGCTGATATTTTGCGGGAAGAGGGAAAGGAGGGGACTAAGCCCAGCGGATAAGGCACACCTTAGGGAGAGGAAAGAGCCGGGAGACTATTTTCTCCCGGTGAATAAAAGACTGGACATTAACTCCGTGATCGTCGTAAAGGGGAAGGGAGGGGGGCTGCCCTAAACTTAACTGATTCCAAGAATGAAGAAAAAAGAAAAGACGTCGTTCCGCGATGGGGGAAATAAGACTTAAGAATCGATTGGGGAGGGAAAAGGGAATAAGGCACATGGAAGATCGATGCCGCTTTGGATTCTGAAGGGAAAAATCCGTAAAAAACCCTATCGAGGCCTCAGGAACCGGAATATTCTTAATGCGTCCGCTTCCACAAGAAAAGGGAAGGGAAAGGGAAAAACTCAAGTGCTGTTGGAGGGGGGGGAAAAGAGAAGCAATTCTTATAAGGGGGTGCTAGTCACGTTTGAAGACCCAACCAAAACTATAGAAACAAATCCTCCCCTTCCCTCCTTCCGCAGGAAAAGCGGAAACCCAGGTGCTCACGCAAGGGGGAAAAGGGGGACAACGCCTATCGGGAAGTCTTCACCACACCCTATACGATTTAAAAGAGAAAGGTACGGGGAATTCATGAACGTTACCCTCGCGGGGGGGGGGGTGCCGAATCATTTCTCGGCAGAGGGGTGTTTTTTCCTTTTCCAGGGGATTTGTCTGCTCTCGAGAAAAAAAGGGACCGCGAAAACTCAAAGAAAAAAGAGGGAGGCGGCTAACCACTTAGAGTTCATTCAGGTCGCGTAAATTCTGGGGGGGGGGGGGGGAAAAAAAGGGGAGGGATTTCCTTTGGAGGTGCGACCAAAAGAAAAGAGGGGAGAGAACGGAACCCTCGACCAAAACCATCTTTAAGCTGGACTTTGGCGGGAAAAAACAGAAATAAGACGCTTCTGGGTGAAAAGGGGGGGCGTGTTCTGGTTAGAGTCACTTCATCATCGCAAACGGTCTCGGAGAAGGGGAAGGGACTAAACCACTTGTTACTGACTTAAATAGTTATTGACAGATAGAATACGTGGGGGAATGGGGAGAGCAACGAAAGAGCCGAAGCGTTTTCCAAAAAACCAACTACCAGCACCGCCCCACTGTCAAAAAGATAAAGAAGGCCGCGAACTCCTTTCCCACAATCCTTTATCAAAAGAAAAAAAAGGGGGAGGGGTCAATCCTTACAAAATTGTGGGGTAGGTGGCCAAAAAGTCCGGTGTTTGAACGTCTCATGGTCAAAAGGGACGCTCTGGGGGGGGGTTGGTTTCAACTACAGACTCAAGAAAAGACACAACGGCCGCTACAACAAAAAGCGGTTGAGAACAGAGGAAAACAGGGGCTCGCTACCAATTTGCCCAATAAAGTGGCATAATGTCATGAGGAGGAACGGGAAGTGACGGGGAAGGAGCCGTCCTTCAACGTATGGAGAAAGAAAAGGAAGGTGGTGCAACCGCTCAAGTAGGCCGCTGCAGCTCACCTTCACCCACTCGATCGGAAAGAAGGCACGAAGTGTACGCGCATAAAAAAGGTAGCATGGAACCTCTGCGAAATGACTCTTCGACGAGTGTGCAGCGGGAGGGGACCCCAGGGATCTTCGCGCCGCTGCCGTCGAGGGGGGCACAACCCGTGCTTCCTGCGTGCAAAAAGGCTTGCCTATGGTGTGGGAACGCCACCAGGGGGGGGGAAAAATCGTTCACCATCAGCATCGTCCGGAGGAAATGAAAACAACCGCTACATGCGGCCGTCATAAACAAATCGCCTGACGGCCAGTCCGCCGCGAAAAAACGGGATTCCCGGCCCCGCATGAAAAAAGGTCCCGTTTCCGTTGTTTGGGGATCAGAGGATCTTTGGCTCCCGGGGAGAGGGGAAATTCGGGATAAACGTGAAAAAAAGAGCCATCAGATCGGGCCCGCCTTCAGTCAAAACGTCCCTACACATGACCAAACCAGCCGAGATCACTGCGTGTTGAACGCGGGAAAAGTCTTGTCGTCAAAAGATGCGTCCCCCATTGGTGAAAAGGGGAGGGTCCGAAAAAATGAGTCTTGTAAAAGATGAGCCTGCCAAAGAAAAGGGAAGCCAAAGGAGAATCCCATGCAAGATCGCTCCCGTCATCATTAAACCGGCAGCCCGCAACAAAGGGAGGGGTGAACGTTTCCGTCCTGATGGGGGGAAGGACGGGCGGTGCCTTTCACATTCAAAGAGGTCCTTCCAGCCGTCGGAGGGAGGAAAAAAAAAAAATCAAACAACACACGTAGGAGGAGAAAAAGAAGGGGAAGGGAGGGGAAGGACATCTATTTTGCCTGTGAGCAGCCAGCATCCTCTACACAACAAGCACGAAGAAGGGGTTGAGGGACGCGCGTTTAATGATGACGGGCGCAGAAAAGGGGGGATCGACCTTTGCGGCTACTACTGGAACGGGAAGGCTCGATCTTTCAAGAATAGGAACTGCGAGCGTTACCGGAACAAGGGGGGAACGACAGAACCCTTTTCCGCGGGATCGGGGAACACTCCGTATCTCGGCTGGGGTGTAGGGGTGGAGGACGGCTGGCCTCTATCTGCTGCGAAGGAGTTTAGAAAGGAAAAGTGTACAGCCAGCACCGGGCAACGCAATTCCGGGCCCAAAGAGGAAAAAACTTCAACGGAACGTTAAAGGGGGGAAAAGGGGGAAAAATCACGGCGGGTTTACTCCGCTCGCGAAGGAGAGGCGATTTTGGAATGAAGGCGAAGGAAAGAGACGCCGATGCTGCTGTGAACGAGGGAAAATTGGATGGCTTTCCACACCATCTGGCAAGCTGCAACGCAGGTCCAGTGGTTGAAGGGAAGGTAAATCGCGCGAAGATCACTGTTAATCCTGGCAAGAAAGAAAGGAAAAGACGAAGTTCGCAGCGTTTCCACTACATGCACAGATCGACTGCGCGTCCACTTCGGGGGGGAAAAAGAAAAAAAAGACCAAGATCGCTTGGGTGCAGTGCAAGGAAAGAGGGGGCGGTTTGAAAACCTGCCTGCTGACACCAGAGTGAAGTAAGCTCGGCACGCCCGTCACTACGGGAAAAAAAGGGAGGAAAAGCCCTGATTTGGGCAAATGTAGCGCCCAAGGGTTACCCAAGAAAAGGAGGCAACGAGTTTGTGTAGCGGCCGTTGTGGCGAGAGGGGTAAGGTGCATCAAAAAACAGGATGGATCAAAGAGCGTGAGAAGGAAAAGGTGAGACGTGTCAAGACCCCGGACGGGCCCCCTACCCCAAAAGGGAAAAAAGGGGGGGAGTGGGTGGGGTGTCGGATAAAGGATGGGGGTGAAATGAAGTTAGAGGAAGGGAGGGGAAAGGATGCTGGTAGTTGGGGCTCTTAACGGGGAAAAGCGGGACTATCCAACGCTGACTAAATAATTCTATTTTCTGTCAGAACTATTTAAGGGAAAGGGAAAAGGGGAAAAAAGGATCGAGAGACTGATACGTTGAAACCAGCAACACAAACCTGCGTGTCCCCGAAAAGCGTCTTTACTTTCTGGGGGGCTGGGGAAAAAGGGGGACGTTGGGCGAGGGCTTCTAGTTCTCGCATCAGGGTGTAAAGAAGGAGACAAAGGAAAGTACGCCCTTTTTTCTGGCCTAAACCCAAAGGACACAAATATTTACGCTACCTAAATGAATTGGAAGGGGGGGAGAAGGACGGGGGATGAGTTTGGAGAAAGGAAGAGAGCAAAAACAGAAACTTGAAAATTAAAAAAACACCACTCATCCGCGCATGAAGAGGCAAAAAAAAACCGCCTGGCCGCTTCATAATTCCCAAGGAGAGTGAAGCCTAAGGGTGTATAACTTCCCTATAGACGGGGGAAAGCTGGAACCCAAATTGCGTGAGCACCTGGGGGGGGAGAGGGAGGGAAGAGGGCAGTTGCGATTTCACTTTGGGGGGGAAAAGGCAACTGTGTGACCTCCCTGCGCCGCTACCGTACGAAGAAAAAGCAACCTGTCCCAACATGCCCCTGAGTGGTCGCAAGAAGAAAGGGGGAAGCCTTACTCCTTCCGAATATTCGAGGCCTTTCCTCGATCGGGGGGAGGAAAGTCAGACTCACAAAATCGGCACTCGAGGAAGATTTCCCTTTAAACTCTTTTAAGAAATGAGCGATTCTTAAGTCTTGATTTAAAAAAGAGAAAAGCCGTGTCCAAGGTCTTGTCGACATTCTTTGGGGGAGAGAACAGCGGACCGCCCCCTCTACAGAGGACGGCGTTCTTTCCCGTCGCCGAGCGGAAAAGAGGGAGACAAGGCCTAGTTTCCTTGTCTTCGGCTAACTTCCTAAGGGGTGAGGGGGGAGAGGGTTTCCACCGGCCTTCTTTTCGATCCAGAAAATCATGAAGGGGAGCAAAAACTGGTCTATAAGGTAAGGGAGAGGAAAGAAGGGGGGGTTGGAGCTTTGAAGAAAAAAAAAAGGAGGAGCGCGACCAACGTTTCCAATAACCTGGGGGGGGGGTTTTTTTCTCTCCGGCTCTGAGATATAGCGTTTCCACTGCGTTAGGGGGAAAGAAGGCAGCACAATTAACCCTCTGAAGGCCTGCAGAGGGGGGTAGGGCCTTTTCCCAGCCCCTGCTCTCGTAACGATATGGGAGAGGGAGAGGGTGCTGATTACCCAGGCCGGGAAAAAAAAAAAACACTTCGTTTCACTTTGCCAACGCTTGGGCTAGT
>Ga0179593_1715323_pt1 | contig 10356 bp, 17 predicted proteins | sample CZODoug2_1_08_16_FD_185931 | JGI IMG/M metagenome (GOLD analysis project Ga0179593, IMG submission 185931) | Vadose zone soil fungal communities from Angelo Coast Range Reserve, California, USA - CZODoug2_1_08_16fungal (PacBio error correction) | ecosystem: Environmental > Terrestrial > Soil >...
GGGGAAGAGGGCGGCTCCCAACGGGGTTCACGGTTCGGGGAAGGGGAAGACCGATGAAAAAGAGATTTAGAATGGGGTTTGGAACGAACAAAACACAGTTAAAGATGATGGAAGTGAACATGTCCGAGAGGTCGATGAGCGGGAAAGAGGGGAGTCAGGCGGGGGATAGGTGGGGGAGGGGGCAGGTGTTCGTACAGGGCACCGGGGCAGAAAGAAAAGATGTTACATAGAGGATGCAGAAAGGAAATGGGAAAGGGTGTTGCAAAAAGTCGGCGCGACCTAATGCCAGACAAGAATTGATATCCTCACCCCAAAAGAAATAACGCGCGGGGACCCAAGAAAAGGGTATGGGGCGGGGGGGGGGGAGATACGCGAGGGGAAATTCGTAAAGGCATCGGCAAGAAAAAGTGGGATTGGAAAAACCACGAAAACCATTTACATGGAAGGGGTTTTATTGTACTAAAAACATCAGAAAGGGTCAAAGAAACACTAACAAAGAGGGGGGGGTTGAGGCGGCCAACATAAAAGGTCGTGGGGGGAAAGACATTTCACAGAAGAGTAGAGTCTCCTGCTAGGGGGGTTTTCCATAAGAAAAAGACCCCAAAGAGGGGGGGTTCGACTCATTGGTCATGTAGCCTGGCAGAACGTAGCGAGGCAGAATTGTTTCGCGAAGAGAGCTAGTGTCACCCAGTAAAAATTGGGGGAGCGAGTCTCATCCAAAAAAGGGGGGGACGATGCAGGTTTTTTCTTGAAAAATACAAGGGGGTGGAGGTCCCGCCACACAGCAAGACGCCTACGTAGGGCAGGTTAGGGGGGTTCGCGCGGCAGAAAAGGCGTGCCGTCGGGGGAGGGCCGGTGGAAAGCTGGTTAAACTGTTCACCGTTAAGGGGGCCAGAAGAGGGGGAAACAGGGATCTTCTCGAAAAGGGGGAAACTCACTCGTCACGACGGAAAGGGGGGAAGTCGTTATCAAGAGCTAAGAACGTATAGGCCGGTAAAAGGGGAGCGCTTTCTGGTCAAAACAGCGTTAAAAAGGGGGGTAGTAAAAAAAAGGTCGCCAGACGGTTTTGAAAAGGAAAAAGGAAAAACGAAGACGACGGAAATGTCAATGGGAACGACGGACTCCATTGGGTCAGAAAAAAAACGTAACGTTAAAAAAGGGAAAGCAGCCGAGAGATAAGAGTAAATGCAACAGGAGGGGGAAAAGATTCGCTTCAGCAGTCATCCCTAGCTGGGAGTTCACACGAAGAGGAGGGGAAGCAACACGAGTGGGGGGGGGGGGGAAACTAAAAAGAACTCGGACTGCCGGGAAGAAAAGAGAAGAGAGCGTTTTTTCTCACAAGAGAACACCGCTCCCTGAGGGGGGGTACAGGGGAAAAAGGGGGGGGGCAGGGCGTTTTATTTTCAGAACTCTTTCTTCTAAGGGAAGGAAAGAGAAATTGGAAAAAGGAGAAAATGAATGAGGGCGAAAGAAAAAGGAGTGAGAAGGATAAAGGGGAAGCGGGCACCAAAGAACGGAAAAAGAAAAGTGGGGGAAGGGGGGGAAAAGAAGGAAAGAGGAAGAGAAGACGTAGTAGGGGGAGCAAAGAAGAATATGGATGTAAGAGGGGGGGGTGCTGAAGTTAGACTGGATTGGATCGCGAAGGGGCGTGAATGAGAGGCAAATGAGGGGGTAATGAAAGACGCGAAGGGAGAGGAGACGAAGGATGGAATAAATAGGCATGAGAGAGGAAGGGGGGCGAAAGGGAGCGAGCGTAAGGGAGCGGAGGCGGGACAACGGAGTGGGGGAATAGGGGGGGGCTTGAGTTGCAGGGGAAAGGAGAGGGGTATAGTACTAATGTAGAGGGTGGGGGCGGAGAGAAAGGGGGGATAGGTGGAGGGGGGGAGGGGGGAATAAGAACATAAAAGGAGAAGATAGTTCAGGGGAGGAGTGGGAAGACTATGCAAAGCGGGGCTAAGACAGCGTGGGGGCGAGGTTGGGTGGGGAGGCTGAGGAGAGTGGCGTGGGGGGGTGCGGGAGGTCTTTCCTAACTCTTCTTCTCTTAGTGGGCCGCTGGCTTGTTGTTAGAGAGGCGGGACAGGAAAAAAACCCTACGGAACAACCGGTTCACTCTCGTACCCAGAGAGAATTCGATCTTTAAGGGTGGTGGGGTAAAGAGAGGGGTACCTCGCCTAAAGAGGTTGATCATTTTGAAGAACGAAGATCTTTAAAGGAAAAGGGGCGGCAATCCCCGGAATGAATGGAAGAACTTAGCCAACATCCGTATATAGGGACTATTAAAGCTGCCAAAAAAAAAGGGAACTTGTAGGGGGGGGAAGGGAATGAGATGGGGGAAGAGGAGGGGGGGGGGCAGGGGGAAAAAGGGTTTCTATTTCGTTCCATCGCGGGGAAAAACGCCGGCGCGCTGAACCTCTGGCAGGGGAGCGAATTGGGGAGGCTTGAAAGGATGGGGCCGAGGGCGGGAGGGGACAACTGCGCATCGTCCATTGGGGGGGGATAATCAATCAAGGGAAAAGTATGGGGGTCCAGAAAAGGTCAGAGATTCCGGAAGGGAGGGGACTCCCTCAACGATTCCAAGGACGAAAGACTATGACCCAAAAGAACTGCTGCCCGGGAAAGGGAGTCTTGAAGGAAGGTTGAGGAAAAAAATCCCCAGTGAGGGAGGTCATTTCGCAGGAGGGGGGGGAGATCAGCTCTGGGGGCCCGGTGGGAAAGTGCCGGCCTGAGAGGGGGGGGGCAGGAAAAGGCGGATTCAAAGTGGGTACGCTGGAAAGAATGAAAAGAATACCGAAATCCCCGCCTAAAGGACGAGCGGAGGCTCTTCTGTGGGAGAAATAGTACCAAGGCAGGCAAAGACGGATAAAAAAGGAGGGAGGGTCAATCAGGGAAGATGGGTTACTGGGACTGCGTGTTCGCCGGTTATAAGGCAGGCCATTCCCAGAAGAATCGCCGTCCGCAGGGGACGCTTTTGGGGGCTCGGGGAGGGGGAGCCTGTACTGGGAGGGACACCTTTCTTGGCGGATCAGAGGGGAGAAAGGTCTCATCCAGGGCGCAGGGCAATGCCATTTGGAAAGTCAGCACCAAAAAAACAAAAAAAGTGAACCGCGGAGGGATACAGCAAGGTGAAGCGCCTGGCATTGTGAGAAGGAGAAAAATTAATACAGCCTGTATAAGGGGTGCATCAAATCTTATTCGGGGGGAAAGGTCCGGAGCCAAGGGGGACCTTTCCCAGGAGGGGGGGAACATAAGGGTCGCGTTCCGAAAATCCTTAATGACGGAGGAGATTTACTTCTCGAAAATTTGTCAGGAGAAATTATTGAAGGGAGAAAGGGGGCAGAAAAGAGGTTCTCAAGGAAACCTGTCGCCATTCTTTACGGAGGGAGAAGAGGGGGGCCAATCCTGTCTCCTCGGGAGGGAAAAGACGTCAATTCCGGGAGGGAGGTCAGCACCAGGAGGAAACGGGGGAGAAAAAAAGTCGCCTGGGGGGATCGGCTTTGGGGTTTGGTTAGGGAAATGTGAGCGCTCCGTCGCGGAATAAGATATCAAAAGGGAAAAGGAGGAAAAAAGGAGAAAGAAGAAGCTCTCCCATCCTTGCGTCCCAAACCAGGAAGCCGAAGAAAAAAAGAAAAAACAGGTTTGGTTCGCGGGCAGGAAAAAAGGTGATCTCCGGGACTCCAGAGGAGATTGAAGAAGAAAAAAGGAGCCAGGGGGCGTCGCGCCGGAAATAGGTCAAACACCGGCCGTATGGGAAAAGAGGGGGGTTTGCTGCCTCGAAAGAAGAACGGGAGAAGGGCCCGGAAGGAGCTACGTAAAAAAGACGTCCCGGTAGAAAATCGGGGGGGGAGGGGAACTCTATCATCTGAACCGGGGAAAAGCCAGGGAAGGGGCGCTTCAGAAGGAATGGGGGCTATAGGAGACACGGCACGGTTGGATGGGAAAAAAGGCTGTCTTCTGGAACGGTCGGATGCAAGGGGGAAAGGAAAGAGTGCTAGGAAGGGGGAAGGGGTCAAGATCCGCGGTGACACGACGAAAAATGGCATTGCTGTGGACGCAAGGGGGGGCCCGTGCCCGCGCGAGAAGCCATGAAAGGGAAAAAAGCGCACTGCCAAGCCAAAAAGCAGGAACATCCAAAGCGGCGTGGCGGCCTGCGAGAAGCATGTTGAAGGGGGGAAGGGACCTTAAAAAAACCCAAAAAAGAAAAAAAAAAGGAGAACACGAATTCACCGGTTCAACATCTGAAATAAACAATGGACGTTGAAAAGATGCTCTGGACCAAGGAAGGAGGGTCAAAAGAAAATGGGGATGCGCAAGATGCGAGTCGTCTACTGGGAGGCGGCGGCGGTTCTCTTTTCCAGGAAAGTCATCTTACCAGGAATAATGGAACTGAGGGAAGGAGGTAACAATCAGAAGAAAAAGGATGACTCAAGCCAAAAAGCGGGAAAAAACTCAGGGAAGAGGACTAGGGAAAAAACGTCCCAGAAAAGCCTTCTTTGGTGACCGCGCAGTGCGTGTCGGGGAAAAGGAAGGGCAAAAGAATTGAAGGACGGCCAGGGGGGGACCCGAATCGGCACACCGAAGTTCTCGGACCAATCACTTCTAATGGCTGAGACGCGAGGAGTGGGGGAAGAAAGGGGCCTTGGGGAAGACCCTTCGGAACTGCACGGCAATGCCGAAGGAATCGTCCCCTCAGAAAAGCGGGAAAAAAGAGCTTGTGTCCAAACGAGGGGTGGGGTGGGGGGGGGGGGGGGGGGGGGGGGGGGGGGGGGGCTGCCAATACAAAAATCCGTGCCCTAGGGGGGAAAGGAAGGAAACGAAGTGGGAGGGGAGAAAAAGAAGATTGAGCAAACTTAATGAGCGGTGGTGTCCCAGCAGGAGGAGGGGGAAAGCCCAGATCTGAAAGCTCGGCTGGGGGAAAAAAAAGGAGAGGGGGAAAGCGCCTTGTAAAAGCCCGACAACATAGGGAATCGAGAGTGAAGATAGTTTGCCAGCGTGTCTGCCTGAGGGGGGGTTGGAGGAAAGAAGAAAGACATAGGGAAAAGCGAGGGAAGTAGAGGGGGGGTAAGAGAAAGACTGGTAATAGAGAAGCGTGGAGGGTGAATGGGAAAAAAAGGGAAATAAGGGAATAGGGTGAGGAAGAGAGAGGGGGGAAGATAAGGGTTGAGGGGGAGGATGAGAAGGAGAAGGGAGAAGAAAGGAGGGGGAGGGGGGTGGTTACATAACCAAAGGGAGGAGGAAGTGACATGATGAGAATGAGAGAGGGCGGCGTAGCGGGGGGGGGAGAAGGAGAAAGTCACGGAAAGAGCAGAAGAGAGAGGCTGGAAAAGAAAGACCGGGGAGGGGGGAAGGGGGGGAGGGGGGGGGCGAGCGAGGAAAGGGGGAAGGGAGAAAAGGGAACAGCGGGAAAGAAAGGTAGAGTCAAGGGCGGGGGAAGAACCAAGGAATGGGGAAAAACACTCGAAGATACACTATATTGGTTGATAGACAAGGAAGAGGAAGAATGCGACAGGGGGGAAGGAGATAGGGGGCGATGACGAAAGAAGGGGGGGCAAAAGTTTAAGAGAGACAGAACAGTGGGTGACAAAGGCAGGAGTAAGGGGGGGAAGGAGCGAAGAAGGGGACAGCGAGGATCGAAGGGGGAGGGGGAGACGAAGAGGGTGAGAACCTTAAGATGGGAGGATGAAAGGGCTGGCCGGGGGGGCAAGGGAAGCAGAAAAACAAGGTGAGGGTGGGAAAACGAGCGGGATGTGTTCAGGTAAGGGATGTGGCATGTAGGAGGGACGGGGAGGGGTGAGGTGGGGGGGGGGGGGGGGGGAAGAGGAGGATGCAGAGAAAGAGGGGAGGGTAAAAAAAGGGAATACGGAGAGATAGTAGGGGGAATTATGAGATGGGGGAGCGTAAAAAGTATGTAAGGAAGGGAATAGAGGAGGAGGGGGCAGGGAGAGAAAGAAGGTACAGGGAGGAGAGACGAGAGGGGGGGGGACCGGAGGAGGAAAAGAGAGAGGTGGGTGAGTAGGAAAGAGGAGAAGGAGGATGCTGGGTGGCTGAGAGTGGATAGGAGCTGACGGGGTAGGGAGTGAGCGGAAAGAGGAGGAGGAAGCAAGGGTGGGGAGGGTGATGAGGAGAGGAAGCAGTAAGAAGGTGGGGAGTTGGTGGCTAGATTTGCCTTTGAGAAGTGAGCAAGCCAGGCAAAAAAGAAGAAGGGGAAGAGAATAAAGGGGGGAAACTCCAAAAAGGGGGAAAGAAAACCCACCCGATCCGTTAACAGAAAAAAGGGGGAGTGGTCGCTTTTAGAAAAAAAAGGAAAAGGATTCAAACTCTGGACACGTCAGACCTAGTGGAGGATTGGGACCCACGAGGGGGGTTAAATATTCAGACTCGGGAAGGGAAAGTGTCAGCGGGATGAAAGTGTAGCGGACGATGTTTCAGTTCAGCTTTAGCGCTTCGAGGTTCGCGGGCGTTAACCGGCTGGAAACCAAGAAAGGGGGGAAAATGCACAAAGGGGAGTCGTCCTGAGCTTTTGTCCCTCGGAAAAACAGGTGAGGAAAGAACTGTTGTACGCCCGAACTTCTATAAAGCTGTGGATGGGCTTCCCACGGAAAAAAGAGAAGAAAATATACAGGAGAAAGTCGAGCCGAGGATAACGAAGAGTCGGGACTGAGTTACTAGAGTACCCATTCAGGATAAGATCCGCCTTGTCCAAAAGGGGGAGGGGTTAAAGACCAAAGCCACGAAATACGACAGGCAGTCTCATGACGAGATCGAACCATGAGGAAGGAAACACCAAAGAAGTCTGAAAAAGGAAACGGGAGGGAGGTGGGAGAGGAAATATTGAATCAAGAAAAACCTGTGGGCCATCGTCAGGGTAAGCTGGGATTAGCTGCTCACTCGGCGCGAGCAGGGGAGGTCAAGTGAAACCTTCAAGTAAAATCTGTTGACGAGAGGAAGCTTCTGCCCAGTTGGTGCGACAATGAGTAGGAGAGATTTGTGTAGGGGCAGAGGGGGGGGGGGGAAAACCCCCATTCCAGATAAACGATGATTTAGTAAAGTATTCCAAAAAACGTGTTCTAAGGGAGGGGAAAGAGAAAAATTTGGAGGGGACAGAGGAACAAGGATACTGGCTTGCGTAGAGATTACCAGAAAAAAAGTGCCTGTAAAATGGTTTTCTGAAACTTGGGGAAAAAAGATGTGCCGATGCAGGAAAGGGGCCGAGAGGACCCACCGACATATCAGAAGTCATCAAATAACCCGGCGCGGGGGCTGTGAAGGGGGGGGGGTTCTTTCGGGTGGAGGATAGAATTTTTGAGGAGGGCCATAGGGGGACTACTTACTGGAACTACACACCCATGAATGTCATTTGCGAAAGAGCCCTGCAAGGGAAGTCAAAGGGAAGCGGGAAATCGGCCAGGGAAAAAAAAGGCAGGCCCCCTCCACCATCACCCGCTTTCCGGAAAGATTGGAATCGCCAGGAATGTTAACGAGCACAGATAAAAACGTGTGCTTTTCGTCAAGGGAAATTTCGAAAAGAAGAAAAACGCTTTTAATCGGCTGAAGGAGAGCCACTCGAACGTGAAAAAAAAAGGGGAATGGGCCGAAGGGAGGAAAGCGAGAAACGGAGGAGGAGGAAAAGAGAAAGAGGGGCTATATGGCGGCCATCCAAAAAGCCTATGTGTTGTCACCGGGTTCGAGTGGAGAACATAATCATTACAGTCGGTATTGTGAAGAAAGGGGGGGGGAGACACAAAAGGGATCTGGGAGAACTGCTGCGGTCGAAGGGGGCGAGCGTACAATCTGTAGTAGGAAAAAGAGGGGGGGGTGTCGGATGTGGGGGGCCCGATTTGAAAAAGGGGCTCCGGGCTGAAAGCAGAGGGAACTATGATGCAGGCGAGGAAGAACCAGCCTATTGGGTTTGCTACATTAGTCCGTGCCGAAAGAAGGGAAACAGGAAGAAAATCGCCCAACCCCCGAAAAAAAACAGATCTGATCTCACTTGGTACGGAGCGAGGAGGGGCTGTTTATCTCAGATACAGAGACGCGCGTATAACTCTCGCGGGGGCTGTGTTCACCACCAAAAGGGGGCAAAAGATGGTAAACGAGAAGAGAACATACTTGTTCATCGAAGAAAAACAAATTGCGTTTCGGGGGGATTCTCCACAGGGAAGGGGGTGAATGAGATCGTGGATCCCTGCTAGAATGGGGGTTGGGCCAGCGAAAACTCAAAAAGATGCAAAGGTTACTATTGAAAATTAGGGAAAAAAGAAGACGAAAAAAGAAGGGTTCACGGGGGAGTGGTCCCTGAGGGTCAGGGAGACCTAAGTGGCACTCCGCCAGGAGGGAGGCAAAGCATCAAAAAGCTATCGGGGAAACATTTTTGAAGAAAGGTATGAACAGAAAAAGACTGCCCCGTAGGTGCAGCATCGGGGTGAGGCCTTTTTAACCAAAACCATGGAGAGAAGGAGAATCGAGGGAAGTGGCACTCTGGCTAAAAAACCGTTACGGTCCCTAACAGTTGGGCACAGGCCGGGAAGCGAAAGGGGAAAAGTCCAACAGAGGAAATCGTTTCAGAGCTTCGAAAGAAGGAGGCAGGTAAATGGGGGGAAAAGAGAGGCTGGTCATGAAGCGAAAGTTAAGCTTTTCTAGAGAAGTAGGGGGGGGTAAGAGGGGAATTGAGTGCAAAAGCAAGTACACGCGAGCGCTGATTTGGCACTGACTACCTCGTGGGGGGAAACCGGGAAGGGGGAACAGCGAGAGATAATAGAGAGTCACAGGAGTTCGTTCGCTTCAGTCAATTAAGCCACTATCTTGGAAGTTCCGCCCCGCAAAAAAAAGGAAGGGAGGTGGACCACTACCCGAACGCGGAATTCCTGGGGAGACGGACTTTCTAAAGAGGACGGGGGAAGAAGAGAACACCTCTCCCTTACGGGGCTCGGTAGGTGTGGGAGGGAAAGGGGGAGGTTCACTCGGAAAAAAAAAGGGGGGGGAGGGGCGGAGAGGTTGCGGACGCTGTATGGGCAATACACTGATACTCGAAGGCAAAAAAAAGACGCCGAAATGTGAACTAGACATAAGGAAAGTCTGAGAGGGGGGAGGATTGGGGGAGTCAATTGCGCAGGGGGGGGAAAAAAACAAAAAAACCAAAGGAGAACCGTCTTTGGGGCAAGACCTAAAGAAGATAGCAGCACCGCGGATGCCAGGAGCGAAAATCGGAAGACCTAACCCATATAAAATCGTTTACTATGGAGAACATCAGGAAGGCAAAGAAAGGTGAATGAGTACATCGCTGGAAACGCTCGGCCGAGGGAGAACGCAGGGCATTCGATGGGCGAGGGAGGTGCCGCATTGTGCGTGGCAGTTGCCCCGAGGGATTAAGTCTGCACAAAGGCAGGCATCGTCCATACGGGGCAAGAGGAAAAAGGATGTTCAGGAAAGTAAAGAGAAGGCCTGGCGCAAACGAATGACCAATGCGCGACCGACTATTACCAGAAAAACGGGCGGTCCCTGGCACCAAAGATGTGTCTGTGCCCGGAAAAAAAAGAAAAGTCGCAGAAAAAAAAAAAAAAGTGAAGATCTCGGTGCCGGAGTCATCTGCTTCTTCTTGTTAGAAGGGAAGGGACCGTCCTTCTCCTTTCCAGGGGAAGCCGTTGGAACAAAGAAATCTGAGGCTCTCCCGAAAAACCTGAATCCGCGAGCTCTTTTGAAAGATCAGTCTCAGCTTCAGAAAAGAAAAACCAAACATTCACAAAAAAAGGAGTTAGGGGAAAGAGGTGAGGTTACTGCTTGTCTCTTCGCAGGCAGGTATTCCCCATACAGCCGGCCTCGCACGCCGCCGGGGGAAGGCTGGAAATTCGCATAACTTGCTTAAAAAAGGGCTGGAGGCGCGCGGCAGCTGCTAATAAGAAGCCCCCTCAATTGCCAGGTTCGCAGGGTCCCCAGAAAACTGACAGAGATCTCACGAAAAGAAGAGAGACTTTGAAATCCAGGAAGCAGACGCCGATATCTGGGTGCAGATCTGAGGCCGTGATATATGCTTCCAAGGGAAAAAAAAGGCAACAAAAACCGGCCGGGAAAAAATGAGCGCGGTCCGAAGAAAAAAAGAACTGACGCGGTCGGATTTACGTCAGGCAAAGGGGGCAATGTTCGGCTCTCCCGAGACTGGCTTCACGAGAGCAACCAGAGTCACTCAAAAGGGGGTCGCGGGGGGAGGCGCGGCGAAGCCCGGTTCCAATCATGGCGAAGAGTAATTCATCGTCAAACGGCGGCGGCGTCCCGAAAAGAAAAAAGGCGCACCAAAGGGGGGGGGGGGGGTCAGAGAGGGACTGGTATTGGGACGAAAGGTATGAGATCCTGCGCTGGTCACGA
>Ga0179593_1326932_pt1 | contig 10355 bp, 8 predicted proteins | sample CZODoug2_1_08_16_FD_185931 | JGI IMG/M metagenome (GOLD analysis project Ga0179593, IMG submission 185931) | Vadose zone soil fungal communities from Angelo Coast Range Reserve, California, USA - CZODoug2_1_08_16fungal (PacBio error correction) | ecosystem: Environmental > Terrestrial > Soil >...
ATGAATGCCCGTCAGGGGGCTAGAAGGGAGTAAGAAGGGCGGACAGTGCAAGGTCTTTACTCTTTGCTGTCCTCAGGCCAGAATCCGCGCGAACGCGACGGGGAAAAGAGAGTAATATAAACTTTCCCATTTCTGAAAGCCGTTTAGGGCGGAAGGAGAAAGTAGGGGGCAAGTAACCGCCAGGGTTGCAGTCCGCTTCTGTCCGGGGGGAGGAGATGGGACATGAAAGGGATTACGGCCGGCGCGTAAAGAGAGAGAAGTGCGGAGCGTCTAAGCAGAAGTCAGTTCGCGTGCGAAAAAATGTGCGTATTTGGAAGGGGAGAAATCTCTTGACACACAGACAAAGAGACGTGTCAAGTAGAGGTTCAAAATACGCTTCTTGCATGAATAACAGGAGATAGGGATGCTCGGCAAATCGGATTTGAGGGAAGCACTAGCACGGGTAGAGGCACGATTTTCTCTGCAGGCATCTACCGGGGTCTTGAAAAAATAGTTCCATAAGGTTCACTTATCCGAAAGACCTCCTTGCATCTTGGAATGGACATTGCAGGAACGCCCTAGGGGAAACTCATCAGCTCCAGGCGCACCGAGAGTTCCCAGAGACATCTTGTGCCGAACAATCGAGAGAGGGGAGGCAGAGAAGACCAAGCAAGCGGCATGAAAAGGGCAAGGAAGAAGAGCTCGCACTGCCCACGGAAAACTGTTTGAGGGTTTCGGTGTCGAAAAAGCCCACGATAGGAATCCTAGTTACTCCGTCCGCCTGCATCTAAGGGAAGTCGAAAGGATGCAGAAATCGGGGGGGGATCGCACAACCACAAGAACCCGATTGATCGACTGCGACGGCGATGGACAAGAGGGACACAGGATGACGCAGAATTACGGTCCCCCCCCCCCCTAAAATAATCGTAAGCCGAGCACAGAGAGGGTTTCGACTGTGTGGGAAAAAAAAAAAACTCAGACAGCCCATGTCCAGAGGAAGACGCAGTATAGGAACACCTTTTACGCTGACCGCTTGCCGAAAAAACCGCTCAGATAAGAAAGGGGCTAGGCAAAGTTAGGAAATCCGGAAGAGGAAAGGTCTCTCTTCTAGAGGAATACGACGGTAAGGAAAGGCAGCCTGAGAAAGGCGAGGAATGAGGCGGGAACCTCGCCGAGCCAGAACTCATCAGTTCCTGCGACTGGGCAGGAGAAAATCGGAAAGTACGGTGGACAAGCGTATCAGAAGGATCCGGGAAAGGTAATGATTGGGACGGACTTTGAACCTCGAAGGACATGCTACTAGTAAATAGAATTCACAAGGGTGACGTTGCAGCATCACCGGCCCGACATGAGGATAGAGCATTAAGGGGGGAAGAGAACGGGGGTAGGTAATCGTGACACACCGAGGTGACCAGAAAAAGAGGCGGCGCAGGACTACCTGGGAACAAATAATCCTTTGACAGGCTAGGGGGGGATGGGGTCGATGGGCGCTGGAGGACGCAGCGCCGGGTGTGGAAAGCACTTCCGAAAAGATCGAAAAAACAGAGAGGAAACCACTGGGAAACATGACGAGATAAATGTTTTAGTAGCTCCGGCAACGCGAATCTTAAACAGGACGCCTCCGACGAGACACTAATTCGATGCGACATCGTCACAAGGCTGAGAAGCACGTCCGTTGGCTTGTATAAGAGGGATCCGGGGCTATCTCTGGGACACAGAGAATAAGCGGGGCTTCACATCAGGAGGAGAAGCTCAACAGTCCTCGTACTGCGCGAAAAAGAGAAAAGAAGTCCAGGACAGTCTTCACAACCTCAGAAAGGAATAAACAACGTCCTACCAGCTGGAAAAAGTTGAGAGAGGGGCCGGGGTAGAGACATTGTTCACACACAGATAGAACGCGGGGAAGGGTGCGATGCCTGGCAGACTGACTAGGGGCTTTGAGAAAGAGCGCGCAAATCAGAAGCGTCTTGCAGAGGCCTCAGTTAAACGCGCACGAGTCCTCATGAAAGGACGACAAAGCGAGGACATTCCATTGTGGGGCGGTCAAAATATTGATCGACGGCTGGCTGACAGGTACGTGCCTCGCAGGTCGTCAATGCAGGAACTGGGGGGTTAAAAGAATCAGATCGGGGGAGGGATAAGAGAGCACCCAGATCGGCGCGACCGTATTAGACCGACAAAATGAGACGCGAACATCACCGCTGAAGTGGGAAGGACTGGAAGAGAGGTACTCTGCAAGGTACTCAGAGGGGGAGTACTTGAAACTATCAGAGCGTCTAGAAGGCACTACGAAAGCAGAGGTGTCTGTCGCCGAACAGTAAAGCGGGGACATTCTTCAGGGGTAGGCTTCTGGGAGTTAAGGCATCAATATCACGTATGGTTTACCCGCGCCCGTTTATAGGACGGAAAAGCCCTGCTACGCGAATCGGTCCAGGTGAGCTGAGAGCTTGTTGAGGCGCCACGCGTGGATCGAGGAGACAGCACCGTGCGTTGGCGGACTCATTCTGTCGGCCGGACAGGGGGGGAAGGGCAGCAGGAAGGTGAAGCGATTACAGTGGCGTGTAACGAAAACTGTTGGGGAAAGGACGACGGCGAATTACTAAAAGAGGGGAGTTGAGATCTGCGCGGATCGCAGGTTACGCACTGAGGGGAGGATAGAGACAGACGGGGGCCGGAAAAGGCATCTCCAGTTAACGGAAGAGGAATAGGACCCAGCAGGAGGAGTTTGACTCTGATGTCCCGTTCGAAAGAGCGGGAAAAAGGGAGAAGTACAACTTCATTCTCGTCAGGTCATCCCCTGCTCAGGTTCCCGGAGCGCCACCAGCGCGCGTCGGCGGGGAACAAAACCGTCGGCAAGGATTACTCCTCTAAACGGGTCTGCGAGAAGGGGAAAACGAGGGGCAGGCCCGTAGGGGAGTCGAGTTGAAACGAGCCTCCGGGGTTCACGGCCGTCGGAGCCGCTAGGGGAAGAAGGCGTAAAGGCCAAGGTCCGAAGATTAAAAAGACTAGAATGAAGGACGGTGCAATCCTTCGTCAAATAAGAGGAGAGAGAGTACCGCCTAATCAAATCCCTGGTTCAGGCCTTGCAAAAAAAGTGGGAGGGGAGCGAGATATGGGGTTGCAAAAAATGAGCAACGCGTGAGAGGGGGGGGAAAATCGGCAGGTAACAGCCCGACACCCGGTGGATGTGGAATGGAAGAAAAAATTTCCCTCACCCACTGTTTTTTTAGAAACGACCTCGCGGATCAATCCGGCGCCACTGAGGGAACGTAAAGGGAGGTTTAGATTTGTAATTCAGCCCCACCGTTGAGGGAGGGGGAAGGAGGCGGTAAGGGGAGAGACCGAAGATTAGGGGTCAAGGAGGTCACAGCAAGTCACTGAAAAGAATAGGGAGCCACGCCAACCAGGGAAGTCCAAAAACGCCCGAGAGAGAGAACCACAACAAGGAGGAGAGAAAGAGAGAGAAGGAGGGAGGTTTGGGACTGGACCGGGGTGGGACCGGAGCGATGCGAACGGGCAGAGTGGTGATCGAACACTACCAGAAATCTGCGATCAGAAGAACTTACAAACCGCAATCCATAACTCAAAAAGTGTCGGCTGATTCCAAGCCCTCAACCTGGGGGATAGACTGGGACTCAAGGGCGGGGCAACTTTTGCGGTGATGGAATAAAAAGGATAAAAAACCTTGGGTTGGGAAATTCTTCAGCAAGAACGGTGGTTTCTCTTGAATACAAGATGAATGCCAACTGTGAAAAGAAGGTTGGAAACATGGCCGATGAGAAAAAAGAAATTCTTGGCCTGCCAAAGGCCTGAAAAAGGGAGAGGAGCGGCGTTTATCGGGCGAGGGGGGGAATGAGGGCAACGACAGTCCTACGATCTTTTGGTAAAGTCCGGGAACACGGGGGGAAAACCTGTTGCTCGTACGGCATGCATCTGGAGGCAGAAAGGAAAAAGAAAGTGCACGCGACACGGAATTTCGGCACGCGCTGGGAGGAAACAGGAAAAGGGGGTAGGGGACAAGAAAAGCTGGCAGAGGTTTCTGCCGCGGAAGTAGAAGCTATGGTGCGCGAGGTGCATCGAAAGGGGCTTGAACCAGAAGAGACGCACACGGGCTGACTTAGAGACAGTTGAAAAAAAAAAGGAAGTCGAAAACAGGAAACATCGAACCTATGAGAAAAAGTTGACGGAAGGACCTTTCCTAACGATCAAGTCGGGGAAGGACGATGTATATATCCTCACGGATAGGAAAGAGGGTAAGGACCACAGAAGAGAACACGCGAGATCATGCGCATTAGCACGACCCAAAAATACGTCGGGAAAAAGGGGGAACGTGAATAGAGGTAAAACCGAAAGGACAAACACCTGGTCCTCACACTAAGCATTCAGCAGAGACGACCCAAACGTTGATAGGGAGAGGAATATACAACGCGATGTCTCAGAACAGCACGAACGCGCAATGGGGCTGGCATGGAGCATGTCAACTGGGAAAGCTATCACCTTCTCTAAACCCAAACGGATCGGTCGCTTCCAACGCAGATCCTATAGAAGAAATCTCCCTAGTAAGGGGGAGGGAGACTAACAGGATTGCAGAAGGGCGTGGAGGCATGAGCTTCTTGGATACGGGGGAATCCTCAGAGAGAACAGTCGGAGATAGGGAGCACCCAGATTCCAAACGAGGGGATGGGAATGTTCGGGCGAAAGGGGGTGGGCAAGGAAGGTCTACACGACTGTCGCCGAGATGTGCGCGAGAACCTCCCAATATCGGTCGGAAAAACGCCAGCGTGCCAGGAACATCGTAAAGAAAACTTGGAAAGACGCAGAGGGGGCGCTCACGGTTTAGTGGAAAAAACGAACCACCATTTCATCCAGAACTCTAGAAGCCAGGTCGATAGTGAACGGGGGGGGGAGGGGAGCCTGAAAAAGCTCACGGCTATTTGAGAGAGATGGTGGGATACGGGGGAACATGCTCTAGTCGGAATCGACATAGGCGAGGTCGATCTGTTGTGCAATGAGGGGGAAGGAAACCCGGGCGATCTCCCGCGCTGTCTGATAGTGTGATGACTTTAGGGTAGGGAGTCTAGTTCTTGCCTAAGGGGAGAATGTTTCCCCGGGAGTCTCGGGAAGAGAGATGTGTAGAATTCAGAAGCGATGGCGGGAAAAAGGTGGCGAGCAGTGCGATCGAGAACCGGGCTCTCGCTGCCGGAAAAGAACATTGACAGGGAGGGCGCAGCAGAAAAGCGTTTATAAGAGGGAGCACGAAGGATTGGGAGAGGGAAAAGTCAGCTGAGAGGTTGCCTGGGAGAAGCTAACCAAATCTGAAGCTCACGACACACGTAGGTTCGAGGAGGGGTTCGATGCGGGCAAGAGTGTCACGTGAAAAAAACCCTTCTCAGGGGAGGGAAGAAGAGGCCCAAACAAAAAGATTAAATCGTGGGAGTGCCGTCACAGATTTCTGTGGACCGGTCGCAAGAGGAAACGCGAGGTGAGGCTGACACCTACTGGTGAACGTATTAAAAGGGACACAGGCAAGTATTACACTTGTCTTGCGAGAGCCGCATAGAAGGTAATCAAGGAAAGGAGCTACGTAGAGTCGAGCTCCTTGAAGTCTACTTTTGAAACTATACAAGGAATTCAAGACAGGATCATGCGGATCTGGCGCTCTTCAAAAACGCGAGGAAAAAACGGACCAAGAGCAAAAGGGAAACAGGGAATGTATCGGCGAGGGCGACCAAAGCCTCCCTCCTATCGTATCTTCGTGTCTCGAAAAACTTTTGAACCAAAAAGTCGAGCGCGGAGCGCATCAGAAGGCTGAGGGAGAGCCACAGGAAAGAGGCCTAAGGAGCGCGCGGTTGGGCCTTGGCTCATTCACAGGGGGCGTCCGAGGAATTTGTACAGGAATAAAACTTGCGGAAAAAATGGAGGGCAAGACATGGCAGTTCTGCACACACGTGCTACAAAAAAAAGAGTCTTAGAAAGAGGGAATAAGCAGGTTCTTATGAGACTCACGTGCATGCAGAAGATAGTCTCAGGTATACAATCGTGAGGGAGGGGGGGAGCTGAGCATAGGATCTGTCCAGCAATTTTCTACTTCGGGGAAGCTGCAGGCACGAGGAGACGTATGAGAGAGGTTCTTTCCGTAACTCCACAACCGAAACCAAAAGTGTTCCAGTGTGGATGGACAGGTCTCTCCAAACAATGGGAGGACAGGCAAGGGTCGGAACGCTGATGGGGCAGAAGGCTCGTGCGCCGATGGAGGCACCGATGAAGGTAAAGCCGTTCGGGGATGGAACCTGGAGAAGGACTGGACTTTTCCAGGGCGGTCTCCCTTCCGAAATCGTGAAGCGGAGGGCGTCCGAGACTTATGGGGAAAAGAAAATTGGCCCCCCGACAAGGTCTCATGGCGCGAACATCTTACGTTTGGCGACCCGAGAGATTCCCGCAATACTCTGGGGGTGAGGAAGACGATCTACAGATTTCCAAGGCACGAAAGGAGAATGTACAGAAGGTGAACGGGCGACGGAAGTGATGAAGCGGATAGATCACGCAAATCCTCTGGGTCGGAAAGCGAAAACCGGGAAAGGAGCCCCTTAGCAGCGAGCGAGCGAGATCAGGGACCGCGCTTCGCTCCTATCTTTACGGGGGAGTCACACTGGAAGAGCGGATCAAAAAAAAGTCTGGACGGGCCAAGAAGCTTAATCGACGCCGGAACTGAGGACGACGGTGGAACGGGATCTTGACGAGATCATGCTCTGTGAGCAAGTTGGGAAAGAGCCAGAACGAGGACGAAACATGCAACTTCTCCTTGCGGAGATCGCGGAAAAGGAAATGGTCTAATCTGTAAACAACAACACAGGAAGGTGTATAGGAAAGAAGAAAGAAGAGTGGAACCGTCGTCATTAAAATAGTATACATAAAGTGTCTTCAGGAGTTCAGTTCGCGTGGAGGGAACTCATTCCAATACCCTGCCTCGGAAAAATCCTTATCGCGGGCAAAAAGATCATTGTCACAGTCCCGGCCTCCTTTTCGAGATATAAAGCGGAGGGCCAGGTAACGAAGGGGGTGCGAACTGCTTCCAGGGGCTTCATAGGGGAAAGGTCGGAAGGAAGCGGGCACAAAAACAAGAACACAAACAAAGGTGAAAGTATCTAGAGCGCGAGACTGGAAAAAGCTTCCGTACGGAGGCTTGCGTACAAATGCGTATTGTGCCGTGACAGAAAAGCGCTAAAGACAGAAGGAGAGGCCCTGACTATTTAATACATTAGAGTGCTTCAACTTTCAGATCTGTCGGCCCCGCAAAAGCTAGGGGGGAGAAATCTTCTCGGGGACGCACCACTAATGTTACTGATGCCTCATGCGACTTGGGTTCGGGGAAGGGAGGTCAAGGACATATAGTGTGGGCTGGTCTTAAGAAATCCTTAGCTTGTCACCAGGGACCTTGGATGAAAGGAAAGGTAACTCAAGAGCGAAAAGAGACAAACGAGAGTTACATCGCCAGAGTTTGCGGAAGGAAGTCATCGGACAAAGCAGTCACTCACCAGAATCGACACCGACTCTGATCTACATTTAGGAGCGCAAGTCCTCCAAAAGAGTAAACTTTGTTATGGCGATCGACAGAAACGATAAGCATAATCTGTCCGGAAGGACCTCAATGCGATCGAGTAGAATTTCTTCATAAAAAATCGGGGAAACTAAAAAAAAAAAGACGAGGGATAAGATGCCTGAAAAGGATAATGAAGTGAGCTGAATACCACTAATTCGAGAGGAATAGAGGATCACGATCTTGTAGACGGTGGGGCTCCGATATTCTCCTTTAGACGGAAACGGGATCTACCACCTGTGACTAGGCCGCTGGAATCAAAGGAAAACGAGCCATCACAAGAAGGCGAGAGGTGCAGGGCTGAACCCTCGGAGGAGAAAGCTCATGACTGCTATAAGCCTTCTCATTCCTAGACCGAATGCTATAAGATAGGCCTTGAGGCCTTTCACTAATAGCACGATCACCATAACGGCAGGAGGGGGGGGAGACGCTTTGCAGGGTGGGAAATCACGAGAACGTACGGTTACGATAGAAAAGTGCCATGATCAGTTATTAATTATTTTACGATCTGGAAAAAGTCTCCCGGGAAAAGGAGAGACCGGAGGAGTAATAGTTGAACGGGCTATCACCGGGGCCCTGCGCAAAGGGGAGAATTACCGTGTAAGATCTGTAGTGAACTTGAAAAACCTAGGTGAAAGTACAAGAGAGGGGCTCCGAGACTCCCGAAACAGCATCGAAGTGAAGGAAGCGCGGATTGTAAGAAGGGTCTCTGGAGTGGGAAGAAGGCGCCGGGTTTTGAAAGGTGCCTTCGGAAAGGAAAATTCGAAAACAAAAAAGGGGAGAACTCCGAGGGCAGTTTCTCGCTTAAATGGGGGTATCGTCTCCTCACTCGCTCGAACAGAGGACGACTACTATCCACGAAGCGATGAGAAAAAATAGGCAAAAGGAGATGCTTCTCCACACGTCCAGGGCTGGGGACGTAAAGCTCGAAGCGGGAGAGATGACACGCCGAGAAAAAGGAGTACAAATGACAGACGGCGTCACTGCGCAAGATTAAAAGAGGGGACGGAAAAAAGCCGGAAATGCATTCGCCCACCTTTGAAGGCACGCCCCGATACTGTCGTTAAAATAGAATGCCTACGCCGCTGCAGCATCAGGATAAAAGTACTCTTTGACTGAGCAGATTTGGGTCACACCGATCGAACACGGAAGATTGTCGAAGCAGACTCAGAGAGAGGAGTTCTGCCACATCTCGCTCAACTCGCCGCGCTGAGAAGGGGCCGCATAGAGGCACCGGCTGCTAGGAGCTCTATTATTCCATTTGTTTGTAAACAGTTGAAAATCCGAAGATGCGTTATTAAATTTGCACAGTCAGCTTCGGGCGAATGCGGGAGGATGGTTGACGAAAGGATCAAGTGCTTGCTGTGTCGAGCGCAAAAAAGAGGGCTAAAGGTGAGTAGAAAAAAAAACTGTTGCCAAAAAATTAGCAAACAGACATCACCGCTTCTATGTGTGGAAAGAAGGTAGCTCGGAGGGCGGGATTTCGCTGAAGCGAGGAAGTAAAAGTATCCACTAGCGCGAAAAGGCACGCAACCAAATGAAGTGTGGCTCCAGTGACGAACATGAATCTTTTCAGAGTTATTCTATGAATTAGGGAGGCGGTGCAAAAACCCTATCCCCGTAGGTGCGGGATCCCGGTATGAGAGAAGTACAGCGCAAATCGCCCAGGTGAAAAGCATCCTCGCGGTTGTTCGTCGCAAGAAGGTCGGGAGGAGTCGAAAGAATCACCCTTTCTGGGGTGGGGGGAGAGACGAGCGGAGACCGAAGGGGGGGGGGGATGGGCCTCCTGGGTCATCATTATGAAACAGATATTCCGGGGTAAACTTACGGATGGGGGGAGGTTCAGAAGGCAGAAGGACTCGCGAGTTCCGTATAGGTCGGAGGATAGGGGACGTTGTAGATAGAAACTATAAGAAAAGTTAAGGAGGAGGGGTGATTGGTAGCGCAAAAAGGGGGAGGGGGTAAAGGGAAGTGGTAAGGTCACCTGAGGTGACGGATCTCAGAAAATGCTTTCCTGAGAACCAGACGTCAAAAGTGAGTCCGTACTCCGACAAGGGGCGCTGAGAGGGGGCTCTATGTAGTTTCGAAAGAGCTTGCACGGAGAAGAACCAGGAAAAAAGAACGGGCGTAGAGGGTAGGAAAATGCTCCTATGCCCTCGAGCACCAGCAGAGTAGATAGAGGAAAAGAAACAATGGGAAAAGGTCTTTCCCGAAAGTCAGGAGAGGGAGAAAACCTACTCTGTTCCTCCGGAATGATCAGCGGAAAAGAGGCGGCTGGAGGGCGTCCGGCAGCAGGAGAATTAGAAAAGAAAGAAACTACAGGACCCGGGTTCCAGGTGAAAGATCGGAACTTCGTTGGGGACCAGAAGGCTGACAAGATCACAGTCAAACATAACCGCCAATAACCCGTCACATTTGCAAAGGGAAAGAAGCAACGTTTCTTCAAAGATTCGGGCTAATGTTTGGGCCAACCTGTCGGCGAACTTTGTAGGGGGAAAAAGCCGTCTTAGAGAAAGACACACCTTAGTGATGGAAAACCGCAAAGGAAATCAAAACCGGGGGTGGTGGGGTAAACCTCCTTCTCTTCGTCACCGAAACGGCACTCCACAGGATGAACTTGAGAAAAAAATGCGGTTGGAGACACTTTTAATCAGACGACCACCTAGTGGAAAAGGTTGCAGGATTGCGGTGAAGGGGAAATCAGGAATATGAGGGTCGAGGAGCACCCCGAGCACTCAACTCCAATCTGGACGCACAGGACAGACAAAACGGAGGCCAC
>Ga0179593_1424780_pt1 | contig 10355 bp, 10 predicted proteins | sample CZODoug2_1_08_16_FD_185931 | JGI IMG/M metagenome (GOLD analysis project Ga0179593, IMG submission 185931) | Vadose zone soil fungal communities from Angelo Coast Range Reserve, California, USA - CZODoug2_1_08_16fungal (PacBio error correction) | ecosystem: Environmental > Terrestrial > Soil >...
AGGGCCTTTAAATCTCAACAAGCAGGACGCAGGGGGAACAGCAATGAAGGAACTAGCGTGCCGGGAATCGTCGAGGTAGGGCATCACCAATGGACGGGAAGGAATGGACGATTAAGAAAAGGGAGAGTCATCGTCGTTTGAGACGAATTTGGGCTCTCTCTTCTTCAAGAGGGGGTAAAAGGCCGAGGGGTCATGAAAGGGAAGGGAAAAGACGTGAAAGAGTCAGCTTGTGGTCCTAACCTGAAGGCGATGGACTTGTGAAGTCGCAAAGGAGGAGTGGCGTAAAAACAAAGAAAAGAAAACAGCAATAATTTGAAAGGGAAATGAACGCCTGTGATTGAGAAATCAACGGGCCAGTAGGAACGAATGCCACAAAGATAGAGGCTCGCAGTGTCGAAGAACCTTTTAACAATCTTTACTAGGGGTGCGACTTTGGTAAAAGAGGATTCTTTATTGGTAAAGAAAAATCGGGATCAGATCAGGGCGGACGTATTGAGAGACATCCGAAGGACAAACCCGGATAAGCTGAGCATTCTCAAAGAGGAAGAATAGGGAGGGAGTTCGGAAGAGGGCTAAAAAGATAGCTCAACGATCCTTCACGGACAGAGAATTGAAAAGGAAGAAGAATACCGCACACTGAAGGAATGCTCTCCTGAAATATCCGCTTAGTGCAAACGACGAGAAGGAAAGAATTCATTGAAAGGGGAAAAGCTTGAAAAAGAAAAAAAAAAAAAGGTGCACAGACAACGCGAATAATAGTTAGGGGGAAGGGACAGAGATTTGGAAGGAGGTGGCGGCCATCCGTTGCTTTAGGATGGTGATGTGCGTAAAAAAAAGTCTTGAGGGTCGACATTAGCAAGTTAGGGGGGGCGCAGGATTTGGAAAGATGTGGTTGTCTCTCCCCTAAGGGCGGTGGATCCCTCAGGGGGGAAAAAATGTTGCGCTTTTGGAAAGCTGATGGGGAGGGATTGGATAAGTAAGGAGACGGGGCAGATAAGTACGTGAAGGGGAAAGAAGGTGAGTTTGGTGATCGCTGTCAGAACGCCGCAGAGTATGAGTGGGGTGAAAGGGGGGGAAAGGTATCTTGAAAAAATGTAACGGGGTAGAGGTGTGGGAAGCAGAACTACCGAAGGGAGGGTGCTACTATCTCGGGTTGTATGGCAGTTACAAAATGACTCTACGTTGATCATGCAATGGGCTGCTCGTGGAAAACATAACGCAAAAAGCCGGTCTCGCAAATGTGGGAGGTCTGTCTGGTTTCAAACAGGGGGGCGGACTGGGTTAAGACACCATCTTAAAAATTCGGGCCGGCAGGTTGACGACAAATTGCAAATTGACCAAAAGTTAGGAAAGGAGGGGGGTAAGCATTGGGGGAGCTATACACGTGGGCTTGTAAACATTCACGAGGCTCTGCCTAAAAGCAAGGAGTCAAAAAGTAACCTTGGATTTGGTGCCCGTAAAAATTTGATGGAAAAGACATGGTTCAGGTATCGTATGGGATTTTATCGCTCAGGGGGTCTCGCTCACAGCACTAACGGACAAATCAAGTGCTCTTGGGGGTCTCCAGAGTGACCTGTAGAACGAAGTACATTCGACTTTTCACGTCGCTTCATGTTGGGGCTTGTTTGTTGAGGGGTGGTGGTTGTTATCCAGCGAAAGGGAGTACCAAAGAGGCTGAGAGAAAGACCTCTAAGGAGTCTGTCGTTGAAAGCCTGTAAAGAGGACCATGAACCGAATGAGGAAGCAACCGCATTACCGAAACGAGGGAAAGAAAAATTATCCGGAGGGAGTTCTGCCGTCTGTGGGGAAAGGGGGGTTTGGGGGGGGGGAAGGGGGACGCCTTAGGGTAGGTGGACTCTCGTGGACCATGAGGAGGGCTGTTGTGGGAGGGTAGGTAAGTGTTGCTGCTGGAGAGGGAAATGGTCAAAAAACACACGTGATCGCAAGTCAGTGCTTGGTTTAGAAAAAATGCAGGTGTCGGACAGCCATTCCTGTGGAAAAGATTGGTCTTGGAAGAAGGAAAAGGATATGAGGAAATACGAAAACTGCATAGATGTTGGGAGCATGCGCTGAGCCCTAATCTAGAACGCAGGGATTCCGAAGGTGGGGAGCTGGGGGAACCCTGGGGAAGTAAAAAAAAAAGGCCGAACCCAGGTGTGGAGTGTCGCGTGAACGTTTCAGGACAGCTTCACCCGCCGTCAAGGTGCGGGGCGGGGAAAGGTGTGGGGGGCAGAAAGATCCTCAGGTGTGTTGCCAAAAATGGGTGCGCTGGGGGAAGCAGGCTTGGCAGCGATCAAGGGAAAGAGGTGTATACCCTAAGCGAGGGGGACGTCAAAAAGAATCGACATATACCTGATTTGTAGGAAGCTAGGGATGCGAGACAAGCTAGCTCGGCGGGGAGGACCGGCAACCCTCATCGTGGGTCATTAGGAACTCTGAATCTTTTGGGAGGGGCACCTTATTGCAAGTGGAAACAACTAAGGATAACTGTGCGACGCGAAGACGTAGTCCTCAGGGGAAGGCCGCCCGCTTGGAGGACCCGGGCGCATGCAGCTGGAAAAACGCTGGAGAGGAACGCCGCAATTGCGATAGCACGGGATAAACGCGACGAGTGCGGGGAAGTGTACATGGTCGATGATACTGAGGAAGGTCAGACGGTGCCCTTGAAGAAAAAAATGTCATCCTTTCAAACCTGCCCGAAGAGAATAACTTGTGGGTGGAGCGTCTTTTCATGTACTCGCGGAGTTTTGGTGGAAACTAAAAGGAAAAATAGAGAAGGGGGATGGCATCACTCCAAAAACAGGGGGGCGATACCCTGCCATTATATTCCACCTCGGAAGGACCGCCAAACTCAAAGTAGGCTTTGGCATCCGCGACATGAACAAGAGCGTCAGTTTTCGGGATTAAGGAAATGAGGAAGGAGGAGGCACATTCCCCGGCTATCAGCCGAGGGGTTAGCGCCTTCTGAAAAGAAGCAGATGCATCCGAAAACACTAAGGAGTCCAAGCATGGGGCAAAAAGTTGTGCGCCCAGGGGAACCAGGTTTACCGAGCATTACACGGAACAAATCAATCTGGCTCTATAATGGAGGAGATCAAAATCAGTTCAAGAGAAAGGAGAGTGCTTGCGCCGGATCGAAAGAAAACAAGGCTTTTGTCTCGGGAAGGAGGAGAAAATTTTCGAGAAAAAGTGGGTTCGTTGAAGCAGAGGGGACCCGCTATCCCCAGTCAAGGAAGGAAAGAAGGACATCTAAAGGTATCTTCGGCCGGCCAGTGACTCGAATCGATCTTGCTCTTGACTGAAAGTGAGTTGTGGAAGCGGCGCGACGGTTGAATAAGGATTGTTCTGACACGACGAAGCCCAAAGAAATGGAACAAGGGGGAAAGAGGAAAGTCAGACCGGGCTCACCTATCCAGGAGCAATCTTTAATCCGATAGGCCTCGAGAAAAACAAAACGTAGAATTGAGCCACACTAGAAGAAGAGGGAATTAAAATAGGGGTTAGCACGGTGAAGGGGGACGGCCAGTGAGAGAGGGAGGAGAAAATGAGAACTTACCGCCGGCTCGGCTAAGCACAAGACGGCTAGAAAAGCATTGCTAAAACAAAAAGGAAAAAAATAGAAGAGAGATCAAGCAGAAATATCATAGGCGTCATGCCGGTAGTCCAGAAGGGTGCGAGGATTATAAGGGAATCTGAACGACCCGCCCTGAGCTTGACCAAGGAACGACGCACAAACCAAGTTTGGGCAAAGAAGGGGGAAAAAACAGAAAACACTGTTTTTGCCCAAAAGGGAGGAGACAACGCCTGGCAGGGTGGTCTATCGCCAATGAGAACCGCGCATGGCTGAAAAGAGCGAGCAGAAAATAATGCAGAAAAATACGATTAGGAACTCGGAAAAGTCTATCAACACCAGTAAGAGAGGTCGCACCGCGAAATACACAGGTCGTGTTTGGAGAAGGGTTCTGCTGCTTGCCGATTGGCAAGTCTCTGTGAACTCGCAAAAACTTATAATTATGAAGGACCGAATTTGAAACCGCATTTCCGAAACTCTCTTATATTCAGGGAGGTAAAAGGCCTTCCGCATACAGAGGGTCGTCGAAGTTTGGCAGTGGGGTAATCCTAATTATGGAATTGTCATGAGGACGGAACAATAGTTTTGGCCTAGCCGACCTCAGAGTCCGAAGGTTTCGACAAACTTATTGGTTGCCCCACAAAAAGCAGGGATGAAACGACATACAGGGTAAAACACTAAAAAGTAGTTAGGAGCATAGGACGTGAAAGAGACTCAGGGCAAACGAAAAAGGAAAAAAATGGGTCGGGAGGAAGACCAAGGACCCGAATGTCCACTTCCCCACATCGCTAATACACAGGGCTGCTCAAAAGGCGGAAGGCGGAGCTCCAAGAGGGGCAAAGCAAGAAGGGAGACAGCGGGCTGGAATCAGGGGACTACTTATTCTGGGAAACTCTTCAAGATCATTATTTGAGAGGTGTGGAGCTCGAAACTCGCTGCAGACTAAGTCCGAGCCTGGTCAGAAGACAATTGAAAAACCATTTTGAAAAAGAAACACTGGGGTCCCTCGTAAAAGAAAAAGAAAACAACATGCCCCGTCATGCATTTTTACGAAAGGGCTCGATTTTCTGCAAAGCGCCGAGGACTGAGCAACCTATCGGGAAAAGCGAAGACATCCCTCTAAGGCTCAGAACGACGCCAAACGGCTGTCACACCTGCGGCTGCTGTCCTAAACTGTAAAACGCTTACAAAGAGACAGGGATCAAGCGAAACTGTCGGAACTTGTTCAACAAAGAGGCCTCACAAGGGGGCTAGCCGGATGCGGCAAAAAGACTCGAAGGAGATCTAAGCGTTCGAGGGAGTTGCCGAGAGGGATTGAAGGGAGACAGGCTGCCCAAGAGGCAGGATAGGAATCTCTCTCTCAATTTTTCGCAGGGAGGAAACTCGCAACGGTGGTTGAACAAGTCCCCGGCCTGTTACACCTGCAGGAGAACTGACGGCTTGCAACTCCCCAAAAAGAAAGCCGAGAGGTTAATATTCCCCGAAAAACAAAAAAATCCACTCCGCATACACTTCGGTTCCCGGACCCATAATTCACTGCAGAATGGGACCAAAAGGGACCACAAACGACAAGCAACGACCCAAAACACCTCAACACAGCAAACCAGACTAAGGACCAACGCATCATTGGGGACCCGTGGTGTCGGGTGGGGGCGGTACTTCGGTAGGACCTGGCCGGTGGACTCCTACGAATCTGCAAGCCTCTTCTGGGAGGCTAACTGCAGACGGAGGGGGAGTCGCAACACAGGAATATGGGAGGACACTCGATCCATGATTTGCAGAATAACGGGGACAGCTCCCTCATGAGAACGGTAGCGGGAGACGATACCCGCCTCCTAGCCAACGGGGGGCACACTCAAAAAGTTAGGGAGGGACCACCAGGGAGGGCCCGGTGGGAATCTTTGTGGGGTATGTAGGCGAAAGGGCCGGTAAGCCTCACGAAACGTTTATCGCAAGACATGAAACGATGGGGGAGAATCGAAGACTCGAAGTTGCCGCGTGGGGGGGCACGAGTGAAAAAGGAGAGTTGGGAGGGCGTAAAGGTGACCCGATAAAAAAAAGCAGGAGAACAAGGCGTCGAGCATTCTTCATTTGCAGTAAAAGGAGATCTGAACTACCGAAAATGGTACGCTAAACAGCATATAGACGATATCGGTTAGGCATCGGTAAACCGCGACAAGGGGGGAAATAAGAAGTTTCCAAGGAAAAATCGAGAATTCTTAAAGAGAAAGGGGGGTATTCCGCCACAATTCCCTCCAAGTCGACGACTCGGAGGTTATTTGAAGAGGGTAAAGTGATCAGCAAAAAAAAGCAAATTTGAAAAAAGGCTCGAAAACACGGGGGGGGGACGAGGTTAGCAACCACCGCGGAAGGTCGAACCCAGCAACAAGCTGCAAAACGCACGCGCGGTGTCTGGGAAAAACCGACATAAGGGAGGTAACTTGAACGAACCCCAATGAATCAGCCAAATTGTGATTTTGACCCGGCCAATCGGAAGAATTAATCCAGCCACACATATTAGGCAGCTGGGTCGGCCATTTGGTATCCCTTGGGGGGGCAAAGGTAATAGGCGCGGCCAGCATCGAGGTTTTTTTCCAGAGGGCTCCCAATTGCATGAGGATGAAAAGAGTGAGACTTGGTAGGGGAGTGTTTCAAATATCTGAGGGGAGTTCAGCTAGACCGAGATCACCGAAACTGCTGATGTCGAGGGAAATCTCAGGCGCCAAAAAAGGCCGGGGGGCTTTAATCCGTCGGATAGAGTGCTTCAGGAAAACACTAGCCGGAAAAGGGTGAGGATGGCTGAAGGGGGGAGCAGGGAGCGAAACCGGGGGGGGGGGAAGTCTTTCAGAGAAGTGTGTCCGGGATTGGACAACACGCGCCTCATCGCGTGACAGGGGCAAAATAATTAGACGGGAAAAATAACTACCTCAAGACTTTCTGAGAAAAAAGTGGGAAAAAGAAACTGACATGAATCACAAGCTGACGAACTAGGTTGAAGCCTAACCTGAGTCAATGTCGGCAGAAGGAAAAAAAGAGGATTCAGACAAAGGCGCCAGGCTTGCAGAAAAACGACGATGCGAAGAAAGTCGTAAACACCAAAGGCAAAGGAGATCCACTATTTATCGCGCGCCCACATCCTATCAGTGCATCGAAGCCACCTTTGCTTTGGAGGGGGGGTGGTCTTGCAATCAGTCTTTGATCTCGATAAAAAAATGGGGAGGACAGAGAGATAATAAGGAATTTACAATACAGTATCTCAAACTCTCTGATGAAGAAGCTAGACGTGCGGCTCTGATATAGTTGCATCCGGTTAGAAAGGGAGTAGGGCATTCCGATCGAATTAGGGGCTACCTTCCCTGGCGCTCGGCCAGGTTTTAGGCGAAGGGGAGGCAGAAATGAAAAACTGTACGAAAGGGGGCAGCAAGCGTCAAAGGGAAACACATTGTGTTGCGAAGGGACTTGTGGGAAAAAAAAATTCAGGAAAGAGTCTGGAGGTCACGCAAAAGAAACAAAAACTGTTGTAGGAAAAGAGAAAGAAAAGCGTGCTGTTCCGAGAAGGGCAAAACCACAGATAAGCTCGAGTTGGGTAGAGAACGGAGAAAAGTGTTGGCAGCTCATGGAGCGTGCAAGGCATGGTGTCTATTCTGCATAGTGGATTAATCATGAAAGAGAAGGAAGACTAGCCGGATTGAAAACAGGAAACAAGGACGTCCGCGGTGCCTCGCCTACCCATCGGAAAATGCGGAGGAGGGGAGAGAGGCTAGCTAGGCAAGAGAAATAGTCAAGAAGGCACACGTAAAAAAGAGATCAAGATCTCACTAAGAGAGGCAGTAGGGCAAAAAAAACATCGAAGGCCGCGCTTCATGAAGGACGCCAGAAAACAAGGAAAACGAAAGGCATATATTTTTCTTTTGGGGAGCAAGATGGGGGGGCCGGGGTTTTCCTGAAAAAAGGAAAGACGTTTTGAAACTCTCTAAGGCAAGGGGTTAAATCTGGAGGTGCGCCAAAGGAGAACGGGTTGCCTCGACTTTTGCGGGAGCTACAATACGTGGAAAAGATCCCTCATGAATGGGCTGAATGGGAGTATTCGAGCCAAATTGTGGAGGAGGGATGGAGGCTCTATTTGGAGGAAACGTAAGTCCACGCTATTGGGGGGGGGTGAGGACTCTCCGGACGCGAATTGGAGAGTGGGTTCAAGTGGGCAACTTTAATTGAGGTTGTAAAAACTGGGGAGGGGTGTGGTTTCCGGAGAACGAGGCTCAGAGGAACGAGAAGCTGTGTGGATGGAAGGTCAAAAGGATATGCGGAGATCTCGAGCCCCAGGGGGGGGTGGGGGGGGGAACTGCCATGCGTGAAGGCCGGGAAACAAAAAGCGGGGAGGAGGGTGGAGAGGGAAAAGAGGAACGCAAGAGGAAATCGGCGACTAACGGTCCGGATCGAGAAATTAATATTCGTGGTCGCGCGAAAAGGTTGCAAGGCGTAAAAAAGAACGTCGACTCAACCCAAGCGAATTCCACGAACAGGTGACCGAAGGTGGCTGGCACGGGATAAGCGGAAAAAAGGAAACTGCGAACTAGACATGGGTCGCCAAAGGAATGGGGCTATTAACAAGCATCATCGGAGGGGGGACCCTTCCGACATAGTGACTGGTGGGTTGCAGCCAGGTGCAACACGCAGAAATCTGAGAGACCTGGTGTCGGGTGAGGGCGACCCCACCGGGGCAAGTAAAAGATTTCCTCAAAAGAGAAAAAGAGAACTGGGAAGACAAAAAAATGCGTGGGGGGGGGGGCCGTTCGTATTGCCGGATGTGAGTGGGTGTGGGAGGGGTTGAAGCGGTCTGTCATCTGAACAAATGAAAGGGGGAGGGCCTGAGCGGGGAGCGTGAACCGAAGTGTGGTCCTAAAGATGCGCGGTATTGGGTTCAACAAGAGGGACTCTGAAGAAGGCGCACGCGAACTGAAAAAAGGAACCCATGCCGGGGCTTGAAAAAGTTGCGTGGGCCAAAGGGAATGGGGAGAGAGTCTAAGGGAAAGCCTAGTGAGGGGTTGTATGGGAGAAGGCTTTCCAACTCGAGGATCGAGAACGTTTGAAAAAGGGTGACTAGGCCGCGCTTGAACGTCATCTCTCCGGTGTTATCCGACCGGCGAGACAAGGTGTCATTACTCGGAAAGCAGAACCGTAACGGTGAGCCTATGAAAGAGTTGAAATTTTCCGGACAACCGAGTTTGTGACTCTTCCGGGACCGATCGGGGTCGGGAGGGATCAAAGGAAAGGAGGGGGGTGATAACCTCCGTCAGGGAGAACACCCAAGATCCAAAAAAAAAGTGGCAATACGTTCAACGGAAGCTCAGACCATGGGCGACGTGACTGGAACCCTGGGGACAAACGGGTGTTCTTCCGAAGAGCTGTAAAAAAGTATAGGCCACGGGGAAAGGGGAAACAAAGAGAGAATCTCCTCCATCGGCCAGAAATAGACTAGAACAAGAAGGAGGCAAATACCTCTGGGAGCGCCCCGCTTAAATAAAAGGAAGGTGATCGAAGGAGCTCTGGCCTCGTACCAAAAGAGAGGGGCGCGGCAAGGAGGAGCTAACACTTACTTGAGTAGGTGAAGAATTCGGGTGAGAGGAGTAAAAGCCACTTGAGGGTCGTGGTGTTGCCGTGTTTTGAAACTATTCGACCGAGATCTCCCTTGTTTGAGGGAGAGTAGGGTGAGTGTAGCTAATGTGGGGAATAAGGTCGGAACATCTGCGAAGGGTGGGGGGCATGCACGAAGGGGTGGCGGAAGAAACTGCGAAGCATCCTCTTGAAAATAAGACCTGAAACGAGAAAAATAAGGAGTCTTGGCCGGCACGCGAAAAGTCAATATAAGCGGTCAGTTTGGCATGGCGGAGGGGGCATGGTAATTATCAGCTGAAAGGAGAAGAAGAGAGGCTTCTACCTTTAAAACGTTGAAAAGCGAACCAAAACAAGGGCAATCAAGAAGAAAACTCCGAGCAAAGCATATGCAAAGGGGCGAAGGCTTAAGGACCGAGCCTTTTTGGGGGCAGAAGAAGGCAAAAGAGAGTTCGAGCATAGATAAGAGGAACGAGATGATCGGGTTACATACGCTAGCGGTCTCAGAGCGGATGCTGACTGAAAGGGCGTTTGGAAGGAAAGCAGGATCGATTTGCAGGGGGGCCAACACCTCATTGGTTGGGAGGAAAGGAGTCCACGAAAGGTGGGAGGGGGAGAATATTCACCGTCGGCCGCGGACAGGCTTCGCAGGCAGCTTCTGCTTGAATGAAAGACAAGGGGCTCCTTAAAAAAAAGGGGCCGCGGGCTTGTTCTGTAAATCAAGAAAACGAGTCCATTAAAAGAAAACCTCTGGAACCGGAAAGAGACCTGGAAAGAAGACGTTCATGAAAGGAGAAGAGAAAAAAAAAAAGGCCAATCGGGCGAGGAAAGAGAGATCACAACCAGAAAGGAAAGAGGGGAGAACGATCGTCGCTCACCGGGGAGGACACCGGCATGTGATCTGAATCCGTGTCGAGTCGTCGAGGGGATAACTGAAGCCGAAACCGTGCTATTTTAACACCTAACAAAAAGGAAGGGAAAGGGATTGACAAGAGGGAGCGATCAGAGCAAGCGAAGGGGGAGGGTTGACGACATTACCATCTCCCATAAAGGAGGAGATTAAGTTCCTGTCCATCTCCAAGGGGGTGAGGGGTCCCTAAGCTCTCCACAAGGGTTGTGGGGGGGGGGGGGGCAAGGCGATAAGCCAGTCGTTCGACACCAAAAGTGAATC
>Ga0179593_1589138_pt1 | contig 10355 bp, 17 predicted proteins | sample CZODoug2_1_08_16_FD_185931 | JGI IMG/M metagenome (GOLD analysis project Ga0179593, IMG submission 185931) | Vadose zone soil fungal communities from Angelo Coast Range Reserve, California, USA - CZODoug2_1_08_16fungal (PacBio error correction) | ecosystem: Environmental > Terrestrial > Soil >...
GTGAAGGGGGGGAAGGGGGAGGGGGGGAAGGAAGGGGAAAAATGTGGGAATCAAAGCCCGGCCGCCCCCGTAAGAAATAAGTCGAGGGAGGAAAGGGAAGTCATCTCGGCTTATTTGACCTTGAGCGAGGAAAGGGAAAGAAAAGGTAATACTGTCCGCTCTCCGCAAGGAAAGGGGGAAAAACGGGTCCTTTGGAGGGAAGGGGGAGGGGGAACAACAAAAAGAGAAAAAGGGACGGCTGCCGCTTCCTCCAACCTGGCCGAAGGGGAGAGGGCAGGTTCGATCATCAAGGGGGAAGGAAAGGGGGTTGGAAAAAAAAAGGGGAAAAAAAAAAAAAGGCAACCGGGGCCAGAGAAAAAAAAAAAAATGGGCTCTTGCCACGGGAAAGAAAAAAAAACACCTAAGAAAAAAAAAAAGAAAAAAGAGAACCGTGGTCGGCGGTGGTCTCGAAGGGAGGCGGGTTTCTCCCCGTGTGGGGGCGGAAAAAACTGAGGAAAAAGGGAAAAAAAGGTTTTAAAAACACCCAGCCACATTGTCGGGAAAACAGAAAGAAGTAGCGTGCTTGCTGAAAAAAAAGAAAGGGGCGGGAGAAAAAGCCTCGCACCGTTAAAAGGAAACGGAAGTCCCCCTTTACGCGGTCCAGGGGGAAAGAAAAAAACGACCTTAGAAAAAAGATGGCCCGCTTGACCGCCTCGTGAACTGGAAAAAAAAAAAAAGAATAGACAGAGAAAAAGCTTGGGCGCTTGGCCGCGACCCTGTGAAAAAGGAAAGGGAAAGGGAGTCCATCTAAGATAGCAAAGAAAGGGGGGGGTTAGCTCTGACCCTAGTCCCCGCGAGGAGAAACGACCTATTTCCTTGCAGGAGGAATAGAAAAAGGGGGGGACCGCGCCTTTGTCTTTTTTCCGAGGGAGACAAAGCAGCGCCTTCCTAACTCTCCGGAAAAAAAAAAAGGAGTTACGAAAAAAAAAAAAAGAAAAAAGGAACCACGTCCAAACCTTGAAAGCAAGAAAGAAAAAAAAGGGGAACAGCGCTTAAATGTCAGTTTAAAAGGGGGGGGAGGTACCTAAAAAAAGGGTTGCGCGCTTTTCTCTCGGCGTGGGGAGGGAGGGGGAGACTTTCCTATCGAAAACGCGAGAAAACGACCAAGGGAGAAAAAATTGACCGACGAATCTGCCGATCAGCAAAAGGTCGGTACACGCGTTAATCTCCGAGAGAGGGGGAAAAAAAAATAAACGGAACTAGTTCCTAAAACGTAACGAGAAAAGAAAACCGGGCGGAAAAGAGAGACCTTCCTCTCTTGAGGAGAGAAAAAAAACCCTCCTCAAAAAATGAAAAATATAAACTCAAATAAAAAAAAAGGGAGGAAGACTCGCTCACTTCCCCCGCCAGAGGAAAAAAAAACGCCACCACAAAAACCCACTGGTTCTGGGGGGAAAGAAAAAATTTTTTTCCCAGCCATGGACGAAAAAAAAAGAAAATCCCCCTCACGGAAAAAAGGGCACTGTCTTTTTTTCGCCATTGGGGGAAAAAAAAAAGAAGACGACGGCGCGCCCGCAAAAAAGCTGCCCAAGGAATGCGCCACATAGAGGGCGAGGGAAGGGAAGCGACGCCCATTCGCCCATAGGGGAAAAAAAAAAAAAAAAGGAAATAAAGAGCGCTCTCTTCTTATGAGCCATCCAAGGAGGGTCCCCCTGAAGAAAAAAAAAAGGGGGGAAAGCATTAAGAAAAAAAAAAAAAAAGGGATTCACACCCCAGTTGGGGGGAAAGAAAAAGTCCGCTAACGCCTCAGGTCCATGTTTGGAAAAGAAGGGGGGGACATGCTCGCGGCGCCAAGAAGAGGGGTTCGCCTATTTTTACTTCTCGGGGGAAGGGGGGGGGGGGGGAAGAAAAAGGGGGATGTGTGCAACTTGAAGGCGCACTCCCGTGATCGGAAGAGGAATACGCAACCACCAAAAGGGAAACGCTTTTTTTTTGCCAAAAAAAAAAGAGGGCCCACTTTTGGAGTCCGAGGGGGGAAAGGGTTTTGGAAAAAAGAAAACAAGGCAGCCTGCGAGAGAAAAAAAAAAAAAAAAAACGAACAACGTGAGGAGGAGGGGAAAGGAAAGAAGAAGAAGAGGAGATGAAGAAAAAAAAGGAAGAAAAAAGCGACCTCCAAAGTGTACGAGGAAAAGGGAAGGAGGGGGGCTTCAGTGGGGGGGGGGGGGGGGGGGGACGAAAAAAAAGAAAGGAGTGCGCCCCTTTCCCTTGTTTGCAAGACAATTGCAGTGGGGGGAAAGAAAGAGGAAGAAAAAAAAACCGGTCTATCTTTCCAGAAAAAAAAAAAAAACCAGGAGAAAAAAAAAGGGGGAAAACAGCCCCGAGCTTACTCTGAGCGGCACTGCAAGAAGGACCAGAACCTTGGGTGCTCTCGTCCGATGAAGGGGAAAGGGGGAAGGGTTAAAGGAGGGGGACTACATATCCGCGAGCGCGTAAAAAAGGGGGGAGGGAATGCTTCGCTCCCAGCCTGGGGGAGGAAGAGAAGTAAGGTTTGAGAAGAAAAGGAGGGGAGAGCCCCCGCCTGGCCTCTTGTGAGCAACCGAGAAAGAAAGGAAGGGAAGTGATGAGACGCGTCATTGTCTTTGAAATACCTGGGGGAGTGGAGGTGGAGGAGAAAAAGGGAGGATTATTCTATCGCGTGGGGAGGGGGAGGGGATTTTTAGTCTTTGCGGGGGAAGAGCTCAAACAAAAAAGGGGGGCCGCTGGCTGAAAAGGGGGGGCGCGACGTTTTTTCTTACGAGGGGGGGAAAGGAAAAAAGAAAAAGCCCCCTTCTTCGGCGGAAAAGAAAACGTGTTGCTGCCCTCTTAGCCGGGACAAGAATGGGGAAATCGGCAAGGGGGGAAAGGAAGCGGTATATCAGTTTCTCTATGAAGGAGAAAAAAAAAAAAACCGCCACACGGGAAAGGGGAAAAAAAACCAAATAAAAAAGAAAAGACGCTTTTTCGATTAGATAAAAAAGGGAGGGAAAAAGCACATTTCCTTCCGCTGGTAAGGAATCAAAAAGAAGGGGGGGCAGTTCACCTTTTTTGGCCGGTCGCAGAAAAAAGAAAAAAGAGAGAGAGAGTTTCTGCCATCTCTGCTTGGGGGAGAGAGGAAAAAAAAAAAGGGGCTCAGGTGAAAAGAATCCGTCCGCAAAGGAAGCGAAAAAAGAAAGGAGAGTCCCCCCTCGTACCGAAAAAAAAAAGGAGAGTTTGGAAAAAGGAAATGTACTACGTCCGGCTGTAAAAAAAGGGAGGGAAAAACTCCCCAGAGATAGGGGGGGGAGGAGAGTTAGAGAAAAGGACATCGCCCAGCTCCTGGCTAAAGGGGGGGGAAAGAGGAGGGTTATCCTGTACTCTTTCAATAAGGAGGGGGGAGGGGAAAGGTGTTGAAAAAAGGAACAGAAATCTATCATCCAGCACGTAGAAACGGAGAAAGAGGGGGGGGATTTTTTTTAAAACAGAGAAAACGGGGAAAAAAAAAAAGGAGGATAGTGCTCTTGCCGCCAACAATGGGGGAAAGGTCAGAAGACCCACCTCCTCCACCGGTAAAAAGAGGGAAAAGGGGGGGAGACAGGAGGGGGGAAAGAGCTCCAATCACGATTAACCCGGTGCCGTCGGCCGTCGTTAGAAAAAAAAAAGAGAAACATCTTCGTATGATCGAAAAAAAGGGGGGGGAGGAAATAGCAGGAAAAAAAAAAAAGAAAAAAAGGGAGGTCGTGGTGGTCGCCTTACTCGGGGTGAAAAAAAAAAAAAACGCCCCTTTCAGGGGAGGGGCGCACTCGGCGTAATACCGTGGCAGGAGGAAAAGACAATCCTCTTCCAAGGTAAAGAAAACACACCTCCCGAAGAAAAAAAAAAAAAAGGAGGGGGGTCCACACTCCCACTACTCCGCGGAAAGAAGAGGGGGGGAAAAAAAAGGGGGGATGAAAAGGGTTTCCTTCATTTACCACATACATTGGCAGACGAGGGGAGGGATACTAAAATACATCATCAAACAACAACTTAGAGGGAAAGAAAAAAGGGGGAAGTGGGGAAGAGGGAAGGAAGTAATGGGTAATAAGGCAACTTTTTGAATGCAAGCCAGGAGATGGAGAAAATGCGGTGGGAGCGGAAAATAGTGTAAGCTCTGTTTCGGAAAGGAAAGAGGAGGGGGAAGGTGAAAAAGAAAGGAAGGGGGAAAAACGCCACGGTTATAAGTTAAGAACCGAAAAGCACCCATTCAAAAAATGGAAGGGAAGGGAACCAACGAAGTACGCGCACCACTACGAGAAAAGGGAAGGGCCGAAGGCTTATTGTTCCTCCAACCAATGTCCGAAAGAAAGAAAAAAAAAAAGGTACAAAAGCCGAAAACTCACGTCGTGTGAAAAGAAAAGAAGGGGGACACAGGACGCATACCCAAAAAAGAGAGAAAAAAGATGGGACAACAGTAAGGGGGGGAAGGCCCTGTGTTCCTTCGAAAATCAAAGGGGGGGGGGGGGAGGGTGCTCCCAGTGGTTTTGCAGGGGAAAAGCCAGAAAAAAAGAAAGCGTCGTGCCATCGCGACCCGTTAAAAAAAAAAAAAAAAAAGAACGGAAAGGTCTCGTTTCCCCTGTCTGAGGAGGGGTTGAGAAAGCCGTGCTCCGCGTGAAAAGGGAAAAAAGAAGCCAAAAAAAAAAGGGGCTAACACGCCCTCGTGGGACAAAAGGGAGGAAAGTTGTCTCATATCCCTGGGGGGAAGGGGAGGAGGAAACAAATCTATGGAAGAAAAAAGAAACCAACCCCCCCCCCCCCCCCCCCCCCCTAAAACCTATACTGATAAGGAGGAAAAAGAAAGGGGAAAACTGTTCCAACTTACTGAACAGAAAGAAAAAAAAAAGCCAAAGAAAAGAGGGGAAGAGGAAAAGGGGTGTTTTTAGCCGCTAACCATCTCCCGAAAGCGAGACATTCCACGTCGCTTCCCTTTGCGGCCGGGAGGAGGGAAAAAGAAGTCCCGCCTTTAATTGCCCGACAAAAAGGGGGGGATTGGGGTCGAAAAAAAAAGAAAGCGCGCGCCCTAACATGCGCAGCGCGGAAAAGGGGGGGTTTCCTGCTGCGAAAAAAAAAGGGGAAAAAAAAAAAGGTGGTGAAAAAAAAAAAGGGACAAACATGTAACAATCGCGCCCCCGGAAAAGGGGAAGGGGGGAAGGGAACGACAAACCAGAATCCTTATCTACACTTCTCGAAAAAGTGAAGAGAATGTTGGTCTCTCCGGAGTGGAAGCATGATTTTCTTCTCCTTCAATCCAGAAAAAAGAAGCCCGCCACAGACGTGCAGGAAAAAAAGGAAGAAAGCTCCGTAGGCACCAAAAAAACCGCACGCGTTTTCTTTCTCTTCCCGAGGAAGGAAGGGGGGGACCTTATACCTAAAGTCCGTCAAAAAAAAAAGAAGACACAAACTCTCTACCGGCAAAGAAAGAAAAGAGAAGGAAGGGGGAAACGCCCCTCCTCCAACAATCCACGATAGGAAAACCGAGCTCCTACTTACATCGCTCAAGAAAAAAAAGGAGGAAAGAAAAAAGAAAAACGAAACCCACTGGTGTGCCTTGGGAAAAAGGGCAGACGCTCATCCCCGGAAGGAAAACCAGCAGAAAAAAAAAAAAGGGGGGGACTTCTCGGTGCCTCACCACAGCAAAGAGGAACCTCCCACCGGGAGGAAAAAAGAAGAAGGCGCCAAAAAAAAGAAGGAAGGAAAGGAGCGCCCTCTCCAGGCATGGAAGGGAAAAAAAGCAGACGAGGATGCCAGTTAATTTTTACTGAGGGGGAAAAAGAAAGAAAAAACCAGGAAGAAAAAAAAAAATAGTTTGCCTCCTGTCCCCTGACTACAACCGGAAAAGAGGAAAAACGGAAACACCAGTTTCTTAGGAAGGGAAAAAAAAAAAAAAGGGGAACTCAGAGAGGAAAAAAAAGGTCGTTTTTCATAACGAGGCCGACAGGGAAAGGGAAGGTCCATTCCTCATTCCGTCCGGAAAGAGAAACGGACAAAAGGGGAGAAGGTTTTGTATTCGCGTGGTCGGGAAAAAAAGGAAAAAGGTGGAGTTGAAGAAAGAAAAGGAGGATAAGCTTTATCGTGTCAAAAACCAACAACAACCAATGCCGGCCCCTCTTTTTTGACAAGAGGGGGGCCAAAAAAGAAAAAGAAAACACTTTTGGGGTCTGGAAGGTCCGAGGTGGGGGGGTTCACTCCATCCCATATTCCTCCTCAGAAGGACAAGAAAAAACACCACCGGAGGAGGAAGGGGAGAAAAGGGGTGGCTGCTTTCAACCAACCTGTCCAAAGAAGAAACGAAAAAAAAAAGAAAAAGAAAAAAATCGGTTTTGCCCTTGCAGTTGGGGGTGGGTAAGTTTTATCCCTCACGAGAAACGGAGGGGGGAGGGACCGGCAAAAAAAAGGGGGGGGAAAGGAAAAAAAGACAATACAACTCGCGAAAATAAAAAGGGGAGGGCGCCGCCTTGACCGAAGGGCAGGGACCCGAAAAGAAGGAAAGGAAACTCGCCGAGCAACTGGTGTTGCGCCGCGAGATGATGTAGGAAAAAGGGGAAAGGGGAGAAAAAACGAAGGGGTTGCTCATAATGCCTCGAGCGAGGAAACTAGCTAGAAAGGGAAAAAAGGCACGTGGGGCGCGCCTCCGAATTGCTCCGAAAAAAAGGGAGAAATGGGGCCAGCCTGTTTCTTCGCGAAAGAGGAAAAAAGGGGGGAGAACCGATAAAAGGAAAAGAAAAAAGAGGAAGTGCGGAAATAACAGTTTTTTGCGTTGTGCAGGGGGAGCGGAGGGGAGGGAAAAAGGTTATTTATCTCTGGAGGGGAGGGGAGAAAGAGGGAGTGGGCTTTCCGCGCCTCCGCGCAGGGGAAAGGGGGGATGTCGTCAGGCGTTTTCGCACATACTTTTTGACAGGGGGGGGGGAAATAAAAAGAGGGAGACACTCTCGTCGGAGCTTGAAAGAAAAAAAAAGAAAAGGGGAGATGAAATCTTCACATCCTTCATAGGGGAGGGGAGGGGAAGGTGACTAAAAAGGGGGATGTGTTTCCCGCTAGGAAGGCAGGAAGAACAAAGAGAAAAAAGAAAAAAAGAAAAGCGCACACTTCCCTCGAGGGAGGGGGGAAAAAGTAGAGGGCCGGCACGCAGGGGAAAAAGGGTGGGCCCCCACCGGTGTTGCCCTTCTTTCCTTGGGGGGGGGGAGGGAAAAAAAAAAATGTTGGGGGGAAAAGGGGGGGGAGACATAGCGCGCCGCGTTCGGAACAGAAGAGGGGGAAGGGAGGAAAAAGCCCAATTCTCTTTCAAAGAAAGCGCGGGGGGGAAAAAAAAAAACCAAACAGGGGGGAAGGACACAGAGAGATCTCTCTGTCTCTTTCGCTGGGAAAAAAAAAAAAAAGATCGTTTTAAGGGGGGAAGACGTCCGGCTTCAGCGTGTTTGGAAAGAAAAGGAAAAAGAAGATCGTTTAGAGAGGAAGGCCGCGAGAAAGGAAAAAAAAAAGGAAAATGCCGTTTCCGAGCGTTGAGACGGGAAAGAGGGGGAAAAAAAGATGAACCCGTCTTGAACTCTCTCTATCCCGAAGAGGGGGGCATAGGGAAAAACAGGACCAGGGAAAAGGGGGGGAAAGGGGGGAAAACATAGATGATTCAACCGACGCCCGACGAATCGTGAAAAAAAAAAAGGGGGAAGAACAAACTGCATCTCTATCGGAGGAAAAAAGCCAACCCACAAAAAGAAAAGATTAGAGTTTTTAGGGTTGCGGTCCGGGTGCAAAGAGAGAAATAAAGGGGAAGGACGGCGGTCCTTCCTCCTTCCTCCAAGAGAGGAAAAGGAAAAAAAAAAAAAGGAAGAAGAGGGAAAAAAAAAGGGGCAGGGACCGAACCGCGTCTGGTGAGCAGTGAAGGAAGGGGAAAAAAGAAAAACGCCCGTCCATTGAGGGAGAACGAGGGGGAGAAAAAAAGAAAAGGCCCAGCAACTCTTCCCAAAAGGGGAAAAAAGGGAAAATGAACTTGCCCTGACCTCTATCTTCCACGAGGTGCGAGAGAAGGGAAAAAAAGGGGGGGGGGGAGGACACTGGGCTTTGCTTCCACAAAAGGTGGAAGGGGAAAAAAAAAGGAGGAAGAGACAGAATCTCTCTCAACAACAAAAAAAGGGGAAGCCCATCAGCGTCCGCCATGTAGGTAAGGGAAGGAAGGAAGGGGAAGGGAAGGAGAAAAAGGAAAACATATCTTCTCTTATTCGTGCGTAAAAAGGGGAAAGGGGGGAGAAAAAAAGGAAAAGGTCAGGCCAAGGGAAGGGAAGGGCATTGGAGGTAACCGCCACGGGTATACTGAAAAGAATAAGGAAAGAACGGGCTGGGGAAAAAAAAAAAAAAAACACGACGCCTTTTAGGACGAAGGGGAAAAAAGAGGGGAGTATTCCCGCAAAAAAGTCGACAAGAAGGATTGGGAGTAATGCGAAGACCGCCGAAAGGAAAAAGTCTCTTTCAACGGCTCCACCCTAAAAGAAGGGGAGGGCTGCAGAAAAGAAAAGGAAAAAAAGTGTGCCTTGTCGGCGTGGTTATCAGATACAGGGAAAAGAAAAGTGGTTGAGCAATCCTTCACGTCGAGGCGGGGGAAAAAAAAAAGAAAAGGGAAAAAGTTAAACCCATCAACATTTTCACGAAGGGAAGGGAAAAGGGGCGCGTGCGAATTCTTCTGGGGGAAAAAAAAAAAGTTGGGGGAAAAAAAGAGTCAGACCTCATTCTTGAACGAGGGGAAAGCAAAAAACCACGCCGACTTTAACCATACGGGCCCATTCATTCATGGAGGGAAGAAAAAGGAAAAAAGAACAGAAAAAAGAAACACTATCTCTTGGCGAGGGGGGGGGGAAAAAAAAAGGGGAAACAAACTGCCATGGAAAACATCCTACTGAGCAAAGAAGCCTCTCGCAATGAAAAAGAGCTAAGGGGGGGGAAGGACGAGAACCCGAGTCTCCTCCCGAGGAAGAAATCCAGAAGTGAGGCCGGATCTCTATGCGGGAGCTCCGTCAAGGGAAAAAAAAAAAAAAAACGAGAAGTGGCCCTTTTCTATCGAAAAAGGAAGAAGGGATAGGGGGGGGGGAAAGACGGAAAAAAAAGGAGACCTTTCTTCTTTCTGAGGAAGGGGAAAGAAAAAACAGGGAAAAAGCAATTCCCACCCTTTTCCAAAGGGGAAAAGAAAATAAAAAAAAAAGGAGCAAAAACCAGAGCTATCGACATTTTAAAAAAAAAAAAAAGGATGGGGCGTGTGACACGGCTTTTGCTTTTGACGAGAAGGGGGTTTGGGAGGGGAAAAGGGGGAAAAGAAGGGAAAACTCTTATAAATACAGCAGAGAAAGAACGTTCAAATTCAAAAGGAAGAAAGAAGAAGAAAAGTCAGGGGAAAAAGGGGGAAAGACCCCTAACACCGTTTTTCTTTTCGAAGGAAAAGGGAAAGGAACGGAAGAGAAAGAGATATCCCGGACCACGAGGAAAAAGACGACTAAGAAAGGGAAAAAACGAATCCAAAAAAAGCGGAATCTCTCACTCAGAAAAAAGAAAAAAGCCAAGAAGGGGGGGGAAAAAACGTTAGCTATGATATAAACTCCCCGCAAAGAAAGGGGGTAAAAGAAGGAAAAAACAAAACGAACCCCACATGGGGGAGAATTCCATCCCCTTACGAGAAAAAAGAAAAGAGACGAAAAAAGAAAAAAAAAGGGGGGACTGGTCTTTTTTTTTTTTTTTTTTTTCCACAAAAGGTTCTCAGGGTTCTGCCCATTTCCGCCTCTTGGCAGAAAAAAAAAAAAAAAACCCGTCCACCCGTATGAGAACAAAGGGGGAAAAAGGGTAGAGAAGAGTTCAGAGAGCTTCAACGCCCATGCTTGCGCGGAGCAAAGGAAAGAAAAAAAAAAAATCGGAAGTGCTTTGGCACCGGCTTTATTACCAAGCCCTACGGGGGGAAAAAATCCCAGGAAGAAGAAGGAGAGTACAGCAAAAAAGAAAAAACCACCAGTTTGGCGCAAAAAAAAAAGGGGGAAAGGGAGGAGACCCTTCTCTACTATAGGGGGAAAGGGGTGGGAGGGGAGGAGGTTTCAATAGAGAAGAGGGGGGGCGCGCTTCTGAAGATTCAGAGGGGGGGAAAGAAAGTGGTTTCGCGTTGGTCAAGGGATTTGGAAAACCGTGAAGGTCTCACTCCCCTTTTTGAAGGAAAAAGGGGGGTACTTGGAAAAAAAACCACTTCCCTGCCAACGCCTGGGAAGAGGGGAAAACCTTTTTTTAGTGTCGAAGGGGGAAAGGGGGGTCTTTTTTGTGGGGACTCCGTCCACACACGGCCAAAAAAAAGGGAAAAG
>Ga0179593_1591476_pt1 | contig 10355 bp, 9 predicted proteins | sample CZODoug2_1_08_16_FD_185931 | JGI IMG/M metagenome (GOLD analysis project Ga0179593, IMG submission 185931) | Vadose zone soil fungal communities from Angelo Coast Range Reserve, California, USA - CZODoug2_1_08_16fungal (PacBio error correction) | ecosystem: Environmental > Terrestrial > Soil >...
GGGCAAAGCACCATGCAGGCGATTGCTGCGGACCAAGCAAGGGGGAACACTTCCCTGAAGGGGGGGAAAAGAGCTCGAGGGATTTAATGCATCGTGGAGGGCGGGTCAGGAAACATGCCACGGCGAGAGCAGAAGGCCGGGTCGCACTTCTGTGGGGAACTTAAGGGGAAAGGGGAAGTATATCGAGCGGGGAATCGAGGAATTGGGAGGACGGCGTACTTGGGCGAAAATCGGCGCTCATGAGGCTAGTCTGGGGAGCGGAAGAGGCCAGGCACGTTTCGCGAAAACATTCACCTGGGTTTTTCCGCACAAAGGGGCTTAAGAGCGTGGGAGAAGGGGCTTAAGCACTCTATAACGAGAGGAAGGGTGATCTACGCGATCGCGCCAAAGGGGAAACGTCGGGGATGCCTAAGACTTCCTCGACCAGAAAGATCCAGTTGCGCGACGGGAGACGGCGGACCTCGTTCTTATACCAGATCTAAGGGTTATTCGCGGTGTTTGCGGGGGGGGAAATCAGAGTCTGTACAAATCGTGTAGAAGTTCGGGATTGGTGAAAAGAATAAACCGACGAGAGAATTGACGCGGGGACGGTCGGCTCTAGACGCTTCCCGTTTTCAGAAGAGACAGACGCAGACCCTCCATCCATTATCTCTGGGGCAGAGGAAGCCTCGCGAATCTACTCGGGCTAAAAAAAAAGGGAGCTCGCTTTCCTTGGGGGGGTGAAGGTCGCCAAGAAAGGCGAGGATCTGGTGGGGGGGTGTGTGGTGTGGTTGTTTGGGAAATTGGGTCGTCAGCGATGGCACCAACTTTGGGAGGGGGGAGGGGGGGGTGCTACTTCACCTTCGTCGGGAGGGCGGGTGGGGGCTGTAGGGTACATTCATAGTGTCGGGGACACCGCCAAAGGAACGGCAAGAAGGCTGGGGGGAGGAAAAACGACGGAGTGAGAGGGCAGGATCTTCTGGGAAAAGAAGGAAACCTCACCAAAGGAAAAAAAACAGCTCTCTGTCGCCGCGGAGGCGCAGTAAGCCCACTCCCGCAAGGGAGAGGGAACTTTTGCGGACTTCTGTGGATACCAAGGTGGTATACGTCCGCTCATACTTAGATGGCCGAGAAACAACATTGCCATGAAGGCATAAAAGGAATAAAAAAAGTTGGGGGCTTTCGGGTTCGGGGGACCACGTGCTGTGAAAGTTGTAGGGGCGTGCTGCCATACGGCAATCAAGGAGGGGATGAAAGTGGGGAATAGGGATAGAGGTCCGAAGACATAAATCGCCGGATAACGTTCCCGTGACGGAGCACGACTCGGGCCCGGCTAAGGGACTCTGGGGGAAAGTTTGTTGGTCTCAAGGAGCTTGCTCTCTAAAAAAAAACACGAGGGAAAAAAAAAAAACAGGGAACGATCGGGGTGAGCGACAAATGGGGGAAATGTATCAGCTGGGTCTGCAACTGGCCTTGAAGAGAGTGGGATTGTTCCCCTGAGAGAGGGTCTACCTGGGCACGAATCTGGGTTCGGGACCAGGCAGGAGGCGGTTATAGCGGGGGAGGACATAGCGATGTAGAGACTAACAACTGTCCAAGAAAGAGGGCCAGGGCGGCTCCTTGCTTAAGACGGCAAGAAAATGGGTAAGTAGGGAAAAAAAACACAACCACCATGTGCGGACGAAAAGCATCCGCCGCGGAACGAGGCGAAGAAAGGGGGATGCAACAGGAAAGTGCGCGCGCGAGGGGGTCATGATATAAAAAAGGGGAGGTTTGGGGTTCTTCGCATACTAAGGGGCAGAGAAGATCATTGGTGAAAAAGTCGTCGGTGTCGAAGAGCGGGCGTTCACCGACATGGCAATCAGAAAAAAGAAGCTAATATCACGACATGAGGGAACTAGGGGAAATCGTAAAAGAAACCCGCAAGGATCGGAGGATCGGCAATAACTTCCTACCGCAAGAAAAGTCCGTCAAATGGGCAAGACGCATAGACTACAGCGCGCAAGGGGAAGCCGAAATGGGAAAGGGACATAAGGACGCGCTGAAGATCGGAAAAAATATCACTCTACCCAAAAGGGGGAGGGCAAAAAAACATAGTGCTGCCAGTCAAAAAAGGACGGAAAAGGGAGGAACCTGAGCGACGCCAAAGGCTATATCCCGCTCGACTAGAGACTCTTAACTCACAACAAAAGGAGTGAGGGATCTCAGGAAGGGGGGTCTAGTCGAGCGGCTCAACAAGTGGGAGCGAAAGATCGCTTCGTCGATCTCCGAAAAAATGCCGTCGCTCTTTCAGGAAAAAAAAGGCCGAGACTGAAGCCTGATTTCAGGCGCGGGGTGAGAGAAAAAGAAGTCGGCTCGCTGGGACGGGGCCAAAGAAAGGGGCAGATCGTCGTGCCTTTTGGGGAGGAGGTGAACGGCTCGGGGGGCAAGGGAGAGAATGGTCGCCGGGCTCGGCCTTCTTCCGAGAGAAAGTGCCCTGCCCGAAGCCGCGTCTCAAAGGACTAGAGAGAGAGAGGATCTGAAACTCGTATAGCGGCAGGCTTGCACGATGAAAAAGGACGCGATCGACCAAGAATCCGACGCCGTGCTCGGGGCCAACATGTCAAACTCAATCCTAGCAATGCGCCCACAAACAACCCCCGAAAAGGGGTCCGGCTTTCGACCCAACACCTAAAAAAAAATCTGTGCGCGCAAAAAGATTCAGTGACCGCGGTTACTCCGCAGAAGGATGGGACAGAACATGGTGAAGGTTGGGTGGTAAAAAGACCGGAAACCATAATCGGCCTGCGCAGAAGGAATAAACCCAAGGGGTTGACAAAGAGCGTACTCAGGAACGCCGCACACGAAAAAGAAAACCGCTAGGCGGGGGGCCAACGACCCAGATCAGAAACCAGAGGGGGACGTCGATAAAAAAGAAGTACTTCCACCAAAGAGTACGGAGTCAGGGAGTGGCGACCCAGAGAGACTATTCCTCCAAAGATGAGCAGCGCCCCGAGAACAACTTCAAAAGAAAGTTGGAAAGGGTGGCATGAATTCACTGGAAGCCCAAGGATCAAAAAGGAACCCAAGAACGCTCCGTAGATCGGAACGAAGGTGCCGAGGGGTGCCCACTCTGAAGGGGCACAGGCGATGACTTTATAGCCGGAAGAGTCGGAAGGGCCAGGTTAATGACGAGGGAGAGTTTGGGTCAGCACGCCCGAAAATGGAAACTCAACAGCACAGGGGTCAAACCGAAAAACGAAACACCCGGAAGGGGGTCAAAAATCTTCTCATCATGCAGGCATTGAGGGGAAAAAATCCATGCTCAGTCTGTTTGGTAGGAGAGAACACACCAAGCAGTCAGGTAGCCACGAAAAAATTCCCTGACAGGATGTATAGTGTCTGATCTAGGAAGAGGGGCGGAGCCGCTCCATTTGCGCCGGGGGGGGGTTTATTAATATTAAAGAAAAAGAAAGAATCCTTCTTCAGGAAGACTCCAGCTCCCGAGCAGTACAGATGAGTTAGACGAAAGGGGGGAGTATCATTTCCATACAAACGGCCACACAACCCTAATCAGAATACCGAGAATAAGCACTCGAAATTGAAAAGCGAGACTTAATCACAGGGGGGAAAGCAAGGTCTTGGGGAGCTTAATGCGAACCTCACCGTGCAACCACGAGGCATCGCTAAGGCGGGAAGACGTGGGATGAAGCGGAGGATGGAATAACAGATCCGTATTGAGCTTGCATCAAGAGGGGGGAACATGCTCGATCCAGAAAAGGTAACTCTAATGAACGAAGGGGGAACGTCAAACCGGGACAAAGGGGGAGAGAGCAGGTCGATATGGAGTAGTTGGGGGGGTCATATCAAAAAAAAAATTAGCCCCACTTCTTGTCCCAGACGAACTTAGGGACCACTCGAAACGGAACGCGAAGAATCCTACGGGGGAAAAAAAAAAAAAGAAAGACTCACTATCGCACAAAGAAGGACCCTCGCGAAAAAAAGATGAGAATCGCGGGGCAGTCGTTAGGCAGAAAATAACAAGATAGGGGGGGAGGGGGAAGCAGCAAAAGAAGCTCAGCTTCATCGGAAGTCTTGACAGAAGGGAAGGAAAAATCATCCAGAAATTATGATGTAAACATTAAACGATGGGGGTCTTGCTGGAATGGAGCTTAGGAAGATTGCCGAGAATAGAGTCCTTAGCGGCCAAAAAAGGGTACCAACCCCCGGTACCGGTCCTAAATCCCGCGTCCAAGAAAGAATCCTCAGCTCGAACTTAGATTGGACACAAAGAAAGGGCACCACACGGCTATACCCAAGAATCTAAAGGGAACGAACGATCTGCTTTGAAAGGAACCCCCAAAAAAAAACGATCATTAATTCCCTCGACAAGAGAAAGGAACCCGCGGACATGGGGGCAGATTTTCCACCGCAAAGCAAGGGGTCTGGGGGGCGGTGCTGAATTTGGGCAGAATCTCAACACAAAAGTACAGAGCTCAAATTGCAAGTCACCGGAGCCGGAATATGAAGAAAAAGCAGGGGACGACTTAACAGTCTGGGAGAAAGCTAAGTGGGAGGCATTTAATGCAGTAAGGGAAGGGGGGGGAACATGAAAATCCGTCGGCAATAGGCCGTTGCAAAGTCGTGGAGGAAAGCCGTAAAGGCCGGAGAGGGGCAACGTTTCTGGGGGGGAAAACCAAACTTGGCGTAGTTGCTTTCGTAAAGAGGGTTGGCGAACGCCGCGGGGACAGGAGCTAGCGTAAAAAAAGGAAAAAGGTCCGCATCCAACTTGGGAAAGGGGGGGGGGCTCATCATAGGCTGCGGGACGGAGCCTAAAAGAGCTTCTTCACGCCGCGGAACCGCTGCGGAGTGACGAAAGAGCCCGGGCATCAACGGGGGGGGATGGAAACGACTTCCCTAGCCCTAGCTCCAGAAAAGGGAAATAGTGCAAGCCGCTCGTGCTGGATCTGACGGCACCGGATGTTCTTAGAGTTGAGGAAGAAAAAAGAAGGTTTCGTCGGCAGACGAAAGGCTGGATATGAAAAAACCAATCATCCCGAGGAAGAAAATCAATGTGAACGCGGTGGACGGTCGAATCGAACCCCGGGGGGAGAGCAAAGGAGTAAAAGACGACAGCGAAGAAGGGAGCCGGGGGGTCGCATGGAAAAGAATAAAAACTCACTCTTACATCGCTATCTCGCAAGGGAGTGGAAAAAATCTTGGGGGCGGAGTCCATCCGCAAGACCGGCGATTATCGGTTCCGCCAGGGGAAGTCGCATGGGGGGAGGGGCGCCGTGGTGCGGTTGACAAGGCGAAGGGAAGGGAGTCGTCGGTATGGCTGGTGGCTTCTTGTCGGTCCATAGAGTCACCTTCGGTGGACAGGATCAAGGCCATAAGCGGAGGCATAGGGGAGAAGGAACGAGTCGGAAGACTAATGGAATCAAGTTCATCTACTCACCAAAAAGGAAAAACGCGCCAAGGGCGGCCTCCGCGCGGCGCGGCCCAGTCCGCAAGGGGGGAAGACTAGGAGGGGGATAAAGGGGAACGTTGGTGTGAGGGGTAAGTAAGAAACGCGTCTGGAGAAGAGGATTGTACAAGGTCCTGTCCGAGAGAAAAGCGTGCCAATCCGGCGACGTTTGAACATGTGTCAGGTTGGACAAGTGCTGTCTGGAGGGCAAGGGGGATGGCGTTGCTGCCAGAGGGCAGGGGGAAAAAATCCGTTTCCCTTAAAAAAGGAAAAGGGGCTACATCCAGATCATCGCCGTGCTTATCTAGTTCCACCCCCCCCGTGGTTGGTGGGTGGGGGAAAGACAGGCGGCACTACGGGGTGGTCGAAAAAAGAAGGGGGGGCTAGTATGGTTGTTGTTTGCAGGAGATTGCTAAGGCTACAATCATAAAGAAAGGTACGGACGACATCGGGATCCTCTGGGGGACGATGAGTCGCAAAAACAGTCAGCGCGGGACGAGGAAGCTGTGGATGTGAAAGGGAAAATGGGGGGGATTCTACCTATTGGTTTGAAAGAGTATTGGGTCTTCGGAGGGGGAAAAAACGGGGTCGGGGCTCGTGTTAGCGTCAGAAGAAGGTATGCGAAGTGTCACCAACGCGGAAAGGGGCTTAAAAGGAGTCAAGAAAAGCTGCCGATTATTTGTACCGGGGGGGAAATAAACCAACTTCACAAACCGCCCACCCCTCGACGCGGTCTGGAAGAGTTGCGCTGAAAGAGCGAAGGGGACGGGTCGGAGCCGGCCATTGGGAGTGGGGGAAGGCATGCTAGTCCCGTTCTAACACTCGGATCATGGAAAGGTACCTTCGGGATCATCGCGGCGCGTTCACATCGTGGGCAAGCGACCCAGAGACAGAAGAAAGAAGCTCCTCGACGAGAAAAGCGAGGTATCTGGCGAGGAGGCACACGCCGAGCTTATCGCGGAAACGAGGGCGAAACCTCTCCTGCGCCTCAAGGGAAAAGAAAAATGGGCAACGACTCTCGAGGAACAGCTGGAGGCGCAAGGGAGCCGAAAGGCGGGAAAAAAAAGGGACAGAAGACAGCGGGAATCGGCAACATTGAAAAAAAGGTCTAGACCACCTCGTACCAGGAAAGGGAACGGTGCGCGCGTTGTCTGTGAGGGAGGAGAGGACAAGCGTGTTCGAACCTCGACGATAAGAAGGTGCTCTCTCACAAAAAAAGCGAGGATGAGATCAGAGATCAATCGCTCAGGTCCGAGAAAGCGGGTACTCAACACAAAAAAAAAACTGTCACGAAAATCTAAAAACATCACCGATCATTTTACTTTGGCGTACGACTAGTCTGGTAACGTGTTCGGGGGGGAAAACAGCCGCAAGATAGAGAAGAAGACTGCTGCGGTACTATACTCCGAGTTCGTTGGATTTGACAAATAGCCTATCTTCATATAGCGCGTCCGGAAAAAACACAAAAGAGTCGGCTCGCCTGGTCAAGCATGTCTCGAGCTTGCGCCCTATTATAATGGGCAAAAGCTTGTAGACTGAGCAGGTCACGCAAGCGCGTGAAGATTCTCCGCGATGAAATCGGGAAAAAAATTTCTCTTTTAGTTGCTTAGAGAGGCTCGAAGCCGGGCTCACGAAAGGGGGTGTCGCGGATAGCAAGCTTCGATATTCCGGGAGGTCTCGACGGGGGGGAAACAAAAGAGGAGGGACCTGCTGCTTGCACCCTTGCACTCTTTCGGTGTTAAAACCTGGAGAGCCTCAATCCATGGGTGTCACACATTAAAAAAAAAAAAAAAACAATTCTCCTCTTAGCGAGGCCTGACCTATGCGCCGAACAACTGTCGACACACACCTAACCAGAAGTGAGAACCGGCCAAATAGCGCGCTCTAGGGGGAGAGAAAAAAGGCTTTGAGACGCAACGCGGGAGTGGCGGCTCAGGGCCAGCCAAGGTGAACGGGGCGCGGGGGGGCTGACTGCGTTACCCATAAGGGGAGTCGGAAAGCTCCTCGCCAAGGAAAGGGCGCGTCTTTTTTGGGGCAGTGGTCTGGGCGAGAGTCAAGAAGTTGTAGCTTCGTCGTCTGGCGGCGGGGAGAAAACACATAGAAAGGACAGGACGTCACATGCTCACAGGAAACCCCCCATCGAGCGAAGCTCTCTCCAGGTACTGCCTGCTTTGTCAGGTAAATCCAACCTCAGCGTTCATGCGCTAAGGACAACCGAAAGATACATGTCACAGCAAACCCAAGGGAAAGACCAAAAATGCTATCTCTTCCCCTTCCCGCTCGGTCTTACGGTATCGATTGCCCGAAAGCAGCGAAAAAAAAAACAGTAGATAAGGGAACCCAGGGCCTAAGTGGACCAAAAAGCGCCAGGGTCGCACCATCTTCTATTTCTTCAGCCGGCTCGGCGAGAGGAGGGCTGCAGACGAGGGTCGACGCATAGGGGATGCAAGGTTAGGCTCGCAGGCGTGGAAACACGCCCCTCCTATTAGACAAAGAAACAGGAAACTGTGAATGAACATCCAAAGGAGACGATTGCAAAGAGGAAGGGGTTCCCTTCAAATCTGAAAGCAAATCAGTTGTTTGGGAAAATCGAGGGAATAAAAAAACGTACCACAGAAACAGAATTCGCCGCAAAAGGCCAAGATCCCCGGGTCGGCGCAAAAACCTAGAAAGAAGACATCACTCGCCTGTTCTAAAACGGGTGAGGGGTTAGCATAAAGACAAACTTCTCTCATCTCCTTCATCCCTTAGAAGGAAGATGAGGAGGGGACCAGACAGAGACGGAGGGGGGAAACCGAACAACCTCAGACACCCACCGCCCGAAAAAAGAAAAGGGGCCTTAAGCATAGCAAACAAAAGAAAAGATGTGGGCCATCGCGAAGGAAAGGAGATAAAGGTGAAAGGACTTAAAGGCGAACCCTCACCAGGCAAAAAAGTTAACTGATCATAAACCGTAGGGGGAGGGAGTGAGTACGGCTTATCTCATAGTATAGGAAACTCACTCCTGGATGAGCTGAGTGCTGGGAAACTAGGCTCCTGAGAGACGCGGGACTGGAAGAAGTCGCCAAACGTCACTCGTTCACAAATAGCTCGTATTAGATGGGTTTCTATTATAAGATCCGACCAAGGAGAACTCAGGAGGGGTCAAACGGACCCGGGATGGGGCCACAATAAAAAGGGAAGCGAAAGGCTGATGACGCAGAGAAGGCAGAAAGAGACCCTTGGACATGGTGGAGAGAGAGCGTGCGGGGCAAGGGAAAGAGACATCAAAATGTGCGCGGTCGTGATACTAGGTCCCCCGCAACAAAAAGGACCGGACGACTCCATTTAGACATTTCCTCGCTCGACAAAAAAAGAAAAGAAGGGGGTAGTGCGGTGACCAGCATCCTCGACCCTCTCGTGTGTGGATCCAGAGCAGTATTGGTCTGGGTGGCACACTCGCGGTGACACCCTTTCAACAAGCGGTCTCTCTCTCAATGTCGGGGGGGGGGGGGCGGGTGACCCGGGGGGGAAAAAAAAGGTGTGGTCACCGGGGTCCTCGAGCCCGCATGGGACGATCCTGGGCCGTTCGAAAAGCTTACCGAGCATCGCGTTCTACTGGAACGGTACTCCCGGCTTGGGGGGGGTGGGGGGGGGGGGCGGCGGGTGGCACGGGGGGGGGGGGGGCAGAGATGGGTATTCACGATAGGGTCCGCGCCTGTCAACGCTGCTGGGGCGAGTGTGGTGGGGGGGGGGGGGGGAGTGCTGGGGGGGGGCCGAAGATAAAAAAGACAGATAGCCAGAGAAGGGGGTAAATGCCGATCAAAGGTAAAAGGAAAGGGTTAAGCGAGCGATTAACACGACGGGACCGATCCCACGATTCATTAAAGAGAGCCCTGGAAGAAGGGTCAAAGCAAGCAGGGGTAGGAAAGAGGTAAAGAGCAGTGCACCAAAAAAAAAAACAAGCGCGTGCAATCGATTAAGAGGAGGAGAAGGGCAATTTGTCGAGGTCAGCATCAAAAAAAAGATACGATGACGGGGAACCGATTCCTCCCGGCGAATTAAACTCAGGAATCAGTGTCCGTGACACGGGAAGCGGGTCAGTCTCGTTAAGGTATTCATCGTGGCGGGGACGGGGTGAAACAAAGGGACTGCGGAGAGAGGAGTGCCGGAAGGGGCGGCAATCCTGCAATAAGGGGCGAGGAGGAGCATCGGGGGCTCTTGCTATGGCGGTGGCAGTACAGGGGGTGGATCAAGGGGCCTCAGGAGCTGGCTGATAAGACTCAAGAAGCCGCCAACCACAAACACTTTTAACGGGGGGACACAAGTGCGGGCTTAAGAGAGCTTGGGGAAATACTGGGTGAGTTGGAAAACGCCTCTCACCGATGAAAGGAGAGGAGGGTGATCGAGGGGACGCCTCTTTGAGGCCGAAAAGGCCTGGCGGGGCAAATCCACATGTACGCGAAGGGAGATCGTATTGGTCGAATCACGGGGTGAAAGAACAAATTTTCTTCGAGGTCTGCTCGCTATCGGGCGGGGGGGCAGAAAGAGGGAGTGGGCAGTGGGAAAGGGAGGATACAATCATCCAATCAAAAGGTCGCGGCAATTCTGGGAACGAGTCCGTCCTTCTAACGCTTACCGTTTTAAGGACCGAGCATGAGACTGCGTAGCGAGAACAGGAGGCTGTTTAGAAGGCTTGACTCTCAAAGAGACAGAGTCTATTCGAGGGGAGTCCGCCGTTCCTTGGACGGGAGGAGCAAGAACGAGGGTGACGAAATGTGTTCCGTCGCAGACCTCTTTCGGGGCACGCTTTTGCTGCTAGGAGCTGCCGGGGAAAATTCGGGCATGGCTTGGGGGGCTTCAGGGGTCCATTCGAGGGAACGTCACGATCAAAAGCCGATTCATCGGGACGGGAGAGGAGATCTGAAGGAGCTAAGACGAGGCGGACAGG
>Ga0179593_1651178_pt1 | contig 10355 bp, 12 predicted proteins | sample CZODoug2_1_08_16_FD_185931 | JGI IMG/M metagenome (GOLD analysis project Ga0179593, IMG submission 185931) | Vadose zone soil fungal communities from Angelo Coast Range Reserve, California, USA - CZODoug2_1_08_16fungal (PacBio error correction) | ecosystem: Environmental > Terrestrial > Soil >...
AAAGCGTCGGAAGTTCCAGACCAGGAAAAAAAAAGGAGAAGATAGCAGATGGGCGCGTTGCGCTGAAGGGGCGAAAAGAAAGTGAAAACACGCTTATCTCGTGCAAAAAAGAAATACTGAGAAGGGGAGCCGGAAAGGATAGACTAAGAAAAAGCGCATCACGGGGGTCAAAATGGCTGACGTACTGTGAATTCAAAGAAGGTATGGGTGGGGGGATTGGGGGGAAAAAAATAGGGGGGTCAACGGTCCTTGTGAGAGCGGAGCGTACAAAAATAAGGAATGTAGAATAGAGGAATCGGGGGACCACCCGCGACTAGACAACAAAAAAATGGGGGAACAATAGCCGACTCGGAGAGAAGGGGTGACGTCCAAACATTTTCCCTGGGCGGGGGAAAAGAGCGGTAACAGAGTCGCAGTCGTAGCCAAGAGATAAAGGAAATTGAAAAAGCAACCAGAACCGCTGAGAGGTAGATGAGGTCGAGCAGTTGGGGTCAAGGGGTAATGAGGTACGCAAGGAAGGGGGAGGGGGGAGATGGAACCAGTTCGTCGTCAACTGTACAGAAAGAAGGAAAGGAGCCTGGGAAGCGACAAATGTCCTAAAAAAAAAAAGAAAAGGGAAGAGGAGAAGACGGAGAAGAAAGAAGTGCTAGAGAAGTGGAAATCTTGCCCTTGGGGAAAAGACTAATGTAAATAACGGGAAAGTCTCTAGCAACCAACCCATGTTGAGTCGGGGGGGGAACACAAGGAAGAGCGGATTCAGGATGTTCGGGACTTGTTACCCATGGCTAACAAACAGCAGACCGTGCTCTTCCCAGAAGCAAGGAAAGAGGAATTATAGAAAATAGGATAGAAACCACCTTTTGGAATGGGGGGGTCGGTTTCAGAGAGCATGAGAGGAAGAACGAAGAGGCGCTGGACCACTAAGAAAAGCACTTACAGCTCGGCCTGCTTGTTGCCAATGGGGGGGGGCATACGACAAAAAAATGGAGCAGGGGCCAACAATACCGAGAGGTGGTTGGAAAAAAAAGTGGGGACAAGCAAGCGTCAGCGAAACGAACAAGAGCCGTCGGATCAGGATGTCCTAAAGGTGGAAAAAAAGGAGTCACGGAAATCCAAACACGATGGGACCAGTTGTGAAGAGCAACCGACTGGTGTCGGGGGACCCGCCTGAGTCGTGGATCCTAAAACGTTGTATCGTGGGCAGAGGAAGGGGAAAAACTTTTCAAGAGGGAAGGAAGGCTCTTTCCGCCTGGGTACGAGGGATTGGGCGGGGGCCGAACGACTACACGCACCGAAGACGAGAAAGAATGAAAACCGCAAAAAATAAAATTGAAGTGGGCCAAAAAAAAAGTGAGCGTGAATGCGAGGGCCAGGAAGGGAGCTCAAAAAACCAAAAGGGACAACGAGAAAATCTTCAGAAAGGAGACAAGTTGGCTGGATGAGAGAGATAAAACAAGCGGTGGGCGCCGTGGAAAGGGAACCTGGTGCAACTGGAACTCATCTCAAAAAAAAAAAAAGGAAAGAAAAAAAAGCCGAAAAAAAAAAGTGCTTTAGGGATCCTTATACTCAAAAAACCACATAAAGCCGGGGGGGAAAAAGGACAACTCTCGTAAAGGAGGGTAAAAAACTTTCCGTCCAGCTGGGAAAACAAGAAAGCCAAAGTTAAGACCGAGGGTCAGGGACCGTCCTCCGAAAAGACAAGGGAATCCCTTTGAATTTTAAAACTGGGGGGCTGTCTGGAATTCCAAACGGTTAAAACTCATGGAAAAGAGTATCCACCAACCGTACTGGGATGTTGAAAGAGGGCTGGGAAACAAGGGAATAGACAACTGAAGCTACATCGCGTCAAACAACACCAAGATCCAGGGAAGTCTAAAAAGGAAAAACTCACGGCTTTGCCGACTTTGTCCTCCATGTTAAGAAATGAAGGGAATACCAGATTAAAAGACCCCGTGCACATCCCACTCATCGACAGTAGGCAATTCTATGATCCTGGAGATTCTAACAACCACAACTAAATTGTGAAAAAAATACGATGTATGGGTCGACCATTACTTGTAAAAATTCGAGGGGGAAGGAATGTGACATAAAAAAGTATTGTCTGCTAGAGAAAAGCGACGGTGAACATGAGTGAGAGATTTGCAAACAACAAAATTATCAGAATAGATCATTTAAGTTGGGGGAAAGTTAAAATTTATCTCGGAGGATGGGGAGGATAGGGTTTACAGCCGCTGATGCGAAAACAAATCAAAACGGGGGAGAAAAAAGGAAAGCGGCCCCTGCGGGGGGGGAGGGAATTGCATCAACGCACGTACCACCAAAACTTGCCCGTCGAAGGGGGGGAAGGGAAGGCCGCAAGAAGCAGAAAAGTTGATGTTGACAAACCACATTTCTTTGGACTGAAAAAGAAAAGGTACTGGGGACGCTCACGCCTGAGGGGTGGCGGGAGTTCGAATCTGAGAGGGTGGAAAAGGGGTCGATGATCATGGGGGGTGTGTAGAAAAGGCATGAATGGGGGGGACCCAAATCCACTTGGTACAAAAGAAGGAACCAGAGGGAGCACTCTTCATCCGCCACAGGTGGGAGGATCAGGGGGGGGGTCAAGATGTGGAGGTAGTTGATGGGCTGAAGGCGTATCCGCGGAAGAGGACAGATGAAAAAACGCCACAAGACGGAGCGCCGTTTGATCTATAGAAATGGGGTAGTGTCTGTGGGAGGTACTATACACAGTGCGACCCCGGACGGACAGAACTAATACGAGCACAAGACAGAACTCCGCTTGAATCCTTCCCATAGGAGACAAAACACTAGGGCAGTGACTGATAGAGGAAAAAGGAAGTGTGGACGAAGAGGAAGCTGGGGCTTAGAACACAAATGGGGACAGAGGGAGTAGATCAGATCAATGGTTAGAAGGGGAAGAGTAACGGATCGTTTTGGGGGGGAAATAAAACTCAGAAGACTATGCTGGAGGGGACCTTTAAATCTAGTGTCCCACAACCGCCTAGGGAGTGTGGCAAAAAGGAGTTGGGGGTCAAAAAAGAGAAGAACAGGCTTGCTAAGGTGACTATGTGCGTCAAAAATAAGCATAAGCGCCGGAGGAAAGTAGAGGCTCGTCTAAAACGACCAATCAAAAGGGGTTCGATAAGAAAGTAAAGCCAGTGAAGGCTAAGAAAGAAGAAGGGGAAAAATGTTGGAAATTCGAAGGCCGAGAATGAGGGTTTACGGAAAATGGAAGTCGAAGGCCGAGCCGAGTTTTTCACAAAAAAAGGACGGAAAAGGGAGTGGCTCGCAGAGACTCGGTCCTTAGGCGGCAAAGGGTAAAGAAGGGGACACATATCGGGGGCAGCCCGAGCAAGGGGCGGCAGGAGAAAGAAATATTGGAGGGACAAAAGGGATTTCCCCGGAATAAGATCGGTCGGGGGACGAGGAAAAGACGAAAGGGAAAGATCAGCTGGGGACGATGGGGGGGCAAGAAATGGTTAAAGCCAAAGAAAAAAAAGATAAGATGCATGACTCGGGACGCAAAAGAAGGCAGAAAGGACGGGGGACGGTTTGCGGCATATTTGAGAAGTCTTATATCTCGGCCCTACCCGACGTTGATAGCGAGATCCCGAGGGAGGAGGAAAAAATAAGTGTAAGAAAAAAGCCGAAAGAAGAGGGGGAGCATGAACTTGCTTTGTTGCGCGGGAATAAGGGAAAACAAGACCAAAGACCACAAATCACATGCCAACGATTTCGGTCACTGCCCTCTGACAAAAGCAAGGATTGGGGAAAAAAAGGGGTAGAAAAAAAGGAAGGAGGGATCACACAAAAAGGGGGGGGGAAAAAAAAAAAAAAAAAAAAATGGTGGAATCCCATAGACGCAGAAACGTTCCGGAACCTCCAAAACAAGGAAGGCCGATGACGGTGCTTGCCGGCAGAGCTGTCGCGAGGGGACGCTCCGGCAAAAAAAAATAGATAGAAATACCTTAGGAGGGGGGCAGGTCCACTGCGTTCTCTGCAAACTGAGACACAAAGGGAAAAAAAATCCTTAGTTGGAAGGGGACGTGGGTAGGGACCGATCCTGAGGTCACAGGAGGCGAGAGACAAAACCGGAGTAGTAGTAGAGGGCGAAAGAAAACTCAGGGGTCCCGGTTTCCGAAACCGTATAAAAAACGAGTAGGATGGAGAAGGGGAGTGCGGACACAACTCGCAGCGACGCACCGTGATGGGGAAAAAGAAAAATCAAAAAAACTCATATATCTAGGTAAGGGGGGCGCGACGCAAGCTCGGCGGCCTTAACAGGAGAGTAAATGGTTCCGGCACTTCGTGGGAATGACTGGGGTATTCACCACCATGGACGGCACTCGTGGATTCGGGGAATTAATTGGGGGGATCAAAAGGGGGTGAAAGGAGACTGATGTCGCCTGCGGACTTAACTAACTACAGGTGAAATTTAAGAGGGATCAGGGGGCCCCCCCGACTAACCGCGCGGCACAGCAAGGTAAAAGACGGATAGGCAAAAAAAAACCGTGGAGAAGGAAACAAAAATTTGTTTCCGCTTTACCAACACTGACGAAAAAAAAAACTACACCAGTCTCGCAAAGTCAGGGGTCGTAAGCCCTGGGAGCAAAGAAAAGGTATGTGGGGCCGCAACCACCTCCTCCGCTATAGATAAATCCCGAGGTCATTGGAGTGTAGTTAAGGGGTTGGGTAAATAAACCATGTCTCAAAAAGTCAAAGCGCTGGGAAAAGGTTAGGCTCTGTAAATGAAAAAGATTTCCGGGGGAAAGGTTCAAGGGCCTGAAAAACAACTTCTCGCGTACGGAAGAGGTGGAATGACGGAAAAAAACTAGAAGGGGCGATGGGGGAGACTTGCCCAGATCTGAGGAAAAATATGAGAGAAACCCCCAAGGTTTCTGGTCCCGGGGTACAAAGGGAAATCGAGCCCGGATCATCTTTGGAACAGGGGGAAAAAGGACCGTACCCCAGCTTCGGGGAGGGAAAAGCAGAATGCATCGAGAAGATCATGAGTATAGGAAAACACAAAAGTGTTTCGAAACCGCTAAATCCAGCTCAGGAGCTTGAAGGAAAACGAGGGGACGACATACCCTTAGTCACGGGTCGAGGGGATTTTTAAAAAAAAACACAAAAAAATAAAGAGAAAGATGTAAAAAGAAAACGAAGTGGTTTGGGGCCCCTGAGGGGCCGCAAAGCACTCGTCAAAGCAGGCCAAGAAAACGCCAAACGATCGTTGAAGAAGGGGGATGGTAAAGCCGCTCTTGAAAAAGAAACAATAACAAAAGACCGGGTGATTCCCTCGCAAAAAGCGAACTTTTCCAGGGCTGGTCTTTGGGTTCCCAACACGCCTTACTTCCGTCTCCTGCCTCTTGGGGGAACTAACTGTGAAGCACTCTCATCCCACGGGCCTCTGTGGCAAAACGCCGTGTTCTCATTGAAAACAAAAAGAAGGGGAAGTCTATTTGCGACAACTACCCGCCCAGGAGGCGGTATCCTCAAACTCGGATACCAGTTCTCTGGCAGAAAGAGGGTGGGGGATCCTTGCCTCTCCAAAGGGAAGGGATGCCCGAGAACAGATTCACACGAGCGTAGGACCTTGGCTGTGAAGAATCTATACGAGCGTTTGGAAAAAAGGTACCAAGAGGGTGGGAACCTGAAAGACTCGTCAGAAAGGGAAATAAGAACCATTAGAAAAAATCGGTCACCGTTGCTTCATCTGAACATCCCCAAAAAATTCCCCCCTCGCCGGAAGAATCGGCGGAGTTAAGGGGAAAGGGGGGGGGCCTCCAAGCCCTGTAAATAAGCCATGAATCCGAGCGGACCAGTACCAAACGCGCCCACTAAGGGGGGGGGGGGCTGACCTGGGGTAAGTTGGGGAAGGTGACTGAATGAAAAAATGAAAAAACACGAAACGGGAGAACGACCGCCACCGCGTTGGGGGAGACGCTTGTCAAAAAAAAAAAAGGTAGCCGGTTCCCGAAAGGCCTCAATCAAAAAAGAAACCATTGGACCGACGAAAGTCGAGATCAAGATGAAAGGGGGAAGGGTGCACCTCCATGGGAGATCCAAGAGCCAGCAGTTACAAAAATTGGGCGCACATCCTAAGGGACAGAAGATATCCGTGTGTCGAACGAAGGTGCAAGGAGAAAGGGGAGAGATCAACACCAACACGAAGATGGTAAAAGAGGTATCCCGGGCGCAAACTAAAAAAAGTGGAAGAGAATGTTCGTTCTGGTGCATGCCATCTAACGAAGGGTGTCGCTCGCGACTGTATGAACATAAAAAAAACTCGAAGACCAGCGGAGCTCGATGCGTCGGGTAGCATGGGGTGGACTGGATTATCAGATGGGGATGGCTCTATGGGGGGGGGGGACAAGCCACTCTTGAAAACAAGCCACATTTGGGGTACTCAGGAAATTAAGCGTATCTGAAACAAAAAAACCAGGCTTCAAAAAAGGAAAAGCCAAATTCACACCTTATCACATTACAAAAAAAAAAGAAAAAGGCCGGTTGGTTTCCGAGAGCCCGCAAAACTTACATTTAAGTTAGTGGGGAAAAAGTGCTGGACGGTCAAGAAACACACACGTAAATAAAAAACACAAAACACCGGGAGCAGCAGGTTCTAGGGGGCATGGCTTTGAGGGCACGTTCGAGGAAAAGAGGGTGAGTCTTCTTTCGAGATAAAAATTTAAAAGGGGAAAGGCCATCAACCAGGCGCTGGTACTCAAGCAACTAACCTCAAGGACAGATCTCTTAACAAAAAAAAAACATCAGGGATGAAGGGGGGCTAGTTTCGACTATGTTCTCGAATAGGGGAGGAAGAGATTGAGCAGGCAAAGCTGACAAGGTTACTAAAAACGAGGCACCGTTCGCGTAGGATAAAGGAGACTCAAGGCTCCGCAGCGAGTACGACAATAAGAACAACTGACAGACTGACTTACGCAAAGGGGGGGGTTCAAAAAGAAGGAAAAGGGGGGGACTGAGAAAAAAGCATAAACTAAACAAAAGAAAGATAACTGCAGCGAATAAAGGCTTTTTGGGGCAAAAACGACGAAAAGTTTAGGGAGGGGGACATCACTGGCCCAGTAGGGGAGTTGGGGAGAAGAAGAACAAAACGAACGATCGTTTGGTCGGGGATTAAAATGAAGACCGGATAAGGTCAGGGTACCAACAGTCAGGTGGGCACAACCAACAGAGAGCCTCCAGAATCGTTTTGTTTCAGTAAAAAAACGACATCCGTCTAGGAATATTGCTCAACTCGTTTGAAAGAAAGACGAATTCTCGGAGAGAGCGGGACTGGAAAAGAAAAAATGTGGACATACGCATAGACGGAGGGAATGCTCTGATAATGAATCTGCGGGTGTTCGAATCCCGGGGACAAAACTAAGCAGGCTTCTAGGGTCAAAATGACATCTCTGCAGGGAAGGGGGCGGAGCGCCTCTCTTAACGATGGGACTTAAAGGGCATAAAAAAGTTGCTCACGAGGCAGGTTTCAAGGGAGAGAGAAGCATTTTGACTAAAAAGAAAAAGGAAAGGCCCCTGAATCAAGTCTGTCTGACAGAAAAAAACGAACTGGGAAAAGTCGGGGCAGAAAAATTTGTCAGACATGGGAAGAGGAAATAAAACATCTGGCCTTCAAAGGAGGCGGCCCACTCTCAACTCTGGGGTTTGCAAACTTTGATGAGGGCGGAATTGGCGGACGACGGGAATATCGGAGAGACGGGAACGAAGCGTACCCGGCTTCCAGGGAAAGGAAGAGAATAAAAGTCGAGAATGGAAAGGGCGGTGGGCGCCGCTGCGAGGTCGCGGGAAAACCAGGAACGAAAAGAGACCCCTCCTTATTTCGGAGCGCCGCAGCGACCCACAAGGGAGAGAAGAGGGGGGGGAAAAAACTCGATCACCCATAAAGGAAGAAAGGAAAACAGTCATAACAGTTCGGACGCCGCCCAACTACAAAAAAAGAGACTCAGGGGGAGTGACACCGGGCAAGTGGCTTCGGGCGACCCGCCGAAAAAAAAAATACTCGGGGATTAAAGTGTAAGTGGGAAATGGGTGCTTTCCTCTGGCCAGACTAAAGAGCCAAAGGGGTAATCCTGACCCCGGGTGGCCGGAAGGTTGAGGGGGAAAGTTTCAGAGATTGGGGGGGGTGGGTTGGTTGTGGTTTTGGGTTTTCTTTTGTTGTTTTTTGGGGGGGGGGGGTGGGGTGGTTTGTTTTGGGGGTGGGTGTGGGGGGTTGTTTTTTTTTTTTTTGTGGGTGTTTGGGGTTTTTTTGGGTTTTGGGGGGGGTTTGGGGTTTTCGTGTCGCCAGAGCGACACTACCAACCAACAAAAGGGCAAAAGGAAGGGGGGGGCGACAAGACCACTCGGCGTCCGGGCCAACGGAAAAACAGAAAAACAATAGAGATGTTGCAAAGGGAAACGGGTGGGGAGGGAAATCACGGGTGAAATGAAAAAAGCTACTCCGAAAAGGAGAAAAACAGTATCTAGGGGGACTCTGACCGTGCGCTGTTCACGCCGAAGCTAGAAACACAGGGGGAAAGACATAGGGGGGGGGAGGGGAAAGGGCGAAAGGAAGAGGGGAAGGACAATGCCTTCTCTGGGGGGATCTATTATTTTGGCCCCGCTTGATGGACACAGGAGTGGGGGCGGAGACGGAAACGGTTGGGGCGAAAAAAGGGGCCTTGTGCCAAGAAAAAAATCCAATGGGAAGGGGTCAAGAGCAAAACGACTCGATAGGCCGGAATTAAAAACCATTTTTCCGAAGGAAAAACAGCTACGGGGGGGGGGGGAAGACTCTCGCCGCAGAGCCGCAATGAAGTAAGTAAACTGAGACCTTAAAGCAAAACGCCATCCGCTAGTTCAGAGGCCGAAATCCTGCAGCGATTGAACGGGTTGTGTTGTACCCAGGTCTGCCACCAGGAGGAAGAGGGGGACCAGGTGGTCTAGGGGAAACTAAGGGGGGGGGGGAAAGGCCGTAATTCCCCTTTTCATAAGTGAAAATAGTCTCGCGAAAGAGGGCAGGGGGACACAGAACGCAAAACGAAGAGTTTTGACGCCCAAAAAATAGATACCGTACTCTAGAACGCCAGTTGAGGGAACACGGTACAGGGTGGAAGAACGAAAGAGGGACGTTGTGAAAAGGGGATGACGGGTAACACCCGCTTAACGGAATCACATAATAAAAAAATCAAGCTCGGGACAGGAAATGAAGTAGCGCACACGGGAAGGGTCGAAGAAAAAGACCGAAGGATCTTCCGTCGGCGCTCTGCCACCCAAATTGGGGGGGGGACTCCGAAAGTCCCCGTTCAAGAGGAGCTGATTGGGGATACGAACAAAAATGGGCAGGGAAAGTTAGAAGGTCAACAATACCGAGCTGGTGGGTTGGCCCGGGGAAGGATGTACAGAAAGAACATCAGGAAAAAAAGCCTTCAAAAAATAAGAAGCGAATCAGGATGGTCCTCAAAGGAAAACTCTTATCAAGAAAAAGCCACCGACTGGTCAAAAAAAAAAAGGTCGCGTGGAAAAATCCGGGACACGGGAGTAGCGCAGTCTCTTGGAGGGGGGGTTGAGGCTCAGAAGGGGAGGGCTCAGCCAAGTCCGAGGAAACCAACGGCGTAGTTGCTACATAAGGAAAGGATTTGGGGACGTAAACGCGAAAAAGAGGACCCCCCAGGAAGATAAAAAAACCCCGAACAAGCGCCCCTTTCGAGGGGGCCGGAAAAGGGGGAAGGGGACAGTAGGGGCGAAATGCCGGAAGCCAGCACGTTCCGAGAACAAAGCTAGTGACCAAAAAAAAAACAGCATCTCTTGTGCTGGAGGAAGAGGGGCAGAGAGTTTCGACGGAAGCTAGGGAAAAAAAACTGGGAAAGGGGGGGGGGGAAACTTCGCCCGCCACTCCGTCAGGGCAGCCGTCAGAGTCAAATACCATGAACCAAAAGTACCACACCACCCCGCAGCCGGAGGCGGTCCGCGACGGGGGGTAGTCTTTGTTGCCGTCCCAGCCCTGGCAAAAAAAAAAAGGCAATCAATGAAGGGCGGGGCGCGGGGGGGCAGGAAGGCTCACAATTCAACGCCCGGTAGCAAAAAAACTTGGAACTGTTCGCCGGGTGCTGTTAAAGAAAGGGGCGCGTACCGAACCAGAAAGGGGATTCGCAAAAGCCGAGGGCTGGCAAACATAGAGCGAAAAGGAAGATACCGCATCGTCCCATAGCTCATGTACTCGACCGCACGAAAAATAGGAAGCTCAAGGGATGTATCAAAGGAACAGTGAGCCGGACTAAACGAAGGGCACCACCGGGGCCTACATGGCCAGAGGTAAAAAGGGAAGAGAAAAAAAGGGGCTAGTGTTGACTGAT
>Ga0179593_1660009_pt1 | contig 10355 bp, 12 predicted proteins | sample CZODoug2_1_08_16_FD_185931 | JGI IMG/M metagenome (GOLD analysis project Ga0179593, IMG submission 185931) | Vadose zone soil fungal communities from Angelo Coast Range Reserve, California, USA - CZODoug2_1_08_16fungal (PacBio error correction) | ecosystem: Environmental > Terrestrial > Soil >...
GAAGAAGAGGATAGAGAGGGGTGCCTCCGATACTGAGGGAAAATCGTGGAAGGGGGGGGAAAAGGTTCCCCAAAGAGAAAGGTGATCTTCTTTTAAGGCACAGCGTGTTTTGCCCCGTAAAAGTTCTGAAGAAAAAGGGTCTGCCCTATCTGGGGAAAAAACCAAAAATCTTTTTTAAGTTGGGGGGGGGCTTCTCGGTCGGATCGTGATTTTTCAAAGGGGAAAAAAAAAGTACCCTCCTATATGGGGAAAGAGAATCTACGGCTGGCGAAAGGTTCCTTTACAAAGTAGGCGACTGATCCATAACTTCAAGGTCCCGAATTAAGGGGGCGATGCCTCTTCAATTGGGAAATTCGGAGTGAAAATCAAGAGCGCCCGAAGAAACTCATTTAAGTCAGGGACTGCCACGAAGAGGAGGGTTGACTATGATCACCCGTTTGTGGGGGAAAAAAGGGACCTGTGAATCGCCTTGGAAGGGCGCTTTGATATTTTTGGAGAGTGCCTTGAGGGGAGTTTGACGATCAATGGGAGGGTGTTTTTCCCGGAACCAAAAGAAGCCTCACTCTAGGATGTGGCTCCGTTGGAAGGGGTACTTTGCTAACTCTCCGGGAAAAAAAAAGTCCTCCCTTGATAAAGGGGGCCTTAATTGGGAAAAGCTTTTACCTAATAAAAATCTTTCTATGTGGGAGATAAAAAGGAATGTTTTTTCTTAAGAAGTCGCGTAAGGCAGGCGTTACTGGGGCGTAGTAATTTTTTGTAACAGGGTATCACTTGGAGAATCTTTTTTCGAAAATGCAGGACTTAAAGGCTTTTCCTTGACAAAAGGAAAGGTTCTTCCCCGTCCTTTCGGGCCGGGGTCCCGCTCCGGAGGGGAAGGCTTCCCAGGAGAACTTATCGGCGGCGGTCCTCCCCATCAAAATTTTGCATTCAGAGTGGAGGGAGGAATCTTCATATGTGAGGGGTAAACGCTGAGGGAGGCGTGTACGAGGAAGGGGGGATGACCGCCGTCAAGCAACGGGGATGGTGGAGGGGTGTCGCAAAAAAAAAAAACCTAAGAGAAGGACGGTAAAAATCACATTGGCTGATGAAAAAAAAGAACTTGGGGGGGCCTATAATGCCCCCGAAGGGTAAGGTCGGAGGGAAAAAGATTCTTGGGAGCAGTCAAGAGAAGGGAAAAGGCGTGGGGTGTTGAAAATACCCACTTCTCCAAAAAGATACAACCGGTCCAGAGCCTGGTCATCTCTAAAAAAAAAAAAAGGGGGACCCTTTAAAAACTTCTGAGGAAACCCAGCTGGGGGGGACACGAAACGGTAAGTTGTGGGAAGGGAAAAACGCGGATCTCACCGTAAGTGTTGGGAAAAGGGTGTTGCTGAATAGGTTGGCGGCTCACGAGCTCCATTGGTCTAAAAAGGATGCCACTCCAAATGAGACATTTATGGGGAGGAAATAAACCTTGGTTTTATTGGGACTTGTGTTTTAAAAGGTTGTAATGGAAGGGGAAAATTAATTTTTCTGAATCCGTCCCGTAAGGTCAAAAAAAAAAGGTGCCGTGGCGAACACTACTGAAGCCCCTGGGACAAAACCCAGACGCCAGTTCAATGAAAGAGGGACTACTCCTTTGGCCAGGGGGGGGGAAAACCAGGGGACCGACGTTTGGTTCTACTGCGTGAAAAGAAAAAGGGGGTCTTTAGGACCGGCAGACGAAGTGGGGGTTCGCTCCGAAAAAAAAAAGGAGGGGTTTAATGGAGGCCATGGGGGAAAAACAGGTGTTAGGGTGGCCCCAAGGGTTCAAATTTTGAAAACTTCACGGTGCCCAGGGGGGGTGTTTTTGGGAAGAGCCTTAGAAGAAAAACACCAATTAGGGGGGGAGGAAGCCTCGCCCCCAAAAAAATCGGGGACCCTTTAATTGGTGAGAAAGGGGCCTCCCTGTCGAAAAAGGGCATTTGAGGGGGGGCCGATAAAAAAACGGCCACGCCGAAGAATCCTTTCAAAAAAGGAAAACCGGTCTTAATAAAGCAACTCTTGACACGCAGAGAAAAAAAACTCGTCGTCACTGGGGAAGCCTGCGACTTGGTAAAAAAAAAAAAAGGTCTTGGTACTGACTGGGCGAAAGGAAAAGGGGAAAAGGAGGGACGACAGGAGACCTTCTACGAGGGGTTCCTTTACGCAACAAAAGAAGAGGAAAATAACACACTTTTTCAAAAAACCGGCGACAGCGTAAAAAAGACCCACAAGGAAAAAAAAAAAAAAGGACGGCCCTGCATCCGGCGGGGCGGGTCGCCTTGAGCGGAGGAAGCCAAAATCCCAAGAGGGAGGAAAAAAGCATATCTATACACGGGTAATCCGTGCGGGGAAGGAGCACTAACTTGTAGAACCTTTGGGTTGAAGAGGCCCCGTGTTAAAAGTTCAATTTTTTCAGAGAAAATCGTCTTGAAGGGGGACTTCTCCTGGAAAACTTCTGGTGGACGCCCGAAAAAAAAGTGGGCCCATCTACGGAAGCGGGGTGGGGGGGCGACATTCTAAGGAAAAAAGAAGGGGGGGCCTCGGCCCAAAGCCATGTGGAAACTGCCACCGTTAAGAAGGAAGGGGAAAATACTACTCCACCCACAAGAAAAAAAGCCACGGCGTAATCCAAACAGATCGTCCAAGACGAACGCCGGTCCCCTGCCACGAAGAAAAAATTATCTTTCCTGGAAATTATCCAGGCAGAGGAAGACTGCTACCAGCGCCGTGCCTTGAAAAACGCCCCGAGTGCCCACCCGGTCCACCGGCATCAAAAAGGGGAAAGGAGGTGTACGGCGCGGGGAAAAGTCAATTCAAAACTGGTGGGAAGGGGGAAGGGCCAAACGGCACCGGGGACAAAGACTTACCACCCTTTTGGAGAAGGCAAAACAGCACTTTCACGCATTTACAGTGGGAGAAAAAAAAAACTTCCGCAAGGCCGGTCGGCTACAAAAAAAATGAGAAAGGACCACCCAAAAAGAAAGAAGCGCCAACGGCCAAACGGGGGATTCACGGGGGGGGAAGGGAAAGAAGCCCGATCAACCTTTGGAACTCCTCAAACTCCCAAGGGCAGGCCTGGGAAAAGAAGGCAGCACGGTGTGTAAAACTTCAAGTACAAGGAAACAATGCTGGGGCGTGCCGTACAAGGGACGGGTTCGTGTTCGCGGCAACACCCGCATTGGGAAAAACGTCTTCAACGATTCCCCGGGGGGGGAAAATGAGACTTAAAATCAAACCGGCACGAGAGGGGGGAAAACAGATTCTTTCACCGGAAAAACGTGCGTGGAATTAATACCCTCGTCAACAGGGGAACCCTACACTCAGCGGTGTGGAGGCACGGAATTCCAAGGAAGGGAGGGCAGATTTCCTTGCAGGGAAAAAGGTGATTTTACGAGGGTAAACGCCCCAAGGGGAAAATTACGCTAATTTAAGGGGGGTCGGGTTCAAAACGGAGGGTCTCGAAAAAAAGGCAGCGGGGGAAAAAAAAAAAAAACGAACACTGGACGCACCAGTCCCGGTACCAAAGAGTGGCCCTACGGGGTGCCTCTGGGAGAAGGATCTACGCAGAGGGAAAAATCCGGCCAACCAAATTAAAACTATTGCGGGGGAAAAGAAAAAAAAAACCTCCCTACCCCAGATCGGGAACACTTCCACGTTTCAAGCGCAGAAAAAAACCCGCTGGTTTACAGGAAGAAAAGATCACCGTCAAACTGATGCTTTTTCACGCCCCACGAAAGGGGAAAGGGGAAAGGAACCTATTGCGCTAAAGGGATCCTGCGATCAACGCCAGAAGGAAGAAAAAAAGGGGTCACGGGAAGGAGAAAAAAAAAAACACGGAGGATTAAGAAAGAGATGCTTTGAACTGCAAAAATTGCGCGGAAAAAGGGCTTTTGATCGGGACAGCAGAAAGACCTTAGAGAGAACGTGGGACTTTCAAATCCAACCAACGTCTTCCGTTCCCAAAAAAAGGGAGTGTATCTGTCAAAGGTTCAAACCGAAGGATAACACGGGGGGGGAAGCGCTGAACTTAACGGGATTTAGCCAGGGAGGAAAAGGGGTCCTAGAGCTTCAGCAAAAGGGCACGAAAGAAAGGGGTTTGTGAAGTTTTGTTGTTGTGTCCAAAATGGCCCGGAATCGCGTAGATCGTGAGGGGGGACCAAAAATAGGCAACTCGGGGAAAAAGGGGGGGCTCAGGTACCACGCGTAATAGTCCCTAAGAAAAAAAAAACCCAGGTTTCGGGCCCGCTCGCGGGACCAAAAACAACGTGGCCCCCAAATTCCACATGGACGAGAAAAAAAAGCACTTGGGGCAAAGGGAACCGTAAACATCACCCGGGGTGCGCCACGACGAAATCGGCTTTGCGAAGGAGGGGAAGGAACCAACGATTCTGAGGGGAAGGTTTGACGAGTGTAAGGGGTGGAAAGACGTTCCCGTTGGTGGGGAATCCGGCCGTGGGAGAGACCCGTAGGAAAAAAAAAGAAGGTGTGGAAGCGGGAACGCGAATGTTTGGCAAGGCGGCTTGTGGGGAAAAAGGAACATTCGCCGGAAGGCCTATGAAGGGAGCCTTTGTAAAGTCACGGGTGGCTTGAGAAGGCCAAAAGGGGGAAGGGAACATGGGGGGGAGCCTCCCGGGAGGATTTTGCCACAGGTGAATCTGCGAAAAAAAACCTGAAGCTTTATACGGTGGGAAGGGAAGAATTCTTTTTTTAAAAAAATTGTTTGACGCCGAACCAAAGAATGGTGCTAGTTGTTGTGAGGGGAAGGTTATCAAGGGGGGTAAGAGGTGAGCTGGGGGGCCGAGCTCAAAAATGGATTTTCCGGGTTTGAAGAGGGTTGAGGGAAAAAGGGGGAATTGGGCCAAAGGTTTTGTTTTCGCAAAAAGAAGGTGACGGTTGCTGACTGCCGGGGAAAGGGAGAGAGGCGTGAAGAAAAAAAAAACTGGGAGAAAAAAAAACCAGCACGGGGACTGATGGGTCGCCGGGTGAGCTACTGGGAAGGGTAGGGTTGGCTGATGGGGCGGAAACTCCTTGGAGAGGGGAAGAAAAGAAGGAAGATTGGCCGGGAAATTGATGAGGTCCGAAAAGGCGGTGCCGGTCGGGTTTTTGGGCTTATTAGGAAAAAAAAATAGACCAAAAGAAACAATGGAAGTGCCTTGGACGTGTTTAAACGTTCCCGAGAAGAACAAAAACACCCCAACTTAAGACCGCGAAACTCCTTCGAGAGAATTTCCAGCGGGATGTCTTGGACGAGGGGAAAAAGGGTTACTTCTTTTGGGGACAAACAAAACCAGGACCTTCTTCCCCCCGGCTTCCTTCAAACAAAGGGTACCTTGAAAGGGAACCACCTCAAGAAACAAGCGGGGTTTTCATGGGGGAGTTAAGTTGGTGTGCCGTCCAACCTCCGAAAAAAAAAAAAAGTGAATTTCAATGTTTGTTGCCTGATAGTTTTGGGGGGGAGGGGGGGGAGGGGGGGCTCGTAAGGGAAAGGAAAAAGAGATTTCACTGCTCCAGAGGATCGTGAAGACAAGGAGCCGGTGTTGTGCAACCGGTTTTCCATTGAATGGGAAACCGTTTCTGTGGGAAGGTCCCTCGTTATCAGTTCAAAGGGGACAGGGGAAAAAAACTCCTTTCAGTCCAGTGCAAGACCAAGTTACCACAAAGGGGGCAAACGTCTAAATCCAACCGTACTATGTGTCTTCGGAGGAAACGTTTTTTGAAAAGAGTTCCACCATTAACAACGTCACGGGGAGGAATCGTCGGTCAGATCGGAGGAGGGTGTCATTGAATGGTCCAAGTGGAAGAACGGTGTTAGGCTGACCGTACCAGGGATCACGGAAAGAAAAAAAAAAAAAAAGAAAAAAGGGGCAGGAAAGCCGTTTTTGGGGAGATCATCCGATGGAAAAAAAAACTGAGGAGGATTAAAAGGCCCCCCACCAGGGGGGGTGGCGAAAAAAAAGGGGGTTAGCGTTTGACCTCAAAAAAAGGGTTTCTGCAAAGGAATCTACAATGGCGAAAACAGACCACGCACTAAGAAAAAAAAAAAAGAAAAAATTCTGCGTTTGAAAAGAAGAACTCACCACCGGTCAACGCTCAAGAACTCGTCGGTCCTGGGGGGGGCGACGTTCCAGACCCAACACAACCCCAAGGGGGGGCCTGCCCGTGGGGACTCAACTCGACACGAGACCGGCCCTTTGACAGTGTTTGGGGCCGGAAAAAAGACCCCCATCGATTACAACGTTGCCACAAGGCCTGAACAGCTGGGGGGGAAATCAAGAAAGGGGAGCTGCGTTGCAAAGGGGAAAGTTCAGGGAGAACGCCGGCAGCCCAACAAACTATTAGGAGAAAAGCATAGCGAAAAAGGGAAATCCGGTCACGGGGACGGTGACGGCAAAAAAGGAAAAAGTGTACCCCAGCCCATCAACCACGTTTTGGGAGAAAAAGAGGGTGGACGTTTAAAAGAAGGGGTGTTCTACCAAGCCTACCTCTGAAAAAGTAAATCCGGGGTTGCAACTTGAAACTCGACCGGCTGAAAAAAACCGGGTGGCCATCGAAAAGAAAGAGGGGGGGGAAAATTCTCTGCCCCGCCCACTTTTTCGAAAGGCCAGCACCCATGTATCAAGGGGGTACACCTAATACGAACAAAGAAAAAGGGAAAAAGTTTGCAGGAAAAAAAACAGTCCGGCAGGGATTCGTCCAAAAAAGGAGCCAGCGTTCAAAAAAAAAACTATCTGCCGAGGGAAAGGGAGATAACGAGGAAGGGGAAGGGAATGCTGGGGGACACGCAAGACGAATTCATTCCCAAAAATGCTCCGAAACGTCAAAAGTCTTGGAAAAGGAAAAAAAAAACTCGGGCACCGTCAATACAAGCACCTGGCCAAACAGAAAAAAGGACACCACCGCCCACCGGGGGAAAAACCTCCCTTTGCCTTGAAAAAAAAAAAAAAAAAGGGGGGGCGCCCAAGAGGGGGGTTGAACAGTGATACCTTACGAAACTTCCTCAACAAAAAACACCAGTACGGCTACGCGGAAAAAAAAATGCATGAAGAAAAGACCTGAGCGCCAACGGCCGCCGAGGAGTCCCTTCACACAGGTCAAGTGACGCCACGCAAGAACCCCCGGGCGGGGGGAAAGGGAACGACCTTCCACCGAAGACACTTTACCTGGAAGGGGGGAAGGCAGCACCCACCATCAAGGGGGCGAATGTCTTCCGTGGAAGGGGAAAAAAACCCGCCAAAATTGCCAAAAAAAGAGAAAGCACTCACGGCTGATCACGCTAAAAAATCAACCGCTCCTAAAGGGGGAAAAAAAAAAAAAAAAAGACTTCTTCCTTCAAAACCAGGGGGAAAGGGAAGTTGATCAACAACGACATCGTACAAAAAACGACACCAGATCTGGGGGGAAAAGGACTTTCACAAAAACACGTCGAAGAAAAAAAGGCCGCGAAGGGAAAAGGGTCACGGCTAAGGGAAACGAAAAAAAAAGGACCGTCATCTCGAGAAAAAAACGTGACGTTTCCAAAGAGGGCGCGGGTTCGCAAAGAAAGGGAAGGTTTTTCACAACGAACTAGGAATCTCTGGGGGGAAAAAAAAGAAAGGGGATTTACCTTGTGAGCAGGAAAAACCCTCACTATCTACCGCGATAAAAGCAAAAAAAAAAGAAGGGCCAACACCAAAAAAAGGGAGGACAGCACGCCGCTTACACGATCAAAGGGTGGGCGCCGGCTCATCACGCAATCGTCTTTTCCACCGCGTGGGGGGGGGGGAAAAGAATCGGTGAACATACAAAAAACACCTTCATGGAAAAAAAAGGAGGGTGGCACTTCCCCGAAACTTGTGAACCGTCACAAGGAAAACGTCCTCGGAAGGGGAAAAAAAACTCCATCAGGAGCAAAAAATCTCCGTTCAACGGAGAGAAAAAAACGGGAGGGGGATATTCTGGGGGGAAAAGGCTAAAGCTTTTTAACCGGGCGTTTGATAGGGAAACAGCCGAGGCCGGGTCCGTCCAATCTGTGACGTCAAAGAAAAAAAAACCCGTCTGGCGTGCCCCAAAAACCCGTTTGGGGAAAGTCCGGGGGGGGAATGGGGAAAAAAAAGGAGTTTGCCCGTCACAACAACGTTTTTGCAAAGCCCAGAAAAAAAGGGACGGGTGCTGAAAAGTACCACGATGGTCAGCGTCCGGAAGGGAAAAAAAGAAAGGGGGGTGAAAGTGGGGGGAAGGATTGGAAAAGGGGAAAAAGTTAATATATACTTATATCGTGGGGGGGGGGACCAGAGCCACAAGGTTCAAGAAATTGTAGAAAAAGAAACTCTTGGGGCGGGAAAAAAAAATCTGACGGGGGCACGCAAGTTTCCAGACGCTTCTGAAGACCGGAAAAAAACCATAACTTAAAAAATTTCACATTCGCAGGGAAATGCAAAAGGGGGACAAATTTGGTCCAGTTAACCCGGAAATTGAAAATCACAACACCTGGGGAGACCCCAGGAAAGAAGGGGCGCTCCCTTGAAGTCCGTGGGAAAGAAAAAAGGGTCTGCCGTGTGAAAAAGTCGCAAGTTTTGGGGGGAAAAAAACACGGGGGAATAATAATTGGTCCAACCGTTTTTCCGCAGGGGGGGGGGGGGGGGAGTCTTTGAGATTTGGGGGGGGAGTTACTTGATTTTTGGGAAAAGGTGGGCAGGGGGGGACCTGGGGGGAAAAAAAAACCAACGGAACGACAAAACGTCAAAAAGGTTTTCTAAGGGGGATCATTTCCAACGGGGCCTGCCGGGAAGAGAAGGGACCCTGGCAGTCCCCAGGGGAAAAGGGAGACGTTTTCTCGTATCTTCCTACCGGACCAAATTCAAAAAAAAGGAAGTTGGGGGTGTGAAGAATCAGTATCGTGGGGGATCATTTTTGAAAAAAAATCGGAAGAAAAAAGAGGTCCTTCGAGGAAAATTTTTGTTGGGAAAAAGCACTGGAGATTCAAGCTGAAAAGGCCGGCGAAGGGGGGGCAAAGGGGAATCCGGAGTGGCGTTTCAAATCCAAAGGCCTGGGGGAGGAAAAAAAAAAGGGTTGGGCGGGACATTGACAAAAAGGGTTGTCGCTAAAAAAAAATAGGTGGGGGTTTGCGGGAAAAAGCGGTGGGCAAAGGAACGTCTGAAGGGCGGGACTGAGGGGGGAAAAGGGGACGCCGTCAAAAAAAAAGTGGACTCCTGATTCATCGGCAAGGGGGGGGGGAAAAGGGAGGGCAGTTTCCCCTCTGGACTTGGACGAAAGGGGGGGAAAACGACGGTTGTTGCCGCAGGGAAAAAGGGAACGGTTCTGGGGAACCCGAATAGACCAAATGGAAAATCACAGGGGAGAAAAAAAAAAAAATTTGCTGAGAACAGTTGTTGGACGGGGAAGAAATTGAAACCACCCATCTCCTCAAACGGTGGGGGAAAGGAAAAATGCTTTGTCTCCAAAAGGGAAAAAGGTGACTCGGGACCCCCCGGCGCCGGATGAAGAAAAAAAAAAAAAAAAAGGGACTTGCGGGAGAAACCCTTTATTACCCGGGGGTCCACCAAAAAAAAATCCTTGCGCAGGGAAAAAAAAAAAGGGGGGCTTTTGTAAACACTTGGGTGTTTGGCCAGGGAAAAAAAAATCCTTTTCCAAAAGTTACCTATTTCGAGGTGTGTTTTTCTTCTGTTTAAATAGTTTGTGGAAGGGAGAAAGGCCCGAAAATTCTGAAAAAAGGAGGGAACTCCTTGAAACTTTATGGTCGGGACGCGTGGGGGGACGAACCGGGTGTTGGCAAGTTTTTACTGTGAAGGGGAAAGGGGCTGGGTAAACGGAACGGCCCACAAGGGTCGGCCCTGAAGAAGACCGGAGCAATGCAGTACAAGGGACCTTGGGGAAATACGCAAAGTAAAAAGTACCGACGAGTTGAGGGAAAAAGGGGGGGGGGGGGAGAGGGAAAAGGGGTTGCCGTAACCAGTTAGAAGGTCAACGCGGGGAAAAATGTCCCGTCGGCGGAGGTGGGGGAGGGGTTTAATGGGGAGAAAAGGGACCCATTTAGATCAAATTACTAAGGGGGGAAACTTGGCCGACAGTGAAAGGACACTTCACGGGGGGGGAAAACCAGAGAGGTGGGGGGGGCTAAAAATATTCTCAAAAAAAAAAGAGGGGAAGTATTAACAAGATATAAGGGGGGAAGGCCCCCAACAACCTCGGACGACGGTGAAGGGGGAAAGATCCCCCTGGCCTCCCTGTCTGCCAAAGAAAAAAAAAAAAAAAAGTTGAATCTACAATGTCCTAAAAAGACTTCGCGAACGGAAAAAACTTTCGCGGGGAAGGGGAAGGGGGGAGGGCAACACGGTCCAGCATCACCGCCCCAA
>Ga0179593_1236524_pt1 | contig 10354 bp, 10 predicted proteins | sample CZODoug2_1_08_16_FD_185931 | JGI IMG/M metagenome (GOLD analysis project Ga0179593, IMG submission 185931) | Vadose zone soil fungal communities from Angelo Coast Range Reserve, California, USA - CZODoug2_1_08_16fungal (PacBio error correction) | ecosystem: Environmental > Terrestrial > Soil >...
TCAACAATGGAGGTGAATGAACAGGGGTTGCCATCAGGCCCAAGTGCCTCCGCGCAGTCCACATCGGAAGGGAGTAAAAGAAAAAACTAAACGTCGAATGGAAGGATACAAAAAAACAGCGATAACAGGGAAAACGGGCACCGTGAAGGCGCAACAGGAAAAAAGTCCGCCCCTAAGTAACAGTCGTCAAACCGTCAACAAGGGGAAAGAAAAGAAAAAAGGGGAAGGATCAAAAGACAGTGAAGAAAAACAACGAGCTACAGTGAAATCACGGGAATAGACACGACGCCTTTTCAGCCAGGTCGTGCAACAAAAAGCACCCGTGAAAAAACCAGCCGCAAAATAACGACTGTCGGATCTATGTAACAGGAAAAAAGGAATCGTCCGTGAGAAGAACGCAGACTTGGGAGGAACATGTCAGGGGGTTAACGTCTGGGGGGGATGTCCGGGCCGTATGCGAGGGCCTTTCTGTTGTATGTTGGACCGGGGGTTTCTTAACGTGACTGCCTCTTTGGAGTGGAAAATTCTGTTTGAACACAATGTGGGGGGGGGGGGTTCCATATGTCTAGGCCTTTATGACCACCACATGAATGATGTGTGCTGAAATAGGGTGATGGAATGGTATGGGGGACTTCCACGTGGGGCATCTAGGCCTCACGGGCGTCACACTGGGGCTCCCAGCCCATCTCTCGTCATGCCCGTCTATCCACGATGGATGACGCGTCGGCGGAGGTAGCCAGGTTTGCCTAACTCCTCGTGACGGCAGTTAATGCCTGTTACCCTGGCGTGCCATAAAATATACACATTAGAACAAGACGGACCGTCGTGTGGGGATTTTTGCATGACGTATTCGTGCCGGCGGCTCTCTAGACTTGGGCATCAGTTTCAATCAGCTGAGCCTTCGACTTCTGTGGTTACCCGCACACAGTAATCGTTTGACAAAGAAAAAAGGAAAAATAGGAAAGAAAAAACCCAAGGAGCATTCCTAAGAAGTACACCTGTGTGGGAAAAATTGGACAAGTGCCCTTCAAAAGTTCGAAGCTCGCTCAAATGGAAAGGACTCAATGTGAAGTGCTTCAGGTACATGCAAGCTCAGTCTCATGTCAAAGGGAAGACGGTGTATAAGACTGATCCAGAGGGGTACCGGGAACGAAAAGCCCCGCGACTGCCCAAAAACATCCGCTGAAAAGGATCCTTTATCAACTCCTGCCCTGGCGGGAGGAAACCGGGGACCAGCTCCGGCTCAATGCCCCTTTCCCAAAGAGAAATGGCCCAATCCCAATCCAAGGCGAAGAAGGGAAGCACCAGGGAAAAGGTGATTGCGGGTGACTACTACCGGACGAAATCACAGGGATTCAGTAGGCAACGTGAAAAAAAAAGAGAACTGGGGAGGCCAAAACTCTTTTTTCAGGCGTTGGAGCGAGCGTGACCACGGGGGGCAAGAAAAGCCGACGGCGGCATCCAAAAATGACCTTCACCGGGAAAACTGTGCCATCAGGCGGTGGGGAGAGATCTCCAACGTGACCAAGTCCGAATTTGGCCACAACATCGTGTGGCTAAGAAGACCCCTATCGGGGGGGCGAAAGCTGGACGCTCGGAAAACCCGTAGACCCTAAAGATGTCAAAGAGAAAAAAGGCAGGACCCGGTGCCGTGGGGCGGCTCAAAGGCCATGAAAACACGAAAAGACAGACGAAAGCAATCACGAAGCATTAGCGTATGCCAAAACCTTCAAAAATCACTAAGCACTCCTACGAACAACAAGTGCGCCGCTGCAAAGGTGGACGCGTCAGAAATTATATACAGAGGGAGAGCCATGACTGAAGTAAAGAAGAGGGAAACAAAGAAGACAATGGTAACGAGGAAATCAAAAACCCTCTCACGGGGGACAACTAAAGTCTGGGGGTCGAAAAGGGGCCACCGTTTGACTGGGGCACCACGGGGTGATGGAGGGGGGGCGGGGATGGGATGGGGGTACCTGTTGGGAAAGTGGCGCATCCCCTTTCGGGGTTATTCTGGGGAGGGTCAGTTTTCGGCGCATACCTTGTGGCACCCTTTGAACTCGTGCCAGTCATGGCTGTGGGTGGGGCACGAACGCGGTGGGGGTCGGAATGTAGGGGGTGCATGTCTGGCTCGTGTTCTCTTCGGGCACTAGCACACGGGGGGGGGACGTGCGGTTCCAAGGTGTTAGCTAGCACAGTGAGTTTGGCGTGATGATCCGGGCAATGGTCGGGGGAAAAGGACACTTTGAGGCGTTAGGCACGCCCACGCCGGGTCGCTTACACAGGATTCGGGCGGGGGTGACGGATACGCGGTGGGGGGTAACCCAATATAAGTCGAAACTGGAGCGTTCACAAGTACTTGTGGTGAAGGCGTCATATGCGGGAAGGGGAGGAAGATGGGTAGCTTTCGGGCGAATATCTACCACTATATGGGGCTACAGGTAGACAGGGCGAAATAAGTAGCTCACTGCGGAGGGGTATACTGGAACAGTGGGTTATAAGGTTTGAATGGTCTCGAAGCCCGTGGGTGTGCCGAGCTCCCGGTGGGTTGTGCGGGGGGGAATGATATTCGACTCTTTCTCGTACGCGCCCTCCCTGTTCGTTGGGCGATCCCTAAAACTACACTACAAGTGAACATCGTAGACCTGAAAAAAACACGACCAGAACGAGGGATACGAGTCAAAGCTGCCACCTATGGCAAAGTAAAACCAAGACCGTGGACCCCGATACACGAGCAGGCAGAGTCCTAAAACGTTGGGGCTGTTCCGACACTGCACAAGAGGTGGAATCTGCCGGAGGCTTTGGAGGATAAGGGAGGAGAAAAACATTTTAGCAGCCGGCCTCAGACGGGGGCGGCCCCACCACCTTCCGTGCGTCATAATAGTCGTATACTGGAAAGTCACTGCCAACTAGCAAGACTGGCCCGGGGCCGTGGTGGGACGAAAAGAAGAAAAGTGTTGCAAGTTAAACGGCACTAGGAGCGCTTCTGTGCACGAAAAGAACCATGAGCCTGAAATATTCTCGTCAGAAACAACGTAAAAAATCTAACAATCCGAGGCAAAGAGCACCGACGCAAAAGGAACGAAGAGATGGACTAAACGACATTAAAGGCCCGAGAATAAAAAGTCAACGGCTGTACATCGGCCGAACCTCTAGGTGTAAGAAACCGGAGACGTCCTGGTGCCGGGTCTTGCCCTCCTAAGAATGAACTATCAAATCAGATTCGAAACGGCAACGGGGGACCGACGACACACGTCTTTCAACTCAAAAGTCGAGGAATCTCCAAACAACAACAGGAGGGATAGATTAAAATAAAATGGAGATTTTGAGGGAAAGCCGTACGGCAGGTATGACAAAACAGCGAGAAAGCGTCGGGACTTATTTCATACGGCTGAGGGAGAACCAATGACAGCGAGAATTTTCGTAGAAACCACGTCGTCAGAAATATGTGGGAGGGGGAAGGTCGTCTGTCATGCGTAAGGTGAAGACGGAAAAAAGCACCACGGAGGGCGGGGTCCGACGCGAGATCTTCAAAAATACGTTGCGCTTTGATCAAGAGGAGAGAAGCCGTGCATTGGAAAGGGGAAAGATGGGCTCTACGACGTCCCGTGGGGTGACAAGGACGGGGCGGGCGGCGCGTGGCAAAACAACGTGCGCAAACCAGGACCAAGGTTAAGGAAGCGGTGCGGGAAGGACTTTGGGGACAAAGAAAGGATAGGGCATACGAACACATTCCTTGGGGGGACTTTAATTTCGAGTGTACGGCTGCCGGGGGGCCGCGAGGGAAACGAAAGTACCCAGGAGAGGAACGGCAAGCAAAAAAGGCCCATACGGAGGGGACGGAACCAGATAAAGTCTGGAGAGGAAAGGAGAAGAAGTGGTTAAAGACTTTGTGTACCGAAGTGGATGTGGGGACTCCCGCGCGGGGGCAATTTCCTCAGGGTCAAATAGGAGGGTGAGCCGAAGTATATTTGAGGCCTCAAGAACCATTTATGGTCGCGAGAGCGCGCGGCGCGGGAAGGTGAAGAGAGCGGACGTCAGAGGATCTGCTTGGCGCCGTCCAGGTCGTTCACAAAGGAGGAGGACATAGGGTCCTAGTTCTCTAGAAATGACAGGAAGGGGTTAAAGACCACAGACCCTATTGGGTAAGGGGCTGTGTGCACTTGTAAGTGAGAGAAAAAAAAGAAGTTTCGAGTGTTGGAACCTCTCTTTAAGAAGGGGACATAGTCAAAAACATCCCATGAAGAGGCCCGATCATTTAGAGGGCGCGGTACCCGGCCCGAGACTCCTCTTCTGAATATGGCTTTGCTCTCTGGGAGGTTGGGTCGCCGGTAAAAAGGGAGTTACGTAGGGATGTGTATGTACGGCTAGTTGGAGAAACAAACAAATGAGGGCGCCGGAAGGTTGCGCGGACGCTTGAGGAATGAAAGAGGCTGTGCTGTTTCCGCGCATTCGAGATTGCCTCGCCTCTTGCGGGCGAGACAGCACATTACGGATCCGTGCACTGGGGAGGAGAGCACGCTCGAAGGCGAAAAAGGAGGTGGAGGCAAGTGGAGTGGAAGGACTAAGGGGTGCTGGGGTAGAAGATCCAAGAAAAGGGCCACAAAAAACGGCCGTGACGTGGGGACGTGACGGGGTGGTGTTTAAGGTTCTCCGTGTGTCGGAGGTAGAACGGAAAGAATCGACGGGGGGAGAGGCCGAAAGGTCTCTGCAGAGCAAATTAGGCAAGACCGCAGGGAAGGCAGGCATTGGAATGACCTGTAGCATCCAGGGGGATCGGAACACCTATATTGCAGATGACGCGCATAAATATGTGAAAGAAATAAGGGTCGCGGGCGCGGATGCTGAGGGAACGCAAGGGCAGGTGGTCAAGTGAAAATGTTACGTCGGGAGCCACAGGCCTTAGCCTTCAGCACTGTCTACACCTGGAAGGAGCGGTTCCAAACTTTCCATGATCTGAAACTTGACGCACGGGTAAAAATGGGGGGGGGAGACTTTCTCTAGGACTGGAAAAGGTCGTGGGAACTGCAAAGGTTGGAACTGGAGGGGCGGAACTTGGCGTCTGAAGGGGTGGAAAGGGGGGGACCCGTGCACTTCACGACGTGACCGCGAAGAGGGATGGCAGTAAAGGGATAACGCACTTGAGCAATGTACGGACTCAACCGCTTTCGGGACTACTGAGTTCTACTTCGGTCAAATACTGGGCCAGTCCGAGGCACGGAGGGTCGGTTGCGGTACTGGTGAAAAAGGAGAGCATCGCAGCGGCCAAAGGGGGAGTATTGTAGGGGTCCGTCGCGTGCACGTACAAATTATCAAAGGACTACCGCAAAGTCTTGGGAATATCAGGTGCGTGGCAACTGGAAACTAGGGGTTCGGAGGAAACCGGCCGAAAGAAAATAAGAATCGCTAGCAGTCCGTGCGGAGGCGTCAGGGTGTGGGCCTGAAATGGACTAAAATAAGTTGCACCGGGCCTGAGGAGGAAGAGGGTGCAGGTTGGAACGATTGTGTTGCGAGCAGGAGAAGGCTCCTGTTTTGCGCCTCGATGGCGGGGACGAGCGGCGGTGGCTGGCAAGGAGGGGAATTTGAGGTGGAGCGTGTTCGCGCATGTTTTAGTAGAGTCTTCTTGGGGGCGGATGCCAAAAAAAGTTGCAGTGGGAAAAAGCCTGGGAGGCAAAAGGCATGATGCGACTCGAGAAACAAAACACTGATTAGGAGGAAAATCGCATCGACAGTGAGGTGGTCCATTAGAACAGAGAGGGGTCATCGCAACAAGGCCGCCCGGGGAAGAGGGAAAAGCTGCACGAAAAATAATATCACTCCAGTAAACAAACACAGCTGACTTCCTTGGAAACAAGCATAAAGTAAATAAAAACAAAGAGGTCGAAAAAGGAAAACAATGTAGCGACTCAGACTAGGCGAAGCACCGAGGACACCTTGGAAAACATTCAATTACAGGAGCGTCACAACTTAAAGGCTCTAAACGTGCAGAAAAAAAAAACAGTACTAAATGAATAAAAGCGCTCTGCCTCCGTCGCGCCGTAACAGGCAACGCCCCGGCTTGCCGAAAACAAAATAATCCCGACGCAAAGTCCTACTGGAGTGATGATACCGTAAGGACAGGAACTGACAAAAGCAGGACCTCTTGTGGACGCCTGGGGGTAGTGGCTTAAACAAAAAAGGAGAGGGGGAAGACGGCTAAGACAAGGGGTTCCAGGAAGAATGACTAGGCAGAGTCAGAGGGGTTAACATTCCAGGTTAAACAGCCTTTATTGTTAGCATAATACGGAGGGGTCGGGGGGTTCAACCTGAAAAATCCTGTCCGGCGTTCAAAGCACGGTGGCAAAAAGTGTATGCCCCCAACGTAATCGACGAAAGAGCATCCGTCATTCACTTGTGGGAAAGAACCAAAAGGGCCTATCAAGAAGCATGTTCGTCGGTAGAAAACTGAGTCAAGGAGAAGGGGAGCAGGTACTAATTGCAAGAGAATAATCAGGTCCCCAGTGAAATAGAAGGAGAAAATCCGTAGTCCATATACGTTACCCCAGGGGCCAAAACTGGCCAAACGTAATGACGTCCAAGGAAATGGCAAACAAAAACAGAGCGTGTATCAAACTCCTGGTCAACTGCATGCTGCAGAACATCCTGTTTCCAGATCCGGAGAATTGTCCCGTCCCTGAGAAGGGAAAAGAAAATGTACCGTAAAGAATGAAATCAAAAGCTTAGGCCGCCCGCCCCGTACTTAAAAAGTTCTCTACGTCAGGGCATTAGCAGAGGAGCCCAACCCCTTCAGTAACGGCAAAGGGGGAACCCAGTAAAGCTGGTTGTAACTGCTAAAAGAAGGGGAAAAAGCCCCGGCCGCAGCCCGACGGCCTCACCTAAAGGGGACTGACCTCGAAAATGACAAATAACAAAAGGTGCAAAGCGAAGAATGTGGGGACAAAAATCGGGCCGCGCCTGCAAAAAAAAGAAGAAAAAAGAGCGAGAGAGTAAACGGGCCTAGCGGGCCGAACTGCTTTCAGCGTCCCGAAGAGAAAGGAAGGCGGCTCCGAGGCCAAAAAAAGACGAGTAAGGAGAAGCTCGGATGGAGGAAGAAAACTCGCGGATGACGAGCGTCGCGACAAACATAAAAACCTACTACAGATGGGAGCTCGGTGGCAAGTGTACCCGTGAGGAAATCACATAGGGGGATAAAAGGAGATGATGGGAGAAATGAACTGAGAGCCTCACCTAACTATTTGCCCACAGGACAAAATTACGAGAATAGAAAGGACCCGCACACACGGAGAAGGAGTGCGGGTGGTGTGAGGAACGGGGGGAATTCCTGTTCATCACCGCTACAAGGGTCATCTTCGCCAGAGTGCGCCTGTCCTTCGCAAAGCGCCGGCAGATGGTAACTTCGACGACTCGCTGCCCAAGAGAGCGCCCCCAGCGTTAGCCGGACCATCAAGTGTCTCTAGAGAATGAAAGACAGAGGACAGGGCAAAATCCGAGGGGACTGCGACCCCCGGACCGAAAAGGGGAGTAACAAACCGGTTAACGGTAACAAAAAAAAAAGAAAGGAGGCCCGCAAGGGTCCTAAATGCGTCTGTACGTCTAGAAAACACTTTGAGGGCGGGAGTACCGCGGCTACGGGGAGCGGCAGGAATGGGTCGGTGACTCTTACGAATTAATTTCCGCACGGAACAGGACTTCAAAACCTGAGTCAGTCAGGACTACTGGAGGAGGGGGGAGTCAAGAGGGTCCTGAACGCAAAGCAACGACGTAGGCCGGGCAGTGGAAAACAACAAAAAATGGGACCTGTTCCTGGCCGAGCCTTCGGGGCAGCCGGGAAACGGAAAGGAGGAGAAACGTCTCGCGTGGGCTCAGAGGGCGGAGAGGGAGGAAAAAAGACGAGGCTCGAAAGGGACTACTCCTAGGGAAGAGCGCGCGATATACCAAGCCGCCAGGCGTACCTCTACGCGCCATGAAGTGGGGAGAAAAAGGAAAGCGAAAAGAAAAGGGGAAATTAACGGGACGGGTCGACTCCGCCATGGGAAAAACCCATATCCACGAAGAGCAGCTGCCTGTTTAAGACGCCGAAAGTCTTGGGGCAGAGTCCCTAAGAGATGGACGACACAACGGGAACAAACAGTAAAAAGAGAGATATGGCGTAGACAATCCGTAAGTGGGCTGCGGACTGAAAGGCGATACAGCGTTCTTGGATAGGGGCAAAAGGGGGGGTCTTCCAAAAACCCATGGCAAATGACTTATGGATTTTCAGGAGAAAAAACAATTCTATGTGCGGGCCGAGGAACAAAGACAGGTGGGTAATGCGGGCCCTGTCTCTCTCTTCAACCAAGAGGGCTGTTCGATCCTCTTATCGAGAACAAGCAGCGAGATGATGGGAGAAAGGGTCCAAGTCCGCGACTGTGCCCGAAGCTAAGTCCTAAGGGCAAGGAAAGGACGCAGGGGGGTCGTCGCTTGCCCACACCTTAACCGCATTAATCGGGAAGTAAACGGGTAGCGGAAAAGACACATTTAGGACGGAAGGAAAAAATTCAGTGTGTCTAAAGGAAGGGAAAGGAGGGCCAGTTTAAATATCTTCGAAGAAGGAGACCATCCTACTGCAGGAGAAACCAATAGTCGTAGGAAAAACCAGAAAACAAGTGTTCTAGAAAGGGAGGATGATAATTGGGCATACATCGGCTTGGGGGGAAGAAGTTTGCCAGAAATCCCGGGTAGGTCTCTTGGCATGAAGTGGGGAATTGCATTTTCTATTGGATCGTAAGAAATTGAGGGGCGGCTAGCGACGGGCGCGGGACCTTGTGCAAACTAGTCTGCGTACAGAGAGATGGAGCAGTCCAGGTCATGAAAGGAATGGAGGAATCTACGAAGGGAGAGAGATAGACCATTGGAAAAGTGGCTTCTATCAACCTTACAGAAGGGACAACGGGAAATTGCTTGCTTGCGTGTAAAAGGACTCGGGTGTAACTAGGAGGGAGAAGTCTTGCGCACAGAAAAGGGAGCATGATGACAGCGGTACAGGCAGCACGCTCGCCGTAGGAAAGTAGTTCTCGATCCATAGGAAAGGTGTCAGAGTCCTTATACGAGTCGTGGGGAACGAGGGGCACGGGGTCAGGTCTTCGGACCTGAAAATGACGCGAGGGAAGTCGGGCGAGGACGAAAATGGGCGAACGTCGCTGGTTCAATACTGGGAACGGGAGCTCGGAGTGGCCTAGTGAATCCTCTAGGGGCAAAAGGGGAGATGGCACGGTGGGGGGGGGCGCACTATAGAAGGGGATTCAAGGTAGTGCAGTACTTTAAGGCGGGAATTGGTCTCATTAGCGAAGAAGCGGCCAACAGAAAAACGGGGAGGGAGTTAAGGTGTTTGGGGCGATCGTCAACCTTCCAGATTATCGAAAGGAGGCTGGGGCACTTGAAGCTGCGGAAAGGATCTTTAATGGGAGAAGGGGGCGCAGGGACGGGGACAGGAAAAGAAGAGATGCAATCGCGTCGACTCAGGAGTTAAAGCGCGGGTCAGAGGAGGCAGTCAGGGAGCATGGTCATTGGAATACACCTGAATAAAAACAGGTGTTACATGACGGCAGGAAAAAAAGCCTTGGCAAGTGCCGTGAGAAGTACTGTAAATGTACTTATCATGACGCAAGGATAGCCTTCTCTGGAATGTGAACGTCTACTCACGGGAAACCGGTAGGCGGGGGGAGGAGTCACTGCGCGACGGACGTGGGCCGCAAGAGAGTGTGGAAACTGTCCTGCACGCTGACCGGACTTTTCCTTGAGTACTACCTTCCAGGGAAGCTGAACTTAAAAAAAACCACACCGACATGGCTTAGGAAGGCTTCAGGGTAATGGCCGAAGGGAAGAGAAACTGGGGGCGTAGGTTGTAGACTGTGTACAGCTCAAAGAGGAATCTAAGCGACCGCCATGGGGGCTATCAATGGTCTTACTGAATAGGAACAGGAAATCAACAAGAGGCGCGTAAAAAATCGTGCGGCGGGGGAATAAGGACTTGTTAGGCAATCGGTCGTGCACCGGCGCGAGGAGGGAAAAGGAGAGAGCTGAGCAGTCGTAGGGTTTCTTAGACGTCACGGGTAAGAAGCCAAAGTGCAAGAGTCCTGGAAACTGAACCTGTTAGGCTGTTTGACTATTTGCGGTTGGCGGGCTGAAATGGGTTCCGGGGTACCACGGCTGTGCCGTAACGTTTTCGGGCGTTGAGAAAACACTACGAGGGATAGTTTGGGAGTGAGCGTGGGAGACGAAGACGTGGAATGTGAGAAGGCGGCGGTAGGTGTTTCGAGTTCAAAAAAGACAGTTGCATGTAAACAGCCTGGGGATAGGGGCGTGAGCGGAATGT
>Ga0179593_1429626_pt1 | contig 10354 bp, 8 predicted proteins | sample CZODoug2_1_08_16_FD_185931 | JGI IMG/M metagenome (GOLD analysis project Ga0179593, IMG submission 185931) | Vadose zone soil fungal communities from Angelo Coast Range Reserve, California, USA - CZODoug2_1_08_16fungal (PacBio error correction) | ecosystem: Environmental > Terrestrial > Soil >...
TAGGGGAACTGGATGACGCTGAAAAGAGAGAGTTCTGCAACTGGCGTGGGGCGAGAAATCCGGTTTAGGACCCTGAGCTTGAAAAAGGGACCCGAGAGTCGCGGAAAACGCTTGAGCTCCAAAGGGGGGGAGGGGGGCAAAAATAGGTCGTCAAAACAGCAAAAGCCGCTGAAGCGTTGCCATCGGAAAGAAAGGCAAGCCGAGAAGGACTGGAGAAAAAAGCGAATTAAGAAAGAGAGTAACAAGTCACCGCCGGCCGCCCCACTAGGCTTGGAGACGAAGAAAGGAAAGAATCTGGGGGGGTAAAAAGGTGGAGGATCTACGGGGGGGAGGGAATCGGACTCGAATCGCCTTTTTCGGCCATAGAAAATCCACCTCAAAGAAAAAAAAGGAAAACAGATACGAGGTGTATAATCCGCCAGAGGGACGCAATGAAACTGAAAAGAATGCGGGGCTGCCCCTCAGCGACGGGAAAAAGGACAGACTCATAAAATGACTCAGAAAAGCGGGTCATGAGGATTCTGACCTTGGAAGGGAAGGGGATTCATGCCATCGTTCCTGATGGGTCTTTAAAGTTGGTGAAGGTCAAACTTGCGTCCCTGGGGTCAAGAACGGATCGACCTTGCTTGCCTGCCTAAATCCCCAGCTGGCCGATACGAGGTTAGCGGGGATTATCCAGAGAGAGGGGGCCCTGAGAACATCTACGAGAAGAAAAAAAACATATTTTGGGGGGAAAGAAGGCGGAGCGAAGAGTCTGCTGCGGCGAAGAATCAAGGGGGAGGGGAGTAAAGAGTCCATTGGGACACAAAGGAAACGAAAGAGGGGGAGATGCTCTGGAGGAAGATGTGTTGCACGCGTACTAGGGTAAAAAACAGAATTCGAATGTTTTCAGTCAGCATAATGGGATGCAGCGAAGCAATAACCACGACTGACGGCGCTCGGATTAAAACTCACGACAAAAAAGTCCGAAAGGGAGAAAGAACTAGGTCGAAATGTGAGAGGGGCGTGGAAGAGGGCCGCCGAAGAGAGGGACATTCCAACCCCACCCCGACTGTAAAAAAAAAAAATGGTGGGAAGGGAGATCGATGGGACAAGGTGAGGAAAAAACAAAAAGCAGGAAGGAAGGGGAAACAGAAAGACGGTCACTCGACCGAAACCAGTGGGGGGGGGAAAAATCCCAAAAACCAATGACGTCAGGACACGAGAAAGGAGGGGGGGCATGGGAGGGGGGTGTCAACTGACCGGTTGTTTCAGAACGCGTATTTTGCATAAAAAAAAAAAAGGCGAATAGATAAAACGAACTCGAGATAATAGTATAGAAAGTCAAGAAGGATTCTCGGAGGGTGACGCTCTAAACTTCGGACTCTACCTAGGCGAAGGAAAGGTAAATTGATGAACTTAGTTAAAGAGGAAGGAGGGGGACCTCGAGACCTAGGAGGGGGATTAAGATAGCTAAAATGAACAAAGCTCCAGAAAAGGTGATGTACTACCACTCCGAATGGGGGGGCACCTTTAGTTTATTACTCTTGCATTGTGGAGCAACTGGGGACGAAGACTTCGAGGAAGGAGGCTTAGCGACTTGTTGAAATATCTCTTGAGTTTCCAGTCAAGGAAGCAAACTAGGAAAAAAAAGAAAGAAAATAGATCGGAAAAAGGAACGGGGGGGACCTAAGTCGTTCAACGATCTTTAATACTGCCACGTGTCAATTAAAAGGATAGTGTGAAACCAGGAAGGAGGAGAATTTCCTGAATGAAAGGGCGGTGGGAAGAAACGAGATGCAAAAGGCACCATTAAAACAAACATAGAAGTACCAAAACATACAGGAGAAAGACAAAGTAAAGGTCGCGTGGTGACAAACATGTATTTGACACACGCCTGAAGACTTCCTAGTGGGCACCATGTATCATAACTAATCAACTACCGGAAATAAAAAAAAGAAAGGCTGAACGGGTCCCAAGCGGTGAGGTGGCAAAGTAGAAGTCACCGGGTAGGCGCCTGGTACGAAGAAGACTTATTTGGTGGTTTGGAGGGGGAGGGGGACAAAGGGCTCGAAATGCGCAGGCAAAGATTACATTACATAAAGCCAGGTGAAGAAGAATGGAAAGACAAGTGGCAAAAGAGGGGGATGTGATTGTCCGCCGAGTAACTCCAGAACTTGCTTCCGTACAGACAAGCGGAGCCTAAGAAACAGTTAAGAGGGCATGAATCGCGGCTGCGTTTCGGGAAAAGGGTGTGGAACGAGGATGCAACCGAAACAGTTAATCGCCTGCCTCCCTCGGACGAGAGTACCAATTGCAGAAAACCAAGAGCGGTAAAGGTCAAGAATTCAAAATACGAGGGAAACTTCGGAGAACTAAAGTAGTCACATCAAATCTTGATACTGCAAGGTCAAAAAGAGGGGAAGAAGGGGGGGAATCGGGAAATAAACTTGTTTTTATGCGATCGGAAAGAAAGTATTCGGCAGTACTTTTACACACGGGGATGTCAGAGATTCGCGAAGATGACTCGGTCTGGTAATAGAAATAACCCCAAAAGGTAAAAACAGGGGAATAGGTCAAAAAAGCTATGCACTCCTCCAACGTAGGAGGGGATTGAAAAGAGAGCCATGTTGACCGATGTCAGGGTTGAAAATGGGCCGCGGGATTGTTTCGAAGATGCCAAGACGCGGAATTGAAATCGGGATGTCGAAAGGACCACCAAAACCTCAGGGACGGAGAGTCAACACAAAGAGGGGAAAAGAAGAAATTGCCCTAGAAATAAAGAAAACTCGGTGCACAAAGCAGTGTTCTCGTTCGGTAGTAACAGGATGGAAGAGAAGGAACTGGGGAATTCTCGATCGGGGGTGGATGGTAAAGTGGAAATCGATTCGCTGGTGGCGCCGGATTCATATTTATCCGGCTACATACCTCGAACGCGCAAGGAGTATGGATTTCAAAACCAACCGTGGGATGGTAAGTATGTGGAGGTATGGAAGAAGAACTTGGCGTACAGGAGAGGGATCAGGGGATCTAGAAACCGGTGCGGGGATTTGACGCAGTGGAGGTCTGAGGAAGGGAAAAGTGAGAAAAGCTTGCACCGACACACATGCTACTGGGGAAAACGGTCTAGAAAAATCAAGAAAAAAAGGCAAAATAACCAAAAAGTGGGGCATCTCAAATAGCTATTGAAAGGTCAGTAATCAAACACTTTACTTCAGGATAGGTACAGAAAGACCGAAGTAGAGGTATTGGTTGAACCCTAAGAAAGGAGATTCAATTCTCAGAAAACTGAAAAAAAAAGGCTTGGAAAATAATCTCGGGTCACTTCATGGCCGCACACTAAAATCAGAAAAAGCGAAGTTCATAAAGAAAGAAAGAAAGGTGTCTATCAGTTTTTTGCGCCCGGCGGTGAGTCTTGGACGCGGAGCGGAATGGTCTCTTGCCAGCGATATAGAGTGGCGGGGGGGGACTGGGAGGGCGGGCATGGGATAGGGAACCAGTATTTCTGCCGAGAAGGTTAGCCGGGTCAATTCAAAGGCGAAAGGAAAAGCCCGAGCTGCCAGACATAAGCCTACACGACTGGTGCGCCACAGAGAGATGTGCCAGTCGATGGGCAAGCAGGGTAAAAATATCAAAGGTAGCCTCAGGCTAGTTCCAAGGAAAAGGGAAAGAACCGTACACACCAAGGAGGGCTGGTAGTACTGAGGTCTTGGTTTCTCGGGGGGGAAAGTTCGGTGCGAAGAGAAAAGAGTTAGGGGAAAAAGCAAGTGGAGTAGATGCCTAAAAAAGGCAGTTATATAAATACGACATTAAAAAGCGAAAATCGCGGCAGGAAAGAAAAAGTTCAAGCGGGAGAGGAACCCGTGGGGAAAAGAAGGATCTTTCCACCGTCACTAGTAGTCGGGTGGAAACACATGTGGGAGAGGTCAGAAAGGGGATGGCCCTCGACCAGCACTAGATTTTTCCGAGAGACCACGAGACCATGGCCAAACAACAGACCCACTGTCTGTTAAGTCTAGCTGAAAATCCTTCCAACTCACGCGTAAACTCACTCATTAACCGAGCAGGACTGGAACACGAGGTTAAAACAAGAGGCAAGGGCATAGGTGAAAGAATGAAAGGGCCGGACTTACACCTTCAAATGATGTGATGAGGGGGTCCACTCTTCTGCAACAACGTGTCTCATCTAAGGACGGATTTCAAACCGGGAGGGGGATCAAGTGGATTGATTAAGGGGGGGACAGATGAGGTTATTAGCACTTTAGGCAGTTTGTCATACGCAGCGAGAAAAAGGTCGCGCGACCATCCGCTAGGCACAAAAACCCAAAAAAGGTGGACTTCTCGCGAGAAATTGGAGAGAAAGCTAAGATCAAGAATATAACTGGGGGGGAAAAGAGGGTTCCGCAAATACTGAAGGCGCCAACAGGGGGTACTCAAAAAAAAGGTGCAAGAACAATTGGGCCTCAGTATAGAAAGACGGAAGACGCCGGCCTGACATCAAAGACGTTGCAGCCAAAGGGAGGGGAGAGGGAAGAGGGGAGTTTCATAAAGCATGAAAATCAGGGAGGATTGGGAGAAGCGGCGTAGCTTTCCGACCGCGTGTGCAAGGGATCTGGACATTCGCAATCGAAGAGGATTCTCGATCACCGCGTACGGCCCTTCGCGGCCTAGACGGGTGAGGGGGGAGATGAACGGGGGCGAAGGGTGCGAGGGAGCCCTTCGATTCTAGACACCAAGGTGTCGTCTGGGGGAGGGGGGGATAACTTATCTGTGATGGTGGGGAGGCCAGAGGACGTGGAATCACTCTGCAGCGAGACGACTAGCCAACTATAGAGGAATCAGCCTAGATAAGGAGGGCGGGTCCTTTAAAATCAGAGAGATTGGCTCAAGGGACGTTCGTGAAATTTATTGAAAACAATACAGGATTGAATCTACGGGCTCAATATCGAGTCAGGGGGACGACTCAAAAAAAAGTCTGTCCAGAAAAGAAGGGAGAAACAAAGAAGATTCGCTCAAAGGGGCAGAACCACTCTGACAGAAACCGAGCTCAACACAAAAAGAGAGGAGAAGAGCTATATTAAATTGGAACCATTCTGACGAAGGGGAATCTTCTAAGCAAAGGTCTTGAGAGGAGAAAGAAGCAAAGGTATTGAGTACCCTATAGAGGGAAAAACGTGAAAAGTAAAAATAAGAAATCCATCCTTTGACCGGATCCGGGAATAAATTTAACCGTCACATGGTACCGAAAAAAAAAAAGGACTTCGGAAAAAAGCCTGCGACAGAATAGAAAGATCAAGAACAAATCTGTAGGGAGAGGGGAATGAAGTCTTTGTCGCGCGAAAAGCATCACAGGTGACCAAAAGAATAGGAGTGACAGAGCTGAATTTGCTAATCTCATATCCAAATAAGAAGGTCGGGAAAACTTTATAGACAGCAAAAAAGTAGCGACTTAACTCCCGAAGGTGATCTTAATCCTCCAGCTATATAACTCTAAAAAGGACCCTGGAGGGGGAGACGGATGCCAAGTCTCTCGTCAGGAACATGCACCCTCACTCCTTCATGATGAGGAAAAAAGGGACTTCTACACTCTTCACATTAAGGAACGATACTGAATGAAAGAGAAGTAGGGAGTATTTAGAATTTCAAGGTTCTTGTGCAATTGAGAAGCTCAACTGGTCGAAAGGAAAGCGGCCGGGGAAAATCCAGCTTGTCGAAGTGTGCCAAGGGAACTCGGCGAAGAAAAAAAGGAAAATCAGAATGGGGGGCAAGCCGCAATAGAAAAAAATTGCTCTAGAGTCTAAGGGAAGGAGTAAAGACATCAATCTTCAGGAAGGGGCGAACTGACACCGTTGAATTCCTTAGAGGGAGCATTACTAAATATTTGTTTAACGAGCGCGGCTCCCAGATGGACTCGCCACGGTCGGACATAAGAAGGAAGGATGCACGAGCATCCCTAGCGGAGGAGGGGTGAGGGAGGACTAGAAACTTCATCAGTGGTGACTTTCCTATATGAGTCTGTAGATTACGAAGAAGCCTTTTTCGTGGGGCCGCTTCCTACTAAAGTCTAATCCCCAACGTACTTCTGAGGGGAATTGGGGAAGGTGGCTCCGCAGTTTTCTTCCAGCGGGAAATTTGGGGGGGGGTGGGCTCCGGCGCCAGGTGGGCAAGCCGACTCAAACCCTAATCTGTAAAGAACCCTTAACCAATCTGGGGGGAACGTCTATAATCGAGGAACACTGTTCGGACTAGGAGTACCTTTTTCGGCAGCCTAAATATGGGAATCGTATAAATTAGTAGTTTACGCACAGGTCTAGGAGTTACACCCGACAGAGAAGTCTGCGCGCGCCAAAAAGAGAAGGAAAAACGCGACAAAAGACTGCGAAAGCCCGAATAAGTGAGGACACTTGCCTTCATTCGTATCAACACGTAGGCGAAGTGCAAGTGGAGCGACACACGGGGAGAAACAGCGCCCTGAAGTGTGTTTGGGAAAAATGAGTGGCAGTGGAAGAGGGGGCATCTAGCTGTACCGGAAGGGGAGATCCTTGCCTTCGAAACTGGAGAAGGGGAGGATAGGCAGAACGAACTGGTTTTCCATATCTCTGGTCAAATCGAAAAAAACAGCGAAACGAAAAGGCGCGTCAAACGCCAGGAGAAAGGTGGGAAACACGAGCTGAGTCGAGGAGGAAAAGCGGATTAAAGGCAAAAAAAAGGCGCTAGAGCTGAATGAGATGGGTCGCCTAGGGGCCGGGTCCCGGGACGCAAAAACCGACTGACCAAGGCTCGAAGACGAGAGGGCCTCGGGCTTGTTTGAACTACGGGGAATTGTTCTGTTGAAACACAGAAGGGATAAAAAGAACTGCGGGGGGGGAAAATTCGCTCCAGCAGCGAAAGGCGTTGAACAGAAAAACGGAAAAGGAAACCAGAAGAGGCCCCAAAAAGGTGGAGAGGCAAGGAAAGCCGGCGGGCTACCGGGGACGAAGAAAGGACGAAGTACGGGAAAGTGTGCGGGTGGGGGGGGAGCTTTGCACAGTTACTAAGGGAGAAGAAAGAATTATCACTGTTGACCAAACCGAAAAACAGGGACTGGCAATCAATCATAATTGACCCGGGATCGATGAGACGGGCAGTAAAATACCCCGAACAAGAAAGCGAAAAATAAAAATCGGGCGAGGGGTTTGAAAAAGAATAAACAGATGCATGATCCAAAACGAGCACAAAAACTGCTGCGCACGGGCGAAGAGATCTGTCAACGGTTGCAAAGCCCAAACAAGAAGCGAAGCGCCAGCAGGGTTTTAATGCCCAATGGGCCAGGGAAATTACTGAACGAAGGGGGGAAGGGTAGAACCCCGACACGCGGGGGAGGTCCAAGTTTGCGAATTGAAAAACCGGGCATTTCTTGTGTGTTTTCGTGTGGGGGAGCGGACAGTCGTGGGAATTGAATTTGGGGACATGGAATCGGGGCAACTTATAAAAATGGCTGTCTTGGAAAATCAGTCTTGCCGAGGACTCCCCAGGGCCCCAAAAAAAGAACGTTTTCAAAAAGCGGACCAAACGATCCTCGTAAGGGAGGAGGAACCGGTTGGGAACGCGCGTGGAAAAAGGAGGGGGGAGGGGCCTGACTGATTAAATGGGGGGGAAAAGTCAAGACAGAAAGACGCAATAGGGACGAGGTCAGAGTGGCAAATATCATCATGGTTTTGACATACTTTTTCAAACCATCGCACCCCAAGTCCCTAGGAGAAAAGCGAAAGCACCCTCTAGTCGAGGTTTGCAAATAAAAGGTGGCGGAAGCAGCGGGAAACGGCTGCCTTCTCGGAGTAGAGGGGGTCAAGACACGGGGAAAGGAGGGACGGGCATGAAATGAAAGGGTCGGCGAAGCTTGCCCTTGAGAAAAGAACCGCGAGAAAATGTGCGATTTTCACCGGGAATGGTCCTTGAATGTAGAGACGGAAATGCACACCGAGAGAACACAAGACGATCGATTGCAAAAAGTGGGGGGAGCGGAGTGTGGCGCGGGGGGGAATCCGTCCCTTGGTCGGTACGGTCTAAAGGCGAAAGCGCCACAAACAAACAAAACTTCGCTCGTAGCCGCAAAAATCCTCAGCCCAAAGGAGTTAGACTGGGGGGGATCTCACTGCCTTAGGCTTTCTGTGAATAATCTAAAGATGTCGAGTAGGAGAACTTGCCAAAAGAGTAGGATCTGGTATGGCGGGGGGGGTCAACAAAAGAAGCGTGCAACAAACACTCATACAGAAAGGAAATTCGATAGCTTGGAACGCTCGGGAGTATTTCCATGTCACAGTAGAGGAAAACTCAAATTCCAGTTATTCAAAAGGAAAGCGGCATTGGGGTCGAAATCCGTTATTAACGGCGGAGAAGAATTGCCACGAGATGGCTGCGGCAGAAGCGAAATCTGAGCTGTTCTCTAGGGGGACCAGAAAAAAAACTGGAGTGACACTGAGATATTTAAAGATTCTGAATACCTATCATCAAACTCATTGGGAAGAAGTAAAAAAGCCATAAAAAGAAACGAAGAAATAAACCCGTTACGGTCTGAAAGGAAACTGCAACTCGAAGGGGTCTGAGCACGCTGACAAGTCGAAATTCGAGGTAGAAATCGCACTAGGAAAGCGTGAATAGGTGAGGTTAGAGGGGGGGGCCGTTGTGAGGACGGGGGGGGATGTGTCGAAGCAGGGCCAGCATTAATTCCGTGAAGTCTAAGAAATGTCAGGAAAGAGAAAAGCGTACTTCCTTTGGAGCCGTCATCCGGCCGAAAAAGAGACTGAAATAGAAAACTTGGGAAAAGGACGTCATCCGGCAATCGTGCTTTTGGGGGAAAAAATCGATCTTTTGCGGGAGTTCCAGCACACACTAACTTTCAAAAGGGATCCCAGCGTCAACCCCCTCTGCATGTGGAACAATAAAGGGAACTACAAATTGGGCTGGTCGCAGTGATGTAGGCCAATCTTAAACCAACTGTCAACCTCTCCCTCATTATCAGGTCAAGACGGGAACGGGGTTAGAAGTTAATTCCGGACTCCGCATCTATCAGGTTAGGCTAGTGGAATCAGATGCTGGGCCTGGGAAGGCCAAGGCTACCAGAGTAAAAAATCGGTCGTTCTGTCGGGTTAATTTACGATGCGGTGGGCGCTTACCGTCTATTCTTCTGGAGTGGGGCAAGCACCGGATGTTTGGGTAGGGAGAAGATTTAGGGGAGCCCCGCTAGGTCGGCCTAGGATGCCGACGCTAGGCTGGGGGGTAATATCGATGAATCGTCGGCTGTGGGGGTGGGGTTTGGGGTTGGGTGGGGAGCTCGTGGGGGGGGGTTATAGAAGGTCAGAAGGGGGTGATGTGAGATGGACTTGGGCGGTGATACAGGCGGCTGGGGTTCTTGGTCTGTGAGAGTTGTGAATTCGCCTTTGAGGACTTGTATGACTGAGAAGGGGATGTAGAGTGAAGGGAAGAAAAAAATAGCGGCCCGGTGATGACGCACGGGGGGGTAAGCAGAGAGTCTCAACATTCCATTTTTAGGACCCGGCGGTCCCGATAAAAGTGGGTTTGGGGACCGGTCGGGGAGGACAAAGCCGCGCAACCCTTGCCCGTCGCGCCAGAGGATCCCAACCTTAAAACCTGAGCGTTAACCTTTCTACGCAAGTAGCACACCGGGGGGGGGGTGGGAAGTATTTGGTCATTCTCCGCTGCGCCCAGGGTCTCACCTATATCGAAACACTGGGAGTTAACGGCAGACTTAAGACCGGCGAGTTACAGAATGTGGCAACAGTAAAGGTGGACCTCGGAAATCAATAAAAAGAAACCTCAGGCCTAACGTACCTCTTTGCAGCTGCGACGAGGGGGGAATCGGGGGGAGAAAGGCTCAGATTCTCGGCGGCTCAAGGCATGTACGAGGCGGAAAAAGCGAACCATTGATCTGGGGGGAATATCGCGGAGAACTGAGGATTAGACACAGGAGGACGGACCGTGTATGGCTCGTCGTCCAGAACGTTGCGATTTCGGGAAGTGGCGCGCCAGGGGCATTATCCCAAAGGGACCGCGGTTCTTTCAAGCTCGGTCATGTCTTCTTCAAAGTGAAAAAGTGTGGGGGGCCACGGGAGTTCCAGCACTCTCAGACAACTGAAAATCCAAGACGTGTAGGTATCAAGAGAAGGACCAAAAAGGGGCGGAATGGGGCAAAAGCGAAAGAAGGCAGGACGGCAGTACCTAAGGGGATGGAGCCGGGGGAGAGGTGATTTAGGCCCGCTACGTGTATAAGAGTAGGAGATCTTTGATAGCCAACCTGAAAGGGTCTCGGGAACTCAAAAGTGCAAACTCGAAGAGGGCGTGAAGATAGAAAGAAATCGGATCTGGTCATAAAGGA
>Ga0179593_1547920_pt1 | contig 10354 bp, 8 predicted proteins | sample CZODoug2_1_08_16_FD_185931 | JGI IMG/M metagenome (GOLD analysis project Ga0179593, IMG submission 185931) | Vadose zone soil fungal communities from Angelo Coast Range Reserve, California, USA - CZODoug2_1_08_16fungal (PacBio error correction) | ecosystem: Environmental > Terrestrial > Soil >...
CGGGAGAAAAAAGGGGACCGGGGCCCCTTTGTTAGACGATAAAGTAGGGAAGGCGGGGGGGGGGGGTCAGTGCCATCAGTTCCTAAGGGAGCTCCCCCTCATCAGGAAGAAAATGGCGGGGGTGGGGAAAGCGGAGGTTCCTCCCCCTCGAAAAGCAGTAAGTAACTCTCCGGACGCAGGTTGGGGACGGGAATCTTCCTTGAAAACACGAAAGTTTCACTGTAAAAGAAGTGAAGGAACAGTCATGGGTGGGGAAAGGGACCACGCAGTCAACGAAATGAAAGGCTCTTCCCAGGTGAAAAAAAAAGAAACCACTGCCGAGAAGGAGGGGAATAGAAAAATAGGTGGGAAAATCATAGGCTCGTGACAAAACTTTTGCGGGGTGGCTCACTGAACGGACGATTAAAGCTCAGAGGAACAATCTAAAAGGGGGAGCCAAAATGGGAATCAGGTTCGGAGAAAAGGTCTCTAGAGAATAGAAGACGCATGAATGCCAGTGGAATTCAGAGGTGGGCTGAAAAAATTTCTAATGCAATCTGTAAGACCAGAAAGCCTAACAAGAAGGACAGAACCTGTAAGATCACCCGCTCAAAACATCGGCTGACCCTCCGGAGGGTTTGAACAATAAAGGAAAAGTGCTGGCGGGGGAATAAGGGGCAAAAGGGAGGATTGTGCTTGGAAACTGCTCGCTTAAAAAAAGGGACGGCATCTCTAGATTAACGACGATGGGGCGCCGCATCATAAAGCAGTGTAAGTAGTGGGGGGGCGTCAAAAACAGGTGATGTGGATGGCTTCGATGCGCAATGAAGGGAATACTATCGGATTGTAGCTCAATCGCAGGGAACTATGGGGGGCGTCCGACGGGAAAAGGGGAAGGGACAACGCGTAGGAGACTTACGCAGAGGGACCTCGAAGCTTCGATCATGTAACGGTGGAAAGATAAAAAGCGGGAAAATTCTCCATCGGCTGGAAAGATCGACGGACTTAGAGAATCTGGGGATCTGAATAGACGATGTCTCTTGCAGATACAGAGCAATCTTTAGTCGGGGCTGCAATAAATCGAAGACGCGCTCGTGCATCATAACGGGTTTGTCAGAAATAATGTAACATCGCATCCAATCGAAGGGGGAGATTACCGGAAAACTGCTCTGGAGGAGACGAGAGGGGACGGAGCCCTGGCCCCAAAAAGGCCTCCGAATTGACGGGAGAATTCGCTAGGAAAAGGGGAAAAATCCAGGAAAAGACCGCCTTCCCGGACTGTTCCTCCCAAGGGAAAGGCACCAAACGGAGGAATGACCAGCTTGCTATGATTGCTAAAGTGAAAAGAGGTAACTTGTCGCCAGAAACCCCCTGGCGCTGTGGGGGAGGGAATGCGGAGGAGGAAAGAAAACTGCCAAAGGAAGGGGGGAGTGGCAGGGGACCCGCCCGGCTCAGAATGCGCTCCCAGAAAGCCATTCCAAGCAAATACAGGGTCTGGTCTGGGGGACAAGCGAAGATCGAAACGGTAGGAAACTGGATTCGAAGAGATAAGTGTCGAAGGGAAAGGACCGAACAAAGCGCGACAAAAGTTCTGCTCGTCGTGCAAGAACATAGGGGGGGGAGGGAAAATGAGGGGAAAGTCAGGGAAGCTCAGAACGAGGGAGACTGCCTTTTTATTAGAAGAAGACGGACGCGCGCCTAGTCCTGGACGAATTGAGGAAAAAGGAGGTCTTAAAGCGTTCATCACTGAGCATGGGATGATGACTATCAGACATTCAAAGAAGAAAAACCAAGGAGAGAAACCTAGGTTCAACTCTGTCGGAGGTGCAGCCAAAAGGGGAAAGGGGTTCGAACCCAAAATGGAGTTCAATCCGTAGGGGACACTTTCTACATCCTTATCGGAAGGAAGGCAGGGAATACTAAAGGAACAAAAGTAATCGAAAAGGGGAAAATGAGGAAGATGACGATCAAGGGGGGGGAATGGCGGGCAGAAAGTTCTCTTTCCAAAACACGGCATCTGACGAACTAACTTCAGAGCCAGAGATTGTTCTCTCCGATTTCACCATTACGAAGGAAGAAAGAATGATCGTTTCAATTATCAAAACACCTTCCGCCCTCGGGGGTCGAAAGTCGCTTCCAAGAAGAAAGAGAGGAAAGAAAGCCGGGGAGCACTTGGGGGGGGGCAAGTTCGGAAAGAAAATTTTCGCTGAAACGGGTACCTTTAGCATTTCATCAAAAAGCAGCATTTGGGGGGGGGGAGGGAGAAGGAAAAAGCGGGGTAAGGATATAAATAAGAGGAAACAACCAAAAAACCCAAAACTCTTCTAAGTCTGAGACTAAAAGGGGAGAGAGAGCTCTCTTCCTTCGATCCGGAGGAGCTACTTCAAAAAAGGACTGAGGAAGAGGGAGTGAACTGGGGGGGGGGAAAACTCTGAGTTGACGCCATCAACATCAAAAACCGTGAGTGGGTTCTTTCAGTCCCCTAACGGCAAAAAACCATACGGAATAGGGTGTCATATTCCCTGGGGAAAGAAGCAAGAACAGGGGATCTAATTGACTGGTCGTTGCCAATCTGAAAAAAAAGGGGGGGAGGAACTAGAGAGAAAAAGGGAAGACGGAGGATCGAAGAGCACTCTTCGCTTCGTGAGAAAAAGTAGGGCAGCCAACACTCTGCGGTCTGGGTTGGGTTTTGCGTTATGTGAAAAAAAAAAGGGGGTAGGGGAACGGGTTGGGGGGGGGGGTTACCCTCGAGAGGAAGTCAACAAACCGGGGCTTCTAAATAAAGGAGTCCAAAAGTACGAAGTACAAAGCAGGAAAGAAGATCGTCCTTCAAAAAGGAGGAAGTCAATAGGAAGGGTGGGTATGGAAGTTTTAGGAGAGAAAAACAGGCATCGAGCGGGGACGCGATGCCCCTTCGAAAATGTACGATCAGGGGCCTACAAAGGAAGGATAACGAAAAAGGGAGAGGCAGTCTTCTCTAACAAAAAAACAGCACGCTTATTGGAATCGGGAGGATAGGAAAAAGTATGAAAAGTGTCAAAGTAGGTGCGGTAACTCCTCTTCGGACTTCAGTGCCGTTCTTTAATAACACCATCACACGGAAAAAGGAATCGAAAGGAGTAAAAGGGAAATGGTGGGGCCCGAGACCAAAGAGTCGAGAAAGCGCCTGCCTTGAAAGAGGGGGACCAGAGGGGGACGCCGCCTTCCTGGTCGCGGATCGGTCACAGTGAAAAAAGGACGCTGGAAGAAGCAAAAAAGGAGTTTGCTCCAGGGAAGCGGTGGGTAGCCCTGACTTGCGACATGTTCGGGAAAGGGAGAAAAGGATAGAAGGGAACCTATTCCGTGGACGGTCTCAGGGAGAAAAACTTCGCAGACATTCTCAGAAGGGGCAGCGTACTTCGAGGATATGCGTCATCCGGGACGGATCCTTCTTAACGCCAGGCTTTCTTATCAAAGAAGGCGCAGTCAAGGGCAACACAGCGAATGAAGCGCGCTATGAGGGGTCCGCGAGGAACGCACCATCTATCGGGAAAAGCCGAAAGCACTTCTGGAAGGAGGGTCGAAGCCCCCAGGGGGGAACAGACTCGAACTTCTACGCAAGGAAACGGGGTCGAAAAAAGAGACTAAGTCGGGTATCTTATCGAAACGCCAGAACCTAAGATTGAACGGGGGCGTGGGGGGATCGCGGGGGCGAAAAAAGGACCCAAAAAGGAGAGACCAGGGTTTTAAAGCGTGCACAAAGGGGCTTCATCCTCAGTCTGCAGTAAAAAAAAAGGGGGCGATAGGAAAACTGAAGGATTCTGTTAAACGATCATAGCAAGGCGGGGGCCTGAAACTGGGGGGGGGGGGGAAAGGTAGGATGGCTGAAGGGAAGAGGGCTTTAAGGGCACGAATTTACAGAGAGGAAGTTAATCGTCCTCTCTTCAAGCTGAAGGGACGTCCTTTCAGGGGGGGGGTTTTTAGAGAGAAGAGAAGCTTCAGGAGACTATCCGATAGGAGAAAAACCCTAGAGGGGAATTAATTCCTTTCCATGGGAGGGGGTGGGCTTAAGGGCCAGAGTCCAATATGCAGAAAGAGTTTAAGAATCAAGTTGATCAGAAGGGGGGAAAACTCTTATCCAAGAAATCAAAAACGAACGCAGTCGGGAGGACTTATGCGAGGGGGGGGGGTAGGGAGCAAAGTGCGAAGGAGAGGCCTTATATGCACACGTCAGGAATCGCTAATCCTGTAGAGTTGCATAGGAGGGCTCGCCTAACAGGGGTCAAGTATGCGTGAGCGTCCCAAAAGTTCGAAGTGGGTCCCACTTTAAAAAGAGAAGATGCCAGAAGACTTCATTTCCGGAGATTACTCAAAGCGCATCGCATACTGATATAAACAACTCTGCAGAAAAGCAGGGTGCCCTTCCATGAGAGCAAAAGGCCGGCAACGCTAGCTCTAAAACGGCTAGGCCAAAGGGAGAAAACGGGAAAAAAGATGCCACTGCTGGAAGGCAAGGTGCGAGGATAATGGGTGCAAACTCCTCCGCGTGAGGCCTGAGAGGCGTGAACTACAGTTAGTGAGAACGTGGGGGATAAAGGGGGAGGGGGGAAGAATTTGCCAGCGAAACTAGTCCGCCCTGTTTCAAAATCTAACGGCGCTTCAGAGAGTGTCAACTGGGGGGGAAGCGACGACATACGCGATCATTTTTAAAATGGGAGGCCTCTCAACCTTCAAGGGAAGGCTAAGAGACTTTCTGCGAGGGTAGGGGAGGACATTCGAATGACAACGCGAAAAGACTTCGTCCGAGAAAGAGCTGAAGCAAAAGTCGCAAAAACGCGGCGCGGCATTCAGGGAGGTGAAAGTCCAGTCTCAGGTGGATCGAGAGAGGCGAGAGGTTGAAAACAAAACGAAGATTTCTCATCTGGCGGGATGAAGTTGATCTTCTGGCCAGGAAAAGAAACCTTCGGGAAAAGTATGGAGTAAGGGGGAGTGGGGGGCCTCCTATTTGAAACGGGGGCAAAAAGAGTTTTGTGGATTGGGAAGGGGAAAAGATGTTGTAGTCTTAGACATGAGTGAAACAATCCATAGATCGAACTAACATTGGGAAGCAGAAAGGGGGGGTAAGGGACCCCAAATGAAAAGAATCATGTAAGGAAGAAAAAAAAAAACAGAGGAGAGGAAAAGATACCATAGTCTGGTAAATGGTTGTCGTCGCTTCAAAGGAAAGAATAACCCAGTGGAGTCTATAGGTAGGGAGTGCTGAAAGAGGTCAAGGGAGAAGAAGAAAAATCATGGATTAAAAAAGGAAGGCACAAAAACTGGCGTTGCCGTTTACTCGGGATGGGTCAAAAGAGTACGACCTAAAGTACCGGAACGAAGGACGCAGGGTGGAAGGTCGACGGTCCAGCCGCTTCAACAAACCGTTTCATGGGAAAAAGACGTCAGGAAAAAGGCAAGGGTGATGTACCAACTCTCAAAAAGCGATCAACCGAAGATCAATCAAAGGGGGGGACCGAAAGGTCCAGAAAAAGTGACTTGAGAATTTTGCGCGGAATGGGGTCAAGCGGCTTCATCCGAGGATAGGAAAAATGGAAGAAAGGCTGTTCTCATCGGCCCGTCGTATAACAGGATAGGGGAGCCGCAATTCTAGCGGGTGATGCGCCTTCACGCCTCTAGGGTTCACCTCGGACCAGGGACATGTTGGGGCCATTGGGACCTTCGGAAATCCTCGATGTTGAGGAATTGCTTAATAGGGTTGACGGATGCTTTTCGAGAACCAGAGCCAGCCCACTGAAAAAGAGGTCTAAACGCCTCTCAAGAGCAAACTCGGCTAAAAAGGAGAAGACGACCGCCGGTTTGGAGGACTCCAATGTCTCGGGATAAAACGTAACGTTGGCTAAAACTGGGCTAAGTTTTTCTAGGCTCTTGTTGAGAAAACGAGATCGGGTGGTTAAAAAATGGGGGCTGAGACCCTCAAGTCCCACTAAGAGGGACGATGTGTTCTCTAACTAAAGGGAATGGACTCTATTCGGGAGAAGAGGGAGTGCCGGAGACAGTCTGCTTTCGCGCGCATGGTAACGGAACCGCCGAAAGGGGGGCCTGATTAGAAGGAAAAGGGCGGGGAAAAAACAGTGCAAATAAAGCTAGGATCCGCGTCAAACTTGGAAAGACAGGATGTCAGACTTAGAGAAGGCAGACTTTTCCAGCTAAAGAAGGATCGAGACTGGATGAATCTGAAAATAGGTGATTATCGAAAGTAAGGCGGCGGGGGCGACCAAGCAACCGAAGATCGGCCGCGCCGGGGAACGAGTCGGATCAAACAGTGTGACGACGAAAGGGGGAGGAAAGGCTTCCATAAGAGGAAAGCGATTACAAAAACAAAATCGGGGCTTACCGGGGGGGACGTGCCGCGAAATCGGAGGAGGGGCCTCGAAGAAAGGGAGGCTATCGTCGAGGAGAAAAGTACAATCGATCCCTTCTTTAAGAAAAAGAAATCTCCCTTCCAGGAAGCCGACCCCTGAAACCGTTCAAGGCCAAGAAGGGAAGGGCGAAAAGGGGAAGTGATGACTCATACCCGAAAAGGGAAGTCTTTTCGGCCACGCTGGAGCATTGTTTTTCTTGGGCGCCTTAGGAGGGGGGGGAAAAAGGAAACCTCCCCGATTCTAGGTTCAGGAAGGAGAGGCAGAGGGGAAGCGTCGGACAAAATGAGAAAAGCCTGAAGGGAAAGCCCTTCTTTTCAGCAGAAAAGGAGATAAAAAGGGGGAAATGGTTAAGAGCGCAATACCGCGCCCGGTGGGAAACTCGAGGTCTTCGGCTTTCTTTCTATAGAAGGGGCGTAACCACGAGCTGTCTATGGGAATAACAAAGCCGCTACAATCTCTCTTGGCTTAACGAAGAAGGCAGGAAACGCGAAGCGATAGGAAAAAGGGCTTACCCGGAAAAGAATTCGGAAGAGAGGACACTTCTGCGGGGCTGAATCAATAAGAGCAAACTATCCTTGAGGGTGGGTGGAGAGGTCAACGGGGAAAGGTTCTCTGGCAAAGGATCCCTAGGGGTTGCTACTACAAATAACCTTGAAAGGAAGGGAGAAAAGAAGAGCTCACATGGCCTGTAAATTGATTAAACCAAAAAAAAAAAAAGACGAAAGACGGAAGAAAAAGGACTAGGGAAAAGGGGGGGAAAATCAAAGGAAGGAGGAGGGCGTACCATACTCGTCGAGTCCAACTCCCTCGTAGACGAGCGCTAAGAACTTGAGGAGGGTTTAAACGAAGGTCCAAAAAAAAGACGGGGGAGGGGAGCATTTCGGTCACTCTAAAGGCCGGGGACGGCATCCCGCTTTTCTATGGAACTAATTTGGGGGACGGCGGCTTTCACATCAGAAAGTTGAAAGGAAGACGCAGCCGCAGAGAGAAAAAGAGGAAAGGTTACGGGCCAAGGAAAGGAGGACTTTAGCATTCAAAATCCGAGCATGGGGAAAGAAGGAGGTCAAGTTTTAATAAAATACTCGATAAAGTCTGAATCGGGGACTTAAGTACGAAAATCTGCTCGAAAAAGAACTGAGAGTACTTCAGAGTCAAGAGGCGAAGACTTATGGGGGACTTACAGGGATCAAAGCGCAGTTCACATAAAGAAGGGTGGGTTAGGATACTCCGTCACCACACTAAACACGATTTTGTTTGGGCAAAAGCCTGGAGGAAGTCAGCAGGATAACCCTGGGGACGGGGGAAGAAAGATCCTACATTCGTGCGACTTCTAAAGATCAAAAAAAGGGAGGAAAAGAGAGAGTTCAAAAGCAAAATCGGATTCGCAAGAGCGTAAGGTCGCGGCGATCCTTAGACAACGGCAATCCGGGGGAACAGCTCGTAACAGGTTGATGTGGGGGGGGGGGGACCGGGGGTTGGTAAGAAGAACAAACGGGGAGGGGAACGGGAAAGGGGGGGAAAAAAGAAGAGGGGATCCATTTTGGCCACGCAATTCGACAGGACGAGAGTACTAATGTCCTACCCAAGAAGAAAAAAAGACGTCAAGTCAGTGAGCTAAAGAAAACTGGAAGTATTTCTAGGATTCCCCTTCGCAGGGTACAGGGGAAAATGATCTATCTATCCAAAGGGCTGGCAAGGACACAGGGTACTCCGGGTCGGAGGGGGGAGCCTTCTGTCTAAGAGAAACGGGGGAGAGACTAGACCTTGGGGGAAAGCACGAACGCGGGAGAGAAACGGTCGAAAAAGTGCTTTATCTGGAATCCGGAGAGAAACCGGAAATTTCCCTTCTTTAAGGACCCGAGTTGGGCTCTCTGGAAGGAAGCAAGGGGAAAGAAGATTCTGCGAAGGAGGGGCCGAGGAACTGGCTGCATTACTGCTCCCCAAGAAAGTGTGCCAGTTCTGTTTGGGACTGGGAAAGGGAAAGGGGAGCGGACAGGGGGGGCTCGAAAGGGGGGGGGAGGGCCCGGACTTGAAGAAAAAGTGTCGTAGGAGACCTCAATATGTATCCGGGGGGGGGGGGGGGGGGGGGGGGGGGAAGTCAAAGGGGGGGGAATTCTGTTGAAACTCCGAAAAAACCACTTCCATGAGAGTCTTAAGATCGCTGCTCTAGAATCAAAAAAAGAGATACCAGGCTGGGAAAGCCAGAGAAGGGGGGGGTAAGCACTGGAGAATCTCGAGGCCGAGTGACTTCGGGCAGTCAAAAACGGCGCGCGCGAGATGTAAACTGAAAAAGACGAACACAGCCGAAGAGAGACACGCAAAAAAAAAAAATGGGAGGCGCGAATTTCTGTCGCAACAGGGGCCATGAGCGCGAACCAGAGTCAACAAGGAGTTGTAAGGAAAAGTTCTATCTTCTCCCGTTTACAAAAAAAGGAGTTTGGCGGCAGGAGATGGGGAAAAGCGCTTGCGCGCCAGGTACACACGGCGGAGCGCAGACAGGTACCGCGGCAGCCAAAAAAAAGTTACTTCTCCTCCATTCTTGAAAAAAAAGCCAAGGAGAAAATAAGAGGAGTGGGGGGGGAGGGAAAAGGAAAGGCAAAGGAAGATGGCAGTATACGGTAAGGAAGCTTATGAAATTGGGCAGAAGGGGAGGGGGGCGTAATTGCACTAAGTGGGGAAGGTTCGAAGTTCTGTAGAGCAAATAAAGAAGGGGGCGAGAGCACTTGTTCTCTGAGACCGAAAAAAGAGGAGGAACGATACTCATCTTCCTTCGTAAGGCCGAAATAAGTTCGCCTCTGAAGGAAGGCACCTTATGTCGTAGGGAAAGGGGGGAAAGTGCAGGCAGGCCGGGGATCTCGGTGAAATGTCGTGAAGAGCGGTGGTGTTCAGAGATAGGCCGCGGATAGAAGATGAAAAAGAGATCGCACGAGTAGAAAAACAGCTCGCCATCAAGTCCATGAAAACGAGCGAAAGTAAAGGAGCGGTCCGTAGATGTCAGTCGGCAATTCAAAGATGAACTGACAGAGGCCAGCGCGCGACTCATTGTGAAACGCAAATGCTGAACCCTGAGGGAAGGAAGGTTTCCAACGTGAACATACTCTGACCACAAGAGGCAAAGGCGAAATCATAATAGTACGACCAAGGGTCACCGGAGTGAAAGAAAAAAAAAAAAAGACGGCAGGAATCTCTTGGGGAATTAGTCTAAGAGAAGGCAAAAATCGAGGGGCCGGTACCAGCGCGACACAAATAAATGTACCGAAAATTAGGGGAACACGGAAAACGAGGGTTCTTCTGGAAAATTTGCCACCGAAAAAAGAGGACCGAGAGAGGGGCTGAGAGAGAAGGGGGGACATTATTTGAAAAAGGTAGGACCGGGGTGGAATCTCAACATAGGCACAGAAAAGAGTCCACCGTTTTCAGACCAGAACTAGAGGAAAGAGAAAACGATAATTCGATAAGATACTAAAGAAGAGAAGTTTTTAAAGAGGACAAGGTTTCAAGAAAGGCTCCCTCCCGGAGGACTTGGAACGGAAAGGAACTGTCGCGCTTAGAGAGGCAGGACATGGAAAAAATCACGACTGCGTCTATATATGAAGGAAAGAGACAGCGTGAGATTCGGCGAAACGAACGTCTGCGGGGGGCATTCAGTTATTGGGAAGGTCGTCCAACGGAAATTCAAAGGAAGCGGTTTATCGCTAAGGACTGCCAGGTGTGGTACATCAACCATTAAGAGTAAGAGGGAATCCGTTTCCCATTTGAAAAAGGTGGGGGAAGGAACCGGCTACCTTCAAAACAAAAGACAGATTGAGAAAGGAGTTTGTTTCGTACGAGGGAACGAAAAAAGAAGGTAAAGGTTCAAAGAAGCCGAAGGGGAGGGAGATACTATAGAATGCCTTTCACAAAAAAAATCCTGGGAAGGAAGAGAAAAAAAAGGTGAAACGTTACTTCTTAGGAGAAGGGAAAGAAGACATTGT
>Ga0179593_1617346_pt1 | contig 10354 bp, 26 predicted proteins | sample CZODoug2_1_08_16_FD_185931 | JGI IMG/M metagenome (GOLD analysis project Ga0179593, IMG submission 185931) | Vadose zone soil fungal communities from Angelo Coast Range Reserve, California, USA - CZODoug2_1_08_16fungal (PacBio error correction) | ecosystem: Environmental > Terrestrial > Soil >...
GAAAGACACGGTTCCTCCCTATCATAAAAAACTCCCTTCCAAAGGGAAAAAAAAAAAAGGGAGGAAGAAAGAAGATACAAGATAGTAGAAAAGGAAGAAAAAATGACACCACAATGCGAGGAAGAAAAAAAAGCCTAGGGTTCCTTGGGAAAAGGGAAAGAGTAAAGAAAAGGAGAAAAAGGAAAGGGAAGAACAATTTCTTCCTTTTTTTTCCTTAACTCGACCCTCTCACCGCCAGAAGGGAAAAAAGGGAAGGGTATTGACAGCATAGAAAGAAAAGGAGAGGGGAATGGTTAGGGGTTCTACTCAACAACACACCTCTTGGCTGGACCCCAAAAGGGGGGTCCTGGCGGAGAATTAAAGGAGGAAGGTAGGAAAAAAAGGAAAAAAAAAAGGGAAGTCCCATTCCATTTTTCATTCCTCGGAACTGAAAGGAAAAGCCATAGAACCGCAAAGGGGGGGAGAAGAGAAAGGGGGAAGGAGGGTTTGAGCTTCTAAGTTGACCTCTTCCTTAAATACCAATCTGAGGAAAAAAAAATGGAAAAAAAAAAAAAAAAAAAAAAGGTACAGAGGGGTGGTGTCGGAAAGGGGGGAAAAAAAAAAAGAAAAAAGAGAGAAAAAAAAAACACCTTATATATTAAAAGAGAGGAAGATCGCAAAGAAAGGGGACCGAAAAAGAAGGTTAAAGGGCAAGGAGGAAGGGGGGGGAGGAGCGGGTCCACTTCTCCTCTCAACCTCCCCGGCGCCATGCTGTGGGGTCAGAGAAAAGCTAGAGGAGGAAAGGAGAGAGAAGGAGGAGAAGAAGAATGAACATGGCCTTTACCTCCCTTTTTTGCCCTCCTTTTGAAAGGGGGGGAAAAAGGTCCTGGGAGAAGCGTGCCAGAAAAGAGAAGAAGAGGGAAAAAGGAGAGGGGGGTGGTGGGTGAGTCCTGGCCTCCCCTACCCCTTCAACCTCTTTTGGAGAAGATGGGAGGGAACTGGAAAGAGATTCGCAAAAGACGAAAAGGGGGGAGAGAAAAAGGGACAAAGGACCAAATTACTCCCTTTTCCTTCTTGACGGAGAGAGAAAAGGGGGGTAAAGGTAAAAGAAAGAAAAAAAAGGAAAGGGGGGGGAAAGCGAGTTTCCATGATCAATGTCGACTATCTGATCTTGGAGAGGAAAGGAGTGAGTCGGGAAGGAAAGGGGGGAAGAAAAAAAAGGGAGAAAACTCCTCCCCCTTCCCCATCTAATCCCACCTTCCCTTATGGGTAAATGAGAAAAAAAGAAAAAATGAAGAAAAAAAATTCGAGAGAAGGGGGAAGGGGGAAGAAAAGCGGCCTCAAATTTTCTCTTCATTGGGAGCGCGCGCAGAAAAAAAAGGGGGGGGGGAAAAAAAAAAAAAAAAAAAAGACCCAAACCTGCCCATCCTCTTTCCTTCCAGGCAAGAGTAGAAGGGGAAGAGGGGAAAAAAAGTCAAAAAAGGGGAGAAAAAAAGGAATGGGAAGGGGGGGGGGGAGAAAAAGGGGGGAAGTCTTTTATCTTTCAAACTTTCCTATCTCTAATTTAAAAAGGGAAGAAACCGCCGTGTAATGAGAAGGGAAAGGGGAAAAGAACTAAAAAAAAAAAAAAAAGAAAAGGAAACCGCCCTTTGTTACATCTATAATACCGAAGCATTGATCAAAAAAGGAAAAAAAAAAAAAAAAGGAAGAAAGTTCCGATTCCTTCCACCTAGCTATCCCGCCTATATAAAAAAAGGGAATGGGAGGAAAAAGGCCAGAAAAGAGGGGAAAGGTCCCACCCCGCTGGGGGAGGGAAAATTTTCGATTGAGGAGGGGGGAAAAACACCAAGCGATCGACTCTTTCACTCCTTTTCTTGGAAGGGGTGAGCGGACTAAAGGAAAAAGGATTTGGCAAAAAGGAATCTCTACCCCAAACTACCCGGCCAACAAAGGGGGAAGCTAAGTTGCCAGGGGAGGAAAAAGAAAAAAAAAGGGGAAAGGGGGAACGGCCCTGACTGGCAGAGGAAAAAAAAAAACTGGGAGGGAAGGGGGGGGGGGAAAAGGGGGGGAGAAACAAAATTTAGAGCCACACAGTGGGGGGAAGGAAAAAAAAAGAAAAAGGAAAAAGTTCGGGACCGAATCCTTTGCTCCATGATGGGGAGAAAGGAGAAAACGAGGAAAGGATGGTTGGATGGGGGGGAGGGGGAGGGGCGAAACACCCCTTACTTATTTTCGTGAAAATAAGAGGGAAGTGGAAAAAGGGCCAGCGAGAAAAAAAAAAAAGGGGAAGGGGGGAGGGGAAAAAAGAAGAATATATCTTACAATTTATCTGCCCGCAATGAAGAGAAAGGGAAAAAAAAGGGTCAAAAGAAGGGTAGCCAAAAAGGAAAAAATTGGAGACAAGCACCATCCCTATCTCCTTTAATGAGAAAGGAAAAAGAGACTAAAGATGGAGACAGAGGAGAAAAGGGGGGGAGAGGGGGGGGGGTGCTCCCTCGTCTTTTCCCAGGGGAAAAAGGGGGAAAGGGGAAAAAATCAAAAAGGGGAGGGGGGGAAAAAAAAAGGAAAAAAAAGGGGAGAGGGGGGGGGAATTGCCGTTCCCCGGCCCAGTGAAGTAAAAAAGAAGGTGTAGAAGTGGGGGGGAAAGGGGGAAAAAAAGAAAAAGGAAAAAAAAAAAAAGAAGGAGCTTGCCTAGGTCCTCTCACCGTCCGAAACAGGATTGCAAAAGAGAAAAAAAAAGTGGGGGAAAGACGAGAGGGAAAAAAGGAAAAAAAAAGGGGGAGGGGTGTCCCGAAAAAGTGATCCTCCGCGTATATCTAGTTACTTGGAAATCCGGGGCGAAAAACCGGGAAAAAAGGGGGGGGAGGGAGGGAAAAAAGAGAGGGACCCATCTTTCTTCTTTGGGGAAGGGGAAACCGAAAAGAGCAGAAGGCGGGGGAAAAGAAAGGGGGAAAAAAAAAAGGGGGGGGGGAAAAAAGAAGGGAACCGCCGGAACATCCGGTCTTGCTTTCCGTTTTATCCGAACCCGGAACCGACGGTGGGGGAAAAGGGGGGAGCTAAAAGAGATCCTGCAGGGGGGGAGAAAAAAGAAAGGGGAAAAAAAAAAAAGGGAAAAGAAGAGGTTCCCTGCTCCCTCCCCCGAAAATGTCCGAGAACATTTGCGGCAACGAGGGGGGGGAAGGGAAACAAAAAAAAAGAAAAAAAAAAAAAAAATCCACGTAAGGGGAGGAGGAGGGGAAAAGAAAAAAAGAGGAAAAAAAGAAAGGGAAAAGGGAAGCTTTCTCCCCGTGATCATAAAAAAAAAAACCCTTCCCTTCCAGTGAAAAAGTAAAAGAAACCCGAAAAGGAAAAGAAGAAGCGAGTCGAAAAGGGGGGGGGAGAAAGGGGAAGAGCATGAAAACAATCCTCTTTCCCCTCCCCCGGATGGGAAAAGTCAAAAAAAAATTGGAAAAAGGAAAAAGGGGGGGGGGGGGGGGGGGGAAGAAGGGACGGACAAATTTCTTCATTTTTTGGAATGAAACGCCAGAAAAAAGACCAAAAGAAAAGGAGGGGGGAAGGAGAATTACTCCTCCGTATGTCAATCTTCTCACGGAGGGAAAAAAATGGTTATGGGAGGCAAAGAAAAAAAAAAGGGGGGGGGGAGGGACACAAAAACACAATTTTCCTCCTTCTTCTAATTATTCCGGAGGGAGGAAAAAAAGGAAAAAAAGAAGAAAAAAAAGGGGAAAGGGGGAAAAAGGGGGGGGAAAGGGGGGGAAAAAAGGGGAGGGAGAGGCGACAGCTATCCATACCATCCCTTAATCATCTCTCTGGCGCGCACGCCAGAAAAAGACTGGGCGGCGAGTGGGACAGCAGGGCCAGGAAGAAAAAAAAAAAAAAATGTGGAAAAGGCCGTGTTTCTGTACGTGTTTGACCCTCCTTTTTTCTATCCGCACGCGCCAAAAAAAAAAAAAGATAGGGAAAGAACCGGCAGGGGCAACAGTAAAAAAAAAGGGACCGCCAACACCAGCTTGGTCTTCAAAAAACAAAAAAAAAAAAGTCGCGGTCCAACATCGCCCGAGACAAAAAGATGCAAAAAAAAAAGGGACCAATGCCGAGGGAAAAAAAAAAAAAAAAGGGGGGGAAGGGAAAAAAAAAAATCTCTTCGCCCCCCGTCCTGTCCTGCCTAGCATGCACATGGACGGGGAAACGAAGGGGGGGGGGGAGGAAGGGGGACCGGGGGGAAGGAAGAAAAAGGGGAGGGGAAAAGGAAGGGTAAGGAAAAGAGGGGGGGGGGGGGGAGTCTCCTCCCCTAACATTACAGCGGAAGAAAAAAGAGTGGGGGGAAAAGGGTCGTGAGAAAGGGGAAAGGGAAGGGGGAGGAAGGAGTGGGGGAGGGGAATTCCCAAAATTACTCCCTTTTTCCTAAAATTGCCCCGGGGGAGGGGGGGAGATGGAAGGGGGAAGGAAGGGGGGGAGGGGCCTCTCTTGTTTTTCAGCCCGAAGGGGAAAATCAAAGGTAGAAAAGGGGGGGGGAAGAGGGGGGGAAAAAGAGTGTTAGTCCTACTTTTCCCGAATTCAGTGGTGGGAGGGAGAAAGAGTGAAATGAAAGCGAAAGAAAAAAAAAAAAAAAAGGGGGGGTATTCTAAGAATTCATCATTATTTGCCGAAAGGCTGGGAAGTGACAAGAAAAGGACAGGAGGGGGACGGGCGGCACGCCAAATGTTTTTCTCTGCATTTCGGGGGGAGAGCAGGGGAAGAAAGAAAGGGGGAAAAAGAAAAGGGAAGGTGGTGGATCCAACACATCCACCTGCCCATCTCTTTTTCTTCTAAGGGGGAAGAAGAGGGAGGGGGGAGGGGGTTCAAAAAAAAAGCAGAAAAAAAAAAAAGGAAAGGGGGGAAAAAAAAAAAAAAGAAAAAAGAAAAGAGGTTCCGGCTTGATCCTTACACAGGGGGAGGAGAAGGGAAAAGGTTAAAGGAAGGGAAACATGAGCAGGAAGGGGGGGGAAAAGAGAAAAAAAAAACAAAAAAGAGCCACTCCCTTTTTGACAGAGAGAAAAAAAAAAGAAACAAAAAAAGGGGTAAAAAAGGGTTTTCGCTCCTCCACAAAGGATGAAAAAAAAGGAAAGGTAATCCGAAGGAGAGGAAAAAAATAAAAAGGGGGGGGGGAAAGTTTTCTAAACTCCTCACTACCTGTTCGGAAAAAAGGCTGGGGGGGGGGGGGAAAAGGGTAAAAAGGGAGGGGGAGAAAAACAAAAGAGGAAGAGACGATGGCCATCCTTTTCGGATACTGTGAAGCGGAAGAAAAAGGGGGGCAGAAAAAAAAGAGAAAAAAGAACGCCAAACCATTATACACTTTGCCGGGATTATGGGGAGTGAAGGGAGAAATGAAAAGGGAAAAAGGGGGGAAAGGGGAAAAAGGAAGGGGGGGGGAATGGAGGGAATGTTTTCCACCTCATTTTTCCTCTATCAAAAGTGAAAAGAGAAGGGGGAAGATGCAAAAAGAAAGAAAACAAGGAATACCTTTTCCTAATCCTGTCCTCCAATATGGAGATGTAGAAATAAAGGGAGGAGCGAGGAGGGGGAAGGGGAGGGAGGGAAAGGAAAAACCCTGACGTATTTCGTTAAATCCCCTCTTCATTCTTCCTATCCATTTAAGAAATAGAAAAAAAAGAACACCAAAAAAAAAGGGAGGGGAAAAGTAAAAAAAAAAGAAGAGAAAGAGAGGGGGGAAAAAAGGAAATGGGGTAAAAAAGGAAATAAGTCATTTTCTTCCCAATTCCCTTCGTTTGTGTTAGAAACAAAAGGAAAAAAAAATATGGAAAAAAAGGGGATGGAGAAAATCTGAAGAAGAGGGGGGGAGAAGGGGAGTGGGGGGGGGGGGTTGCTCCCTCGTCTTTTTCCAGGAAAAGGGGGAGGAAAAATTGGAAGAAGGGGGGGAAAGAAGGGAGAAGAAGGGAGTGGCTCTGTTGGTCTGGCCGGTCCAGGGGAAGGGGAATGGGGACAAGAAGTTAGACATTGGGGGGGGGAAAGGAGGAAAAGGGGGGGGGGGAAAAAAGAAGGTGCCGCTGCCGAAGTCCGCTCACCTTCCCTAAAAAGGGGAAGTGGGAAGAAAATTGGGGGACCGGGGAAAAGAGGGAGGAAAGGGAAAAAGGAAGGGGAGGGGAGGGCCGGGTTTCTCAAACTTTGATCTCGCGTTATATCTAGGTGAACGTCCTAAGGAGAAAAAAAAAAAAACCCCAAAAAAGTGTGTCAGGAAAAAGAGTTGGAAGGTAGGAGAGAAGGGAAAAAAAGAAGGATTGTTGTGTCCCATTTGCCGCTGCCGCCCGGACTAAGGGGAAAGGAGGGGGAAAAAAGAAAAAAAAAAAGAGGACACAGGGGGAAGAGAAAAAGGGAAAAGGGAGGGGAAGGGGGGGGGAGAACGAACCGGCCCTTGCCGTTTCTATTTTTAACCCGGAAAACTACGGACGAAAAAAGGCAGGGAAAAAAGGCGAAGCAGTTGGCCGGGGGGGGGGGGGGGGAAAAAAAGGGGAGGAAGGGAAAAAATGGCCGAAGACATTTTGCTCGTGGCGACTTCGGCGGGAAGGGGGAAAAGAAGAAGAGAGGGGGGAAAAAAAGAGGAAAGAACAACAGAAAACGGGGCCTTTTCTTTTCTCTTTGTCAGTGGTAGGCGGTGCGCAAGGAGAAAGAAAAGAAAACGACTACAAAAGAAAAGAGAAAAGAGGAAAAGAAAAAGGGAAAAAAAAAGCGGGCGGGCCGTCCCCGTCTTTTCCCTGGTGGACATGGTATTGTCGCCAATTGTGACAGGCCAAAGGAAGGAAAAAAAAGAAGGGACAAGAAATGGGGGGGGGGGGGAGGGAAAAAAAAAAAAAAAAAAAAGGAGAGAAAAAGGGGGGGACCGGTTCTTGCGCCATCGACTCGCCTAATGGCAAGCTGCTCAGAGGAAGGGGAGGGGGGGGGAAAAAACACAAAAAGGGGGCAAAAAAAACAAAAGAGGGGGGGGGTCGAGAAGGATTACATCAAAAATAGAAAGAGAAAAAAGGACAAATGTTCTTCCTCTTCTTCTCCTTCTACATCTATCCATACCCTCAGGGGGGAGAATAAGAGAGGGGGGAAAACTTAAAGGGGGGAAGGGGGGGGAAAAGCAGGGCGAAAAAGGGGGGAAAGAGGGAAGGGAAGAAGAGAAAAAGGCAAACGGACATTCTTTTTTCTGGAATTTTTGACCTTTCCGTTGACGAAAGAAAAAGTAACGGAGGGAAGAAAAAGATAAAGAAGGAGAAAAGGGGAAAAGGGGAAGAAAAAAAGGGAACCAGGGGCAAGTTCCCGTCATCTTTTTTATTCATGACGGACGGGAAAAGGAGAAAAAAAACTCCGGAGGGGGGAAGAGGAAAAGAGAGAGCGGCTCATCCTCTATCCAATTAAACATGGCCTGGAAAAACAGAAAAGGGGGGGAAGAAATGAAAGGGAAAGGGGAGAAGAAGGAGAAGAGGAAAAATGGGGGGGGGAAGAAAGAGGGTGTTGTGTTTGTGTTTTTTCCCTTTCTCCTCCCCCAAAGAAGAAAGAAAAAAAAAGGGACAAAGCAGAAAAGGGAAAAAGAAAGGACAGCAAGAAAAAAGGGCACGTTTCTATTCTTCTTTTTCTCCTGGCCTTTGGAAGAACTTCAAAAGGGGGGAAAGGACAAGGGGGAAGGGGAGGGGGGAAAAAAAAAAAAGGTTCCCTTTCCCCCAGGAAGCCTTGCGTTGGCAAGAGAAGGGGGGGATAGGGGGAAACAGGAATAAAAGGAGGGGAGGGAAAGGGGGGAGGAAGGGGGGCACCCGGAATTCTTTTTTCCTTGATCCTTGTCGGAGAAAGAAGAAAAAAAAAAAAGAGGAAAAGGACCCAGGGATGGTATGCGCATAATTCATCATTAATTTTCCCTCGCGACTGGAAGGGAAAGAAAGCCAAAAAGAAAAAAGAAAGGGGGGAAAAAAAAAAAAAAAAAAAAAGGGGGAGAGGGGAGGAGCAGACCGAATCATTTTCCTTGGTGACCAACCCGCCCAAAAAAGGTCTTGGAGGAAAAAAGGAAAGAGAGAAAGGGGGGGAAAGGAGACAAGGCAGGGGCCTTTTTTTTTTCGGATAAACCGCCAGAAAAAAAAAAGGATGGGGGGGGCGGTGAAAGAGGGGGGGAGGGGAGAATAGCTACTTCCATTCTCCAGTAAGGGGAAAGACCTTCACAAAAAAAAAGAAAAGGGAGGGGAGAGAAGAAAAAAAAAAAAGGAGCAGACGCTTTTTCACAAAGGGAAAAGAAACAAAAAAAAGTCAAAAAAAGGGTTCAAGGGGGGGGAAAGAAAAAGAGGGGCACCCTATCTATCAAAGAGACCCCGGGGTGGGACAAAAGGGGAAGGGAAAAAAAAAAAAAAAACAAGTCTTTTTTGGTGAAGTTGGTAAGGGAAGTCCAAAGAGAATCACGAAGAAAGTGGGGAAAAAGGGGGGAAAAAAAGGACCACGGGGAGCGCCTCTCATCTTGACGGATGTTGGAAGGGACCATGAGGGAAAAGGAGAATAAAAAAGGGAAAAAGAAACGTTCTTTCTTTCCGTTTGGAAACTGGAAGGGAAAGGGAAAAAGGGGAAGGGGGGGGGGAGAAGAAAAGAAAGGGGAGGAGCGGCGGGTATAAGGTTTTTGCCAAAAAAAAGAAAGGGGGGGAAAAGGTAGGGGAGGGGCAAAGTAAGAAAAAAAAAAAGGGAAAGAAGAAGGATAAAGCACACAATAGTCCCAACTCCCTTTCGAATCCGGCAGAAAAAAAAAGGAAGGGAGAAGAAAAAAAAAAGGGGGGGGGGGGAGTGGGTGCTTGTCTAAACGCTGCTTGGCGAAAAAAAAAGCTTGAAGAAATCAGGAAAAGGGAGAAAAGAGGAAAAAAATCAAAACCAACACAACGATTTTCTTCCCCTCTCAGCTATCTTAACTTGGATCGGAAGAAAGAAAACCCGAAAAGGGGAGGGGGACACAAAAAAGGGAAAAGGAGGGAAAAAAAGAGAACGGTAATGCGCTGCTTTTGCTAATCTCCATCTTGCGCCCGGAAATGACAGAAAAAGGAGTGTGGGGGAGAAAGCTCCAGAAAAGGGGTGACGGTTAAAGTGAAGAAATAAAAAAAAGAAAGGTGGAAAAAAACCTTCCCTCCTCTCCGCCTCTTTTCTCTTTGGTCTTTGCAGTAAAAGGAAGAAGGACTTGGATGGGGGGGGGGGGAAAAGGAGGGGGAAAAAGGGGAGAAGGACGAGAAAAGTCCCGAAAAGGATTTCCCATCTTCTATCTTCTTTGGGGTCCGTTTGCCAAGTAGAATAAGGAAAAAAAGGAAAGGAAAGGGTAAGGGGGTGGGGGAGGGAGGGGGGGGAGAAAAGAGATGTGAAACCGTCATCTTATTCGCAAAACCTTGAACTGTGTGGGGGAGCAAGGAATCGCAAAAAAAGCGTGATAGGGGGGGGGGGGGGGGGGGGAAAGAAGGATCAGTTACTTCTTTTCTAAATTTAAAGTAGCTATCGCAAAAGGGGGCCCAAAGGAAGAAAAAAATCAAAAAAGGAAGGGGGAAGGGAAAGAAAAAGGAGGGGGGAAGGAAAAAGAGAAGCAAAGGCGATCTGCCTTTAAGACCGCGATTTTCCATGTTGGGAGGGGGGGGGGGGGGAAAAAAAAAAGGTGGGGGAAAGGGGAGGAGAAGGGGGAAAAAAGAAAAGAAAAAAAAAAAAAAAAGGGGGGGACGGAAGTCCTTCTTTCCTTAATCTCTATCCAATCCTTGCTGAATAAAGGAGAAAGAAAAAAAGAGAAACTGGGGGGGAAGTGGGGGGGCAAGGGGGGGGAGGGAAAGGGGGGGGGGGAGAGAAGAAGAAGGAGACGAACAAAGACGCCAAAGCTCAAGATCCAGCTCTTCTCCTTTGAATCTTGACTCGCTGAAAAAAAAAGAGAGGGGGGGGGGGAAAAACCTGAAAGGGAAAAAAGGGACAAAAAGGGGAGAAAAAGGGAAAGGGGGAAAGATAAAAGGAGGTGAATTTTTTTTAATGAACGCCCAGTTCAAAGAGAAGGAAAAAAGGGACGTAGGGGGGACGAGAGAAAAGGAGGGGAAATGTTAGGGGCTGCTACTCCACAACACACTCTTCCCTTCACAAAAAAAGGTAAAGAGGAAAAAAAAAAAAGGGGGAAAAGAAAGAGAGGGGAAAAAAAAAAGGAGCAACCCGGAGATACAATGCCATTTTTTCATGCTCCGTCTGGAAAAGGAGGAAAAAAGAGAAGAGGGCGAGCCAAGCATGGCTCTTAGTTTATCTTCGAAGTGGACCTCTTCCAATGAAAATAAAAAGAGGGAAGGAAAAGACCGGAAAAGGGGGAAGGGGGAAAAAAGGGGGAAACAGGAGGGAAAAAAGGGAAGAGAGA
>Ga0179593_1659112_pt1 | contig 10354 bp, 12 predicted proteins | sample CZODoug2_1_08_16_FD_185931 | JGI IMG/M metagenome (GOLD analysis project Ga0179593, IMG submission 185931) | Vadose zone soil fungal communities from Angelo Coast Range Reserve, California, USA - CZODoug2_1_08_16fungal (PacBio error correction) | ecosystem: Environmental > Terrestrial > Soil >...
GACGGCGGAAAGGGAAAAGGGGCGGAGAGAGGAGGGAGCAGGGGGAAAGTAAAAAGGTTTTTTGGTGGGGAAGCTAAAGCGAAGACATCCTCGCTTGCAAGAAAGCTCTCCACAAAAGAGACGCCCGCAAGGAAGGCCGCAATCTGGGGAGGGTGATAGAACGGTGAAAAAAATCACGAGGGGGATTGAGGAGTTTCGTGAATTCAAAGGAAAATCTCGTCCGCCGCGAATCTCTGACTCGTTGGAGGCCCTGGGGGGAAAAAAGGGGCTTTCAAAGAGGCACTTTGGGAAAGCACCTGCCGAATTCACTGAAGAAAAGGGGGAAATTTTCCTTCAGTGAAAGCATCCATGTTGTGCCGGGGCGCAACGAAAAGAAAAATCAATAAGAGGACACTGGCGCGAAGAAAAAAAAAACGGCAAAAAAACCTCACAAAATCCTCCCTTGGGGGGAAAGACAAGAGGAATCCGGGTATATTTGGAAAGAAGGAGTTTTAAGAAGCCAAGAGGCTAATCTCGGCAAAGAATTCCAAGAAGCAGTCATAGGGGGGGATGCAGTACAGAAAGCCAGGGTCCCTCACGAAGGTGGAGAAAGAAAAACCACGACCAATTCATTGAAAAATAGAAGAAGGGGATAAGGTAGAAAACATGGCAAACAACTTTGGCAACTTCAGACAAACAAAGTCAAAGTAGGTGTCGCCGACTTCCATAGAGGACATGATGGAAAGAGGTCAACAATGCCACGGCGTATAGGAGGACAGTAAGTGCCGGGACAGATGCCTCAGGGTTATGAGCAGAACTCTAATCGTCGCGGGTTGCGTCTGGGGGGGGACACCCTTGCTGCGCCGCGAGAGGAGGCGGGGAAAGAAGACTGGCTTGAGCTTTCCTCTTTGTGGGGGGGAACGAGGACTTGGCCATCCAAACCACAGTCTGGAAATCAAGACTTGTATGCAAGGAAGCGGCCTCTACCGCGGTTAAGAAAGGGGGGAGCCTGATTCGCCAGTTAGGAAGATGGGACTCGCTCATGAAAAGTGAGGATATTCCCAGGCATGCCCAAAAAGGGGGGTAAGAAGTAAGCGAAAAGAAAGGGGAAATCATGGGGATGCTGCCTATCAAGGAACATGAGTTCGACGGGAAGAGGCCGCGGAGGGAAAAGTAAATGGCTAGGGAAATCGGATCAAGATGAACTTCTACTCTCCTGGGGGAGTTCCAAAAGATGTTGGAACCGGTGAAAATCTCTGAAAAACACAAGCAACTCCCCTCGCAAACTCCGAATGGATGCAATCTAGCCCGAGAGAAAAACCCTTCGAAAGGGGAACACCACTCTCAACAAAGTTTCCGGACTTATACTCATCGAAAAAGGATACTGCGAGGGAACGTGGTGCATGAAATGCGCAAAGGGGGTCACGAAACCGAAAAACGAAAGCGAAAAAGGTTCCTTCTCGACGACTAACTCGAGGAGGGAGCCCTATGAGGTCTTAACAAAAATAGTGTCAAAGGGGGAGGGAAAGAGGGGACAGGTTGTGGACCGAAGCGGAAACTTCGATATCAGGTAAGGCAAAAAAATATTAAGGAAGCTCTTCGCAAGTTTCACGAAAAGGGGAGGATTCAGCGCACCGCGAAGGTTTTGCGAAGGAAAGCCCAAAAAAATCGATGCGACGGAACGGGGGTTGAGTTGTGTAAATGAATTGCTTGCACGAAAGAGCACATTCTTGAGAGAAGGGGGGGGGTAGGTTGCAGGTTTTAGGAAAGTTCCGGGGAGGTTGTTGAAGGGGAAAACGAGTCCCAAATACACCCGGGGGTGGAAATGAACGGAGAGGTCCAGTGAAAAAGAGGGCTACGACCAAGGTTTGGGTACTATCAAAAAAAATTAAGAATACTCAGTGTCAGGCGCCTTCAGCATCTCCCAAAATTATTTAGGGGGGGGGGGGGGGGGGGGGGGGGGGGGGGGGGGGGGTGGGGGGGGTGGTTAGGGAGGGGGGTAGTGTGGTGGGACGGGGGTGTCTCGGATCGGCCTTCCGCGTAACTCCCTGTCAGGAACTCGTCCGAAGGTCCTCAACATTGATCAGGCCGAAACCGCTTTCTAGGAGGGGAGGAAGTAGAAGGATCCATAAATTGGAAATTGTCGGGTTCCAATCCACACTCTGCCGCCAGCAGAAGAAGAGTTGCGGAAGAGAAGTTTCGCAAAAGTATGCAAAGTAGTATTGGGGGTAAGAGCATCAGCGGAAAAAGTTCTTTGAGGAATAGAGGAGGGAAGAGTCTGCGAGCAAAAGGACGGCGACAAAGTCGGGGGAAAATGAATGTGAACCAATTTAAAGTGTTGTGGTCCCTGGTAGTTGCCGCTCTGGAGAAGATAAAACCTCCAGTGAGGTAGGAAATCGCTTGATTGGGGCCCGGGAGGAGGGGGAAATTGCACATTCCTGCTGAGAGGGATAAAGCTATTGGAAGGGGGGAAAAGGGGAAAGTTGTCGCACGCGCGTAAACTCTCGGGCCGTGAGAACACTAATTGGTAGGAAAGAATTTAACTGAGGAAAGTTTGAAAAAAGAAAAATAGGGAATGGGGGGGACTGCGAGTGGGAAAAACTTTGCGAGGTTCTTCATCAATTGTCTGCTTTTATGTGGAGGAATCGCTTAGGGGAAACGTGCATCACTTAGCGCCGTTACCGGGAAAGTACGCCGACGGAACGGCTGATAAGTTTTCGACCCTAGGGTTGGCAAAAAGGATTATTGAAAAAAGGGGAAAAGGGATCAGATGGGGAGGAGCGTACGAAATTCCCAACAAGAACTGGGGAAGGGATCTCAAAAAAGAAAAGATTCGGACCCCCCAAACCTGCTCGAGGAGGGAGGGGAAGCAGGGGCTTGGGGGGAGCACGGTCCTTTGCACATAAAAAGGAAAAAAAAAAGATTGGGCCATGCTCGGATGGTATCTCTTCAGCAGAGAGAAAGGAGACCCGGAAAAAGGAAAGGGAGCAAACTGGGAATCCACAACAAAAAAGGATATAAAAGTTGGGGAGTCACAAGGGGAGAGTAAAAAGCCGATCAGGGAAAAAAGCTGTTTTGTTTGCAGGAAGCCCTCCTAAAGATTAGGAAAAATCCTCGGAGGAAAGGGTCTCTCCAAAACAAAGAGAATACTCGAGAAGGAGGTCGGGGGAGAAACGGGAGGAGAGTCGTAAGCTTTGCGTTCAGAGTCCCTCCCTCGGAACGCTCTAGCCAAGAAAGGAGGGGGGGAGGAACTGTTTAAACAACTAAATCCAATCAGCAAAAGGGCGTACAGGACAGCCAAAATGCCGGACGGCAAAGAAAATTTGGTCTTCAGTGAAGAAATTTTGCAAGGGAAGGGAGAAAAAATCTAAGGAAAAGAAACGGTCAGAGCCACGAAATTTGGAAACAAGGTTCAATGGGGGGAAAAAAAAAAAAACCATGCCAAGCCTCGTTTGCAACGCAAGACGAATCCGAAGGGGAGAAAGGACCTAACTTCAGGGGGAAGAAGAGGCTACAGCAGGGATCTGTGGAAAAAAATCAGAGGGAAAAAAAAGGGCAGAGCAAAAAAAAGGGGGGGTCCGCACGAAGGGCGCATCACAAGATAAGAGAACGGGAAGGGGGGGGGAGAGAGGGGAAAAGGCTCCGGAAAAACATGGAAACACTTGGAAAGAAGGATCTGAAAACTCACAGGGTTTAGCAAAAGAAAGCTCCGCCCTGCTGGCCAGAACCCTTCAGCTGACCCCAGACTGGAAAAGAAGTCTAGAATGGCCGAAAGAAGGCTGATAAAAGACGCAAAAGGAGTACTTTGGAAGGGGGGCTAACGTTTCAAAAAGCTAGTCTCGAAGGCGCCTTAGACTTGCGTGATGGGCAGCGTTGGGGGGAAAAAATCTGCGGGGAGAAAAGAAATCCCTAGGGGGGCAGGAGGCAGGACCCGACGCGTTTTGCTCGAATGATGAAAAAAGAATTAAAAAGCTCAAGGTCGGCCGTCACGTCCAGGCCAACTGATAAAAAAAAAAAAACCCGCATTCCTCGACAAACCGAAAATCAAGGGGGGGAGAAAGGAAGAAAAAAAAAAAGCTACCTAAGGCAGAAGAAGCGGAGAAAGCTAGTACCACGAAAGGGGGGCTCTTCGCCATCGATCCGCATTGGGGGAAAAAGGGAAACCGAGAAAGGTTGGAGTGAACATGTTAAACGAAGCCCAGAAAAATCTTGAACAAAAAACTATCGATATGACCAGAGTAAACGCAAAAAAAGAAAAACTACGCTCAAATAAATGGGGGGGGGATCCGACGAACGGCTTGCAGCTCACCACTGTTCCGCTCGGAAAAATCCTCAGATATACTCTCAGCGGGGGGGGGGGGTGTCTGAAAAGAAAAGACTCTCCGGAGTCGAAAGGAACTAAAAAGGAGGGGGAAGGTCAACTCAAGAGGGCCTCGATATGCGATCACGCTTCCGACACTACAACAGGGGACTAGTGGAGATATAGAAAAAAAAAGGAGTGCAGGAGCACGAGGGAAAACGTGGAAGGACGGACATCATATCGAGGGAAATCGATAAGGAAAGCTCTTTAAAATTTTCAACGAAGGTTTCTGCTTACAAAAACGGAGTTTCATGAGGAAGAACACACGCCAGGGAAGGCGGAAAAAGGTTTGATTTGTTGAAAAGAATTTGCGGAGGGGGATACTGGCGAGAAGGGAAATCCAGGATGGCGCGAGGAGTGTTCAAAGGGAGGGGATGTGGAAAAGGGGTTACACAGTTGGGGGGAAAAAGGGGCTATGTTCCACAGCCTCCTCGTGGGTTAAAAAAGGCTATGGGGACAAAAATCCGGAATTTAGGGTTGGGAAGGAAAAGGTCGCGGAAAAATCGGGAGATGTCCGTCCTACGGTTCAGTAGGCGGAGCTCTCACAAAGGTCTGGTGGCGGGGAGGGGGGCTCCTCAAAAAAGGTACTAGGTATGGGTCGGATTGCGTGGGGGGGGAATCACCTGGCTAGAATTGAAGGATCCAAAAAGGGGGCGTAAAGGGCATTCCGAGAGTTAGAAAAATGGGGTGATAGATGGGGTCAACGCTCCTCCCATCACGCCATGTTTCGTTAGACGCGGATAAGCTTGAAGGAGGGGGGAACTTTCTTCCGCTAACCGAACAAAGTCCGACCGGGGACGATTAGAGCGGCCTCCAAGCCTCAGCAGGCAAGGTGCCGTGGGCTCGGGAGGAGGAGAGTTCAGAGCAAAGTTCTCAGAAAAAAGACGATGAGAAAAGGGTGAAGAGTTCCGGGGGGGAAGTTGGGTCCATTGTAGTGGAAAAAGAAGGGGGGCTAACTCTAGCAATGAACAGGCATCTTTGCATGGGCGTGGAGTAGAACGTGAGAAGAAGTATACTGCAAAGTCTTGGTACTTAAGAATCGGGGGAACAGAAGAAACTCCGCGCGTAGAACCTCTCGGAAGGCTTCCCCCGAAAAGAATGAGCACTTAAGGGGGAGAGGGGGGCATGGAACGGAGTTGCATGGAAATGGACCCCAAGAAAAAAAAGTGTCGAAAAGGGGATAGGACTTCGCTTCGTAAATTCCGGGCACTGGAGAGGGCACTGAAGAGTAAAAAAATCGCGGAAGGGGGGGCAGGGAAAGGAGGCTGATGAAAAAAAAAGAGAGTGGTGTAATACTGAGAGGACACAGTTGAAGCAACGTCGCGTGGCTTCGCGAGGCCTCGAGGAAGAGGAAACTCCCAGAGGAACTTTTGCAAAACGTGTTGCAAAGATTCGCAAGCGGTATTCAGTGGTGGAAAAAAAAGTACGTGCCAGCCGCTGCTGAAAAGTTGGCAGTGCTTACCTGAAAACAAAAAGCGAAAAGTTTATCAAAAGATAGAGGGGGAAGGGATTTCTCTGAGTCAGCTAGAGGCGCACAGGATTCACCGAAAACAAAAGTAGACAAAGAGGAGGGAGGAGGGACTGGGGTGACCAAAAATCAAAGCCTCCTGTGCGGAGATCGCTGAAGCAAACTCATCAGGGTGCAACAGAGACGCTTTTTGGGGGGGTTTGTGGCCAAGGGAAAAAATCTTCAAAAGGCGGGACCGCGAGAAACCAATCTAGCTGCCGGCTTTTCTGGGGGGGGGGGAAGGAAAGGAATGGCAGGAGAGGAAGGTCTTCAAAAAAGCGTGCGAATTAATGGTAACGAAAGGGGGACGCCGAAAAACTCGTTTGCGAAAAGTTAGAAAAAATCTTGCAACTCATATGCTCGAGGGTTCATCAAGCCGCCCGCAAAGTTGCTGGGGAAAGCAAAATTAGGGACGGCGTCTGAAGAAGTGAACAAAGTCGAAGAGAGAGCAAGCAAGGGCAGCACTGAGAAAATAAACACCAGTGGGGCCAATCAAGTCAATTCCGCACAAGTCCACAACCTCAAAGAAAAACCCTCGAAAGCAGGGGGGGGGAGGGGACCGAACTTCTAAGAAAGGCGACCGAAGAGGACCAAGGAGAGAGATTGAAAAGGGAAAATTTCAGTATAGCAGGCGGCCCTCACGAAAAGGGAGAAAACCAGCATCCAAGAAAGAGAATTACAATAAGGAATGGGCGAGCTTTTAGAACCTGAACTGAGACACAACAAGTCAATCAGAGGAGTCATAAAGAAAAAATAACAATTAGGTGTCCGCCGGTCCATCGCCCCCAGGAAAGCTGGAACCCGGAAAAGTCCGCCAAAAAAGGCTTACAAAAAAAGGGCAAAAAAACTGAGCTAGTTAAAAGATAAATCAGTCAAGGGAGGACTGGTTAAAAAGGGACGAACCGGGGTTCGCCAAGCTCCGAAGGGATCCTGAAAGAGGCGTGAGGGCGGAAGGATTGTGGAATCGGCAAAAAAGAATCAGTAGGAGAACTCATGGCTGAGCAATGCAAGAGTCCGCGGGACGCGAAAAACGCATTGTCCGAAGAAGATTACTGATGAAAGGGCCAGCTCGAGAGAAAACAACTCTATCCCTCCTGGCCAAAGCGCTGATGCCATAGACGAAACCATCCATTTTGGAAGCTGAACGAAAAAAAAGCATGCTCGGCTGTAAGGATTCGCGTCGGGGGGGGGGGACATAGGGAAAGAAAAGCCCAATTTGGAGATGATCCTCCAGGGGAAAAAAGAAAAACTGTGGGGGGTAAAACTTATGAAGACTAAAGAGACAACAAAAAGGAACAACCTCGAACGCCACCAGCAAAACTCCTGCCGACGCCAGAGGTTATGCTCGAATAGAGACATATCAATAGCGCAATTCACTTCAACACAAAAAACATTTGAAAAAAAAAAAACCTTATCCGCATCGACCCCCCTAAGGCGCGTTTTTCGGAACCTCAGCAAAACGCCTGCTGGCGTAACGAACCCTGCGTCCCAAATATGAGGGGAAAAACGAATCCGGGCCAAAGGCTGAACACAAAAAAAAAGGGAATCTCCTTAAAAACAAACGGAGGGGAAGGAGGGGATATATATTAAGATGGGGGTTTGGTAGGGAAACGGCAAATATAGGGGGGGGTAAGGAGTAAAATCTTCTCTCAGTCACGAAGGTTTAAAAGTTCTTACGAAGAAAAAGGTCTCCTTAGGGGGATGAAAAATTGAAAAAACACTGCCAGAAGGGCACTTAGAGGAAACGGTGGTTGGCGGGTTAAGTGTCTGGAGAAAATCCATTCTGTCGCGCAGGGGTGTCTTTGGCGTTCGGGGTCATCTCGGGAGAAGTTGGTGAAAGGTTTCGTTTGAACAAAAGACCCGAAAGGGGGAAGTACAAAGCATGTTTCACAAATGGACAAAGTGTATCCTGATTGAAGATCCACTTGGGGCTTGGTTGGCCGAAAAGAAAGAACTCGTCCGATGGAAACCGACGCAAGGCCGGTCAAAGAGGGAAAAAGAGATGTCGCGGTCACATGCAAAAGCATCACGCGCTTTGGATTCAGGCGGTGAGGGGTTCCATAGAGAGGAATGGGATCAAAAGAGAAAAACTATCAAAACAAAAAAAGGGCCGCGAGAAGGTGATGACAGCCTATGGGTCCCACAACAAAAAGGCCTCCAACAGCCAGTCAGGGGAAAAACTTCGAGGGAGGAAAAAGGGAGGAGTCGAAAAGGGGAGTCTAACCAGAAAAAGGAGAGGCTTGGAAAAAACTCAAGGGGAGACGGAAATGCTGACTATCACTCTCGGAAGGTTTTCCATCGGGCCACAGGCGGAAATTTACGAAGGAAAAGGAAAGGGGTATGGAGGAGGGGGGAAGCGATTGAAAGGGGGTAATTTGGAAAAGCGCTAAGCACTTGACAAAGAACTGGAAAAAGGGTTGCTGATCCCTTCTTTCGAAGTGCACTGCCGGAGAGAGGGAAATTTCGAATGGAAAAGAAAGAGACTTGAAGGGAAGCCATTGTGGGAACGCTCGTGAGAAAGAATGGACAGAAAGGGCGGGAGGACGAGGGTGGCAAACAAAAGATTAGGCGGTGGCATTGGGTGCGGGGGAAATTGCACGGAAGGTGCCCACTGGTGGACTTGCAGGAATTAAAGATGGGAGAGCTAAAAGTGAAAAAAGCCGGTCACAACGAGCTTGACACTGGGGAAAAATTTTCAGAAGAGAAAGCCCTGAGGTGGAAGGTACCTTCCCAGGGGGAGCTGAAAGGGAGAGCCGTAAGGTAACGGGAACCGATTCGCTGGCTGAGAGTTCGACGAGAGGCTAGTGGGAGGAACCAAGCAAAGGATTTGAAAACTGGAGAAAAAAAAAAAGTGAAACCGACATTCACAGCAAAAAAAAACGGGCATTCGCGTGTTCTCTTTCCGTGAACAGAAGCTTCTGTATTACCGGCAAAAAAATTGTGAAAAAAAAAAAAAAAAAGGTTGAGCCAATTAAGGAGTAGGAAACGCACATGAGGCACCGTAAAGTTCTGAAGAAAGGGTATCGAGACTCGAACAAAAAGAAAAGAGTGGATCACTGAGACTGGAATCAAACTCAAAAAGGAGTGGACGCCATGCTCTTTTGGTTTGGGGCATCCAGAGATCGACCAACTCGTCTGAAAAAAAAAAAGAAAACTCGAAAAAAAGAAAGAATGGGAGTGATGGGGAGAAAAAAGATGCGCGTCGCGCCCAGGGTCTTCAAATCGTTGCAGGGGGAATGAATAGTAACGTTCCCCGCAAAGAAGCCCAGAAGGGGGGCTTCCAAAGATTGCTAAGGGAACCTAGTAAATCACTGGGGGGGAAAAACAGCCCGATGAAAAAAGATCAGTCCTGGGGGGAGGAAAAAGGAAAGAAGGAAATTGTAAAGAGAAAAAAGCGAAACAAAAATCCACGGAAAATTCTAATGCAAAGGAAAAATTTGGGGATCGGGCACCGCACCCAATGGAAGAAGTTTGGGGAAAAAAGAAATTGAGAATTAAAAGGGAGGAACAGGGCCCAAAAGAACGGCTCCCCCCTTCTGTCCAAAGCTTCTGCCTTGAAAAGGGGACAATATTTATGGAATAGGAAAGGGAAAGGGATCATGGCCAGTGCCAAGTCCTTTCCGCACGAGAGGAGACCAAGGAAAAAAAAAAAAAAAACGGAATGGGAGGGAAGGCAATCTGCACCGAAAAACACTCAAACGTGAACTTCTGATTCAAAAAATGCTCCCTAAAAGTAAAGGGGGCTCCCGGGCGCCCTGAGGGGGGGAGAACACAGAAAACCTTTTGAAGAAATGAAGCTGAAAAAAAAAGGAGTGAACCCCGCCTCATAATCGCGGATCCAACTTGGCAGTCCTGGGACCCGGAATAGAACTTTTGCAGGGGGGAAGAGGAAGGGGGTGCTGAAAGGGGGAAACATCGGAGAAACAGAAATCAACCATCACCTGGTATGCTCCGAATGGCTCAGGCCCAGCGCGGCGAACGCGGGGGTTGAGAGAGGGACTTAGGAAAAGAAGAAAAAAAAGGGCACTTCGCCTGCAGTCCCCGTCCTGAATATTCAAAGTCGCTGGGCTCTCAGATAAAAGAAACACTAAACATAAGGGACTAAAAGGGGGGAAAGGACAGAGCGGGGAAAGAAAAAACGCGCTCGTCGAGGCAACAGCGCTCTTCGCCAAGAGGAAGAAGAAATTGGAACTGGAAAAGAGAGGTTGTAATTAAAAAGAGTCTTGTGAAAGAACAATGGAATATGAAAGGCAAAGACCAGAACTCGAAACAAGGGATGCTCCTCACTCAAGAGCCAATAAACGGGCACGGGGGAAACACAAGTACAAAATTTCCGCGAGCCGCATCCAAATGCGAAAACACGCTCGATAAAAAAACGAAAAGGAGGGCCCGCGAAGAGGGACTTCAGCCGGAGGGAAAACGGCGGAGGAAGCGCCCGATCGAAAAACAGTCGTATCAAAACAGGAAAGAGGATAAGAGGGAATTGTCTTGGCCAAGCGGGCGACTCG
>Ga0179593_1692481_pt1 | contig 10354 bp, 10 predicted proteins | sample CZODoug2_1_08_16_FD_185931 | JGI IMG/M metagenome (GOLD analysis project Ga0179593, IMG submission 185931) | Vadose zone soil fungal communities from Angelo Coast Range Reserve, California, USA - CZODoug2_1_08_16fungal (PacBio error correction) | ecosystem: Environmental > Terrestrial > Soil >...
AGCGGAGAAAAGGGGAAAACAAAAGGTAGATGTGACTATGTTCGTACTCTGCCCGCTGACTATAACCCCCGATGGATTGCACGTCAAAAAAAGGGTTGGGGGGGGGTGAGAAAAGAGAGGATAAGTACCGAGGACTCTTTAATGGCGGCCTTCATATAGGGGTAAACACGGTGGGCATAACATTTTGGGAATCGGGGGGACTTGGGGGATCGGCGGGGGGGAGCCCGTCTAAAAGGGGCTCGCAGAAACTGTCTTACAGACATTTGAAACCCGAAGGGTGGACCAAACAGGCAGGCCGCTGGGGGGGGAAGGGACTGGAAAGGGGGAAAGAAGGGCCGAAAAGCCTCACCCCAGTTAAATGAAGTCGGTAACTATAATCGAAGTCAGAAGAGGGGTAAAAGGAATTCAAGGGAAGAATGGGATTCACTTTGATCATATCCTTCCGGTTTTCCGAGGAAAGTAAAATTCAAAGGATGAGAAGAGCACTTCCACACGGTTTTAGCCAACGCGGATCGCGCTAGTGGAGAGGGGAAGGGGGAACAGAGTGGAGACATCAGATAACTGCTTATGAAAATCTACTGAACAGGGGGGAGAGGAAGGAAAAAAGGGGGAAGGATCTCTATCCTATTCCAAATCTTACTAAAAGGCCGTCAGAAAAAGGCGCCTTCCAGGAAAAAAAAAATTTCGGGAGGACTCAGCCTCGTCCTCCTTAGTGGGTGAATTGAAGGTTAACGCGATCGGGAAAAAAGAAAATTGGGGGGGGTGGTCTGGACCGAACAGTCAATGGTGACTTAGCAGATGCATGTTCTGCCCGCGACGACGTATCCCGGAAAACGACCAAAGGAATGGGGGGGCATGAGGAGAAGCGAAGAGTATTCTCTCGGCCGTGATCATTTTTGCGACCCCAGTTCCATAGAAGAAGGCTTGGGGGAAGAGCTCAAAAGAAAACGAGAGAGGGAGCGGACTCTTTCTGGGGTCGTAATAGGGGCGGCCTGCACTGCCGAAGGCTGATGGAGAGAAAAAGCCATGGGGAGGGAAAGCAAGTCGCTTGCCTTAGATTCCGAGAAGTACACGCCGGGGGGTGATGAGTGCAAGGCGTAGGCAAAGGAATCTGGAGGGCAACCAAAGAAGGGAAAAAAAAAAAACGGTTCCTCGAGGCTATGTCTCAATGGGACATGGTCGACAGAAAAACCGCAGCAAGTGAAATAGAAACAAAGAAGGGAGAGGCGAAGATCGGGCAGAGTTCGCATTTATCCATGCTGGGATTCATTAATTCGATGGGGGGGGAGGGGGGGGACAATCCTATGCACTAGGGGAAGAAAAGGGCAAGGGGGGAAGACCTTAAGGCAGATGACCGTCTCCTTTCTAGGGGACATAAAAAAGAAAGGCGTCTGTCCCTACGACGATCTCCCTACGAAGCGAAGAACTGAAGAAGAAAAAGAACAAAGGGGTGTTTTTCTTCTTAGCTCTCACTCAATTCGGGGGAGATCCGCCCCTCCAAGGCTTCACGCGGGAAAACTGAGAGACAACAAAGGAGGAGAAAAGAGAGATTCCGGTCGATCATTGAGTTTCTTTCGAGGACCAAGACGGAACGGCTCTCAAGCAGCGCGAAGAGACCCAAACTTGAGGCTTTCGCGAGAGTACTTCTCTTTTGGAGCTGCTATTTCAATTCTTCTATCGACGTCGAGGCCGCCAAAGAAGGGGGAGGAAAAGGCTAGGTCGGAAAAAAAGGAAGCATCTAGGGAGAAGGAAAGACCTGAATGGGTCAACGAACCGCCCAATCGAATTAAAGACTACATCCGCAGGGAGAAAATCGAATGGGAAAAGGGAGGGGAAGGTCTCCAGCAGCGCCAAGAGAGGGGAGGAGAAAGAAAAAAAAAGACGATGCGATCCGGTCTAGAGACCGACCATTACATCATTGCATTAGTTTTGGTCCGTCCGCGAGGTTCATCATATGGGAAAAGAAAAAAGCCAGAAAGAATGTAAAGAGAGGACGGCAAGAAATTGCCTACGAAAAATGCCTCCTACAATTCCTTTGGAAAGGGGGTCAGATTATCGATCGTCAAATAAAGTCATCGCTTTGCGGAAAGGGAATTCCGCAAAAAAAGCAAGGAAGTTCTGAAACAGGAGGAAAAGGAAAAGCCAAAAGAACGGCATTGCGAGGGCCTGCACACATGATAAAAAAAGACGACGCTCTCCTACTATCGACAGGGACGCCTCAATCGCGATCCAAAAAAAGGCATGGAGAAAAAGAAGAAAAAGGGAACTGGAACAAGTCGAGAAAGGCAGACATGCAATCTGAGCACGAGACAATCTACGGAACATGTCGGTTACCAATAACACGGGGGCAGAAAAGAAAATGCATGGGAGGAAGAGAAGAGGAACCTTAGAAAGAAGGGAAAGGAGAACTCTCCTCACGCGACTGGAGCATGCAGGCAGGGAATTAAGGGTGTTATTGGGGTGGGGTTTCAGAAGGGGAAAGGAATCGGCAGGGCTTTGGGGGGAGGAGGGGAAAAGAAGGAAGGGTAAGTTCGCTAGGAAAATAAGCAGTTTCCTTCATCTGGAGCGTTGGTTCATCATCCCGGAACAAAACATAGCCAAAGCGCGGAAGAACAGGGGAAGGGCAGGGGGGCTCGGTTACTAGAAAGAAAAGGGAAAGGATAGAGTTAAGCTTCGGTCCACCGTCATCCATTCCGCCTCCGCAGAGTTCAAGCAACTGGAGATTGTACGGGGAAGGCATTCGGGGAGAGAAAGGCAGGGTCGAACAAGGAGTCTTACCCGCGCAGGCCTGTTGAACTTCTGTTTTCAATTGCCGGGGAACGTTCTTGCGAGCAAAAGGGGAAGGGGAAAAAAGGAAAAGAGAGAAGGAGGCAAAAGAGAAAGCCGGATGAAAGGAAAATTGCTTCCCAAAGGCTTTCCCATTGTTCCAAGGACGCTTCTCCCCTAATGAAGGAACTTAGCTCAAGCGTTTTGGACCAAAACCGAGGAGTGGAATAGGAAATGGAAAGTTCCGATGCAAGCAGGCGGAGAGCCCGCGGTCAAGTAGACCACCAACCACTTAGGATTATGGGAAAAGATAACTTGCGAGGGGGGAAAGGGGGGTGGGGAGAAAAGGGGGGGGGGGGGGGGGGGGGGGGGGGGGGGGGGGGGGGGGGGGGGGGGGGGGGTCTTAATAGGGGACTATGGAAGGAGGAAGGAAAATAAAGAAAAATGGACAGAAAAAAAAGGGGGGGTGTGGGGGGGCGAAATTAAAGAAACTCTGTTTATCTAATTCGAAAGCCTCTGTAATGCGACGACAATAGGCAAAGGAAGCCCTTGTAACATAAAGGTGAGTTGCTAAATGAGAGGGGAAGGGGTCGGGAAGGAATTCTTACCATATCCATGAAGAAAACCAGTCCCTTTATTCCACCTGCGCGGGTTCAAAAGACCGGTGTTCGATCGTACAAGAAGAAGGACGGAGGGGGAATAGAGAAAAGTAGAGAAAATAAGGGGGCAAGGCTGGAGGAGGCCTGATGATGAAGCGAGCTTCACGTTCAATACCTTTTTCAGGAATGGGGGAAAGAGTACCGAAAAAAAAAAAGTAACGACCACACGGGGGCAACAAGACGAAAAAAGGGGGGTGGGTTTTATTTTCGTCCTATGATCTGCCCCACGAAAAAGACGAGGGTAGAGGAGAAAAAAAAAGAAGAAAAGGGGTTTAGGAGGAGCCGACCACCCAAATAAAGTCCCAATCGTCTAAGTGATAGTCGCCACTCGTATCCACAAACAAACTACTAAAAAGACGAAAAAGAGGGCGGAAAGAAACAAGGAAACGCGTCTCCTTTACCTGTGAATGGCAGGGGCAACTCCTCGCTCTGGGACCACCCGGGAGCCGGAGGGGGCTGGGGGGTTCTTGGAAAGGAAATGCCATCGATGGTCGACTGGGGCATATGCATGTATGCCGTCTCGAAAATCGTGACATCCCGGGCTGGAAAAGAAAAGCAGAGGAAATGCAGGAGGCGCGACCATCGCCCGCGCGGGAGAAAAGCTTCCCAGAGGGATCAAGGGTCTTCCGCCAGTACATCTCTCGGCCGGTCAGAGAAATTCAAATGGAAGAAGAACGGAAAGGAAAAGCGCGTGCGACTTGCGGAATCATTTCGAAAAGTCAACTTGCCGGGCAAAAGGGAATAGGAGGAGGAGAAGGAAGAGGGATTGGGAAGACTTCAAGGTAGCAGTCTCTTTTCCGAAAATGCCTCGCACATGAACGGCGGCGGGCCTGAGGAGAGGGGAGATCCAAAGAGGGAGTGTTAAAAAAAAAAAGGGAGGAAAAATGGGGATGAGAAAATGTACTCCCTCTACCTGCTAAGCTCGATTTCCATATTCGTACACCCAAAATTTGGAAACCCGGTAATTTTCAGAAGGGCTGGAAAAGAGTCCAAAGGGACTTGCGTTTGTGCGGTTAGTACAATTCTTATGCGAATCGAAAGATGCCAAAAAGGGGGAAAAAAAAGTGGACAGAAAGAATCCGGTGGGGCGGCTTCCCGAATCGCTCGCCTCCTCTCACAGGGAGGCGCCACCGAAAAGCTGAAGAGCAGAAAGGGGGGGAGGAGGGGCATCAAAGAAAATAAAAGGGGCTATCCGCCATCCCTGGCCCTCCCTCACAGAGGAGGACCTTAACTAAACTAGGACTGGAGAAGATTCATCAGTCTTTTCTCTTCCATGCTGTTCCATGTCTCTCCAAGGCATACCACTAGCTGGCCGAGAAAAAAAGTCGCGCGGGGACAGACACTAAGGAGGAGTAGAGAGCCGCCACGGGAAGAGGTCACCACTCTCACAGGGTCAGGGAGAGGGCCATTATCTCTGGCACACAGTTCCTAAATAAGAAACCTCATGAAAGGAAAAGGAATTCCTGAAGACTAAGGAAAAAGAAATGTCTCAATCGGTCACCCGATCATCCATGGCGCAGGTCTCCCACGTGGGGGAAATATCCGGCTCCAATTAATGCGGCAGGGGTCTGGCCTAGAAAGGGTCGAAGGAAATGGGACGCATAAGAAGGGGGGGGGGGGGAAGCTCAGGTTCATCAATACGGCTGAGGATTATTTTCCCGCCTAACTCCTTTCACTCATGCCCGCGCGGTGGGGCATGTGCGAGGCCTTCACAAAAGAAATGGGAAGGTCAGGAGAAATCGAATAAATACAGTCGCCATCCTAAGAGATTGGTCATTTCGCTTCCGCCATTCTTCCAGAAAAAGAAGCCCAGCAAAGCTTAAAGAGATTCAGGAAAAAGGGCTGGAATTGAGGGATGGCCGCATCACCACTCGACTCTCTCCTATCTAGTCGATTCATCCTAATGCCGCGAGATAGAGGGAAAAGGCTGAGGGAAGCCGAGGGAGAAATCAAAGAAGAGGCATCTGAGACCACGGGGAGACCATCGACGGCGGTCACAATACCTACACTTTCCGCCACTGGTCGGCCGTCCAGGTCTGGGAAGAAAAAAGTAGTACGGGGGAAAAAAGGGCCTTTAAGCAGAAAGAAAATTTAGACTGTTGACGATGCAGGTCTCATTTTAAATGTGGTAATTTGGGAAGGACCGAAGGGCTTAATGATATTTGGGGGGCGTAGCCAATCCCACCAATTTGAAGTATTCCGCTATGCCTCCGAAGATTCCTCAATCTGTCGCGGGAATCGAAGGAAAATGGAAAAGCAAATAGCGGCGTAAGTGGGGGCCCAAGTTGTAGTGTCACCGCGTGAAAGTTTGTGCCTAGGGGTATCCGCAATCGGGAAAAAAGGTACCGTGAAAAGACACGTAAGAAAAAGTGCAAAAAAGAGGGGGAGAGAGTCAACTCACTTTTTTTCTGCGCGGAATGCATACCGGTCGAACCAACAGGGAACTTTTGACACCCCGCAGGCCTGTGGAAGAAACGGACGGGGGAGAGAGTAAGAAAAAAGGGAGACAAAGAAAAAGACAGAAAAGGATCCAGGACGACGACGTCTGGTGATATGGAAAATGGCTGCCAAGGACACACGTTTCTATTACGCGTGGAATCAGGGGCTGCCCAAGGAGAGGCTTGGGGGGAAACCAAAAAAAAGCAAAAAAAGTAAGGTGAGGGAAGCGGCAGAGTGTGATAAATATCCCCTCTTTAACGTGCGGCTGAATTCACGCGGGGATCTGCGGTCCGTATCGAGAGAGAAAAAGAGTAGAGGGAGATGGCGGCTAAGAGGGGACGGGCCAGAAGTTACGAGTCAAACTATGACCTCTGACGGCCAAACTGATGGCTATTGCCACGTCGTCACACTGGTTTGTAAAAAAAGGGAAGAAAAAGAAGCGAGAAAAAGGGAGAAAGGAAAGGGTCGAAGAAAAGGGGAAAAGCCCTTGGCAGCCATTTGGGGATCCTACTTCGGAAGAAGATCCTTTTGTAGCTGTTGGAAACAAACACTTTGTCTAAGGGGAAAAAGAGTTCTTGAAAAAAAGAAAACAAGAGTATTAAGGAAAAGGAGAGGGCCAAAAGGTCCGGACTTGTTCTATCGTCTGCCTTCCGAAAAGACCCTACACCCAAGGGGAAAGGAAAAAAGAATACAAGTCTGCAGAGGAAAAAAGGAAAAAGGGAGCTTCCGTTCAGCAATATCCTTCGTCTGATTTTGGAGGAATAGGCCCTCCACCCTTATAACCTCTCTGACAGTGCCACACTTGGAGCAAAGATCAGAAAAGAAGTATTGGGGGGAAGTCGGATGACCACAAGCAGTTTAGGAACTGCATGAGCATAGCGATTAACCGAAAACCTTGGTTTGGATGCAGCCGAAACAAAGCGAATGAACAAATCGGAGAGGACGCAAAGGAATCCAAAGAAAAATAACTGTCAAGCGCAGGCAATCTCTTATCGAACTGCGGTCGAGCAGTCCCTCGTCCCCGGAAAAAAATTGGTGAAGTTAAAGGCGGGGAGAAACAAGGGAGTGTGGAAACGGGAGGTCTTAACGACATGCCGCTATGGGACGTTCTCAGCCTTCATGGAAGGATTGAGTTGATCCCTCGCAACTGCCAGAGGAGAAACAAGAAAGACGGAAGGGAGGAAGGAGATCGCGGCTCGTATTCTCGCGTAGAGTGGATCATGTTTACGCCAAGGACCGAAAGAAAAGGTAAAACAGCCCGGGAAATCAAAGGGGAAGCGCTTGGCTTTGCTTGGTCTTCTTGCTTGCGTAAGAGGGGGAGCCGTCATGCCAAAAAAAGGAGGGGCTGATGAAGGGAGAAGATACTGACACAGATGACCACATTTAAGGCGCACTTAGCATTCGCGGGGGGCCGCCTGGATAACTCTCAATGACACGGGAGCTGAAGGGGGGGGGAATACTCAAAAAAAAAACATTAAAGAAAGAAGGATCTTCCCAAAATCTGCATTAGGGCGAAAATGGGTCTCCGAAGACCGATAAGAGAAATATTTCGAAAAAAAGGGGGGTGCGAGAAGATGGGGTTTCAAGGATATCTGTCTTGAAAACCGATTGAAAAGAAAGAAGGGGGCATTATCTTCATGAAGGCAGGGATGCAGGGAGAAAAAGGAGAAAGAAAAGGAAAGAGGCCCTGGGCGGGGACTGAAAGAAGCGATTACCTTCTCCGTGCGATGTGTTACGAGGTCCTGTTGGCGGAGGCCCCTAAGTCGAATAAGCCGAAAGAAAAAGATAAATCAAAAAGAAAAAAAGGGGTGTTCTTCGAGAAAGCTCGCAAGGACCCTTGGAGGAGCCGCCCAAACATGAACGGAAAGAAGAAGGAGGAGTCAAACAACAACTTAGTAGGAGAAAGAGAGAGGGATTCCTGCGGATTTTGCGGTGAGGAGGGAAAAGAATCCAAGGGGGAGGGAGAGGGGTCTGAAGAAAAAACCACGGCTGTGGGAAGGAAAAGGGAATTTTTCTGCGCTAATTGAGAGGCTGCGATCGACGTCGGGCAGCAAGGGAAGCGGCGAGAGATAGGAAAGATAAGGAAAGAAACTGCAGGGCATAGGGAAGCTTCGACAGCCGGATGAACGCATTTTCCCCGCCCTCCAATCATGAAGAAAGTGCTCTGCAAAATCGGAAGGGAAAAAATCAGGCAAGAATGGCCGGCCGAAAAAGTGCTGCGGATGGGACGAAATATGGCCTCGAGCGATACAGTAGACCGACCCTTTTCGAAATCATGAGAAAGGTTTTTTTTGGCCGATACATCAGGAGGGGGGGGGCGCCAGAAGGGGAAAACATACAGAGAGGGTGGTACATTTTCGCATCTTTCTTCCCAAACAAACAAGGGAGCAGAAAAAAAAAAGAACCAAAAGAAAAACTGGAGTTCAGGGGATCAGAAAAATGCAAGAAACCTCGAAGGACGTGCCGTGCAGCAATTGACCAATCATCCCGCTCCCAGCAAAGAAGAAAGCTTTTCCTTCCGGCAGTCGAGCTAAACGGGCTGGGAAGGCTAAAGGAAGGGGTGAGTCGAAAAGAGACAAAAGGGCTATTCTCTCTCCTAAATTCCGCGATCCCAAGGAAGTAATCCCATCGGGAGAGGCAGGAGGAAGGCGAAAAACATAAAGGATCAACTTACCTAAACATCGACGGCCAATTTCGACCAATACCTCCACGTCATCAAACAAAATCGGGCGCCTGGCATGGAGGGGAGGAGGGGGCGGGGAATTAAAAATTTAGCAAAAACAAGTTCGAAGGAGGCGATTCATTAAGGTAAGTAGTTGATTTTGTGTTATTCGATTGGAGTACATAATCGGTCTGCGGAGGGAAAGTCGAGGGGGGGCGAGGAGGCTGGGGGAAAAGATGAAGATAAGGACCTTCAATTGTAGGCGCCTGTTTTTCATAAGGATACGAATCAACATGCCCAATAGCAGGGGAAAACTCTTTTGGACAAAGGGGTCACATAGAGGGGCCCGAGGGGGGAATCGGGAAGTAAGAGGGAGAAAGAAGTCTCTAGTCCACATCATAAGGCCCTCCTTCCATGCGACAACGGCTTGTGACGGCTTCAGAGCAATTCTCAAAGGGTATAAAGGAAGAAAAGAATATAAAAAAAACAGGACTTTGAAAAAGACGTTGGGTAATGCCGGACTTCATTTGCTCAAAAACGTGTTCAAGAGAGCCCAGGGAGAAAAAAGAGAAGAAAGGCCTCGGGTCACGGAAACTGGTCTAAAAAATTGGAGTAACAATGCTATCGACGGCCGGAGAACGAGGAAAATGGGAGCAGGGGGAGCTTTAACCCAACCAACATTTTAGACGGATCTCCATAGGTTGGTTAGCGTGGGGGGTCCTAGTACGATGAAATAGGGACGAACGAAGAAGAAGGACTGAGGAAAGGGAGAGACGAAACACCAAAGGAAAGAGAGGAAAAAGGTCAAAACCGACCCTCCACGCTCTGAATCGGCACTTTCCCGATAATTTCATCGTAACTCTGACTCGCTGAAGATACCAAGATGGATATTGAACGTCCAAGGTGAGAAGAAAAGCGATGCGAGGAAGAGAAGGCCGGTAGAAGGGCCATCAAAATGGGGAAAGGTCACCATACGAAGTGATCCTGATTATTCAGTCGTTTTAAATTGGGTGGTTTGGGTGGGGGGGGCTCCCTTGGCGAAAACTCGCATAAAGTTCTTACCAGAAGGGGTATTAAGTGAAGGGAAGAGAGGGAATTCCGGCACAGAACAAAACAAATTGGAATGATTTAAGCCGACAATCGCCTGATCATCTGCTGACTTCGACGGGGGACGTGGACTATGGGGAGTTGAGCAGGAAAGGGAAAAGAATTGGGGAAACGCCCGAAAGAGACGGGGACAGAACAATGTGTTTGACCACACGCGGATTACTCTCTGCTAATTTTTTATGGGACGTCGCCAGGCGGGAAAAAGAACATGGGGAACGCGTAGAAGGCATAAGAGTAACCGAAATGGGAGACTAAAAAGAGAAAATCGCGAAGGGAAAAATCGAACAACACATCCCACCCTACTGTCAGCAAAGCAATCTCCTCCAGTCGAAACTTGCGGGCGAATCGCCCTCTTCCTCAAGGTACTTGGGGGTGAAAAAAGGAGGGCCCAAGGCGCGGGGGGTGGGGAGGTCATTGACCTTTGTTAACCCGTCGCTTTCTCCAGATCCAATGCAATGTCTGCCTCAGATCTTAGAAACGTCTCGCCGGCCACGGACCGAAAGGCAAGGGAGGAAGTAGAAAAGAGAGCCGCGACTCGTAGTTCTCATCGCCTTGATTCATTTGTCTAAAGAACATTAAAAAAAAAGAGGAGGGAAAACCCCAGGAGAACTGAAGCACTGGAGCGTCTGGTCCGGGCGCTGGGTATCCTTTCTGCGTCACTGCCAATATTAAATAAGAAGTCCATGGGGGGGGGGGGAGAAAGCGTAAGTCAGCACCAGGT
>Ga0179593_1715350_pt1 | contig 10354 bp, 12 predicted proteins | sample CZODoug2_1_08_16_FD_185931 | JGI IMG/M metagenome (GOLD analysis project Ga0179593, IMG submission 185931) | Vadose zone soil fungal communities from Angelo Coast Range Reserve, California, USA - CZODoug2_1_08_16fungal (PacBio error correction) | ecosystem: Environmental > Terrestrial > Soil >...
CCATTATCGGACCGAAAGGACTGTCGAGCCGAGAAAACCGGCAAGCCCTAACGAGGAAAAACGAACAAACCTTACTTACTTTTGGTGAGGTCCGAAGGAAGGGATGACGAAGAACATGCGCAACAGGGAAACTGCTGGCGAGACTGTGGAACCGCAAACGGCCAGAAGAAATACAACGCGGGCAGCAATGAAATTTTCGGCAGCGGTCAAGCGGGGGGGAAGGAGGCGGCAGAAGGCAAGCATGGCGGCCTGTGAGCACGATGCGTGGACGGTCCAGAAGACCGAGGACTTGGCAGTAAAGAGCTCCCATTTGAGCTCAGAAAGGAGGAGGGGACTGAGCCAAAAGCCGTGCGCGGAGGGCCCCGAAACCCGAGCTCCTTTTAGCGTGAGAGAGATGTTAAAGGAAAAAATCAGCGGGTCCAATTGTGTATGGGAAAAATAATAGTGTGAGGGAAAAAACTTAGCGGCGGGGAAAGTGAAAGCGCCCAATACTTCGAAAAGGACCTCAGAGGAGAGGCGGGTCGCGGGAGGGGGAACGTTGCATCGTCTTAGATCATCAACTAAGGGCCAAAAGGGGAAAGCGGATGCAGGTGGAAGAGATTCGTGAGGGAAAGTGGAATAACATCCGGTTTCAGAATCTTGCGAAGTTATCAGAAGAAAAGTTGGGGGGAGGGGGAAAAAGCTAAGCCTCGGTTGGAAAGGGGACCTATTGCAGGGCTCTCTCAGATGAAGGAGATGAAAGGCTGTCCCATAGGAGATGGTTATTGGGTAATAGGTGCAATCTGTCGACAAATACATGATTGACGCGACCCCAGGGGCGCAAACATAGGGTAGGGCCGACGTGGATGGTAGCGGCGGGGAAAATTTTCCTTTACATCTAAGAACCGTCGTCGGACCTTTTGGGAGATGGCGACTGTTAGCAGGGGGGTTCGCTCCTAAGGGAGCCCTATAAGCCATTAATGCAGGGGGGGCGATCAACCTGGGACTTGGGTGGCAAGACTTTTGGTTATGCAAGCCAAGGAAAACGGCGTTGTCAGGATAAATCGCGGGAAAGGGGGTTGAAGGGAGGACTGAGAAATGCGTTCTCCGGGCTGATCGGCGGATAAGAAGGAAATAACGCGCTAAATAAAAAAAGGCATCAGCTGCGCAGAATAAAGATAGGTGACATCTATAGAAAGGTGGAACACAAGGGGCGGGTCTGAAACCGGACGCAAAGAGCGACTCGGAGGGGGACATGATGTTGCATCATCCAAAAGACAGGTCCAATTGGGAGGGGCGGAGAAAGGAAAATGGATGAGCAAAGGTGGGGGGCGCCAGCAGAGCTGGCTTTTTATGAACATTCCCAACCGGTTTGGGGCCATCAAAGTTTTTGCATAAAGAATGAGGAGGTGCCGGAAGCCCAGTTCGAGGTTAAATGGAAATCCAGCAACTGACTGGGATAAGGGACGGAGGCCTAGATATCCAAACGGCAACTTACAACTAATCGGGGAGGGAGGGGTATCTTCAATTTGGGGGGGCGATTGGGGGGGGGGTTGGGTCGTACTCAACCGCGACACGAAGCAAGGGGGGAGGCAGGAACGCACACTGACGCTTGCAAGGAGGGATAAAGAAAAAAACTGAGAGAAAATCCTAATAAAAACCTGGTCAGAAAAAGAAACTCCACTCAATATCAGGAAAATTCGATGAGCCAAGGCCGTGCGCGGAAACGTCAGCCCATAAGGGCGGGTTCTATAAGGGGGTGAAAAGGGCACTCTGATTCGATTGAGAGGGGTAGAGGGAGAATTCGAACGACGTCAGCGCTACGATCCATTAAGCCGAGGGGGAATGGAGAAAAAGAATTGCAAGGGGACTCGAAGATGAAAAAAATGATGCCGTCAAAAAGAAGGAAACAAAAAGAGGGTCCAAACAATTCCTCGAGAAAGCCAAGAAAAGGGAGGGTACCGAAGGAAGAGAACTTCAAAGAACGGCAGATCGAAAAGAACTTAACGTCTTACGAAAGGCTGATTAGAGGGGCGACTAAGTCAGCACACACCGTTCAACAGAGAAGCCCTAACAGAGCAAGGGAAAGAGGGGGTCGGGGAAAGGAGCGAATAACAAACTTCTCAATCTAATAGACCTCCCGACGACCAAGGTGAGGGCATGGAGGGGGTGGAAGGTATAAAAAGAAGGAAGAGGAAAAGGAATCAAAAAAAAAACGGTCTATTCATGGTGCTGTAAGAAAGGCCAAGCCCCAGGGAGAAAGACGCTTTTCTTTGTTTCACGTGGGGCAAAATCTGGTCCGGGGGAGAGAATCGTTCGAAAAACAACAAGAAGAGCAGAAAAGGGGGGAAATCTTCGGTCCTAAATTACGAAGGTCCGAGGACGGAAAGAAAAAAAAAAAGCAAAATACCATTTGCAAAAACAGAGGCCGTCAAAGCAAGGGACTTCCAAACTCGGATCCTCCACCACATCAATGTAAGTATAGTCAAACGGTGTGGAATATACAGTTGCTGAGCACGGATGTCCGGGAGAAGTTTAGGGGGGACGCAAGAAAAGAACAGCACCCCAACATAACCGGAACCGGCGGCGAATTTAAAGAAGGGGAACTCCGCCGCTTCCTCGCGAACCGAAAGAGGAAGAAAGAAGAATTAAAAGAGGAGGAAGAACGAAGAAAAAAAGGTAGGAGAGTCAAGAAAGGTCGGATCGGTGCCCGTAGGTTTCCGCGGTGGCGTGAAAGAGCGAGCGCAAGTCGGAATTAGTTGGCTTAAAATTCGTAGTGACAAGGAATGGCTTTCGGGTCTGTCTCAAGAAGGAGCGGAAAATAGAAAAAATGTGACGGACCACACCGTGACGAGTGTAATTGGGAATTGGGAATCGGTGAGCGGGAAGCTCGTGGGGAAATGTGACAACCTGAAGTGAGGGTCAGGGCCTGGGGGGGTCGAAAGGGGGGAGGATTAGGGCACCGACAACAACTAATTAGGAAAGGAGTAAATCCTTCGCCATCTTGCAAACACTTCCGATGAAGGGAAATTCTGGTGCTCGAAAGGGGAGCCATAGCCACCGGAAAAAAAAAAAAGTAGGAAAAGTTTAAAGAACAAGCCCAATCGGAAGTTCTTAAACAGGGGTCTTGCAAGGATCGTAAGGAAGAGACCAAAAGAATCTACCGAAAAAGTTTGCCCTCTGAAGGAAAATTCAAAGGGGAAAGGCAAGGATCGTCGGAATGACGCTTAAAAAAAATCCGGCGCTGAGGGGGGGGGTCAAAAAAAGTGTTCATCCGCCGTGTTGCGGCTTGAAGGGGGGGGTATGTAGGACACGAACATCGACTTGTGAAGTAGAGTGGTTGCCCGTGCTGGGACGATCAATTGGGGAGGGGGGAAGGGGGGGAGGGTTAGGGCTCGAGATCTCGTTGACCATCAAGGACGGGGGGGGAGGAGAAGGTCTTAATTTTTTCACATCTGGGGGGGACGCCAGGGAGCGGTCCCGGATACACGCATCACGTAGAGCGCGTGAAATTCAAGGGTTTTTGCTTTCGGGCTGGGCAAGGGCGGCGAAAGGGGTCCAGGGGAACGGAAAGCAAACTAATATAAACGTAATCAGGCGTTGGGGCAAGGTAGAACGAACCGATGGGAGGGGATTACGCTACGGAAGACCGGAGCAGAAGCTGGTCTTGGTGTTGGGGCAGGGGCAGGGGGTGTCTTAGGGGATGATAAGGGGAAGTTATCGCAGGAAATCTTCAGCTTCTTTTACAAGGACTTGAGGGGGCGGCTACCCAACAAGACGTCAAAACCTACACTAACACAACCATCAGATCAATGGTTGAGCCTTTAGGGCTTAGGGGTGCGGAAATACTCAAAAGTAGTTCTTTGTGGGGGGGTCACACACGCGGCAATTTCCTGCCAAGCAATGAATTATTGGAAAAGTGCAATCAAATCTGCGGGGGATTGTAAAGCATCACTAGGAGGGGGACATACGTTCTTCCACTAAGGTCGCAAATCCATTGTACGAGTGGGTGAGGAATGCAATCCCGAAGAGAGCTTCACTTTTCAACGACGCACCATTGGGGGGGGGTTACAAATGTATCGACGATGGGGCTGAGAAGAAATCCCCTCCTTTCCGTGTGAGGGAGGGCGGCGATCCGAAGGGGTCAGCCCCGGAGACGGCGAGCATCTCAGCAAGACACTTCAAGGGAGAAAGGCAAGAGATCATCGCAAAGCAGATGGTGGGGGGTTCTGGGAGAGAGGGAAAAACAAATGAAAGCAGGCACGCCGAGCACAGATTTCTAATTTCTATAGCTAATGGAGCAAATACCAAGAGACCAGGAAAAACTATTATGGGAAACCCCATGGTCGAGACGAAGGAGGAAGAGGGGGAATTGAGGGGACCAGTTTACCGTCTAGAAAAGCCCATTTCCGTGTGGGTGCTACCCCAATCCTGGGGTGGAAATCAAAGGGGGGGGCAGGATAAAAGAATTTGAGAGCATCGGAGAGGAGGAACAAAAAATCTCACCTATGTCAAGGGAAGGAGCTCGATTCCGACTCCGGTCAAGTGCAAAAAAAAGGGGGTCAACAGGGTCAGGTCAAGGATCTACACACTTAGAGGAGGGGCACTGGAGGTATTTAAACCGACATTGTTCTGCCAACTCCCTCCCCGCGACTGACAACAAAAGACAGAAGGCGACCGTTAATAGAGAAGAAGGTTCAAATCCGAACACATAAAAAGAGGCGCGTCCATTTTCTAGTATTTGCGCGGGCACTTGCGCCGTTGTGAAAAGGGAGGGGGAAACATAACACGTGAGGAGGGGGGTCTACGTGCAGCTCGAAAACTCAGGTTTCGGGGCAAGAAGAGGCACGGATTACCTAGCGAAAGGTGATGCAAAGGTAGGAAGTCGTCGTCCGAGTATTCGGGACCTAGACCATCATCTGATTTGGCAAAAGCCTAAGATGAGAGGCAACCTCAACTGAGCCCTAGTCTTCTGGACGCTTCAGCCACTGGAGGGGGAGGTTGGAAGATCGGGTGAAGATCGAAAAAAGGGGGCCAGGGGCGCCAGAGACTTAAGTCTTCACGCAAATATCCGCGCGGAAAAGAAGAGTAAGGGTCTCCTTTAGAGAGATGAAGCTGGACGCCGGAGAAGGCGTCACCCCCAAAAAACACTGGCTGCGAGGGTTGCGACAGGATAGGGCTCTGAAAAGTTCTTTCCCGTAATCGGGAAGAAGACAAGGGGAAACTCATTCTGCTGCGCGGTAATGCCCCGGGGCATACGGGGGGAGGTTTCAGGTGGAATAAAACGACCGAGAGGGGGGAGTTTGAGGGAAGGAATAAAGGCCGGTGTGGGCCACCCTGCGCAAAGGATGAGGGGAAATCCGATCGGGAAGGATCCGAGAAGAATTCAGTCTAAAAATCGCCAACTCTGTTATTGATTAGGAGCGTCAGGTCGTCTGGGCCGAAAAATCGTAGGGAAGAAGAAAGAAGAGGGTCCCGAACCAAGGGGGAGGGGATTCAAGGAAGCGGTGATCATAGGAAAGAGGGGACGGAGAAGCTCGGAAAGGTCAGGGGGGATGATTGCCCACGTAAAGGGGAAAGGGGAAACAGGAGGCCGGACGCGGTGCGAAATCCACAGGAAAAGTCTCTCAACAAAAAAAAAGAAGGAGTAAAAGAGGAAGGAAAACAGAAGAGAAAAAAGAGGCAAAGGCTCCTCCGTCTCCGCAGCGTGCGCCACGGTCGGGAAGGAAGCATCATATCTGCAGGGAAAGTGCGGGGACCTCCTCCGGAGATGACAAGAAGACAAGAATAGGCGAGAATCTAAAATATGACGAGGTAAAGCGGCCGAGCCTCCCGCTAGCGACCTGGAAAGAAAACTCGAGAATCAGGTATGTCCCTACGGACCCGAGGATTGAGTAAAACTGGGGGAAGGGGTGAGGCAAAAAACCCCCCCAACCCCGTGGGCAAAAAATACACTTAGTAATGGGAAACCCTTTTGAAATCATGAAAACAAAGCAGAAGCCGGAAAAAATGAAGGAGCAAAGTCGCCGCCTTCATATGAAGGGCTTTGGGAAGTGGAACCGAGCTTGCGGTACTGTAAGAGCTGTAGCACTAAAAAAGGTCGAGGAACTGTGTAATCCCAGGAGTCTAGTATGAAGAACGTTCCCACACGGTGACCGGGACAGGATCGCGGCCACGATCAGAAGGCTTTTTGGGGAGAGCCAGTTAAAGGACTAAGTTGGCGCAAATTGACCGCCTCTCAATGTAAAAGTGCGACATCAAGAAGGCCCATCAGAACAATGAATCTAACTCTACTGCTGTCTCAGTCCTCACTCTTTAAAGTAAAAAACCGGAAAAAAAGATAATGTTCCAACTCAATTGCTTTGGTAGGGGAAAAAACAACGGTGTCAAAAAAGAAGAGAACGGCGCCATGTCGACTGCACGACAAAAAGGGTGTTAACGGATCGCGGCGTAATACGGGAAGAGGTTGCCCCGAAAACCACGGAAAGGGGAGCCAGAGATCTGAAACTGTATAACAAAAAGCAGTGAAAAGGGAAAAAAAAGTTTTCACGGGGAGAATTGATTCGCTATCGAGAACTTAGCGGGGAGGGAGGTCAAGAGAACCAAATGACCTCTGAAAATGTACTCAGAGAAAACTCATTAATAGGGAGTCACAATGTTCTCTAGGTCAGAGGGACACCTTTTCGTCCGTGTTTACGTGGGAAGAGGAGGGGGAGGTGATGGCATACAATTTTGAAAATACAGTTTCAGAGAGGACCAGTAGGGAAAGAGAGGGGACAAAAGTTTAAAGGCGAACAGGGTTGAAGGATGGGCGGTTTCGCAGAAGGGCGAAAAATACCATTAGGGATCCCATAGTGGGGGGGGGTAATCTGGTTTCGCGCTGAACCCACACGCATCCGGTTGGAACCAAAAAGTCGTGGGAAAGCGGAAACCGGAGTGTGGTCAACCTGGTTGAAGAGAAGTGAATGGTATCCGCCAGGGGGAGAAAAAAAGCTTTAAGAGTCGTCGGGGTGCAAGAAATAAGAGGAGAATTGGTTGAAAGCGAGGGCACGGGGAGGGAGTCGCTCCGATTCGAAGAGAGCCATCGAATCGGTACTCAAGAATCAACCGGAGTTGGTGATGTGGGTTATTTTTCTACCAAGACCTCACCATGGAGGGGGGAGGAGTAGGAACAATCCTTTAAAATGTGTCGGGGGGCTGGAGGAGAGGGAAGGGGCTGCTGATCTCGGGAGAGAACCGAAAAATAACAGAGGAAAGAAAAGAGAGGAAAATCGCGAACCTAAGAGGTCGGGAAATATAAAAGAAAAAAATGGTTCTGTCTAGCAGATCTAAGGTACAGAAGACAATTGGGGGGGTCAAGTTGAGGGTCATTGGATTTGACGCAAAGGGGCGGTGCGAAGAAAGGGGCCAGCCATCGGATGGCTTTATTTACATTTTCAAAAAAAGAATTGATGTCCATCCGTTGAAGACTCGGTGATTCTGCTTTGCCGCACTTGCCGGGGTGAGGAAAAAAGCTACTTTTTATCGCTTCTCTAAACGAATCATAAAAGGCAGAAACATTAGTTCTCTCTCGCGAGGGGGGGAGGATTTCGATTGTTGGATGGGTTGGTAGACTCCGCGCAGCGCCGGTCAGGGGCCCGAGAGGGAAGGCTAAACTATCCTACCCCCATTATAATAATAATAAGGAAGTCCCCATAAAGAAAGACGTAACCCTATCAATCTACAAACCTCTGGGGTTCTCGGAAGAAGAAGAACAAAGAAAACTCTGACATGGGCGCCAACCTCAAGGCTTCCTTCTATTTGGCGAAGGAACGTGGAAGAAATCTAGCCGAAGGCAGCGAAGAACCGGCCAAAGAAGGGCAATGTGCAAAAAAAGAGTTAAAAAAAGACTGCGAACATTTAAGTCGGTCGGATCTGGAAAACAAAGGGAGGACAGAATCTCAAACGGAATGCACTATCAAGACAAGTTAAAAGGGGGGATAGAGGGGGGAGACTTCATTAACTACCTTCAAGAAGCCAAGGAACCAGCAATAACAATACGCAGAAAGAGATTTAAAACTGAGGGTGACTACTCACACCACCTGCAGAGCAAATCTGGTGGGTGAAGCAAAGAAAAAAAAACTTTCGTTATCGATGTTCCAAGGAGCGAAACGGGGGGGGAGAAGCAGATATCCGCCGACTATCCGTTCTTAGGTGTTTAACGGTCGAAGAGCGAGAATTAAACGGGCGAAAGATCTGGACTGATCAAGTTCAATCAGAAAAGGAAAGCCGGCCCCTGTTTTATAGGGGAGGGGGGCCAAGTTCACGGTTCAACAATACTTTCTGCAGGAGATGGAGGGGCGTCGATAACAAAAAGGACTAAAAGGGGGGGGGGAATCAGTAATAAGTCTATACATTACACATAACGGGATTTGTGAAGAAGCCACACCGCTCCAGGGTCCACGGAAAAGGGGGGACCTTCTTCCCTTCCCCGACCTCAGGTTTTCTGCAGGTCTGAAGCCAAAACCAGCAGTCAACTCACCGATTAAACAGAATCTGGATAAAAGTGATCAACATAAAGGCCACTCAGTGGAGCTTGGCAGAAAAGAAACCACAGTCCGAACGCGAAAGGAACTTGGTAAAGGGCCGGACAATGAAGCTCAAAGGACAACTGCAACAAAAAAAGTGGACCACACAAAGAAAGTCAGGCGAGGCGTCGAGAACAACAGAGGAGGAGGAACAAACGAAGGCGATGCGGATCTGTGCCAATTTAGGGGGAAAAAAGGGGGGATTTACGAATGTCAAGGAAGCAATCTTTCAAAAGGGGAAATCAAAGGTCGGGGTAAAGAAGGCCGGGTGTGAGGGGAGGGGGAGAGGGCTTAAAATTGCTCGGCCACCGTCTGAAGAAAAAAACATGTCCAAGGGGGGGAGAATAAAAAAACTGAAAAGGTCTGAAGAGGGAAAGGTTTTCATCGTTTGAGGTTATACAATCGCGGGGTGAAACTTGGATTCAATGCTGTAAATTCCGGTCTTTAGTCGAAAGGGGGGGGGTGGGCGTGGGTGATGTCGGAAAATGACGGAAAATTCTGTCAGGTCAAAGCCTCTGGACTTCCCCTTCCTGAGCTGCGAAAGAGTTTGCTCGCTAGGTTCCAAAAGAAATGACGACGGCCGGACCAAAGGGCCCGACAAGCCCAAGCGTCTTGCGTAGGACGGCTTTGTCAGGGGAGATTCGAGGCATCGAAACCGGGTTTGCAAGGTTAAGATGCCCTCCAACACCAGTGAACCACAAGGGGGAGGGGAGTCCTTCGCTTAAGTTGGTTACGCAACAAGGGGTTGAAGAGCGTTTCAATTTTAGCGGGGCGGAGAGGGGGGGAACGAAGGGTGGTCAAAAGTACTTGTTGAAGAAGGTCATTAAGGGGCAGGGGGCTGGGTAATCAAGGTGGGGGAAAGGGACGGCGACAGCGCTCGAATAGCTAAAAAAATAGTTTGAAAGGTGGGGGGTGATGCTTCTTTGTGGGAAAGGGAGCTTTGGTCAGGTTCATGCGGGGGGGGAATGGCGAAGAAGTCGCAGCTTCTTGAACACTGGGGCTTGGAGCACACCTGGGTCGGGTGGGGGAACGGTTTCCTGAGAAGAGCGGTTCAGTAAAGCATGGGAATCAAACGATATAGGGGATCCGAGGTGTTGTTGGAGGCAACGTTCCGATAGTGTTCAGGGACTTTCCGTCAAATGTGAATGCAGTGATTGTTTCCTGCTTTGGCTGCACTGATTAAAAGGGGACAGAGGGGGGGATAAGGAAGGAAGGGGGACCATGCAAGGTATTTGGGTTTCTGGGTCCAGCCGTTCGAGCACAAGGTGAGAAAAAAACAATAAAACCAATCCAGGATCCCTACCGCTCTAAAAATATCTTGTTTATGTCTCAAGGGGGGGTAGTAGAGACAATCTCTCCGCGCTCCCATTTGCGGGTAATTTTTAGAGGAGGAGCACGCAAGGGATTTCCATGCGATGGAAACTTGGGCCAATCAAATCCGGCTGGAAATGAATACGGATGAGCCGGGGAGATACGTCCAATACACAGCAAAAGAAGGCTGATTGAGGCTGCAACCATTCAATGGGGGAACCAGAGCCGAAACAGTCCAAGCACATGGGGGGGGTTACAAAGTATCGCTAAATGAGTCTGCAGCTCAAAAGACGATTGTTGTCATGGGTTGCGGCGCTTAAGGCGGAAACCGAACTGCAGGTCCCTACACGGGGAACAAAATTGAAAAGACGCGAGGATGCGAATGGTGGAGGGGGTGGCCATAAAGGCATGCACCAAAGCAGTTTCGCCCGGAAGACGAGAATGTCAGCGAGTAAGAGGAAGAACGAAACCCGGTCATCCTACAACGAGATAACACA
>Ga0179593_1724386_pt1 | contig 10354 bp, 5 predicted proteins | sample CZODoug2_1_08_16_FD_185931 | JGI IMG/M metagenome (GOLD analysis project Ga0179593, IMG submission 185931) | Vadose zone soil fungal communities from Angelo Coast Range Reserve, California, USA - CZODoug2_1_08_16fungal (PacBio error correction) | ecosystem: Environmental > Terrestrial > Soil >...
TCCGCGACCATAGAAGCCGAGATTAATAAAAACGCAAGAGATCGTCTCGCCGACCAAACCGCGATGAATCAAGGGGGGGAACCGCCGAGAGACTCGCTCATCTAAAGAAAAGAGGCCAAAATCCCGGTGTCGCGACGGTCCGCGGCAGGAGAGCGTGTTCCGTCGGCGCATTAGGAGTACCCCGAGGTCGGTCGAAACAACGAGAAAGGCAGGGGGAGTGGTACCACGGTGCGGCACCGTCCGGGACGCAGGGAGAACAAAGAATGGAAGAGGATCACTCGTATGACAAGGAAAAGTGACTGCGACTCGAAAGAACAAAATTCGGTCCCCAGGGTCCGGCCGGTAAGAAGCTCTCCCTGAAAAAACACTAATCTCTAGAGCGATGAATCTGATATCCGATCGGATCGGGGGGGGTAGTCATACTTGGACCCGAGCTGACCCCAGGTGCTCAGGGGTCGCACGCTATCAGGGACTCGAGAGGAAGGGGGAGCCTGACATGTATATCTAAGGGTTCAGCGCTGTCACCCCAGGCTGATCACGTCGAGAGGAAACTCTATCATAAAAGACAAGTTAGAAAAGTCAATGGAGGGGGGCACCGACAAACCGCGCCAGAAAAAGAGCCCTCACAATTGCAGGGTCGCGATTTCGTTCTAAGACGTCCCATCGGGAGAAAGCCGGAGGGGCTGAAAAGAAGAATCCTTCGAACGAATCCGTTCAGGTCGCTAACTGTCGTGCGGCTCCGGAACTCATCGACTAAAAACTAAGAAGAACGTCGGGAGGAGAGGAACGAGGCGAAGCGCGGCCAGAAACGTCGGCCAACATCGCCGAGAAATCAACATCATTTGGGGTTGGGTGTTTCCCTCCCAAGAAAGCGGGCAGATGAAGGAACGGACGGGGGAGGAAGAGATCCTCGCAATCGAACTGCTGCCCATCTGATCAAGCACAGTTCGATGGAAAAACGTGGGGAAACCAGCGTGTTCATAGGAGGGATGGGGAGGGCGAGGAGGGTCTACAAGACGTACATCCCAAAGACGTGTGCTAGCCGGGCTCCGTCTGAGACCCAGACGCAGAAGAAACGGAAAGGGAAGGCTAAGACCTCACGGGGGAGGTCGCTTTGCGGGACGGGAGTACTAGAAATCTTCTACGATGACGCTGCGGTTTTACCAAACCCCCCCCCCAGAGAGCTCAATTATCGGACCGTAATGGTCTCCGAACCACAAAAGTTGGAAGAGAGAGAATCGCCAAAAGGGGAGGGTCATATCACTGGGGGGCTACGGGACCTGTCAAGGCTTGGACAATTTCGATCGTGGTAACCGCCAAGGCACCGGGAGAAGTAACGTCAGTGATCGAAATCCAGTCTTGGGCGAGCCGAAAATAGTACTATGCGCGGACCATAAACGAAAGCTGTCGAAACAGTGAAGCACGCCGGGCACAATTGGTCGCAGAAAATGCTTCGCGGGCGTTGTTGTTCAGTTTGGCATCGAAACTTGGGGGGGGGAAGCAGGAGATGCAAAACGCGTCCAGATTGAGGAGAAAAGCGGAAGCTACGTCCGAACATCCTCAGGACCCCGCTCGGGAGAAATGGATGTTGACACGATGTGTGTAAGCAGTTTTAGGGCCGCGCTTGTCTACAGGATTCCTCGATCGCGGAGCATGTTTGTTTGAGCGAAATGGCGGGAAAAAAAAAATGGAGAAAACTGAAGGAGACGTTCTGGAGGATCTTGCAAGACTAAACGGAATCACTCCGAGGGAAGGGTACCGGAAGACATCGCGAAGAAGTGTTTCGTACAGACTTGATTCTCGTAGGGATTTCTTTTTTCAACCAGCTATCCATCTTCTAAGGGCTATGTTTATTATTGCTGGAGAGAGGTAAAAGGGGTCGAGCGGATCAGTCAGACTATACTCAAGGAGGTTTCTTCTCGTAATTCGCGCCGATTCCGGCGCGATCGTGAAGGGAAAAGGGTGGGGAGAACGTAAGCGAAGGGTGGTGCTTGACCACCGCGGCGAAAATCATGCCCGAGAATCCGACGAGTCGGGGGGAGGAGGGGGAAAGAGGGAGGGAGGAGAGCAGGAAATGGGGTCATTTTCGGTTGTCGAGCGGTCGAGGGTCCTTGTCAGCTAGGTGCACGGCGATTCGGTAAACGAAAGGTGAAAAGGGAAAAACTTGAAGAAAGGAAGAGAGTACTCCTCTGTCAAAGAACGGCTACCGACCGCGGCGACTCCTTCCTCGCTCGACTGATTTGCTGGAATCTGCGAGAAAAAGGGGGCAGAGGGGCCTAAGGCTTGCCTATTTCCGAGAAGCTCGTCGTTCGCCGCCGGTAGGGGGGGAGGGTCTTGGAAATACGACGAATGCGTACGCGTGCCTGGTATCCTCTGCCGGTAGACTCGCCCTGGGGAGATCGGGTGAGTTTGGGAAATTAGGACACACTAAAAAATTGCCAGCTTCGTACCTCTTTTAAGGGAACCTCTTTCTTGACGGGCGTTGTATCCTTAAACAAAAAGGGGGAGAGCTTGCCTCCAGTTTTTGACTAACTATCACCTGATCTGAGCTGGCCGTCCGGAGGAAGAGAAAAGAGTCGACCTGAGGGGGGAACTCGCCCGGCCATACCTGTATCTCTAAATGACTTCCTTAAATGAGCGACTCCTGCTTAGGTCTTTAGGTCGAGGAGGGACTTAAGAAGGCGCGCCAGCTCTGGGTCAGAGCTTGCGACGACTTGCGCCACTTCTAGAAGGGAAGAAGAGGACGCGGCACGGCGTTGGAATAACCGCGCCCTTCTGCGACCCCCTTCCTCAATCAAAGGAGAGAGGTTACCTGCCAAGACTCCCCTAAAAGAAAGCACCGTGACATTCGGTAGGTTTATTTCTCTAAAAAACGACTTCCACACCAGGCCGTCCTTGTTGAAGGGGAGGAGAGTTAGGAGACCGGTTGGGAATGCGATCCATCAGCCGCCCTCCCACAAGATGCCGATGCCTTGTGATCTTGTAGGATCAAGGGGGCGCTATCTGGATAAAGAAAACTAGAAAAGGAAAAATATGACTGCGTCTTCCAGGGAAGATTGTAGATGTGGGCTGTTTCTGGGCCTGGTGTGTCCTGGAACGTTATGGGATTTGGAAGGGGTGTAAGGGGGAAAGCTCGGAAATCCGGGGGCAACTATCCAGTGTGAAATGGGAAAGACCGCGATCTTTGAGGGCATCGGTCAGTAGCGCCGCATCGAGGTGCAAAGGGGGGAAAAAAAAAGAGGGGGAAAGCGGTGTGTGACTGAGAGGCAATCTCAGTTTCCGAGGTCGGGCGCGCGTGCGGGGTATAATCTGACGTACGACCGCTTTCGGAGGAGAGTGCTAGGGAAAAAGAAACTAAAGGAAAGTCGACGAATCGCTCGAAGAAACGACGCGGTCTTATATCGTCGCCAAAAGGAAATCCCAGTGAAAAAGTTAAAGGGAGCGCAAGCAAAACGGGAAGCCTCTCTCCCGTTCAAAAGAGACGGACATTCTCAGATAGGGGGGGAGAGGCTAGACAGCGGAGGAGGGGAGGGTATGGTCTCTGAGGTTTCGAGCCGGATAGTCTAAACTCCTAATCTCAATGAAAATAGGGGGGGCCGCTAGGATCTTCAAAGAGAAGGAAGATTAAGGGGACTCGAAAAAGGAAGGGAACTCGCTTATTCTGAAATTGAAAGTCTCTATATCTTAAACTATGCCGTCGTATCTAAAATCGGAGTGAAAAGCATCCTGCCGCATCTCTAAAAAAAATATAGAGATAGAAGAAAATGAGCTCAAGACGGACTCTTCACCGTACAGCTCGAACACTCGGAAGGGAAAAGTCTGGCAAAGAAAGGGGAAAAATGGGACATCCGATCGGTATTCCTGCCGTGAACTCTTTCTCTTCCATAAGTCAGTCTGAGTCTAGGGGGTTCGCAGGAGCGAAGGGAAAATCGACCCGATTCGAGAATGCGGACCTGAGGAAAAGCCCCGCGCCCCCAAGGCTTCTCACCATAAGACGGGGACAACATAAAAAATACTACTATCTTAGAACTATCTGGAGTCCATCCTATCTGCGGTGAAGCTTGTTCGGAGAGAAAAAACAAGAAAAAAGTGAGGGATTCCAAAGGACCGAAATTTGATTCCCAAAGTGTTCATAGCTGTAAGATATACGACCGCGGAGAGAGATAAAATCTCATGGAAGAAGTTGAGAAGTCTCAGAAGGATCCCAAAAGTGAGAAGGGAGTGGAGCGATCTCGACCAAACTAGGCCTCTCGCCCAGATTCCGAGGGGGAAAACAAAAGCGCGCAAACTTCTTTCTCTCACTCATCTTGAGATGCCGATGCTCAAGTAACGGCCATAAACAGCTCGGGGAGAGTTAAGGAAAGGTCACACGTATCAGAGGTAAGATAGAGTCCAATTCCGCTCACAAGTCCATACCATAAGGCCCCGGAAAAAAAAATAGACGCGTCAAGCGCAAGACGGGCATGAGGGAACGTAGGTTCAGACGCGAACGCCCGATCTCTCAATCCTCATGAGAAGGAATATCAGAGGGTGCTAAACGCCCAGACTTTATCTCCGCGATCGGGATAAAAGATGTCCAATTGGGAGCTGCGCCCATCCTTTCACGGGGGACAGGGTTGGGGATCCCAAAGGGTAAGGTTCTTGTCGGGGATCCTTGGGGCGAATAATAGTTCCTAAGCTCGGAAACATAAATAGCCGTCTAACGAAGGGGTAGGGAGCGATCTCCACGACGACTGCAGATTCAGGGAAAGGGGAGAGAAGCAGGAGACGGAAGAGAAATAAGGGGATCTGAATCGAAGGTCTATTCCGGTCTCACTACTAAGACTTAGTGGGGTATAGAGAAAACGATGTAAGGGGGGAGGAGGAAAAGCACTTGGGCGGACATTCTAGCTCTACCAGGTCCAGATTGCCAGGCGCGGAAAACAGGATGGGAGGAGCGAGGTCTAAAAAGTCTAGATAGGCCTGTCCGCCACGTAGAGAATCCTTAAAGAGCCCATCGCCAACCGGGGTCGAAACGCGAACAGGGCGAAAATCTGTGGAAGGGAAAGCCAGAAAGGGGCAATCCCTTTCGAGGCCCTTTCACCACCTAGTCACGGGGTTCACAAGGTCGAAGAAGAGAGGGGCTCCTAGAAAGAAATAGAGAGAGTATATATACAGGACCCGAGATAAAAAAAAAAAAAAGTCTTGGGGAAAACCAGCCTGAGATCGCCTAGCAAAAGTCAAGAAGGGAGACTAAACAACCTGGAGGAAGGAAGCTTCATCAAATCGTGAGCTTGTTTCGCTAGGCGGGGCTCCATGGGATTCGAAACGTAAGAGCGCACGGGGGAGGTCGGACCTTTGACACCCCTGGGACGCAGGTCGTAGCCGAGGGGGGATTGACCCCGGCATGAGGGAGATCTACCAAAGGCGGTAGGTAAAAATGAATGGAGAGGAAGTGCAAAGGACCGTCTCCCAATACCCCTAATCAGGTCGTCGGTGGAGGGGGCCAGATGGGATGGAAACGCCCCGCATGAGCGGGAGGGACCTAGCTTAAAACCACCGGTTCTCGGGGACGGGGGGGAACGCTCGAAGCAGGGATGCGATAGCAGGGGGAGCAGGGAGTATTCAGCGCAGAAGACCCACGGCGATCACCTGGGATAAAATTCTGAAACATAGAATATAAGTAGTACTAACTTCTGTCTCGTTTGGGGGAAACTAACGAGGAAATCTAGGTCAAAAAGGGGTTAATGGTCGGCTTAAAAAAGTGGTCCCTTTTCCTCCAACGATCGGTCGGGCCGCAGAAGCAGGGGGAGTGGGAGAGGCGTACGGACCGACGTAGGAGCGACTACTTAGCCAACAAAGCATTCGCGAGGAAACTTGTTCAAAGCCAAAGCATCCACAAAGTGGAAGGAGAGTCCAGGAGAGGGTGGCCTGTTGAGGGTTCACTCTCTGTCAGATGACAGTACTTCCCTGGGCGGGATCCAGGTCTTAAATAAAAAAGCAGAGGGTGTGGGAAACCCCTTTGTACCCCCGTAGTAAGGCCCTAGGAGTTCTTAGGGCAGCAGAGTGTTCTACAGATTAATAGCGGTCTCCTCCACCGGTCCGTAGATATCTAGGTAGTCTTTCTTTCTCCCCATACAAAGGGGGAAAGGGGGAAAGTACTGAAGGATAACAAGGCGCTGGGACTGCGGATGATCTAACATCTTGGCTAATCACTTGTCTAACCGGGAAGGAGTATCTGAGAAAAGCTAGATCATAAATTAGGGAATACTATGCCATGGGTGGCATATGTGGATAGTTTCTAGTTCCGAGTAGAAAAGTCTACAAGGGGAAACGTTAAGCCCGAAGGCAATTTACACGCCGTCAGGGCAGGGGATCGAAGACGCAATTGGGAGGGGGTGCGGAGCAAAAAGTCTGAGCAACAGGCCGGTCGACAAAGAAGACGCGTAACAAGATGTCGATACCTGCTTCAAGGGGGTGTGGGAAGGGTCTTGGGGAGTGTAGGTCAGGGGAGGATCTCTTACTTTCTATAAAAGGAGGTCATACGAGAGAGTAAGACTAAAAGGGGGGGGATCCTAGGGGAAAATCGTTCTAGGGGTTCCTCAAAGTTTTGTTCCCGCCGGCTGCCCAGGAGAGGTGTGGCGCTGTCTTGGGGTGCGTTCCTTACGAAGAATGCCTCAAGTATACCTAGAACCTTGAACTACTGAACCTCGCACGCGATGGTAGACCGCTAAGCGAGAATGGCACATTGTTCAACGAACTTGGTAGGGAAAATTGAGGCTGGCCACAGGAACGACGTTTGGTCGGGATAACTGTCTATAAAACGACCATCGGGGGGACAGATGGGGGGGTTTTCTGCGGACCTCGGGGGTCGGAAGGCAGGTATTATTATGGAAAAGTTTTACTTGGAAGAAAACTCCAGGAAAACTTATCAGTTTAAGCGGGGGTCAGGCTAGGAAAGTATAAAAAAAAAAATTGGGCGTGAAAACCCTAAGACTGATAAAAAAGTATGGGGATCGCTTCTCGAGCGGGGGGGCTGAATTGAGAAGTTGGGGGGGACCCCCGAGCATTTGGAAAAGGAAAGAATGCTCGGGTAGGTCTCTTATAAGAGTCCCGGGGGTCCTTGAGGTGTGAGGGAGCCCGCGGCCGGGTGGGGAACTCTTCCCCCGTCTTTGTAACCCTTGGCAATACAGTCGCGCAGGGGGAGCATAGCGGCGACTAGTGGGATACGACAGCCTTGACTAAACTCTAAAGTCTATCCCAGGGACGAGATAAAAGGAGTCGGATCACCTCGGTGGCTTAAAAAGATGAGATAAATCGAGGGGAAAACTTCTTAACCCGCATAGGCTCCATCGGCTCTAAAAAGAGGATCTTAACGTCATGCCTGTATAAAGCTTGCCTTCGCGAAACTGTGACTGGGAGTCGATGGAAGGGGTACGTTCTATATAAAATGAAAGCACGACAGACGGGCACCGCTGGAAATCAAAGGGCCTTCAGACTGACAACTAATCTTTACCTCTTGTGGAAAAACCATTAGAAAAAGGGTTCATCAAACGGCGCCGTAACGGCGCAGAAAACAAAGCACGCTCTGTGCGGAGCAAAAGGAATTCCACAGAAAGGCATCTCATTGAGCTCTAGGAAAAACTTCTGTAGACCTAGTATGACTTCAGAGGGGTGTCGGCGATGCACTCGATGCTCTAGGAGAACTTGAAGGCTAGGGGGAGGTCAACAGACGTGAGACGAACTCGAAGAAGTCGAGCGTGGGGAGGAGAACACCTGATAAACTAACCAGGATAAATGGTGTATTCACAAAGAATGATGTAAAAGAGCGATCGACCCCAAAGAAGAAAATACCGCTGTCGGGTGTGGAGGGACGGCTACTAAAAGGGGGACACACTTGAAAGCTTCAATGAATCGGGGAAAGAAGAGAGGGGGTCAAGAGCCAGACTCAGCACAACATATGAATTCAGAAAACTATAAGGCATGGGCGCTGGGTCTCCCTGGGAAACTCAGGGTTGAGAGGAAGGAGGATCTTGGTAGGTTTAGGAGTTTTCCAGGGGGGGGGGAGGTTGTAGGGGGACAGCTCAAATCTCCTAATCAGCTCAGGAGATGGAAGGGGATTGGGTCCGTAACGATCGGGAATAGAGGTTTCAGGAGACATCGGGACTCTGGAAGCCCTCCGTTGAAGCCTCAGATTCGCGTGGTTGATGACTCGGAGAGAAAAGTTTGACAGGCCGGCAGGAGGATCGAGAGATCAAATACCCAGCAGGTAAGTTGGCGGAATTATAGGAAGACCTGCTTGTCTCACGAAACTTCGAAGAAAAGAGATCCACCGACCATAAGGGAAGAGATGTCTCCAGGTAGAAACTGATGGGAACATCCTTCAGGGAAGGGGGGGCTGGGGGGTCCCAACGCCCGGAAAATCGAAGGGCAAAACGGGCTATGCAGCGCAGAGCTGCGAGGAAGGATGTAAAAAGTGGGGGAGAGCGTCAAGCTGATACTCGGGGCTCGAGCAGGATCTTGGGAGAGGGAGTATAGCGCAAAGTAAGAGCTCCGAGAAGGAGAAAGGAGATTAGAAAGCGAGCTTCTGCTAAGACTCTCCTGATAGATCCTCAGAGGGAGGGGGACCTAGGGAGGAGGGGTCGGGAGCCTAATAGTATGAAGAGAGGGTATCTCTATCTGTGGGGATTATCTGAGAGGTGAAAGAAGAACTCTAAGGGGGGAATAAAGAACAACAACGGATGGATATCCTGGAGAGTCTAAAAAAATAAGAGTATGAGAGGCTCATTTCATGAAGGCTTCGAAGAACGAAAAAGATTGGCATCAGTCATCCTATTGGAGGAGGAATCTGAGAGGGTTCAGGCCACTGACTATGAAGTATGACAGGAGAGAACCGAGAAAAAAGAAGCTAATGGAGGTTGACTAGACTAAAAAGGAAGAGCCAACAAGAGATGCTCAAAGGAAGGAATCGATAAGGACTCGACACCTCTATAATCAAAGAAGGCCTGTACAATGAAAGGGCTCTCCGGGGGGGGCACTTTCGTCGAAAACTGTAAACTGAAGAAAAAGGTTATAAAAAGAAAGTCATCTTTCCATAAGAATACAGCGGAGGGGTATCTAGACTTGCGTCTGAAAGTGTCTGGGCCCAGAGGGGAGTATCGAATTCTAATCAACTCTCCGCACATCGTCTAAGAGGGTCCTTCAGAGATCTATAGAGGACTGACAAACCTGCACGGGAGAGGCCTATGTCACCTAGTAAACCGAGAAATCCAGCAGCGTTGGAAACTAGTGGGAGATGGATGTATCTCATTCAATGACGAGAGAGGACCGCTTGTGAGGACAGAAGAAAGAAGACACGAGACTTAGGGAACTGAAAGGGGGAACCGTCACGAAGAACCCGCACGAAGAAAAGGATAAGGAGACTCGTCCGAGAAATATTCAGCTAAAATATTGTCTGAGGAGGGAGGAAATGCCCTGGGGAAAAAAAAAAAAGCTAAGGCAGATTAATTGTCGGGCTTCTTGCTGTATCGGACGGGCCACACCTGAAGAAAACGGAAAAGGAGGGAAGAAAAAGCAGACGTGGCCTTAGACTCCGGACCCGGGAAAAAAGGACTAGTAGTTGGAAGCGTGGGGAAAAAGGAGACTAAGGTACGCCCTCCTCATCGGTGCACTCGACACGGTGACTTAGCCGCAATTAAGCCGGAAGTGAAATGAACGAAGCTCGATGACGCGCGGGTAGCTTCTCAAATTGCTGAGGGCAAAAGAGTCTAAAAAATATCACCTGCTAGCAGGGATTCCGGCTCTCAAACGAAAGCCGAAGGGGGAATTTTTGCCTCGAAGAGACGAAGGTCGACTGCAGAGAATTGAGGATATCACGATGATAAAAGTTAAGGGGGAAGTGCAGTAGAAGGGATTTGCAGGGCCCACTGCTAGATCCGTTCGACTCAGAAAAAAAAATAAGGTGAAGTCTAAAAGAGGGCGTACCGGTACTTCCGAGAGACCACATTCTAAAAGAGAGTTCTCACATCCGACCGGAGACTGAAACACATGTGAGCCCGAAAGCCGGGGGAGACGAAGTTCAGAAAGGAAACAGACAAAAGTCAACTTCCTGATGCATTTTCCATGCAACACTACGGCAGATCAGATCTCGGGGAAATCCGAAAACGCTAGAGTGGAACGAAGATAAGGTCGACTCGACAGACAGAAGCTTCGCCAGGTAAGACTGGACAAGAAGAGAAGAAGGGTAGTCTCGCGCTGGCTCCCACAGGTCTTAAAACTTAGTAGAGAACTGGGACTTTCGGGGAACAGGGGATACAGATTGGAGAAACGATAGAGTGAACCGACAAAAAGGTGATGAACAAGGAAACGTTTACTC
>Ga0179593_1727486_pt1 | contig 10354 bp, 9 predicted proteins | sample CZODoug2_1_08_16_FD_185931 | JGI IMG/M metagenome (GOLD analysis project Ga0179593, IMG submission 185931) | Vadose zone soil fungal communities from Angelo Coast Range Reserve, California, USA - CZODoug2_1_08_16fungal (PacBio error correction) | ecosystem: Environmental > Terrestrial > Soil >...
GAGATAAAGACCCATAAGCGGAGGGGGAGACCAGCCAGGAAACCTAGCGTGTGAAAGCGTCCAAGATGAAACTGACTACCTGAGGTACAGATCCCTCACCAGGAAGGGAAGAAACCCCCAATCAGAGGGAAGTTCCCATCAGTCAACAACTAAAGAGGAAGTCTGAAGAGAGATTCACTTGTAGACAATTGAAAAAGACGTAGGGTGTCTTCATCGGAGGCCTGGCAGAATACTAAGCGGGTTTTGTTGAGCTAAGTAAGGTATCCTATACCATCTCTCACCATCAAGAGGTCGCCGGGGGAGAGGTATGAACTTTTTCCCAAAAAAAGTCACATGGGGAGCAAATGCTCCAATCAAAAACGGGGTGGGATGAACGGAAAGGGAGAATTGAAACCCCTAAAAAAGAAGCTCGTTATTGGGGGGGGAAAAAAGAACCCTGGTTCGACGACGGGAACCGAGAGACTGCATGAAAGCCTCTTGGAAGGGAAGAAGAAGATATGGCCAAGGCGGGAAATAGTGCCATCCATTCCTATGGTATCGACTTTAATCCTCCATCGGAAGGATGTAAAAAGCACGATGGTAAAAAACGTAAAAACTCCCCAAAAAAAAAGAGGGGACATGATAAGGTCGCTTATGGGGGGTGGGGGGGGGGGGGGGGGGGGGGGGGGGGGGGGGGGGTGGGGGGGGTGCGATCTCGATATGAGAGAAAGTCGAAATGGGAGCTTCTCTGGGGGGGGGGGGAAGGAAAGAAAAGACTACTTCAATGCGGTTCCTGGACCTTTGTTGTGCTGCATAAGCGATGTATTCCTTCCAAGGAAGAAGGGGGCGACACGGCATAGGGGAACGCGCGCGACAAGGAGCACTTAACTGTCGGGAGGGGAGGGGATGCATTTGGTGCGGCGTGCCGGGCAGTCATTTCGCAATCATCGGGCAGCCAATACTACTCCTGCAGAATGAACGAGGGGAATGCCAGAACTCTACGCAAAAAAGGTTTTTGGCGGAGGGGAAAGGAGATCTCATAACTGGCTAAAGAAAAAGGTCCGACGTAACTACTTGTGGGGGAAAAGGGTGTCGGTTTGGTAGAGGGCCATCAGGAAGGCCGGATGGAATACAAACTTCTATTGGAAGAATGGAAAAGAAAGGGGGGGAAAAAAAAAATAGAACGAGGCCTCGGGGGGGGGGGGTCATGGACGATAACGATCTGAAAAAAGGATCTGAACCCTACACGCGGACGTATTCATTCTTTAAGTTCAAGAAATCCTCTTCCGACAAAACTTGAGGGAAGGGGGGGGAAAGGCCTTCGAAAAGGGGAAAAAGGACGCCAAAGGGGAAAAAAAGGAAGCTGTATCAAAAGTAAAAAAAAAAAAAAATCCCTGCTGTAAATGTGCAAGAGCGTCGCCATCGCGGCTGGGACCAACTCGATCAACAAACAACAGGAGAGAGATGGACGCTATGGGCCCTCGGGGACGCCGATATTTGAACAGGGAACCGACTTTGGGCAAAAAGCCAGTCTCACAAAGGGGAAGACGGACGGGATCGAAGTAATATGCCAAGCACTAGAGCCGTTTGGAACGAAGATCCGATAGGAGAGGCATCGGCCGAAAGGCTTGGCGGGTGAAAAAGTCCGGGGGGGGGGAAGTGTACCATCAAAAAGAAAAGGAGACTTCCAGCGGCCGGGGGAAGGTCTGTCCATCTCGTCAAATGCTTAGGTGTCGGCACATCACTTCTAGCAAGAAGGGCGCGGAAAAAAAAACAAGAAAGAAGGGATCCGTCGACGTCGGGAAAAGGATAGCCTTAATACGCTTGGCGGGGGCGAGAGGAGAGCGTGATTGAAAGACTACCGTGCATTTGCGGTCGGGATTTCTATTCAAGAGGGAAAAATCGAAAACCTACACCCGACAAGGCAAAAAAAGTAGCGACGCAGAGGATGCAACATGTCTGGGATCGCGGCCATACATCTCGCCCGGGGAAAAAACGGCCACTCTTTTTTTGGGATCAAACAAAAAGATAGAAAACAAAGGTCTCCGCTCCAGAAAGAGGTTACTGGAGGAAAGGAAAAACAGCATGTCTTCAGAAAAGGTGCCCCCAAGAATCTTTCTTCTCATATCGATATCGGTAAAACTTCTTCATTTCAATAGAAAAACTCGGAGCGTGGGGAGCAGGGCAAAGACCCTCGACAAAGGGAGAGACTGCGAAAGCTGGCGGCAAGTCGATAATCAATAAAGGCATTTCTTTTCCCGAGAGGAAAGAGGATCAAAGGAGGAGGAATCTAGGACGTCTAACGAACCAGTGAGAAAAGAGCTAGAGCCTTAGGGGTAGTCAAGACCGCAGTTACGTTCCTACCAGAGCGTTTTGACAGTGGAGGCTCCAGCTCATTGAGGGGCTTCTGAAAAGTTCTAAGAAAAAAAACTCGGCGACTCACGAAAGTTTGCCTCGATGAAATAGGAAAATAATACAACCACAGTTAACAGTCCGGACGCAAGTCGGCGTTCGAGAGGGGGAAATACGGACCGAATCGTTTGCAAGCATTGGGAGAAAAAATGGATCCCGATTAACAACTTCAAGGGGGGGCCAGGGCTATGGGAATGAATTATGAAAAATCCTGGTGCCCGGTAATTTACATTGAAGTTTGGAACGCGTTGGAAGTTGACGTAGGAAAGTTCAGCAAAGGTAGGAATGGGGGAGTCGCTTTGATCAGGGAAGGCCTTGATCTCGCGACCGACTATGATCGAGCGTTGAAAAAAAAAGAGGAAAAGAACCACAAAGGGGAGGTGAAAAGGGTGGGGGGGGGGATACGAAAGAGGAGAAACGCTATAGGGGAATGCGATCAATAGGACCCATCCCCCGCGGAAACCAAAAGAAAAACTTACCAACAGAGGGGGTGCCTCGTCAAACACTAAAAGGTACTTAAAAAGGGAAAGCACCAGAGGTCATAATCCTCGGCATAGCTGCTCCAAAAACAAAGGGGCAAAGGACGGGGAGAAATGAGGGGAGAAAAATGACTAAAAAAACCTAAAGTGAGGTCGCGTCTGCGAGAAACGGGGGCCGCAAATAAAGGTCCGGCTTCCCTTGGTAAAAGTGCTGTCGTTGTGTTGAGAGGTTATTGAGAAAGCGTCAAAGAGAAGGGGAAGAATTAGGACAGAGAAGGAAAAAGGTTCCGCAGGGCCATAATCTGGTGTCTCATTAGCGGATGCTCAACACTCTTCCTCGCAATGGGAGGAACGTCCGTGGGGCGTCCCCTAAGGCTCGAAAAAAAAGGGGGGTCACGCCTGAAAAAGAAAGGAAGGAGACGTCCAAATGCGCGAGAGCACACTAGTGGACTCATTCCGATTTTGGAGAAGGATGCATCATAATAGTTATTCCGAGGCCAAGAGGGAAGGGGGGATGCGACTCTGTTCGAGGGGAAACACGGTTGGTGCCCAGACTCTAATTAATAAACCCAAACGGGGTGACATGGGAGATATGAGAAGGAAAAAGGGGGGGGGGGGCAATTCGAAGAGGAAGAGCTGATCAATGACTTCTCTAGCCCACTTCCCCTTCGACGGACAAGGAAAGGATGGCACCTTTGGGCGCATACGAGAGAGGAGGGGCCGTTGCGGAAAAGGTGGCCTCTCTAGAAGGAAAAGAGGATCACTTAGCGGAAGAGAACAAAAGTTAGTCGTTTCGTATGCATCTTTTTAGGAGGGAAAACCGGCAGGGTAAAATCGGAAGCGCAAGACGACGCACGAGATTCGAAAAAAGGCGCTACGCCAAGCCAAAGGGGGGTTCTCTAATTAACGCGCTATCAAGAGAACTTGCTAAAGAAGTCCCGGTTCCGACGGGTGGAGGTCTTTTTTTGATAGGGACAAGAGAGATCGCCGTGAGGGAAGCACCCTAAAACATTGCGAGGATGGGAAAACTGGCCATGAAGATGGAAAAAAATGGGTATGAAAGCGGAAGGAAAAGCTATAACGATCTGACAAAAAAAGGAATGAAACAACCGCCGAGGAAGGATTCCTGGAAGCAGAACATCCATTCCTAAGAAAGAGGTGCTGGACCGGCCTGAGACGATCAACGCGACTAAGGAGAAAGGACTAGCGGGGCTTTCCCAGGGAGGGAAAAAGAAGCCATCTCGGGCCTAGAGGGGGAGGAACTACTCACAACACCACTTGTGAGAGTAGAGAGATGGACGCTATATCCCGAGGAAAACCAGGGGTGAAAAGAAAAAGCCGGGACGGGCGACGACTTGACAGCCCTCCGGGCAAGTCGCACAATGGAGGAAGAGTCTCTTTGATCGAAGGAAGATGCAAAGGGGAACCGCTCCCGTTTGTCGGAAAAGAACCTGGAGTCTGCTTCCAGAAAACGAAAAGGGGGAGGGTGGGAAAAAGTAAGGGGGTCAGATCGTTGAGAAAAAAAAAAGGGGAGTGATATTCAGAGAAGAGGCTTTGTCCGCGGGACTGAAGAGAAGGAGTCTTAAGGTTGTCTTCCATCAATATCAGAGCAAGGAACTCTGCAATCTCCAAAGGAAAAGGGAGTTCCGTCGGACCAGAAGGAGAATAGCAGGCTATGAAGGACCAAAAAACAAGCGTTTGCGGCGGGGAAAAAGAGGGGGACTGGACGAAAACTGATCGGGAGGGGAAAAAAGGAAGTTGTCGCGCAGGATTTTCTATGCACGGGAAAGCCATGCCGGCCTCAAGCACGCCGAAAAAAAGAAGCCCCAAAGGGGTAGGAAGCAAGGCAGAGGGAGGCGCGGGCCGGATATCCTTTTCTCAACTTCAAAGGGGGTTGTGAAGTAAAGACCAGCGTCAAGAGGTCTCCAAAAGGGGAGAAATCTACGGTCATTGGTATCAAAGGGAGGCCTTCTGGAAAAATGCAAAAATGTTCTCATCTATCTATATCGTGGGAAAAAAATCTCCTTATGAGTGATATCCTCGGGCACGTTTTTTGAGGCCGAGATAGGGTCCACCAACCAAGGATTCGTCAAATCAACTGAGGGGACTTTCGGCTTCCAACGGAATCACAGAAGGAAAAAGGGGATAAAATTTCCGTGAAATAAGGAAAGAGAGGATCAAAACTCGGGCAAGCGTCTCTGAGGGTAATTCCGTAGTGGACCATGTGACAATCACTAGAGTTCTTCTAGGGGGGGACTTCAATTACAGTGACAGTGAGTCTCGGGGGGAAAAGGGGGTAGCATCAAAATAGACCATTGGGGCGAGGGGAAAGTTGGGAACTACAAAGTTGACAATACTGGGAACTCCACTCGGACGCCGATTTGCCGAGGTCAAATATTATAAGAGACTAACCAAACAGGGAACGCTTCGGAAATAACTCATGACCCTTGTACTCAAAAAAAAAAAGCCTAACGGGAAGGGAGGGTTTGCCAGGGAAGCAGGGGGGGATATCCTGAACGCTTCTAGAAATAAGGGGGATATGTTGCAGGAGGGGGAAGAATCTAGGAGAAGAGAGAATACCAAGGGAAGGAGGGAAGTCAGTGTGGAAAAGTACGCTGTGACCTCTTCAAACTGGGGGGGGCATATGGGAAGGATGGAGATTCGCGGTGAAAGAGAGTCCTTGATATCGGGCGATTTCGACTATGAGGCGGGGGAAAATCTCTCTCCACCAAGGGAGGCAAAGATAAGATGAAAAAAACGCTCGATCAAGGAAAAAAAAATCTCAGAAAATCAAAGAGAAAGAACAGACTCCTCGTTGAGGACCCATCCTGCAAACCTAGCTTTTTAAGAAAGGAAAAAGGACCAACACGATCAAACTGACAAAAAATACCGACCGCACCAGGAGGATCATAATCCAGAATGCTGCTTCAAAAAGCAACACTATCAATTGCGGGATGCAAGGGGATAAAATGCGCATTGAAAAAACAGGGCAGCACGTAAACTGCAGGGTCCGGGAGGAGGTACGAAGCGTAACTGTCGTTTTGGAGATGTATTTCTCCTAGGAAATCATGCAGTCGGCGTGAGTGAGGAAGTCTGGGGTCCAGAAGGAAAAGGTCCGCAAAAACAGGGATTCTCCTCAACGAGGCCCTTGTTTTATTCACGTCACGGAGATTGGGGACCAAGGAGTAGAGTAAGAAAGAAGGGGCACAGTAATTACCTGAAAAAAAGAAAGGGCTGCGATCTGATCCAGCATTGATCCTCGGATGTCCAAAGGAGGGACAGGAGGGAAAAGGACGGTGTTATGAGGAACGTGAAGCCGCCATCTGGGATTTACTCTATTTTGGGGATCCTCTATACGCAGCGAACCAAACTATTCCCTAGGATATCTTGGAGAATAAGGGGGGGGGGGGGGGTCGCTACGATATCGATAGGGAGTCCGGAAGGCTGAGACAAAAGGAAGGGATTGGAACGTGAAGGAGTTTTAAAGGCGTTCATGTAGGCGGCCTTGGTAAGAGGTGCGCTGGATTGAAATCCGATTGGCCGGTGAAAAGAATGGTTCCGAGCAAATTCTGAGAAACTTAAGAAAGAAAGTCGTTTTCGGGGGAGCATTTGTTTTCGTGGGAAGGTCCTTCATTTCTTCATCAAAAGAAAAAACGTCCCGGCAAGCATTCGCGATCATTGAGGAACTCTTAAAAAAAACGTCTGGTTGGTGGGAGAGAAAACGCTCTATCTCACTGCCAGGGAGAAAAAAGGGGAAGGAGGAAAGGAACTACTTGTTCGGTCGGGTGAGCGGTGCATCTTAATTGCTATGATCGCAGGAAAGTACTAAGAAGAAAAAGAAGACAAAGAAGCTGGGGCCGGGAAGAAGAGGAGGAGGGAACGCTGCTGCTGGTCGGGAAATGCTACAACCCTAAGCTGGAACCGAACAGGAGGGACTGAGACTTCTGGAAGCCGAAAATCCAAGGAAAACTGCGAGCGGAAGGTGTTTGAAAGGGGCCTTCGTCAAATAGCCATTTTGGGAAAAAAAAAATCAAATTCGTCAGAGAAAAAAGGGGAAGGGAACTGTGCAAAATCTGCGCAATCGAGGAGCGTCCATCTCTCTCAACAAAACACAAAACTTATTGAGGGAACGCGATAGCCCCCTCTGGGGACGAAGGCACATTTCCAGCCGGGGAAAGACATCCTCGGTACAAAGGAAGTTCGATCAAGGAAGAAGGAAGAGCGTTATCGAAGGAAGAAGGGAAAAAGAAAAAAGATCGCCGGGGAAGGAGAGACTTGAGGGTATGCGGCCGAAAGAAGGTCGGGAAACAAAACCAAGCCTGGTGGTCAAGAGACGGCTTTCCGACCCGCAACTTCCACTTTTAGGGGGGAAGCTTCCAATCTCGGGAAGGAGTCGTAATTTTGCTTTCCATCAGGTCCTCGCATTACAGCTTCAAGAAACGAACAAGTAGTGGAAGTACCGGACTAAAAAAGAGCTCTTAACAAAACAACCCTACTTGAGTGAAAAAAGCGTGATTGGGGACTGAAAAGGATCCTGAATTCATTTGCGCGTCTTCTGGAGAGAGAAAGTGATGGGAAGCCAGGCCGGAAAGAGAAAGAAGCAACAAGGGGGAAGGAACGAACGACTAGGGGGAAGAAAGTGCTGTAAAAAGCAACATGTCTTGAATCGCGAGCCCTCCTCTCGAGAAAGAATCGTTTGGAAGAAGAGGAATCGTCGCCGAAGGCATTGCAACTGGAGGGGAAGGAAACAAGAGACTTCATTGATCAAAAGGGTCAGTCCTCCTTGGGTCGGTGCCCCCAAAATCGTTCAGAAAAGATCGATTCGTAGCGTAATGGAAGATATCCTAGGAGGATCTGCCAGGAGTTTCCACAAAAAAAAAGAAGAAAGCCGAGTCGTCAATAAAAAGGAGAGGGCGGCTTCACGTCGTGGACAATCACTAGGAAAGGTAAGGGTCCGAATTGGACAGGGGGCAGATAGGATCAAAGAAATCGCAGGGGGAAAAAGGTTCCTGTAAAGGAAGAAAGTGGACCAACTCACGAGCGGCTTCAGGGAATTAGTTGTTCTTCAGAAGCGTGAGTTTCAAAAAAAAAGCGCGAGAGGGGATCCAGCTCAAAAAAAAAGGAAAGTGGCCCTGGGAACAGGCATAACCTGTCCTCAGGCGACACTCACACCGCGAGGGAAAGATGAGAAGAAGGAATCAACCACCGACAGTAAGAGGGACGTACCATTGGCCGCAAACTGACATTTGTCTCTTTCTAAGACGGAGAGTCGTGCCAAAGACATGGTGAGAGAAGAAAGCTTCCATTGGGGGGGGGTGCCTGATTGGGAAGAAGATGGGTCCTATTCTTATGAAGCAAACTGGTGCTTATAACCTTTGGGAGTGGTGTATAGGGGACCTCTTGTACTAAAAAGAGTGTTGGGCAAAAAAAAGGTCCTCAACGAGGAGGGAAGGGGGGAGTAGTCGCTTTGAATCGCAGGGAGATATCTCGATTTAAAATGATTCGTCTCGTTAAGGAGGAAACTCTAAAGGATTATTAGGAAAAAAGAAGAAGAAGACGCTCGATAATAGAGATCGCGATAATCAAGGAAGGACTATCCAGATAAAAAAGCAACCTCAACGTTGGCGGACCGTGGGTGGGAAAGATCAGGGGGGGAACTCTTCACTCGTAACCTGAAAACTGAAAAAAATACCGACCGTTCTAAACTTCAAAGCATACTCTGGGAGAAAGAAAGCCCACTATCACATGGAAGCGGGTGCAAGTGAACATGACTACATGGAAAGGAGTCTCGTCGGGGGCCTGAAGAGGGGAGCCGCAAATGTCGGAAAAACCAGGGTAAGAAAGGGTGTCAGGGGGAGCTCATTTATTTCTCCGGTGACCATCGCTGCAAATCATTATTCTCCAGGACAAGCTTAGATTGGGTCCCACAGGGGGAGTCGCAATAAAATGGAGATTCTAAAGAAAAAAAAAGCGCCTGGTGTGAGGACGTAACTGCGAATTGAGACCGAAGGAGATATAGCCTCTCTTGGAGGGGGGAAAACTGGTTTGAAATACGGGATTACCGGAAAAAATTCTCAACAGCAAGGGGCCTCTCTAAGAAGGGGGGAACTTGACATATGAATATCATGCAGGGTTGATTCCGACGTGAAGCTAAATAAGTCGCCAGTGACTCGGGTCGCGTTCTGGGGGGGGAAAGACGAAGAGGAAAAACTATTCCAAAAGGAGGAGGGAAAAAAAGGCTACGAATCGATATGAGAGAAAATATTTTGGGGAGTCGAAATTATTAAAACATGGGAAGGAGGGAAAAAGGTACAAGGCCGTCAAGCGCCTGCAAAGGCGTTCTGGGAATCCTTGCGCTGGAAAAGACAAAACGATTGGCCAGGGGAAAAAGGATGTATGTGCGAGAGAGAAGGTGGCGTAGCACTTAGCGGAACTGAGGAGTTTTTCGCGGGGGGGCAAAAAGTGAAGGGCAGAGGCTGCAATCAAGGGAAAAGTCCATGTCCAATCCAGTCAAAAGAGGGGGGAAACAACTGCCCGTCGGGTTGTGGGGGGGGGAGGCGAATTCGCTCTATCTCATAAAGCGAAAAATACTGCCTTTCGCTACTTGAACTAAAATGGGGGATCTTGGGGCAGGAAACTATGATCGCCTGATGAAGGAACAAGGGGGGGAAAAAACTTCCGAGAAGGAAAGGAGGAGGAAAGCGCGGCTGGTCAAAATACGAGAACGACTGACCACCCTGAGCTGGGAAAAAAGCACCTTAGTCCTCTGAATCAAAAAGACAGTCTCTTCGGGGAAAAAGAAGCCGTAGTGCTTTTGCAAAAGAGAAAAAGGATCTGATCGAACAAGGGGGGAGCATTACCGGAGGCTGGGGAAAGGGAGAAGACTGTCCCCGATGGAATGTGCAAATAGAAAATCGCGGGCTATCGCGTCCAAGGAGAAAAACAACAAAAACGAGGCTGATGGGGGACGCGATAGCCAAGGGGGGTCCGTGCGCCGATATTTGAAGGAGCGCGACGACTGACTCTGTCCAGTCGCACAAGGCAAGAAATCATTCCTTCGCGTTTGGGAATGGCACAATCACTTCTCGAAAAGGGTCGCAAGAGACCTGGAATGGTCTGGGCTTCAAAAAATGCAATCCGGCGACTTTTGAGCGAAGGAAATTACCAGAAGAAGAGGAACCATACGCTTATATTCATCGGCCAGAGGGGGACAGCTGAAACTTCCATAGGAAAAATTTCTCGTAAGGAGAAAAAAAAAAAAAATGCGGAAACGGGAGGCAAGCTCAAACAAAAACACGAAAAAGGACGTCGTACCGGGGGGGGGGGGAAAAAAGTCTTTAGCCAGGCTATAAAAAAAGAGAAAGGGAATTCGCTGCCAAAAAACAAATGCTTTTTGAGGAGGAAAAGGAAGGACGGAAGGGGGATCGCGAATGCAGGGCGATTGAAAAGGAAAAAAAGGCCGCCTCAAAAAAACAAATGCCGCC
>Ga0179593_1732079_pt1 | contig 10354 bp, 12 predicted proteins | sample CZODoug2_1_08_16_FD_185931 | JGI IMG/M metagenome (GOLD analysis project Ga0179593, IMG submission 185931) | Vadose zone soil fungal communities from Angelo Coast Range Reserve, California, USA - CZODoug2_1_08_16fungal (PacBio error correction) | ecosystem: Environmental > Terrestrial > Soil >...
TCTATAAATCTAAGGGGGGGAACACAAAAAAGGTTGAACCAGAGGGGGGAGATACATCCGAGTGAAAACAAAGTCGGGGAGAGAAGGGGTTGAAAAGACGACCTGGTAAAAAAAACCAGATTCAGGATGTGAAGGGGGGGAATTCCGTAGATCGAAAGGGAAGAGTGACTAAGAAAGGTGGAAAAGGTCGGGTTTAAAGTGTTGGTGGAGAGGGAAGGGGGCGCTACAAGGGGAAGACACCCATGAAAACCGTCGTCGTCGAAAGAAGGAGGGTGGGGAACGCGAGAATGAGAGGAGAACGCTAACCCCTCGGCACGGCCTTGAAAAGAAATGGGGTTACGAAAAAAGAAAGATGGCAACCGCTCATGAGCCAAAGCTTATCTCAAAGAGGGGAAATGGAGAGAAGCTATGTAGCCGTTCAACCGAACTGATGTCAAAGAGGGTTGTAGTATCACTGAAAAAGGGGGAACAGGGCGTTTGTGGTTAGTCGGGCCTTGAACGTCTAGAAAAGAAAGTGTACGGGCCCAAAGGGAAGAAAGAAGGGGCTTCCATCGGGAGTTTGGTAAACTTCGGAAAAAAAAAAACTCAATTGAAAGGGGACATGGGGAAACACGTCTTACCGAGCTGGGGAAAGATTTAGAGAGCTCAGGGGGGGACGAACCGAAACTCCGGCAAGTGACGGAATAGGACGAACACTTCAGGACAATTGGGGGAAAGGCCCAAAAGAACGAAGAGCCGTGTAGGTGGAGGGGAATAGCACCCTTAAAATCGCGGTGCTGAGGGGAGTCCGAAACGGTGGCAGTCGAACCACGTGGGGGTGGGAAAGAGAGCGGAAATAGTCAAAAAAAAGGAATTCACTCAGAGACCCCTCGCCCAAAACGTCCGCCCAAGCATAAGACAGGAAAATTAAACCGGAGAAACGCGGGAACGGGTGAGTTTTTGGGAGCCGATTTTGAGAAAGGTGAGCCGGGGGCGCAAATCCTACAAAGGAAAAAAAAAGAGCAAAAAAAAAATCTAGTTTGCTCGATGGTTTTCAGAACCTCTGGTGGGGGGTCTAGCTGCAGGGAAATTGGGCGGAGCACTAGAACCAGACCCAAAGCTGAGATAACGAAAAAGACGGGGGAAATTATGTAACGAGAAAAAAAAAAATTGGAACGTGTCGGCGAAACAACGGAGATAGAGTCGAGGTGACTTTAAGGAATCGCCGAACCATGGGTTTCGTTGAAAAAAGCGGGGGCCGGAGGCAGAACCGGTCAAACTCCAGGAGAGGGTAAAAAAAACCAGGTGGAAGCATAGAAAAAGAGAGGGATGCTAGACGAAGACGCAAAAGCAGAGAACCGTTCGGGAGGGGGGAAAAAAACAGTGTGAAGAACCACAAGCACCAGGGAAAAAAACAGGGCAAACGGGAAGTGTAGTCGGAAGAGAAGTTAATCCCTTGTCGAAAACGTGGACAAATGTCCGTTGGAGAAAATGAGGATGGGCAGATCCCTTCGTACAGGCCAGCGGGGGGCGAACTTGAATTGATGGATCGTACCGACGCGAAAAGGACTGGGGGTGGGGAGATACAGAAAAAGGAGATCACACTTTGTGGAAAAAAATTCGCGGTTTGTAAAGGGGCGCTATCAAAGGAAAACAGAAAGTCACCAACACTACCCGGGATCGGCTCTGCGGTTGCGAATAAGTGTCAATCAATCGTGGCGGAAATGTGGGAAAAAAACCCTTTTGGGGGGAGGTGCCGCCCCAATTAAACAGGTCCTTGCAGGTGAAAGGGGGGGGGCCAGTGTCCTTCAAAAATCGCTCATAAAAAAACCCCCTGGAGGATGAATGAGCTAGTGGGAAAGGCAAGGGAACACTTGAACGAAACGGCCAGTTGGGGGAAATGGAGGCTGCACACGGGTAAAAGGCCAAAAATCAGGCACGAAGGCAACTTCCGATCCGATCCCGGCGGGGGGGGGAAGTCGCGAAGAGTCTATAGGGATAGGCTGCAAACCTCAGACTCTGCAAATCAAAGGTGAGAGATAGTGCTTGTCAAGCTCAACCCAACCCGGTCTGGAAGGATGATGACGATCCCTACATCCGGAAGGGCAGGTCCGAATGACCTCAAAGTAACTCAGCAAAAGGTGGGAAAGGGAGGAGAAACGGGTGGAGACGAAAGGAGTAAATCTGCCAAAATAATGAAACTACTTCGGACAGGCTCATCTAGAAGGCATGGGTTGGGAGAAACCGCTTCAAAACTGCTGGAAACAGCAGTACGGAGCGAAGGGAAAAAACGTCAAAAAAAAGGATTATGACCAGTGGTGGGGTTCACAAAGGGAGGTGGGACCGTTCCGTTCAAAAAAAGGCGGGGACGCAAAAGGAGGGAAGATCTCGCCTGTCATCTTCAACATCAGAGCGACCTCAACAAAAGTGAAGGGGGTTGGGGCATTCCAGATACAGGGTAAAAAGAAAGTATCTCAGCTGGGGGGCGGCCGAGAAAGACAACAACCGCCGCTATAAAAAAGAAAGGTTGGGGGGAGGGAAAGACGCAGCAAAGGATGAGAGGACAAGGGGAGTGGGTTTTAGCTTGCAGAGAAGAGTTGCGGGCCATCCAAAACACGTTCACCACAGCAACTTCAAACCAACGTCCAGGCAGAATGCAAAGACCTGGGGGAAGCATCCTATGACTAGTGCCGAGAAAAGGAAAGAGAGTCGGCGGCACTCAAAGGGGACTACAGAGGCAATCACGGGGAAGAATGCATTTACCGGAGAACAAATGGCGATAAAAGCAAGTTTCTAAAAAAGCAGGAAAGTAAACCTCGACCGAATCACCGGAAAAAAGGGCTGGGAGTGTCCTATTCAAGAGACACCGTAGAAGGAAGAGAGGCTGAGGTCATAAAAAAAGGAACTGAAACCGGTAGCCGTAGTTCAGGCCGGCAAATTACGGGGGAGGGTAGGGTTAAAAAAGCCTCAAGAGCAGAAGACTATAAAAAAAGACACCCAAAATCATGAAGAACTATGCAGGACAAAAAGAAAGGGGGGGGAGGAGACGCCGTACCACTCCTATTGGGAAGCACGGATTGATGAGGCTTTGAACAAAAGAAAAACTCAAGGAGGTCCATGTAAGAAAAAAAAAAAGAAGGCGGGTCGGCCATATGGATCAAAAAGAGGGAATAGTCAGGGAGCCTAAGTGCCTAACGGGGCATGAGACATGCAAACTAGAGATTAAAAACTTTATCTATATTTAGGAGGGCATTAAGGGGGGGAACTCGTTCGAAGAGAGAGAAGCAAAGGGGGAGTTGGGTTAGGGAAGGGGATCACAGGGTAATTGCGAACTGCAGTGAATATCAGATCAAAACTTCCAAAAGACAAGGAGAGGACGATAGAAAAAGAAAAGGGCTGGTGGGAATGACAGGAAAAGACTAGAAAAACGTTTACAACAGACCGAACGCGAAATGAAAATTCAAAAAGAAGAGAGAGAGGGGCGAACTACAAACTTCAACATCCGGGAAAGATGGGCTTAGGGAAATCCCTCTCGAAAAAAAAGTGTGAAGAGAGTCACGGCCGCATCGACCCTGGGTTTGAAAAGTGATGACCCGCAGAGAGAGAAGACTCAACACAACAAGAGGAGTAGCAAAAAGGCGGGGTCCCCCGCTAAGAAAAGGGGGAAAAACAAAGGAAGATTCGCGGGGAATAAGGAGGGAAAAAAAAGGGGGAGAAGTTGAAAAAGAGGGTCCAGAAACATGCAGACGATGTGGAAAGGTGTGGATTCCGGAGATCGCAAAGCGCTATATGGGACAAGGTAAGACAACAAAATTTGGGGGGGGGAAAGTGGAGGGTCTTTACCCTACAGTATAACCAGGCCGCCGTTCTACTTCTGCATAAAGAGAAGAGCGTCTTTTGGACGCGGAATAGGGAGAGAAGGAAGGAAGACACCTATTGCGGCATGAACGCCGTGTGTACGAAAAGGCGATGGACCAATCGCCCAGCAGGAGCACGGAAGAGGAAAGGGGATATAGCCGAAAGTCGAGGTCGACGTTCAAGAAGGAAGAAGGGAAGGCCGTAAGGCCGCACTAAAGGAAAAGAAACAGGGGTTTGGAGGAAAGTCCTTTACGACGGGAAAAGGGGAGATCTGTCCCTTGAAATGGAAGGATGTGGGTCGTGCAAAAAAGGGAAAGAAAAAATCAGGGGCTGCAAAGGCCGAGGGGGGTACGACTGAGTCGAAAAATCACAACTCCTTGGACGTACTTGAAAGGGAAGTAACTTGGGAAGGGAAGATTGGAGATCGCATCGGGAAGAAAAAGGAAAATCCCTCCAATTACTGGGAGGGGGAAATGTCCAGGGAAGATTTTGAGGCGTATAAACGAGGGTGAGTAATGGAAAAAATTCTACAAATCCGGAGGGGGGAGTTAGTTATAACTCGGAAAGGGTAGACAAGTGCTGATCGACTTGTCTAAGTATACAAAAAACACTGCAAGAAATAACCTGCAGCCTCAGAATGGTCCACTGGAAGACAAATGCCGAGGTCTCAAAGCACTGAGGGAAGAGGAAGGGATTTGCATGGGGACGTACGAGTGGTGGAATCAACGCAAGAAGGGAAGAGAAGAAAAAAAAAGAAATCAAATGGCAAAGAGCGATTGGATCAAAAATACTTGGGTGAAGCGAAGCGGCCGTATGAGGAGCAACCGAAGGCCCAAAGGAAAGGAGAAAGACGGAGGGGATACTCCTGAACTACCTCAAAAAAAGGGAAAATTTAGTGCGGAGGAGGGAGGAGGGGTGGAAAGAGGTACAATAGAGAACAAGTTTGTGGAAGGTTTGCAAACAAATTGCGAAGTGAAGGACGGAAAAAAAGAAGAAATGAAAACAAGGGGAAGACTAAATATCGAAACTTACAGGATCCAAAGGAGAGAAACCTCCTTCGTCAGGACAAGTGAGCAGGGAAAGGCAAAGCAAAGTGAGAATTGATAGAAGGGAAAGGAGGTCGTAAGTTAAAGACGCGAAATAAGTCGTGTCACAGAAAAAAGGAGAAGCAACTGCGTCGGTTGGGGAACATGGGGACAGTGCTTCCGGCGAAAGAAATCTTTCAGGGCGGCGGGGGGCGGAAAGTAGAAACGTGCCGATGCGGTGGGGAAAAATTACAAGACGCGATCAAGTGGCTAGTCGAATCTCGGTGGACAAGGGAAGTCTTCTAGCAAGAGGGAGGTGAGAAATACAACCCCGTAGGATATGAGGCGCAGTTGCCGAAGTGAACAGAGGGCCGTTTTCCACCTTTGAAAGAAAAAAAAGAAAACCGTTTCCGTTCGGAGAGTTTGGAATCAAAATCTCTAACAAAAACAAAAAAGGAGTGGTAGAAAAGAGTATGAGGGGGAAAGCAAAAGGAACCTGAAAAGAAAGGTTTAAGTTCACGGGGGAGGAAAAAAAGGGTGGAACTCCCCTCGGATTCAATAAAGGAGCAGGGAAAGTCTACTATCCACGATGGGAGACTGATAGGGAAAGTCAGACGAGCGAATGGGACAAGCGAAACTTTCTTCAAAAGGCAAAGGATCGGAGGTCATCGTCAAAAAGCGTGGAAACTGCTCTCGTTGAAAATCCCAGACCGGAAAAGTTAAAGGACAGGCATCATGTAAGCGAAGGGAACTCACAAAACCTGGAAAAAAAGAAAGTGTCAGAAATGACCGCTAGAGTCCAAATAGAATTTACTAACTCAGAGCGGCTCAAATGCAGGGGAGTTCAAAACGTTCCCTGCTGCCAATACGAAGGGGGCTGGGAGGGTTCGAAAGAAGAGATGATGTAACGGGTGAAAAAACTTGCGTGATTTGCCGTTTAAGGAAGGAAAACGCGGGTGACAAAAAGGAAAATTGGGGTAAGACGGAGGAGTTCATAATCGGCCACCGACTAATGACCTGGACGCCGAAACAGGTGTGGGGGGGGGTGACGTTCCGGAAGTGAACAAAGTTGATCAAAAAAAGGACGGACGAGGCTCAAACCAAAGAATAAATCAAAAACAAAGGTTTGCAGAACGAAAGTATTCATGCAATTGCTGGGGGGAGTGGGAGGTCTCTATTGCAGAACTCGACAAAATCAAGGAAAAAAAGATACCTCTTCCCAGGAAAGCCAGAGAAAGGTAATATGCCGCATTCCTGGCGAAAGAAAAGAAATAGGCTGGAGGAGCGGTTGAGACGAGAAGGTGCATGTAAGGGAGTAAAGGGCTCGATAAAAGGAGAAGAAACATATGTAACATTGAGGAAAAAACAACACCTCTCACTGATTACTGATATCAAAGATCGAACCCCGAGAAGGGAAGGCTCGGGGCAGAAAAACACGGGACTTGACCGGTACCTAGTCAGACAAAAAGGGAAGGGAGTTGTTTCGTCCGCAAAGACTATCACAAATTCACGTGAAAAAACTCAGAAAAGTGTACAAATCCAGGAAATGGGGGGGGAGGTCCGGGAGGAAGACCAACTCCGAGGAGGGCACCAAAGCGGGAGGAGAGGGAAGACAAAATTCAGCTCATCGACGGTACATGGACAGAAAAGTGACAGATTGAGAAAAAAAAGAGGGGAAAAGTCGGGGAGAGGCAGAACGGCTACATGTGCGAAACAATTGAAACGAGACGATTTTCCACGAAGGGGGGGAGGAGGGCACGGAGTGAATAAGGGCGAGGAGGGACAAAGGAAGTAACACCAAGTTGAAAAGGCTAGTTCCGCATTAGAGAACTGCGTCCTCATAAAGAAGCTCCGCGGCAATGCAGGAGGAAGGCGACAGGAGCATGTGGTGACATTGGGGAGCGGGGGGTCAAAAGCCTCGAAATGAAAAAACAAGCGCCACAGGGAGTCGGAATTCTAGCAAGGAGAGTGAGAATCACAAATCAACTGAATATGAGGGGAGAACTCTCGAACATTGGTTAAAAAAAGAAGGAGGCAAAGACTGGTTTCACCCCAGGTACTAGGAGGGGGAGCCATAGATATAAGCTCTCGAAACAAAAAGTATGAAAGGAAGAGAAGGAGTCTATCTCTATGGGTTCAAAGATCCCTTGGGGTGAAAAAAAAGGGGAGGCTGACGACAATAAGCGGGGACAAGGAGAGAGAGGAGGAGAGAAACCCTGGTCGAACCATGGCAATTGGGGGGGGGGAGATTTCGGAGAATCAAGCGGCGTAGAAAGAAAATTAGAAAATTGCTTTGATGGAAGGGGGGACAGTTTGAGTTCGGGTTGTGAACAGCTATACAAAAAGTCACACACCACCGCGGAGAGTCAAGAAGCATCGGCGGTGGAAGGGATATGCGGAGATAGGAACGTAGGGAAGAGAACAAATTCGTCCCTTCATTAATTACAACCATCTTGGGTGTCGGAGAAATGGAGAGCGTCCCATCGTATTAGGCGCACGTTGCGATGCGACCGAAACTATAGAAAGCTCGTTCCGCAAAGGGAACTTAGAGGAGAAGAAGACCCCGGGTACCATCTGAATAAGGGAAGAATTGTGAATGGCGATACGGGAAAAGGGGTCGGGCCCAGCCGCAGAAAGCCTTGCGCAAAAGAGAGGTGGGGGTGCTGATCGCCGACCAATCAACTTGGATTGACCACAAGGATGTAACGAGGTTGGGGGGGGTTATAGAGCGCAGAGGGGGAGACGAAAAACGACACGGAAGGAAAGTCGTCGGAAGGGAAATGTCCGGTCTGCCCGCGGTGTGAAGAGGCAATACGCTCCTGTTCGATGGGGGGGAATAGGCATTCCTGAACAGAAAAAGTGGAAGGTGCGGGGAGGGAGGGAAAAGGAACTCCGCCACGAGTTGAGACTTGATCCGAAGAGGTAGGTCACGGAGGATTTCCGATGAAAAAAAGAAACAGGGGACTCAAAGCGACATCCGGCATCGGGAAGAAGCGACTAGTCGCCCCGGAAGGAAAAAAAATGCCGCGGAGCGGTGTCGGGTGGGAAGGTCGATTTTTGAGGACGGAAAGCCCTCGAGAGCACACACAAAACACAGAAATTTAAAGAGACTGTGCCGAGGGGGGGGATTCAGAATCCTTGGGTTTGAGTGGGAGGAGGCGAGTGGGGTGCGGAGAATGCAGCGGCACCCCAACGGATACTGTGACGGTGTTTACTTCGGACGCAGCACCAACCGGTCACTCCGGCTAAAGCGTCATGGAATCGGGAGGTCGTGTGGAAGTGCCAGATAACTTCCAATCAAGGGTCAGGGACAGCGGTTGATCAAAAAACTCAAAACATGGGAAAAAACAGGGATCGCTGAGCAATCCCGAACAACGACTGGGGAAGCTTCAGGGAAGGGGGAAGAAACAGCAAATGCCATTGGAATACGTTGGGACGAGAAAGATTCACGGGGTCGAATGTTCAAGTAAAGGGTCTTACTGCTTTTTGAATGGGTTAGGCCCGTTGGGCATGCAAAACCGTTAGCGCACATGAGGTGGGGAGCATTGCTGGACCTGCGCGACTGGACATCCTGTAAGGGGGCGAACGGGGGATCGTAAAGCTCAGACTCGAAAGAGCGTTGGGAGAAAGACCACCGGAGAGTCATACTGGCCGCTAGGAAAGCAGCGTTTGGGTACATCGACACCTAGACACACCACGAATGTCAGCAGGCAGTGCAGAAGGAAGGTAAGAAGAGGTGACCGTTCTAAAGGGTGGCGCCCCCCCATAACCCTGTCGTAAGTGAGTTTGGGGCAGTTCCCTCGAAAAAAAGAGAACAAAAACAACGAGGAGAGGAAAAGAAGAAATGGGATGAAGACAGACACTTCACGACAGGAAAGGGGGGCTTCACCTAGGCACAACGGGTAAACGGGAATGCGTCGCAGTAAGAGCGATCCCACGGGTTGTGTCGAAAGGAGTAAGGTAATGAAGCCAGGAAAACGCGAATCGTTCCTAAATCATTTGGGAAGCAGGTGGGGACTGGGAAATCTTAAAAACCAAAGACGATTCGAATGCTGACGTTGGAACTGGTCCAACCATCGCCAGTAACCGTCATCAGTCAATATGAAGCGCAGGGCACCGAAAATGTGCGCGCAAACAGAATCAAAGTGAAGGAAGACGAAATCTTGAGAAAAGAGAGAAGGGGAAAGCCTTTTACGACAGCTCCGTTAGTAGAAAGGGGCCCGATTTGGCCAGGGATCACACATTTCAACTAGCGGTAACTTCGCTAAGAGGAAGGATCACGAGATCTAGACTATCCGGGGTGTGTTTTTGCACCAGCTGCACTTGCTGAGGGGGGGATCTGGGGAAATTCGAAAAACGGGAAAAACGGAAAAGTTATTGGAAGGAGTTCCTGAGAAACCAGAACTACACGGAAAGTACCATGGGTGGGACGTTCAAGGAAGGAACATTATCGCAGCGTTGGCGGCCGAGTGCTCAAAAAGGGAACAAAAAAGAGGTGTGATAAAGCCATCGCCAGCAAGTTACCGGCCAGTTGGGTAGGTTGGTTTGGGGAAGCCAGGAGTGACACGAGTACCGACGTAGCTCAAAAGTTCCCAACAGTCACAAAAAGACAGCAATGCCGGGCGAAGTTTAATTGATGCCGGAGGTCGCATAATATGATCAGGTCTACTCGGAGTGGGAAGTTACCTAGAAGGCGAGCAAGTCGAGCAAACACGGCATGAAGGGGCCAAAACGTTCAAAGAAGGACGTCAACGATGAGGTGTCCAGACCTATTCCAAGATGAGACCCGGCAGGTGCACGAGGATCGGAACAACGCGGGCGACGTAGGGTACACAGGAGATGGGGGTTTAGAATCAAAAAAAGAGGAAGAAAAAAAGAAGCAACAGCAAAACTCGCTTACAGAAGGAGAAAGGTCCAGACACGTAGTTGAAAAGGAGACGCAGTACCAAACTCCGGGGATGCAAACGGGCTGGCGCTGCTGGACCCGACAAAATACGCTAAAGAGGAAATTTAACAGGGAACGAAAAACGAGAAACCGTCTTACAGTAACAACGCGACGAAATAAGTCGGGCGGCGCGGCCTGAAGCTCATGTGCGGGAAAGAGACGGCAAAAACGATAGATTACAAGAAGAAAAACGGTGGTGCCACGAGGGGGAAGAGGGACTATCGGCGGTCAGAGCCGGGAGACACATCCTTTCATGGTGAAGTCAAGAGGGGGTACGAAAGGCGTCCTCCAATCTACCGCCAGAAAAAAAAGAAGGATTCTGCGTTCCATGCCGAAGGCGGGAGGGGTGGACGATGGGTAGAAAAAGAATCGAAGAAAAAACGAAAAGAACGCGTTCTTCTTATTCCAATCAAGCGGGGCTTACGGAAATCTACAAACGGAAACAATCGAGAGGGGAGGTAAATGGGTCGAAAAGCAATAAAAGAACCGAAAAAGGTGTTTAATCGCCGGGGAAGAAAAGAAGTGTTTCACAACTGGGAAAAGCAAG
>Ga0179593_1389954_pt1 | contig 10353 bp, 15 predicted proteins | sample CZODoug2_1_08_16_FD_185931 | JGI IMG/M metagenome (GOLD analysis project Ga0179593, IMG submission 185931) | Vadose zone soil fungal communities from Angelo Coast Range Reserve, California, USA - CZODoug2_1_08_16fungal (PacBio error correction) | ecosystem: Environmental > Terrestrial > Soil >...
ATCGCCCGGAAGAAAGGACGAGAAGAAAGATATCGTGCTTCGCACGGTACTCCGTCGTCATCCCGGAGAAAGGGGGAAAGCAGAGGTGGAAAGCAAGTTGAGGGCGGAGGAAAAAGGGAACGGAAAGGCTTATAGAGGGACGAAGTGGAAAAGGGAATTGGGGGTCAGACAAGGAAAATGCGTGTATCCATCACCCGGGGCTCACAGGTTCAGTCATTCGGAAAATGCCCGGACTGACAGGAAGAGGCAACGCGGGGGAATAACATTATCGGACCTATCGACGAATAAAGGAGAATAGAGATTTGGTTTAAGAAGACTGCGCCGAAGCGCTTCAAAATGAAAGGAGGGCAGGGGGGGGGTGCCTTGTACGCCCGGAAAGTGCAAGAAAAAAAGAACGAAAGCCATTTCGGTAAAAAAAAAAAAAAAAAAAAAAAAAAAATAGAATACGAAGGGGGGGTTAATCGGCGTTTTGTGGGGGTCGTAGCAGGGCAGAGGTTCAATTATTCTCATAGAAGTCAATCAGGATGCAAAACATGGAAGAAAAAAAGGAGGGGAAGGGGGGAGCTTCTTAAACCATGAGGACGCCGTGTTTCTCGAGAAGAGGAAAAGAAAGAAAGTGTCAAATCCTGGCATACCACAAACTGGAGCTCAACTGCATTAAAAGGGGGGAAGGCTCACGGTGCAGCAAAGGATAAATCAAAAAGTATTGGAAGTCGCGCCCGCGGTTAACCAGAGGACAACGAAGAGAAGAGAGGGGACTGAAAAAAAAATGGCCGCTCCCTCGCTGGCGCAGGAGATACTACAGCGCGGCGACCGTCGAATTTCTGGTCACAAAAGGCCGAAGGAGAAGAACTATTTGGGGAATCCGCGCTTGCCGGTTGAAAAAAGTCAAAAAACGAAAAAATGGTGGAACCGGGGGGAGCGAAAGCGAAAGGCGACAGAGTCAGGAAGGCGCAGTGTCACTGGAATTACATGGAAGGGGGGGGGATAGAAGCGACACAGAAATTACGGAACAACGGTTGAGCAGTTGGAAAGAAGCGTGACCAAGGAAGAGCCGCGAAAGGGAGGTCCTTCCGTACACGGAAAAGATGCAAACCTAACTTTAGGCAGAAAAAGAAGAAGACGATTGAGTACCGCATACGGCGGATCTTGATCACAGACGGCTATATAAGATTAGCGGAGGGGGGTGAGGTACTAGCCAGCTAGTTTCCGCAAGCTTTGCCGCGAGGTAAACGCAAAGGAGTCAGAAGGATTCTCGATAAATAACATCACGGACATCAACGTCGGGGAACCAAGAAAAAGGAAGAGGGGACTGATTGAACCAGTCATGGAAAAAAAAAGGAGCCATTTCGCTTCCACTAAGGATCGGGACCACGAAATGCGGTGAAGGGGAAGAGAGTGAAAGGAAAAAAAAATCCGAAGTAAGGAAAAGCCGGGCAGAAACGATCCGGCCACCCCGTCCAAGGTCACTCCCCATCCAAAAAAACAGGCCGAAGCGGAAAAGGGCTTGACCCTCTCTTGGCCACGAAAGGGAACGGAATGAAAGGTAAAAGCGTCTTCTGATAAACCGACACGTGAAGAGAAAAAAGAAAAAGCGCTGAGGGCCAAAATGAGTACTTAACTCAAATGATTCCTTGATCGCCAAGTTCGGGACGCAAACAAAAGAAAAAGTGGGGGGCGGGCGACATGCGACTTGGCGGCGAGGGGCTCAGGGACTTTGAATATCCAGGCGGAAAAAAAACCGGCGAAGCGATGACGAAGCCTTGTGTGGGAAACCTATGTGCTGGAGGAAGTTCGCAGAAAGGTCGAATTCGGCCTTATCCAGAAACAAATTATAGAGCCAGGGTTGAGAGGCATCGGGGTGCGCAAGGTACAGTGAAAGCGAAAGCGTCTTCGATTCTCGGAAATGGATGCAGGACGAGAGGCAAAGAATACAGTGCGAAAAAGGAAAAGGTGACGTCATAAATGCTATCCAGGCGATGAGAACAAAAGGGCGAAAAAGTCCCTGGCTCCTAGAAAAAAAACAACGAGGAAAGGAAAAAAGATGGATTAACGCCGCGGGTCAGATCAAGCGCCCTGATAGGCAGATTCCGGGAGGGAAAAAAGGGGCGTTTCCGCACGATGAAGAATGGAGCCTTCAGACAGGCCAGTTAGTCGATCCAAAAATGAAAGTGTACAATTCCTTCGCCGGTTTTAAAACGTCTAATAAACGCTTCGAGACGGGGGTGCTGGATAAAAAGAAGGAGGAACGGCGGTGAAAGCGCACTCAGCAAATCAGGGAAACAAGGGTGACGAAGACTGGCGCGCCATTCTTTTTGGAGACGCTCCAGGGAGAGAAAAAAGGAGAAGTACGAAAAAAAAGACGAAGGAACACTCAACACATCTCGCTGCTGAAAGGTTCAACTTGTGCCCAAAAAAGGGGCGAGAACGTCAGTTCGTGGCGTCTCGTACCCCGCGTGGCCAGCAAGAGAGGGAAACAGGGGGCGGTGAACGTCTTTATCAGAATACGCTTCGGAAAGGAGTGAAGGAAGAAAGTTTTCCGGGGCCGAGAAGTGTAAACAGAGGACGAGTTGCCAGCTTCCGCTGGGGCTTGGATGGAATCGGGACCGTGACGAAAATCGAGAACAAAAATGGCCAGGCCACTTCTCGGATTTACACATCACGATCAAGAAAAATAAAACAGCATTTCACGTGGCACGATCAGTGAGAAGAGAAAGAAAGATCGGGTCTGTTGCCATCGGAAAACGAAGTGGGGTAAAAAAAAAAAGCCGGTATTGGACGTGTTCAAGGGAAAAACCCAGGTGGGGGAAGGGGAGTTTTTGATCCGCGAAGGAGGGGGAAAGCGAACAAAAGCGTACAATAAAACGCTTCAATCTTTCTTAAGTGCGGCAACAAAAGCGAAAAGGAACAGCAGCTTAATCGTAGGGGGACTGACGTGATCACCGGGGCTAAAAGCAGAAGAGACGAACGAAAAGTCGAATTTCTAATCGGACGGCAATAGGGGGGATCTGCACGTAGTCAACGGAGTATAAGACAGGAATTAATTTTGGCACGAGGAAAGGGAAAAGAGAAAGGGCAGGAGGACGGTTAGAAGGGCGGAGGAGATAGGATAACCTCCTCCATTTAATTCCATACCCAGGATGTGTGGGGGGGGGGGGGGGGTGGGGGGGGGGGGGGGGGGGGGGGGGGGGTTGGTGTTTTGGGGGGGGGGTGGGGGTGTTTGGGGGGGGTTGGTGGGGGGGGGGGGGGGGGGGGGGGGGGGGGTGGGGGGGGGGGGTGTTGGGGTGTGGGGGGTGAAAGGTGAATCTGCTAATGGAACCTATTGTCTATTCAGTGTCACACCTGGAGCGGGACACCTGCAACGCTAAAGTTAATTCACTTCAATAAATAGAAGGAAGACACAAGGGGAGTAGCTAGAAATGTCTAAGGTATGGCCGCACTGGGGACAGGCGAGCCATCTCTGAAACGCGGCAGTTGTACATTAAAAAGAGATGAACTGTCTATGTGGTCACGGAGGGGCGCAAGTCAACTACTTGGATTGGTCACTAAAAAACCGAGCATCCTATAGCAAGGTGGGGGGAAGCACGGAAAGTGCTGGCGCCATTTTAACTTCGATATGTCGCGCCCGGAATAGCGGAGGAACCCGCAATGAAGACAAAAAAAGACCGAAGGCTTCCTTAGGAGAAAGGGCCAAGTGCGCAGTCATCGCCACGCTAATGAAGAGCCCGCACACCAAAAGACGTCAACATCATCTGATACGATTTTTTCCGCCATTCCTCTCGCGTCGTCATTGTTGAAAAAACAGGGCCGTCCAAAAAGCAAAACCGGCCAGAGGCCAGAGGCGAAGGACCTAGCCGCAGGCGGGGCCAAACAAAGAAGAGCGTCTGCATCATCGGTCAAATAAGGAATTGATGCCCGGACTAGGGGAAAAAAAGGGAAGCGCCTGATTTTCCGAAGAAAAAGTAGACGGGTGAGGGAGGACCAAGAGAAGGAAATGGCAAAAGGTGCCCTACGGCTCAGAATCTGACTTTCCACTTGAAAAGAAAAAACAAAATCGCTTCGAGAGTGAAAAAAGGAGGCTCAAGTCGATCCTCAAGGGAGAAGACGGGGAGAAAAGAAAGAAAAGCGCGTGAACGCGAGAGAATAAGGAATGGAGATATAGAGCGAAACAAACACAAGGAAAAGAGAGATATCGCCATTTCGTGCCTGCTCGCCGCGACGAGCAGCGGAGGAAAAGACAGGGCTACCATTAGGTTGAGAATTTTCAGCGGTTTGAAGAGACTAAAGAGTGGGGGGGAAAGGGGCAAAGTCCATGACTTATCTCTACGTGAGAATCAAATGTCACGAGGACTCCGATCCACCCGGGCTAACGGGTTTTTCTGACGGAAATCCTCGAGCAAACGACGAGAAAAAGAAAAAGGGAATCCATTCGAAAGAGCGCCAGGAAAAAAAGAGTCAAGGAAGAAAGACGGCGGCTAGGGAAGAATACTAGAGGAAGAGGGCCAAGAGGAAGGGGTTTCCTTTGAGCCCTATCACGGTCACAAAAGAAAAGGAGGGAATTTGAAAAGGGAGAATCATAGTATGGTGAAAGCGGAAGGGAGGAAGCATCCAGCGTTGGAGTGAAAAGAGAAGGAAACAAAGAGGAGTTCCATGCATCAATCGCGCGGAAGCCGGATATTAGGCTGAACGGAAAACTAAGTGTTTGCTCGAGCGCGGAAGGAATAAGGGGCGAGAACATTAAAAATCCGGGAAATAACAACGGACTTCAGCCACCTTCAAGCGTGAAGCAGACCGGTGCAAGGAAAAAGAAAAATGTAGGGCGCATCCCGGAAGCGTGGAACCTCGAGGACCAAGATTCCTCGCTCTCTTTAATGACCAAGCCGCAGAAACGGACAGAGGCAGAGACTAAATAAATCAGAAAAAGGAAAGGGACACTGGTCAGATCCTATACACCTACGAGGTATAAGTTAATCCTCTATTGCATTTTTACCACAAGGACACGATGAAAGAGAACTACATCTTCCGCAGAGTCATAAAGTTGCGCGGGTGAGGTATAGAGGAAATGCGTTCCGGACACGGAAAAAATTACGAGCACGGTTACTCCTTTCAGTTTCCGGGGCGTGACAACAAGATGAAAAAGGGGGGGGATCCTTCCGGGGACTACGGAAAGGAAAAAACTACCGTGACTGGTGGTAAAACCGATTCGGATCAGCTGAGGAACACGCGGAAGGGTTGGGATCAGCCGTACTAAATTTCTGAGGCAGGGGGAAAAGGAGAGGCAGCATTGTGGCCGCAATCGGCAGCCGGGGAAGAAAAAAAAACGAGTTTAAAAGGAGCGTAGTAAAAAGAACATCGACGTTTCCTCTCACAAACTTAAAAGGAAAGGTGGGGGCAGGAGGTATGAGTGAAAACACTTCATTAAGAATCGCCTTGAAAGCAAGAGATGTTCCAGGGGGACGCACGAAAAAAGGAAAGGCCACGAAAATTTCTTAGTTCAACCGGGAATTTGGAATCGGGACGGAAATACGGAGGTGGACAAAAATAAAAGCAGAACGATAGGAAGACAAAAAGGAAAAGAGCGACATCCACCAACTGGAACGAGGTCCAACTTCTTGCGTCATCTCGGCCCCAATGCGGAGAAGAAGGAAAAGGAAAACGTCGTCTGATACCTACACAAACGTGTCCGCGGGGCCAGAGAAAAAAAGGATTGGATTTCCACTCGTGGAAGGAAACACATGACGGTCTACGGCAAATTTTTAAAGGTGGCTCAAAGAGGAAATACCGTACACAGTTAGTGTGGGGCGGGAAAGAAAACAAAGGTCGTATCACCCTTGGCAGGAGTGGCTGGCTTCTTGCTCGACCAGCCCACAGGGCAGAAAAAAAAGGGAAACAAGCTGTGTCCGAGGGGTTTGCGGGGGCGTAACGGCCGGGGGATATTGATGGAGTATGCAACCAAAGTCTTAGAAGGTTTTATCAGAGAGGAACGGAATTAAGCCGTTCATCGTCTTCGATTGAGTGAAACGGGCCGAAATGACTCTCCCATAAAAAAAGTTCGTGCAAGAAAAAGGTGTTTTAGAGGGCGTCCATCTAACAGATACGAAGGGAAAAAGGAACCTATCGCGAAAATAAAGGAGCAAAAAAAAAACTTACGGCTGAGACCCGTATAGAGCTTTCTTTTGGAGCGGCCGCGTCGCGCAGGGGTCGCCCAGTAGAAAAGGGCCGGGAATGCACACACTTTTTCGGGGTGAAGCAGAAAAGTCATGTTTCGTCAATCACAGTTCATCGGAATGAAGAAAAGGGGAGCAAACTGCGACGCGGCAGCTACATGAAACTCTAAGGAACTGGATAAGAAAGTAAACGGACGTCGTGCGGAGAACAAAAAACAAAATATGGCAACAGAGGGGAAGGAGCGTCGTCTCATGTCCTGGTGGGGAGAAAAAAACAGGATAAGTACAGAAAAAAAAACAAAGCGCAAAGGGACGAATGTAAAAACCTCCACACAAGTCATGACAGTGTAAAAGGGGGTATGCCAGGATTTGGCACACCCACATGGGGGGGGGGGCGATCGGGAATCTTGCGGAATTACAAGAGTGGAAACTCCGGGGGGGCATGAGGAAAAACTTGTGTGTGACTGGGGAAGAAGAGACAAGGCTGCGAAAGCGTCAATGAAAAAAGTTGGACGGGCAAGAAAGAGGGCCAGCATCGCGTCAATCTGCACTGCTCAGGGGAGAAGGGACGGGTCTTGTCCGGAGATTCCTGCGGCCTAGATGCGAAACAACAATGTCAGGAGGAAAAGGACAGCGGATCAGGAACAGAGGAAAAAAAAAAACAATGCTTGTCCCTATACCAATGCAGATGGAACAGCTCTTGCGTTGATCGAAGAAACGAGTGGGAATACCTAGAGAATTTGGTGAGGGGGGAAACACTTGTGTAGAAGGGATGGGGGGGCTGTGGCACAGGAAGGAATGCGTAATTAACTCTAGCTTCTGCGTGAAAAGCCGAGGCAAGGGAGGGAAGAGAGGCACCACGCAGTCAAAATGGCACCAGAATCGAATCAGGAGTAAGGCAGGGGACCAAAAAAAGTATGAGGACGAGCCATGAAAGGACGAAATGAAAAGAGGAGAACGAGTTTTAATCTTGTCCGTTTCAATGAATCCAATGAACGGGTAGTCCGGTAACATATGGAAAAGCGGAAACGCTGTGTCAAGAGAAGGGTACTGAAACTGGGGGCGGCAGATTAAAGGGAAAGCGCCAGTCAATACAAACTTCTGAATCCGGTCCTGGACTATGTCGAGTGAAGTAAAACATAAAGGTGAGAAACTTCACGCGCGGATTCACTTCAATAAAATAGGGGTGGGAAAATTATCTGGCATAGACCGAAATTCCGAAATCGCCGGGGACGCTGTAGTATTTTGCGCCTACGAGGCCAGCGACAAGGGGGGGGGGTTGTTTGGTGTTTGTGTTTTCAGTCTTCATTTTTCAGTGAAAAGAGGATACTTGGGCTAGGGGGGAGAAGGCCGAAAGAAATTAACAAAAAAAGGGGTTGGGGTAGGTCTCAGCTGAAAAGGGGGGAAGAAGCACTTCAGGGGTTAAATCCGTTCCAAGGGCAGGGAGAATTGGAGAAGATATGGATCGCCCGGACGAATAAAGCAACTCTATAAAACACTGCACTGGAAACGAAAAAAAGTTAAGTGAGGATGGACGCTTACCGGGAGGGCCGCTTGAGCAGCTAATTCAGGAGCCAGGAATCAGCGGCCCCCCCCCCGCCAAAGAAAATCCAGAGGGCAAAAAAGAAGCTGAATTTTGTTCCTCCATGCTAGCCAGAGTCGAAAAGGGGGCTGAAAACTCGGCTTTCCACGAAAACCGAAGAACGCACAGAGGATGAACCTCCGCAGGCGGGGCGGTGTCCCAGAAAGAGGGTCGGCTCTCGGTCCAGGAATGGATTCAAATTCCTGCCCGCGTTGAACGCGCGCTTCATCCGCAGGGAAGTTTCCAAAAAAGGAGAGGTATGGCTTCCACGAAGATGGACCTTGGCGAGACCCAGTCTTCCCTAAAAAGTCAGATAAAAAAAAGAAATGAAAACGCTACAATCAATACGCGTAACGAGGGAGGTAAACCAGAAAAAGCTATCCTCATGGGATAGAAACGTCTGAAGGAAGCCAAGAGAAAGTTCGACTTAGGAAAAGGATAAAATGGCGATAACGCGAAAAAAACAACAACGGGATGAGGAAGAACAAGAGAGCTAAAAAACATGAAAAAACGCGCCGCGGAAAAGAAACTGAGGGGGAAGACAAGGCCGTCTTCTCTCCCAGGAGGATCTATTGAAAAGAAGGATCGTAGAAAAAAGCTAGTTAAAAGGGGTCTAGGGCAAGGGGGCAAACGTAAAAAAGGTCATCTACCGGGTAGTGCATCAGGGTCGAAAAGGAGCTTGGACTAATCCAACCAGGAGACGGTTTTTGGTCAGAGCAGAAAAAAAAACGCGGAGTTCAAAGAAAAACATCACCTGAATCAAAAGAAACGAAATCGATCTACTCTTGTGGGGAAAGAAGTAGTCACGGGAAGAAAAGGAGGGGAACGGCGTGAAGGGGTGTGCCGGGGAAGAACATGGGGGGTAAGCAAAACCGGAGGGGAATAAAAGCTTATATCCGCTTCTTGTGAAATCTTATTGGGGGGCAGGGGTCGAAAGATGCGATGGCGTCTGAATCTCAATCAAATACTTTACATAAGTCAGTGCGCGAGGAAGGGACGGGAAGAGTCGGAAAGGGACATTACTCCTTTTTTCTCGGAGAGCGTGTATCTCCTGGCGAGAACAAAAACTGAGGAATCAGGGGGGGGCATACCGGCACTTGCGTGTCTCCAACTGTAGTTAAGGTATAGGAAGGAGACTCAAAAATGAGGGGAAAGAGAGAAACGGAGGGAAAAAGAGAAAACAATATCCTCGTGCGGACATTAAAAAGGAAAAGCCAGACGCTTGAGCGAGGAGGGTGCGGAAGAAAACTAAGTGGCGTAAGGCTACTGGAGGGACAGTGGCTCCTACTATTTTATTAAGGGGGGAAAAAAATAACAGACAAGGGCGTTCAAGGGGGGAAAACGGTAACTATGATGGGGGGGAAAAAGGGTCAATGAAAAAAGAGCCCGGAAAAAGAAAGCCGGATTGGGAAAAAGAAGGGGTCATGTGGAGGGGGGACGGAAAACGGAATCGGAAGGGAGAACTTGCAAAATTAACGCGCACGGTTAAACGTGAAGTGCTAGTGACCCAGTACTATGTAAAAAAGAAACAAGAAGGATTCCTTCAGGACGAATGGGCGTAAGAAGGAAAAAACTAACCCGTGAGAAGCCGATTCGGGAAGGAGAATTGTGTGCGCGGAGAAATAAAAGGATCTTTGATCAGCCGTAAAAGATGCGCAGGGGCCTGCTTTTGGCCTCGAATTTCCGAAAGAGGGGAAAAGCCCTGATGGTACTCATCCTGCGCGGGTAAGAAAGGTCGCGAGGATTAAAAACTAAGAAACTCAAAAGGGCAAAAAATTGAAGAGGGTCGTAGTGCCAAGGAGGGTTAAACAGGAAGTCTGAAAATCAAAAAAAAAGGGGAAAGGGAAGCAGTAATCCTCTTAATTTCTTTCCACGAAATTGGGGGAGGTAGTGACCTCGGGAGTAGCGGAAAAAGGGAAATCGGAAGTGGCCGCAGGCAAGGTATGCCGCATACTTAATCTTCCATCCACCAAGCAAAGCCAAAAGAAACAAAGAAGCAGCTGGAAAACGAGGAAACTGCTTGGCCAGAGAGGGGAAAAGAAAAAAAAGTACGATTGTTCTAATAAAAAAGGGATCTTAGAGAAGAGAAAAAACGGGTAAGGAGAAGGCGAAACCATCGAAGGAGAACACGTCTTGGTCCGGACAAAAAAAACGACCTTAAGGGCGATCTCCCATTTCGTTGGATCACGAAGCTAAAAACAGGGAAGCCTTCTACAGGTGTTAGGTAGGAAATCGAATGTCTGGCAAAGTACATGGGGAAGATCCTTCATGCAGGAGACACCACCGCGCTGAGTCGTTCCGAACATCTGTTTCAAAAGAGGGTGGATGGGTTCGAACGCACGTTCGGGGGGGATATTCAGGTCTTGAAAAGAACACGTTGGGGGGGAACCCGTCGCATCGTGAGAGGGGGGAAGATGCAAGGCGGCGCGGAGGGACTTAAAAAGTTTCTCTTACAGGAGGAAAACTGGGGGGAGGAAAAAATAACAGGAAAGGCGTCCACATAGGGAAAAGGTCGTGCGGGAAAAAAAAAAAGAAAAGGGTTGTGGGGGAAAGCGTGACACCGGATAGACGCAAAGTTCTCGACCCAGAGCGAAGGAAAAAGAA
>Ga0179593_1424231_pt1 | contig 10353 bp, 12 predicted proteins | sample CZODoug2_1_08_16_FD_185931 | JGI IMG/M metagenome (GOLD analysis project Ga0179593, IMG submission 185931) | Vadose zone soil fungal communities from Angelo Coast Range Reserve, California, USA - CZODoug2_1_08_16fungal (PacBio error correction) | ecosystem: Environmental > Terrestrial > Soil >...
AGAGAAGGAAATGGCGTACGCCATTCAATTAAAACTAAGCGGATTACGCAAAGGTTGCACTGAAGACAGGCTGCAAGACATCGGTATAGGTTTGTGGTAGGGGATCCGACAAGGGGGTACACACTGACCGGAGAATGTTTGGAGACAGGCCGGGGAAGGAAACGAAGGGGAGAGGGGTGAGAAAAGGAACACTGGAATAGGGACGACAACGTTATGTAGTTGTTGCGGAGGGAATAGTAAACGGGACCCGGCTTGTGAAGAGCAAGATTGACGGGCCAGCGGTAGCGAGTGGAGACGAGAACAATCTTCCGAGAGGGGCTTCTCCGGCAGTACGCACGGGGAGGGGTGCAATGCCGTCGTCCAAACACTGCCGCGAGAGGAGAAAACGGCTTAAATAGTTATGCCGAAAGTCAAGGAACAGAAGCGCAAGAGAAACCGATGGGAAAGCTAAGAAACAACAAGAGAGGAAAAAGATTCCGCATGGCGCACAGGCAAGAGAGAAGGACGCTGAGCAGAAGGTGTTGAGGAGAAGTTTGGATCCGCGGCAAGAAAAGAGAATGTAGCATTTGTAAACAAAAAAGAACGGTTGTATACAAAACGAGACCCAGCTCAGGCCATTATGGTCTCGAGCACTCTCCCACTCAAGGGGGGGGGGAAGGGGCCGGAATAGAGAGCGGGTAGAAGCAACCGAAAAATATTCAAGCTCCGAACAATACCGTGGCCGGGACTCAAGGGGACCAAAGGAATGAAACAACGAGCCGTCAGTGCCGGGGGTGGGGGAGGAAGGATGCGAACGAGGAAAAAGAATTGAGAAAAGAAGGTGGTCGAGCATCCTCAAAAACGGTTACATGGAGATAAAGGGGATGCCCAGCCTCAGGAAGCAAAGCAAGATGCAATAGTAGGACATTAAAGGGGGATCAAGGGAAGAATAGAAGGGGGAGGGGTCGCTGACGAGAATTGTGTTGGGGAACACGGCAGGCTTTTGAGAATAGTGTGAAACGCGTCACCGCTGTCCTCGGGGGGGCCGGGGGCATACGGTCAAACACGGGATCTAATGAATTCATTTCCAGCAAGGCTAAACGAATACGGAAAGAGCCAAGTGGCTTTCTCAACAAGAAAACTAGCATGCTCGCGAGAGAGCGTGGAAACGCACCACCCGCCAGTTAAAATCGAAAATTATGTAAGCGAAAAAGGGATCAACGGGGGGGGGGCACGAAAAGAACAACTGGGGCCTGGGAATGAAAAATCACGGCTGGCATTTCAAAAAAAAAGAGGGGGGGGGGGGGGGGGGATACAGTTTAGGTCAACCATTCATACTAAGGGGAGGAACGACCCCGGTACACGAGAGGGACAGGAAAAACAAAAGCGGCCCGGTATTAATCCGGGGGGCAACAGGAAAATGACGGAGTTCGGCCTTCGCGAAAAAACCTCAACTCGCTCGACAGATGCCCCAGAGCAATGCATGAAATGGCCAAACTCGAAAAGAGCTGATTCCGATGGGGGCAAAATAAAAGAAAGGAGGAGACTTCGGACATTATTTTGGGAGGGTAAGAAGCGGCTTCTGCAAATGGAATGGGCGAGGGGCCGGAGGGGAAGAGGGGCTGATAGCGAGTATAGAATCGCATAGAGCCGGGAAGAAAAGGATCTAATGGGACCGCGGAAGGAATGAAGTTGCGTCTACACTTCGTCAAGTCGACAGCAAGGAGAATAATGACAACCAAACAGGGAAAAAACAAAAAAAAAAACAACACAAGTAGGGCCTCATTTACTGGGGCCATCGCTCGGACCAGGGGCAAGGCACAGCAGCCAGGCAGGCAAAAAAGGAGAGACGGAGAGACGGGTACGACTCAGACCCGAGGGAGAGATTGTCAAAAACAGGAAAAAGGTGGGTGTAGAAAAATTGAGAGAAGGTGATCACGAGCGGGCGGTGAGTCCTACTGGCAGTTTGAGGACAGAGATGGCAATACGCGCTGATAAAGTTGAAACGGAGAAGGGGGGGCACAGGACGGAAAACGGGGAGGGGGGAGAAAAATTAGTGGACGAGCGATGAAATGGTCAACCTAACTCGCTACGAGGCGAACCGAGGGAGGGGAACGGTTTAAGAAACAAAGGGTAGTTGCAAAAAATGAGGGGTACCATTCGTTGTCACCCGCTAAAGATATGACTGGATTCGTGCGACGAAAGGCGTTGCAACTCCTCGATTCGGGATAAAAATGAATTCTCGGGAAAAAAATACAGGGGGGGGGAAAAAAAAGCCTGGGGAAAATAGTGCAGAGCGAACCATAATTCTGTCAAGAAGGGGACATTCAAAGGGGCTATTTGGGGGCAAGCAGAAATGGAAATGAACGACAAGCCGAGTCGAAAACAAACGGGGGTCGTCAAGAGAAGGGAAAATGTTCGAGGAGGGGAAAAAAAAAATGGCTACCAAGGAGGGTAAGAAATCAAAGCGTCCTGTGAAATAGCGGAAAAAAAGGTTTCAGAAACATAAGCACTGCAGACTGGGGGAGCCTCTTGACATTCAAGGGAGAAGGAAACACTCCACAGAGGGCGTAGTTAACAGGGATTGTCTTAGGGATGGCGGGCGAAATGGCAGAAAAGGCTCATTCTAAGGGATGGAGAAAGGGACGACTGGTCGCCGACGAACGCCTGGTGGGGGGGGGGAATAGACAAAGCTCCGGAAGGAAGAGAGGAACCAGGAGTAGAAAGGAAAATTTTGGTTGGTCTGCTCAGAAGCCCAACTAGCCCAATTTACCCAGTTGGGCTGGGGCCAGAGGCGAACCGGCAGGGTCGACGGAGAAAAAGAAGCACAGACGAGTTGAAGTGCGAGGGAAGCCAGCGCGCTATGAAAAATTCGGGGCCGATCTACCCTGGGGAGAAAAACATTCCGAGGGAGACTCCAAAGATCGAAGGAAAAACAAAAAACAAAGTATGAGAAAAAAGGGAGATGTTGGGGGCAGGCCAGCGGAGTAGGGTTGGACGTCGACCGGGGATATCGACCCAGAGTCATCAACACGAACTGGCTCCTCCGCCGTCGGGAGAAAAAGGAGGGGAGGGGGGTCGGAAGCCAATCGGGGGAACATAGGAGGGCCCCACCGTGCACTAATGGGCTCTTCCAAAGTGGGTGGGAAAAACGGGGGCATGAACAACAACGGATATGCTCGAGGGCTATTGGGGGGGAAAAAAAGTGAGAGGCTAGGAGCTTCCGTCTATGAAAGGCCAACACCTTTCTATGAGAAAACAAAGGTATTTTTATGAATCGCTCCCTTGAAAGGCGGGGGTCTGGGCAGACGCCGCAGAAAAAAAAAAGTCATACGACCAAAACCACACATCTTCACAGGATAACTAGCAAGAACGGGCGTGAAGGGGGGATGGAAGGGAACAATGTGAATTGAACGAGGAGCGTCGAAAGGAAGCCATCGAACGGAGGAGTTGGACCAGAAACAAGCAATGGCTGTACTGAAGAAAGAGCGGTCTTCAGACTCGTGTTACGGTGGCGCCAGCACTACGGGTCATGTCAAAATAGGGACTAACAAAGGGGGTACTGGCGTCCCCGCCACGACGAATGTACGAAGCTGACTGGCCGTCAAAATTTGCAAAAGCAATGAAGCCGACAGGGGGGGAGGTCGAAGAGGAAAAGACGGAAGAATGGGTGAAAAAAGGCTTCAAGTAAAGTGGGAAAACGCAAAGAAATTTCGAAAGGCATACCGATCGAGACGCCAAAAGGGGAGGAGAGCAGTACAGAATACAATGTAGAGGAAGGAGGTGGGAGACGAAGTTCAAAGAGAAAAAGATGCGGGGGGGAACAAGACTGGTTCACGCCCAAAGGAGCTCATAATCATCATAGTTAGAGGTGGAAAACACATGGCCGCACCCGTCAAATCAGGTAATCAGAAAAAAGAGGGGGCCGTAAGGGGGACGGAAAAGGTGGTAACATAGGCAAAAGGGGGCTGTCGAAAATAGAGGCCTTCAAAACAGTTCCTTCTGCCTAAACAATGAATACGTGACATAGCCTCCGCTCTACACAAACCACACCAGCAACTGAAAAAAAGAATATGGAGAAGTCTGAAAAAGTCGAGCCGGGTGCTCGAGGTGGTCATGTCGGGAAGACAAAGGGGGAGATCTAGGGTCCAGGCGAAGGGAAGGTGTTCGTTGGCATTGGGGGAACTTCCTGTGAGGGTTCGGGAAGAGACCTTGTAGGAAGGCTGTCGACAGGGTAGGACATCTTAGTTCGGGGAAAACTGGGGAATTATAAACCTCCGGGAATTTACTAGCACAAAGTACTTTCGAAAAAACTGAAGAAGGAAAAGCGGAAGAGGAATAGAGACCGTCCGGGCCGTCCGGAAAAAAAGAGGAAATAAAAGGGGCAACCCTCGCTTGAATCACAAGGGTGGGGCCTGCTGGGAAGTCTCATCTAATCAGAACAAAGAGGAAGGCCGTGTGGGGGCAATTGGAATCATGGCGATTAAGAGTGAACGCAAGCGGAGAACGACGAATGCGAATACCAAAACAAAGGTGCAAAGACCACACGTACGACTAACCGGCCCCTGTTGAGTGTCGAATCTCTCGTGTTCAAACACGGGGAGGAGACTTCATGGCAGCTGACGGGGGGCTTGAACGGGTGCCTCCAACGCGCAGTAGTGGCTGGGATCCGGCATTGAAAAACTTTTCTAGGGGAACCGGGAGGAAGTCGGTGCTCCAACACATTCGGGGATCTTCTCTGACAATTAAGGGGGGGGGGGGAAAGGGGGCGGTGGGGAGAAGGGTGAGGGGTTCCACTCTCTCTAAAAGGAGAAAATGCAGCATGGGATCGTAATAAATCCGGGGGTAACAGGAGGCCTTCAAAAGAAGCCTCCTTCAGTATGCCTGACTAAGGGGGGCGGGAAGAAACTTAGGAGTTGACAAGTAAAGTAAAAAAGCGGACACGTACGAGGGGGGCACTGACACTAACTCAAAATCAGAAAAGCTATAAACAAACAAGTTTGGGGAATTGAATCCGGACAGAGAGAAAAGACGGATCAAAGGACGAATTTCTTGAAGCGCTTATCACTTTCCTGACCTCAAAAAGGGCTGGAATCTGAAACGAGCAAAAAAGAGAAAGTATGGGTCAGGTGGATGGCGGGATAAGCACATAGGGTTATTCCACAAAAACTTCAGTGGGCGCTCCGGTGCTCAATAGGGAGTGGAAATAACAAGAAAAGGGAGAGTGTGGGGACAGAGAAAATGGGAGGCATTAAAAACGACACGGGATGAGGGGGGGGTGGAGTTTGGAGCTTTAAAAAGACGCGAACGTCCGGCAAATGCGGGCGCTGATAGATTTCTCAGAAAGGGAAAGGAGGTCGCATGAGAGTGCACCTGGCCAACGCACTGTCCTTTTGGGGGGAAATGCATCCACTCGGGCGGGGCTAGAAGAAAAACAATCAACATTTTTCGAAAAAAAGAGCTCAAAGAACGCACCCTGCAAAAAAAAAAAAACGAAGGGAGGACAAGAAGTGTCACGACCGGGGGAGAAGGCTCGATGATCGGGAAGATTGGTGATGAGCCGTTGTTGATGCTGAGGCGACGGACGTGTACGGCATAAACAAAGCGTGACGTATGAAAAAAGGAGCAAACATCAGGGAAGAAAGGATGTGGGAAAAGAGGAGCAATCGAACGCGGGGAACTTAGTGCCGGATCGACCGCGACAGAACTTATTCAATCTCCGCAAAAGGTAATACCGGGGAGAAAGAAGTGACCAAGGGAAGGAAGGGCACGCAATCCGTTCCGAAACGAAAAAGGGCCGCAAGCAGCACAACTCAGGTGTGGCTGAACCGAAGGGTGGTAGGATAAAAGCACAAGCAGGAAAGGAGAGCCGTGCAATCGTCCTTCATATTGCCCGTCAGAAAAAAGAACAGAGAAACGTGAAGCAGCTGCCCGCCTTGCGAATTTTACGGATTCGCGATCAATTGTGGGGTCTCGGCAAGACGGCAGGAGGAAAGGTCAGAAAACCGCCGGTAACGCGAAAGTTGCCGCGTACTTGGACAAGGCGAAAAGAAAGTTTATCTCATCCAAGGGGCGTAGGGGAAAGGGAGGACGCTGAGGCAGGAAAAAATGCTAAACCCAGGGGGCGCTCGTCCTAGAGGATCGACGCACTCTAAAGGGGGGGAACGAACACGAACCAAAAAGGGAAGAGTGAACGATCGCGCTTGGAAAAAAGGCGGAAAAAGGGGACAATGTAAATGCGGAGAAAGGGTTCAAGCCAAAGCTCTGAGTCAGGAAACCACGGTCAAGAAGGGCATTGAGTCTCCGACCCGAACACGGAAGGGGGAAAGGAGAAACCACCGGGGAGGAGCCTGATTGTCAAGAACTGCGGGGGGGGAAAAAAGGTCACTTCGCATTCGGCGCCGTCTCGGACGACCGAAGGGAACATGGACGGCAATTTGGGAAAACTCAAACAAAAAAATGGAGCAGGAAGAAAGGGAGGCAGAAACGACTTTCAAGGAATTTTTTTGTTCTTGTTTAAGAGGGCTGAGTGGCCATAATAGCTGGGCCGCGCAGGAAGAGGTTGCTGAGGCGGGAAAGGGGGAAGGGGATCCGAGACGAAAGGAAGACTCGTAATGAAAAAGTGGGGGGGCGGCCTAGAGGGGGAATGAATCCGAAAAAAGAAGAACTTCGTCACGGGGAACAAGGAACGAGAATCTCTGCAAAGAAAAAAAGAGCAGAAAGCAGGAACAAACTTCGAATCAGAACTGGACCGAAATTAACGTAAAAGGGCATCATACAGGAGGGCAAACAAGCTGGAAAAAGGCCCAGTGCAGTGACGGACGAACTCAGACGGCTTGACGAAAAACGTGTTGACATGCCGGGGGGTTCGGGGCAGAGGAGGCTAAGGTGATAACGAGAAGGGGTAGGCCGAATTAGGTGGAACGCCAGCGAAAGAAAAAAATTTACAGGGTTACAGCGGGAGGGTAACCAGGACCAAACTATTAAATATGGTTCGTGCTGCTGGAGGAAGTCCATGGGGGACCGAATAACTAGATGTCGCGCTGGGGCTGACGTTCGTTTGTCGGACCAAAAACAAAAAAGGGTCGTTGGCAAGCAGAGTAACAGGAGGATCAAGAAGGCAAAGGGGTGATGGAGGCAGTTCGAGAGAAAGCGGGACCGACGAGAGGGATCGCATATAAGGGTCTGGCGTTGGGGAATTAAGGGGGAGGGAAAGGTCGGAAAAAAAAGTCGGCAGAGGTGAGGTCTACCGTGATCTGTGATCTTCATTGCTGAAAAAAAAAAAAAAATTTTGTTGACATGGGGGAAAAGAAAAGGGAAATTCGACATAGCTCGCGGGACGGGAAACAGAAAAGGGGAATTCCGAAGGGAATGAAAAGGGCGGACCGCATTGGCAACAAAAAAACGCAACTGGTCATAAAGAGGAGCCCGATCCGACAAAGCACTGAGCGCAATTAGTGATTTGTAGGACATACCGGAGCGGGGGGGGACAACGGGTCCTTTTGAAGGGACGGTTAATGTCAAAGGGTGCAAAAAAGAAAGCAGAACAGGGGAGTAAGGCATGTTATGGTCTTGAAGGGGGGGGACGGGTGTATTCGGAAATCGCTCCAGACCAGGTTGACCATCAAAAAAGATTTGGGCCGCGAAAGGAAAGGGGGGGGGGAGAATATAACATCGCAGGAACCCGAAGAAAGTCAATACAGCTCCGAAATGCTCAAATGGTTGGACTTCCTAACCAAAAAGTGGAAGAAAGCAATTTGAGAAACGGTTGGGTCGGCCGACGGAAGGAAAAAGAAGTCTCGCACGGAAAAGAACACGAAGGAAAAGACGTACCGGAAAAAACAGCAATCGACAGGGGTTGGAAAATTCGGGACGGATCATCCCCGGGCCGACAACGTACCGATGGAGCAAAAGAAAAATCAACAAAAACCGATAAAGAAGAGATTTTGGCAGGACAAAGAAAGTGAGGTTGCGAAAAAGGGGGAAGGAAGAAACCCATGTAACTGCCACGTCGGCTGGCGGAAGAACGAACTTGGGAGGGAAGAGAAGTGAAGGGAGGAAAAAGGACGCGTACGGATTCACGTTTTAGCATAGTCTTGACCCACCGTGCAAAAATAATCTCAAGGTTGTGGGCGGGGGGGGAAAGAGAAAGGAGATGCCGCGACGATTTGAACTGTATCGCTAGGCGCTGGGGGGCGAAATCCAACCATGCGTTCAGCGAAAAAAACAGCGTGCCATTTAAGCAAGAATGAGATTTCGGCGAGCCGAGAAAAGAAAGGCCACATCGGAAGGAGTACTACGCAAAGGCGGCGGGAGTTCCGCAAAGGGGACAGGGACGAAAGGAGAACAGTAAAATCTATCATCGATCCTGCTACGAAAACAAAAGGAAAGGGGAGTAGCGGAGAAACAGGCGCGGGATCAAGCTCAGACGCATTGGTGAGCAAGGTTTGGAAAAAAAAAGCCTGGGTCTAACCTGGCCTGTGAAGGCACATGCGAGACTCATAGGATAACGCAGCAGGGGAGAAGGGGTGCGAGGGTAGGGACTGCCCGGAAGCAAAAAGGGCTGGGAAAAAAAAAGAAGCACTGAAAGCAAATATGTGTCGCCGAAAAAAAACTCGGAAAGTTTCCGATGGGGCCTTCACAAAAGGGGAAGGGGGTGAACACAAAAGACAGTATCGTGAAAAACGATGCAGGGGCCAAAAGGCAGATCGCAGTAATACAGAACTATCCTTGAAGATGAGGGGAGAAAAAAAAAGGAACCGAAAACTCTTCTTGCAGACCTGGTCGAAAAAGATCAGCAAGGGAAAGGAGGAGAGGCATCGTAGGGAGAGGGTATGTTACCATCCCCAAGCAAAAAGCAAAATAGGAAAAAATCTCACGGAGGGTGACGGCCCTTGTAGGACCGCGCGGAAAGGTAGCACCGCGTATCAAGTAGCTGGCAAACACTAAAAAAAAAACCGCCGGGGAAAAGATCACGTATAAAGCAAAGCCAAGCACAACCAGCCGAATCGAAAGCGTAGGATAGTCACAGGGACCACGTCTAAGAAGGCAGCTCGTGGAAATCCGATGGAGGAATGGGTGAACGGGGGGAAGAGCGAGGGCCGCGCATGAGGGAGAATGGGTTAAGGGTCATGATGTGCGCCTGTTCCAGGTTTCAAATAAAGACATGGTAGGAGAGGGCTGGTCAGGGGGTTATAGGGGAAAAGACGGCAGGCGCTTCAATCAAAAGCCGCACCGGTAATGGGAGAGCATGCCGTTCGAGAAGGCGGATTCCAACAGAGAGAATAATTCAAACGGCCGAAGGAAAAAGCAGGATAAAACAGGAGGAACACAGCGGTTAAAAGAAAGATGGGGTAAAAAGCTTCCGAGTCCGCAGCATCACGGAAGCAAGACGCCAAGCTGACTTGTGGGTTGCATCATTGGCCAGGGGCATCGGGCATCGGAGCAGGACAACGAAACGGAAAGGAAGGCCACTCAGGAAACTACCAGGGCCAAGGGGGGGGGATTTGTCGATTCAAAGAGGAGTTGTTACCGGGGGGGGCGGTAAAAAGGAAATGAACGTATTACGGGGGGAACTGAACTGGGCCAGGCCACAAGGAGGGGTAAATCGACCGGGAGAGGGGGTCAGAAGGGACCGTCGCAGGTTGATGGCGTTTCTCAAACCAGCGAGCGAAATGATCGCTGAGTGGCGTAGGGGGCTTTGAGTGGGAAGAGTGTGAGAGCGGGAAGGAGAAAGCAAAACAAAAAGAAATCCATGTAGCAGAGGTGGGAGGAGCGTTAGCAATCAGAGGCCCCGACCGGAAGAGATAATGGACGTCGCCGGGTTGGAAAAAGGGGGCTCAACGACGAACCAAGGACGGGACGTTTTTCCAAAAAACTATTCTAAAAAAAGCCTTCCGATTGAAAACACAAATTGAGCGACGAAGAAGGAAGAGGGCCAGCAGAGAGGGAGGAATTCTCCCAGGGTCACAGGGAAGGGACAATTGAAGAGAGGAGGGAAAAGCGGCAATCTGAAGGAGAGAATAACGCGGGATCATGGTCAGGGGGGAGACTTTATCGCAAGGGAAAAGAAAACAGGAGCGGAAAAAAAAGTTGTGAGGCCAATCAAGCGCCCTGGACGGGTGCGCGTTGTTGGCGCGAATGGGAAGACATTTAAGAAAAAGTCGTGGTTGTTGCTGAAAGAATCGGGGCGCTTTCAGGGGGAAACGAATGATCACTGAACGGCCAGGGGAAGATTGAACGAAATCATGAGGACGATCGGGGACTGCCGTCCTGAGCACTGGATTAACAGTCGGCCAAGAAGGCGCTAGAGGTCAACGGCTTAAAGAAAAAAAGGTACCTAAGTCGCAGGAGCGCAAGGGCGCAACCTGCAAA
>Ga0179593_1455354_pt1 | contig 10353 bp, 12 predicted proteins | sample CZODoug2_1_08_16_FD_185931 | JGI IMG/M metagenome (GOLD analysis project Ga0179593, IMG submission 185931) | Vadose zone soil fungal communities from Angelo Coast Range Reserve, California, USA - CZODoug2_1_08_16fungal (PacBio error correction) | ecosystem: Environmental > Terrestrial > Soil >...
CCGTGGGAAAAGGAGGGCGGCGAGCGCTGTAGACAGTGAAAGAAAAGGAAAAAACGACAGTAACTGGCCTGAGGTGTCAGAGGCCGTGAAAACCAGTACATCTTCTCATGAAAAGCAGGAGAAAAGAAAGAAACGCTCAAGTCGAATCGGAGAAACGGGGAAAAAAATGCTCGGGGGGGGGGGGCGATGAAGCAATTCGCGTGCAGGAAAAAATACAGAAAAGAAAAAAGCCGCCAGCATCCAGTCTAGGGGACCCTTACTGGGAGAAGACAACAAGGCAGTCTCGCGACGGGGGTAAAAACCCAGTTAACAAGTCGGGGGAAAAAACAAAATTAGCCCGATTGATCTGAACTCGAAAGAAAGGAGAGGGGAGAAAAATCTGGGTCCCCCAAAGAGGGCAGGCAGACATCCAAAGTTGGGTGAAGGACGTCATCTTCGACTCAGTCGAAGACCCGCCCGCGAAAGGGGTGGGAGCGACGGGGAAGATCCAATGCAGAGCGAAAAGTTGCGATAGGAGACAAAAAAAGGGGGAAAGCGAGAGGGAAAAAAACAATCTCTAAGTTGTCGCGCCAGGAGTGGAGACTCTTAAACGATCACAAAACCCACACGGGCGGGGTCGAAGTTACTAAGGAAAGGTCGCGAGGATGAAAAGGGAATGTAGAGCGCCAAGACCCAGATAGGGAAGGAAAGGACTGACCGGCATTTACAAGTTCGATCCAACAGCGAAAGGGTGTTCGTTACCTGGAAAGGGGGTGTAAAAGGCGTCTCTAAAGTGCCGATGGGCTGGGAAAAAGTGAAAGTTCAAAAGATGCCGAGAGGGATGGCGAGGATCTGTTTCACTTGAAAAAATTCACGCGCCCAATAATCAAAAACACAAAAGAACGAGGGCCACTTTACGCAAGTTGCAAGCGGGCAATTGGGTGAAGAACTGTCAATGCAAGACTTTTTGCTGCAAAAAGAAATATGCAAGTCTTCCATTACTGCTGGGCAGAAGTACGACACACCCGGCCGATCCGGAAGGAAAGAGAAAAAACCAAGGCAGCTTTCCTATTGCGAGTTGGACCAGAAAAAAAGGCAATGGGGCAGTTAAGAAAAGGAAGGACGTAATTGGTCCGTGACCGGGGTGAGAGAAGGAATTCTAAGGAAAGGGATGGAGAAATCCACTTCCGGCAAAAGTGGAAAAACGCAGGAAAGTCTCGTTCAAGCGATTGGCTGTGAGGATTTACAAGGGGGAAAGATCGATGCAACATGCCGCAAAAAAAGAAGGAGACTGGAACCAAGCGGATGGGTGCCGAGCCTTGTGGTGGACGATGAGAAAAGGAAAAGTCGCGATAGCACCAAACGCTGGGAGTCAAACATCATCACAGTGACCCACAAGTTGAAGGAAAACGGGGTTGAAAGATTCCTAAAGAAGGATGAGGAAGAAAAGAAACGATCTGGAAACTGTTTCTGCTTAGTAGGAAAGGAAAAACACCGGTAGATACTGCATAGAGATCAAAACCGCGCCGACTACAGAATCAAGAAAGACTCCGCAACTTTTGTGCGTGAAAAGAATAAGATGGATTGAGACGGGCGAGAAAGTCCAAGACGGGAGTGAAATTCTCAGGGGGAGAAGAGGATCAGGCGGGCCCGTCCCCCCTCAGATGAAGGGGAAACCCAGCACTCAATTCAAAACTCCTGACGTCCACCTGGCGAATAGCTAGGGGGACTATAAGGAACAGTCCCGGGTCAGTACGGGGGTAAAAAGTTGTTCAGAAGATTTATCAACTAAAGGGAAAAAAAAAGGAGACTCCCATCGCGAAAGCTAATTGCTTGGTAGGATAAAAAAGGCTAACTTAGAGGAAATCAGTCTGGGTCAAGAGAGAGTGATCAGAGAGCTTATAGTGCAACAGGAAAAGGATGTTTCGAATAATCACACGATGAAGAAGGAAGAATTCAGAGAAGGGACCAAGGGGAGCGTTGAATGGCGGAGCAGATTGGGCCGCTGTCAGGAGAGTTCCCTAAGGGGAACTGAAAAAGCCTGTTAAACCGAGACTAACAGGAAAGGGAGACGGGAAGGACCAGAGAGAATCAGGTGACGGCGAGAGCACCAAAGAGAAAAAAAAAAAAAAAATTGTTGTCCCTCTCATTCGAAACTGACCTAACAAGGGGAAGAAAAGAAAGAATGCCACAGCGACAACTCGGGTTTCTAAAACTGCCTGTCCGCAACAAAAGAAGGAAAAAAAGAAGGATATCACAAAATCAAAGGAAAGAAAAAAATGGTTACTAGTACGGTTGGACATGGAGGAAGAGGAGAGGGTCGAGTAGACAGCGGGGACGTCTTCATGCCAAAAAAAAAAAAAAAAACGGGGTGGGGGAAAAAGAAAAACACTTCAGGAAGCGCATCCAAAAGAGCGATGGCAGAGGGAGAAAGACCGAGGGAGCCGGGGCATTAACTCAAGAAGGCGGAAAAACTTCAGTAGACTTGAGAAAAAGGATGTCCTGCACATTTAAAAAACGAGGGGGGAAAGGGCGGAGTCAAACCCGTAAGCTCCGCAAAGAGATCAACGTCAGAAAGGAGGAACGTCACATATCCACGCCTTTTAAAAAGAATCGCCGAAAAAAGTAACGATTAGCGGAATTCAAGGGGAACTAGAAGTTCAGGCGGACACCACACGCCAGCCCTGCTAAGGAAAAAAATATGCTATTTTCTAACAAAAAGCGAAAGTGTTCGTCATCCACCAATGCGTGGCAAAGACCGCAGCAAAGAAAAAGGGGCACTGAGTAGGTGGGGGAGGGAATCTTCGGTGCGGACGCCGCCTGAGCGAGTCGTATCTGCACGACAATTTAAAAAAAAGAACGCTCTGCCTTGACTAGGCAATGGGGGCTTCTCCAACAAAACGGGAGGCGACAACCATTCACCCAGTGGAGGAAGGGGGCCACTGGTTTTTGGTTAAGACAGGGGTGTTTTCTAAAGGGGAAAAAGGCTACCTTGGCTCAAACAAAAACGGGAGGAATTAAGGGAGGAGATACGAGGGCGGTAAGCCCTCCCGGGCCAGGAGCAAAAAAAGGGGAAAACAACCGGCAAAAAAAAGACGTTTATAGGGGAGAAGCAATTTTAAAGAAAGCCTCCCATTACTCGCAAGCAGAAGCGTGCTAGCTCAGAGTCAAAAAAAGTCAGATACGTCATAAGGAAAAAAAATGCCCGCAAAAACTCACGCAACCAAAAAACCATCATGTGACATAAAGGGAGGTAGCTGGCCTTTGAGTGGCCAAATAGCCGCAATTGGGGAAGGAGAAAACCCTGGAAAATGTCCGATATAAACCTAAGAAAAAGGAAAGGAACTCATGTCGCGCAAAAAGTGTCGTCATGCCGCAGAATCTCTTAATAAAATAAGAAAAAAAAGGATAGAGTTAATCTTGATGAGATACGAGGGGGAGGGGAGGGGCGTATACAAGGCGATATTGCCGGTCCCTTGGTAGGGGGGAAGGGACGGTGGTTATCGAATTTGCTTACTATGGAAGGAGGGCCACTAGAAAATCCGGAGGGAGGGGGCTGACCTCCTTTAGAGACGACCAGAAGGGGCAGCCGCGTAGAAAAAAGGAAAATTGAAATGCCCTGACTGCTCAGGAGAAAAGAGGAAATATCAAGTCGGGGGGAAGGGGAGACGGGTTAGGACCAACCGTTGCAAGAAGGAATAGGAAAACAGCAGAAAGGCAACTTCTGCGAACACCGGCCGTAAGAAGTGGAGCCAAAAGGGAGCTTCATACCAAAAAACGCAAGGAATCGACGTGTGTCTCTCACGAGTCGCACCGAGGAGGGGAGGGAGCCAGGCCATTGTGAGTGGCGCCGGGAAGGGACGGGGACGAGAAACATTTGTGGCTGGGGAATGGGGCATTCAAGTGCGCGCACGAGAGAAGTGTGAGCTCTCAATGATCGTGTCAACAGGCAGGTAAGGCATACGAGCAGCAGGAGAGGGAAAGTCAAAAAAGATGAACAGCGGGCGAGGCGGCACATCCCAGAGAGAAAAGAAAATCGACGACATAAACGCATCTTCCAAAGTCTCCTTTCGGACCGGCCGCGAAGAAAGGGCTAGGAATATGAACGGGAAATGAAGGGGGATAGCCACGAGGAATGTTATAGAAAATCTCGCAGCGCCTAAAAAGGAAGAAATCAAAGGTCTGGATGAGTATCACTCCAGAACCTGTTATCTATTAGAAAGACAAAGAAAAGGAAAAGGATTCCTAATTGCTGTGACCGAAGGGAAAAAAAAAACCAATCAGCAAGGGCGCAAACGACATCTCGAAAAAGACTACCTGGGAGTAGAGAGAAAGGAACATTCGACGTTTGAGTGGGGGCGAAAAGCATTATTGCAAACTTGAAAAGAGGGGAAAGAAGCCGCCCGACGCACTCATGCCCCACGACGAAATTCGAGAAAGAGGAAAGCTACAGCGCAAAAATACAGCGGAGGAAACCAAACAAGGGGAGAAAGTAGTGGATAGGATCTCGCAACTGCCATTATCTGCCAGGGGGAGAAATATTCCTGGATCACAGCAAAAAAGTAAAGAAAAGAGGAACCTAAGGAAGCGACGGGAGGATAAGAGGGGAAAAAGGTGTTGTCTCTCACTAAAGGAAAGCGAAAGGTTTTCTCACAGAGGTGGGGAGAGAGAAAGCAAGCGTTCCACCTCTGAGGACCTAAAAAGACGAAGAAACGAAGATGAAAGCGAGTGGGTTGAGCATCGACTTCTGGGGAAAAAAAGGGAAAGACCATCGCCGTCGAGAGATCGCCCGAGTACGGGAAAAAACCGGTCGAATTTGAGAGAAGGATGGAAGGGGGGGCCTCCAAGGGGGGAAAGCAGAACTGGACTCCAAAGGCTCCACATGACTAAAAGGAAATCATCAGGGAAAAAGCTAGCTCCTCTCACAGATGGCAAATCTAAAGAAATAGAATGGGAATAAAGGGGAGAGTCTCACTGAGCGGTCTATAAAAGGGAGCTTCGACTTGCACCACGACAGTATGGACAGTGGCATAACCAGGGAGGAAAGAAAAGAAAATCTGCGCAGAAACAATCGACTATCTCAACGTCAACTCGGAAAAAAGGGAAAATCGCAAGTGGGGGGGTCGCAGGGAAAAAAAGGGGGGTTGGTCGCGAAACAACGTGAAAACCCCCCCACAACCAGGAAAAAAATTGTTACCGAAAAGCCAGAGCTGCGACCCAGAGTCTTTCCCTTGGAAAGAAGAGCCCAATCCGCGCTTCGAGACCGATTTTTTAAAAAAGAGGGAACAAAGTCGACCCAGCGCTATGTGGGAGAAAGAGGGGGTGCCCTAAGTCGTGGGGAAAATCTTTTTCACAAACGGGTGTACGGGGAAAAAGGAACGCGGTACTGACGGCAGGAAAAACTTCGAAAAGGAAGCAGGGGGGGGAAGGGGAATAATACACATGAGAAAGTAAGACTACGTGTGGGTTGCAATCAAAAAAAAAGAAGAAGGATGAGGAAAAGATATAGCACAATCGTAGAACTTGGCTCTCCAAGGATTACATTAGGGAGGAGCTACACCTTCCGGTCAGAAAGGGTCTGGTTCCTGGAAGCAAATGACGCGGACGTGACATGTCGAAGAAAAGGGGAGACAACCTGGTGCCAGAGTACACGTAACTTACCTTGCCATTGGAATATTTGTCAAAAAGAGGAAAGGAGGGTCCGTACTAAGGGGTGCACCGGAGGAGGGGAGGAGTTTTTCAAAAAGGAGTGCTTATTGAAGGTTCAAGGGCAAGACGAATGATGCTCTTGGAGGGGAGCTGTGTCAGTTTTCACTAGGACGAGAACATTTTGACCGTTCAAGCAGACAAAAAAAAGCCGAGTGATACCTAGGAGAAATTGAGGGGAGAGGTGGATGTGAAAGAATGGGGACGTAACTAGAAGGGACAAAAGAAAAGAAGCGTCGTGGTGCAGTCATGTCGAGAAAAAAGGAAATCTTGTCCGGGGTCCTAAAACAAGGAAAAGTTACTATTGCCGATTGCCAACTCGAAAAAGGGAGAGAAGATCCTAATTGATGACGTGTTGTTAGTGAGCCTGTTGGTAGTGAAAGGGAAAAAGGCGCAAGTCCTGATTATGGAAAGGCACATATTCTCAGGTCAAAGCAAAAGTGCTCGATCAAGTACATGGCAGGGTGGGCAACGATAAGCGCCACATGCGCAAAACTAAGGAGAGAAAGATACGTCTTAGGAAAGTGATCATCGTTGGGATTACTCCATTTTACCCAGACAGGGGAAAGCCGTGCGCACCAAGACCGCAACAGGAAAATCCTGGGGGGAAAACACAAATGCGTGTTAAGGAAGCGAAGAGAAAGTCCTGCTAGGACAAAGGACACGATATTCGGGAAGGGTGGGCTTCTTGAAAGAGAGGAAAATAAGGTCTAAAACATGAGCGGAGAGATAGAAACGGAGGAACCTCTACATCCATCAACTTTTGGGGCAGGAGAAAAAGGAAGGGTATTCGTAAAGATAAAGGAAGATCCGCTGAATTCTCGTTGAGCCGAATGAGTCGGCGAAGGGGAAAGACACTAATTGCCAGGGGGCCTCAGTCGAGCACACGACCTTTGGACGACCAAAACTGTCGTAAATCTTGTCGAGAAAAGGCAAAGGAAAAGGGGCAATTAAGGTCAAATGAGACCTGCATGAGAAAGGAATGGGGCACAAGAATACTTAAAAGAGGGAAAAGCTAAGGTAGCTTTTTTATAACTCATGAGGAAAAGGGGGAGGAAGAATCCGACCTTTAATAGCTATTCGTCTGAGAAGGGAGGTACCTTCAGGCGCAGGGGAGGGAAAAAAGAGAGGTCATTGCAAAAGAGGCTTCAGAAATGGCCGTTCATGGAGTGACGGGGAAACAGGAGAAGTCGAAACTTGATGGAGTCAATTCTGTCCTCAGTGAGAGAGTGCCCGCATGTGCACCTGTTGAAGAAGAGAAGGGAAAGGAGACTAAACGTTCAAAAAATAAAGGCAGGCAAGGTACCAGTGCCATCTGCGCAAAGAGGAGGACCAAACCGGCTCTCACCCATTGGGGTTGGAGAAAGGAATGCTCCAGCCGAAGCGGAATCGAACAGAACAAGGAAAAAAACTCGCGTTACTACCAAAAAAAAACGAAGGGGGGGAAGGTCGTCAGAACAAAATCTCAACGTCTATGTGAAAAGATTTGGCTACCAATCGAGAGAGAAAAAAAAAAGGTTCCTGACGCTGCGGTAGACTAACAAGACATACAAAAAAGGGGGGAAGAGAAGAACATCATCACCTTCCATGTAAACTCGTTCAAAAGCAAAAGAAAAAGGGGTTACTTCAGAGAAGGAGAAGGAGGATCGTCGTATACGGCGAAGTTCAGAGCAAAAGGTCACCTTAGGGAGGGAAAAGAATCCCGCAAACTCGCGGAGTAAACACCTTCCTCGGAAGCAAGCACTTGACGGCAGCAGAAGCAAGACTTGAGGTCTACAAACACCCGCGCTAGCGCAAGGCCCATTCAAAGAGAAGAGGAGGGGAAGATACATCTCGATTCTCAATCTATTTTTGCAGGAGCCTTCGCCACGGTTTGGCTGCAAAGGAAAAGGCGAGGCTGAGTCGCAAAAACGAGAAGAAGTATGAAATGTGCTGGGTCGCCTGCACCCAGCGCGCTTATAACCACAAAAAGGGAATCCCAACTCAGGTGCCTGGAAAGGCGTAACTGTCACTTCATTCGGGGAGAAGGGGGGGGGGCCCCGTATGAGAGGATATCTGCACTTCAAGGAGGGAGGGGGAGTATTCGACGCTTCCTGAGCCGATAACAAGGAGGAAGAACTGGCGCGGGAGAAAAAAAACAAAAAGTTGTGGCCAAAAAAAAGGGGGGACTGGTCTGTGTTGAAACTGGGGGTTGTCAATCGAAACAGGGGTGAGGGTTGTCAGCATGCTGGGATTCAGAAAAAAAAAAAGATGCGACCAATAGAGATACGCATGCTGACAAAGACAATCAACCAACCCGTCAGAGAAAAAAAGTGTGAAAACCGCCCTCCACTGTTGGAAATGCAAGTGAAGGTGTCGGCTGTAACGTAGGGAGACTCCCCAACATGCTCGTCATAGCGACGTCCACGCATTAGGAAGGGGAGACTGGCAGATAGCGGCTACTGACTAATAAAAAAAAAAGCGACAACAGACGGGAGGAAAACACTGCGGAGCCGTGATTGGAAGTTTGGGAGACGAGAAAAAAAGTCATAATATTAGACAAACCGAGCTCCTCAATTAACTCCTCAGGGAGGGAAAAAAGTGCAGGAGGACTAACGGGAGGGAGAGGGGGGATCTTAAAGCGAATGATAAAGACTAAGAGGAGAAGAAAAGGGGAGGCTTGGGGCAGATAATCACAGGAGGGATAGGTACGGTTAAAGAATTCTGTAGTTCCTGGAAAAGGGGGGGAAATCGAGCTCGGCGGTACACGATAAGGGAAAGCCTCCGTTGACCGTAAATGCGAGTCTTCTACTACAGGAGAGAAAGAGCGGAGGACCGGTCAACGGCAAGTCACATAAAGGGGGAGGAAAACTAAAGAAGCCTGTGGAAGGGAAGGATTAAAAGAAAAGAAGGGGAGGTCCGTCTTGGTAACAGAGATAAATTCACCTTGTGAGGAAGAAAAAAGCTTCCGCGCATTTCAAAAAGGAGGGTGCCCCAAGCGGGGGGGAGAAAAAGAGGAACTTTAGCTTGGGGAAAAGAACATCAAAACATACCTCCAAATCTGTTATGAGGGCCAGGCGTTAAACGCCTATGGGTCGCGGTGAGTGCAAAAGCTTAACTACGTTCTTGGAAGGGTAAGCAAGTGCTAACGAAGGAAAAAGGGGTTATCTCGAACTGGGGTTCTCTAAGATCTTGACCTATGAAGGAAAAAAAATGGTACCGGCAGAAAAACACTGTAAAGGGTCAGATCCTACTCGGCTGTGCGCGACGTGCACATAAAGGGGGAAAGGGGGAAAAGGGGATGCCAAGAAAAGCCCTCAGGATCACTTCTCCTGAATGCCGGACCTCATGAATTCATTCAATAAGGAAGAAAGAGGGCTTACTAAACTTTAGCAGATCGCCAGCGCAGCTCCGTGAGAAAAGAAAAAGAAGCCAAGCCGCACAAGTTAGAGACGAAGGTAGCGATCACTAATCGTAGATTACTAAAAAAAGAGAGGGCACATCACGGGGTTGAAGGCCTGTGAAAGCAATGATCCTAGGACTAGGAGAAAAGGAAGATCGAAAAACGTCATGCCGGGAAGCGCAAACAGACACCTAGCTCATTAGGGCGTCATTCCGCCTTGGGGAAACTTGGAAACGGAGGGACCCGCTCCCGACAGGAAAGCGGCAAAAAAAAAAAATGACTCGGAGAGAAGGAAAAAAAAAGACTCCCGACTAAACTGCTGATGAGATCACGCAAAAACGCATTTTATAGGGTTAAGATGCGCAGCGACTATCAGCAGGAGCTGGAAAAAAAGGGGGGGTGGCTGGACTTTTACAGCCGCACAAACAGGCACCAAAAAAACCTGTCAAGGGGAAGAAAGGGCCGGGCCTTCGAGACTGGAACATTGGAGCCGGAACCCGTCGGCAAATGGTGGAGCAGGGGGAGGTGGGGGTTGGTGAAAAAACGTTGGCCGCGAATGGAAAACCTCAGCGAAAAAAGAGGGGGGGATCCCTCGACGGGAACGCGGGGGTGGGCTGAGGGACTAGACGTACCCTGCCCTTGAAAGCGGAAAAAACAAAATGCATAGAAAAAGTACTGCCTGCAAAAAAAGACACCAAGGGAAGGGGGAAAAAGGAGGGAGCGGAAGGAAATTGGACGCTGGCTGGACAGCCACGACACAAAGAAAAAAAAGGACACCAATTCTGGTAGCGAAGCTCCTCTCCTTGAGAGGAAGGGGGAAACGCGGCGCTAGGTGCGGGTTCGTAGGCAGAAAATGCTTGATAAAGGGAAGGGAGGGAGAAGGGACCCCGACAGACTGGATCCTGAGCAAAAAAAAAATGACCGTATTCAGCAAAGAAAACACGGGTCACACGCAACAGGGAAAGACGAGGCACAAAAAGCAATCGGCGAAGTTGGTGTCGCTTCAGCAGTCTGGGGGAAGGAGAAACGTAAACGCAAACAGTACAATCGCCATTCTAGTCCGTGATTGCAAGAGACAAGTCACGCAACATCTCGCGACCGGGGCGGGGGGGAAACCAAAAGATTGCGAAACGACCCCAGAAAAAACTCTGAAGAAAGAAGGGAACAAACTAGAGGGGGACACCCGGAACGGGGTAAACTTCGACAGTGCAACTGGACCATCATAGAGCGAAGGCGGACAACTTACCGGTCAAGAGGAAGGGGAAAGAAGAAGACATAACGTGTGG
>Ga0179593_1593087_pt1 | contig 10353 bp, 18 predicted proteins | sample CZODoug2_1_08_16_FD_185931 | JGI IMG/M metagenome (GOLD analysis project Ga0179593, IMG submission 185931) | Vadose zone soil fungal communities from Angelo Coast Range Reserve, California, USA - CZODoug2_1_08_16fungal (PacBio error correction) | ecosystem: Environmental > Terrestrial > Soil >...
CTTACAGGGCAAGAAAAAAAAAAAGGGGCTTTTTCCAGACAGCCCTCATGAAAGAAGGGGGGGGGCCAGGTGATCGCTTATGAAAAAGAAAGAAACCGCCCTGGAAAAAAGGGGGAAGACGAATCCTTAAACGAGGGGGGGGGGAGCCGGGCCAATCTAAGAAAGGAGAACCCCCAGGAAGGCCAAGCCGCAGTACAAAAGGCGCCCGCAGCCAGAAAAAGGGATTCCCTACATCCAGGGGGGGAAAAGGAGTCTGCTACCCTAGGAAAAAAAACAGAGGTTGTCTCATCAAAGGGGTTTCTGAAGAAAGGAACCTTCAGAGGATTCAAGAAAAAAGGGGTTCCCTGGGAAGGGACCAAACAACAACGTAAAAAGAAAAAAAATCCAGGCTAACCGGCAAAAACCAGGGAAAAAGCACCTCTAACTATTACAAAAAAAGGGGGCCAGACGGAAGAAGGAGACACAACAATGGTAACAGAAAAAAAGGGACACCCCATCGTCATCATCAAACCAAAGGGGTGGAAAGCCTATCAATCAAGGGGGGGACAGGTTAAACCATCAGTGGGAAAAGGGGGAAAGAAGAAGGAAGCTTTATGGACCTGGGTGGTTGTGAAATAAAAGGGAGGAGTGAAAAGGTGGCCCATCATGCCATCCGGGAGGCAGTACTAAAAAAGAAGTGGGGATCCCTCGCGGACCCCCCAAAATTAAATGAATCTCTGGGAGGGCAACCACTTTACAGGGAAAAAAAAAAGGAAGGAAGGCCCTGTTTGTTGGGACCAAGAGTCCAACTCATCCAGTGGGAAGAATCCGGTAGTGTATTGGGCAACTCAAGTGCTGGACTTGGAAAACGGGAAAAAAGGCCCTTCCCTTACCAACAAACCCTTCAATCCAGTCACCAGCGTAACTGAAGCGAGGAGCACCGAGGGGAAAAAGAGTGCGTCGCCCTCAACTGACAAAGGGTTTGGCAACGTCCAGTCAGGGGAACAAAGAAGGGTAGCATCCAAATACTAAAAAGAAAGAAGGGGGGAAGAAGGAAAAAGCTTCCGCCCACTGTGGGGTCAAGGGGGGGACATTTGGAAACAGCCTCCGTCTTCCGTACCGCAAAAAAAGGGGAACTTACTTGGTGCTGCTCATTACATCAAGGCCAAGCTTGTTAGGGAACATGTCCACGAAACTTCCACAACAGAAAGAGAAGGAGACTGAAACAGGAAAGGTGAAAGCAAAAACGAAAAAGGGACCCTAATTTCAGGGGGGCCAGCCGTCCGGGGGGAGAAAAAAAGAACAAGACCATGACCCGCCAGATAAGAACGAGGACCATCTTAAAAGGGGGGAAAAAAGCTCCCTCAGAGGGGGGGGGAAAAAAGGGACCCTCAATTCTTCGAAACACCAAACGGGGGGTTCCAGCTTCATCTCAGGAAAAAGGCATCGTGGCAAGAAAGGGAAGAAATTGTGGGTCTGCAACCACTCACCCGGGAAAAGGAGGAAAAGCAACGCTTTTGCGGAGAGCCGCCGATCTTTTCAAATAGGAAAAAAAAAAAAAAAAAAGACGGCCTAGTGGACTCATCAGGAACTCGGAAAAGCGGGGGGGCACCTTCCCTGAGGAAGGGGGGGGGGGGGTGAAGAACCACACCGGCAAAAGGAAAGGGTTCCACTCGGAAACGTGGAACGGGAAGGCTGCGCCTCCAAAAAAAAAAAAAAATACAGGGAGACGAGGAAAAGGGGAAAACCCAGCGTTAACCACTGCCCACGTAAAACAAAGGCTGCCGTGACAAAACATTTTTACACCCTGGCACTTAAAAAAAAAAGGACTGCCGCCCCCCAGACCAGAACGCAGGTGCCACTACAAGAAAGGGGCACTTGGTCTTCCTGCACGGCAAAGAAAAGGGAGGGGAGGACAAGTACAAGCCATCGGCGAAACTGCGAAGAGCCAAACGATCTCTTCGGGGAAAAAGGAAAAGAATCAGTCACGGCGCAAAGAAAAAAAAGAAAAAAAAAAGTAACCGAAACCATCCGGTGCGAAGGACAGCCAAAAACAGGGACCGTCGTCACAAGTGGAAAGAAGATCGGGCACAGGGCACTGGAAAGGGACAGCCCCCCACCTCCTGGCATGAAACGGGAACGGGGGGAAAAGTGGGAGCGTCTAGGACAAGCTTGCGCTCCCCAGGAAGGGAAAAAGAAGGTGGAGTTCGACGGAAATATCAAAAAAGAACGGCCCGGGGGGGAAAAAACAAGTTCGTGGCGCTGCCACAAAAGGGACAAAAGCAACTGTCTTGCCGCTCCAGGTGTATGGGAAGGTGGGAAAGGCTCAAACAACAACAAAAAAAAAGGGAAAGAATAGAGATCTGGGGGGAGAAAAAAGGGGACCCTTGCCTAACTGAAGCGAAGAGTTTGGAAACATCGCCCCACGCATGAAAAGAACTGGACACCAGGGTCCATTCCGAGAAAAAGGGGGGAGAAAGGGGGGCTAATGCCCCGTCGGAACCAAAATGGGGGCCGGACTTTATCGGGAAAGGAAGGCGACGCCTCCCCAGGAAAAAAGCACAGTCATGCGGGAGGGCGGGGCCCTGGTTCCCTATGCGGGGGGGGTGCCACTTGTTACGGGGGAAAAGAAAGGGGGCGGAACAGTAGTGCGAAAAAATTCAGGGGGAAAAAAAAACGGGTTCTTACGGGGGGGGGGAGGCGTGACTTTATTGGTCAAGAAAAGAAATAAGAATCTATCGAACTCCTTTCTTTAGGGGAAAAAAAAAAGAAAAAAAAAGTTTGCTTTACTTGTCAGAGAAGGAGCGGGGCCCCTTGGAGGGAAAGAACAGACCAAGTGTCCTTGGGGGAAACAGCTTGGATCGCCCAGGACGGGTAAGGGGTACTGGAAGGGGGTCAAAGGAAGACAGGGCTTCCCGTTCAAGGCCTAGCTGGGCCGGGAGGAGAAAGGGAGGGGGGGGGGACAGTGACCTTCCACCCGCCTGTTCAAGGGGGGGGGAGGGGGGGGAAGGGATGGCCTCCTCATCAGGTAGGGCCAAAGGAAAGGGGGGGAAGGGAAACCAGTCCGAGTGGAAGCCAGGTAAACGGTGGTTTTTCTCATTGGCCAAGAACGTGCCCCTGTAGTAGGGGGGGGGGGGGGGGGAGATAAGTACTTGAAAAAGGCCTGATGGTGTCGTGACAAAAGGATGGCGGCGGGTGGGGGGGGGAAGAAGGAGGAAAAGAGGGGGACTTTAGTGCCCTGTTGACCAGCCCCGCCGAGTGTGCACAAAGGAGAGCCTCCTTCCGGCAAAGCCTGGGACCGGGGTAGCAGAAAAGCCTTGACCTCCCCAAAAGTCGAGACTGAGGGGAGCCGCCCCCGCCTGCACCTGAAAGTGGCTTCTTGGGGATCAAAGTCCTTCTCTTGAAGAAGGGGGTTTCCCATGTTTCTGGGGGGGAAGAAAAGTTGGAAGGAAGAAACATGGCTATCCACGGAGGGACGGCAATCGGGGGGAGAAAAAAGGAAGGAGACGACACGAAACACAACACTTTTGAAGATTGAGAAGCTGGTTTTTTGGCCCACCGGAAGCAGGAGCCAGGGTCTGAAACCGCTTGAGAGCCTTGTGGCCGGGGAGGGGAATGAGCCCCTCCCCAAGTAGGAAGGGTAGTAGCAAGGGGGGGTACTACTTATGATGGAAGTCAACACTGTCTTTCCTTACCTCACCAGAGGGGCACACTCGTAACTTGAACGAAAAGGATTTTGTTTTAAAAAAAAAAGAGGACCTGCTTTGCGTGTAAGAACACAACCGGCGCCTACGGGGGGAAAAACTCAAAAAAAAAAAAAGATGGGGCGGCCGCAAAGAGAGGCACCAGCAACAGAAATGCTCTTTGGGTCAGGAAAAAAGAGTCTTCTCCAGGGGACGTTTTTTTTTTTGTACGGGTCGGGATTGCCCCCGGGGGCCCTGAAAAAAAAAAAACTGGGCCTTACCTTTCCCGGGCACGGGAACGAAAGGGGAACTAAAAAAAAAAAAGGGAAAAAAAACGCTGGCGTTGCCGGAGGCACAGGAGAAGGGCAACAACCAACATTCATAAGAGCGGTACACTTTGGTTTGCCAGAGAAAAAAGACGCTCACCACGAAGGGGGGGGGGGGAAAAGGTCCGTAAGAAAGGGGGAAGGGAAAATCCACTGGGGAAAGGAAGTACGTGAAATGGGGAGCAACCAAGAGGGGGCCTCTGGGCAAGGGGGCTAAGGGGGTATTTCTCCCGGAGGAAAAAAAAACCATCATAAAGAGTTCGGTACAATGTGCATTTTTTACAAAAAAAGAAAGGGGTTACCTTCCGGATAAGAAAGGAGGGGGAATGGACTATTTGCTTTTGGTAACTTCCTGTGGTGTCGTGGGGGGACGGATCTGTTGGCAGCCAGTAAGAAACTAAAGATTGTTTTTGTCCCCTAAGGGAAAAAAAGAAAGGCCGTCTGCCCGGGGGGGAGGGGGGCAGGGGGTCCTAGTTTGAGAAAAAAAGACGGGAGGGGAGGGGGGAGTACTCTTCTGGGTGCAAGGGGAGCCGGCTTGTGTGATTGACGGGGGGGGGGGGGGAATTCTTGAAAAGCCTCCCCGCACGAAACCGGTCCTTCAATATGAGGGAAAGAAGGGAAGAAACCCCCCCAGAAAAGTGGATTGCCGCCCACAGAAAAAAGGGGGCCATATGTGTTTAGCCGACTCATACGGGGAAGGAAAGGAGAATACTTACCTTAAGAGGAAGGCGCATTCGGTACATCGTGTGGGACTGAAAGGAAAGGGTTTCTGGGGGGAGAATCAAGGGAGTAAAATTTTTTGGAAACGGCTCCCACCGCCGTAAAGGGAGGAAGGAAAGGTCTGTTGCGGTGTGTTTGAGGGGAAAGCAGCCCCAGGAAAAATGGCCATAGCCTCACGGGGGAAGGGGTCCTCCCGGGCTTGGAGGGACGGACCGTCCCCTCTGAAGGGAAAAAAAAAAAAAAAACAACCAACACGGAGGAGGATGGGAGAAGAAGAAGGGAGGAAAAACGGGGTCAGCCAGCCGCCTGCAGCCGGGAAAGAAAAAAAACCAGTTCTCCGGAGGGGGATGGGGGCTCCAATCGAAGGGAAAAAAAAAAAAAACTCAACAGGTCAATAGAAAAAGGAAAGCCTTCAAGGGGAGGGCAATCCGTATTAAAAAAAAAAAAAGGAAAAACGGTCCAATCCGCAGGGTAAACATAAAGAAGGAGCCTCCAATCCTTACAAGGGGAGGGGGGAAAAAAAGAAGATTTTCGCACCAAGCAGGAGGGGGGAGGAAAAAAAGAATGGAAAAGTTCCCCTTTCAGGAAGAGACGAAAAGGGTGCCTGAGGGGGGGGACGTCATCGGCGGGGAGGGGAAAGAAGGGTGGGGAGCGGAAAAAAGGTCAGAAAAGGGCAGGGGAGAGAAAACTCCCGGCTACGGAAAGGAAAAAGTACTCCCGACAGCCAAGAGGAGACGCAACACATCCGTGGAGGGGGGGGAAGAAAAACACAATGTCACAAAAACAGGTAGTGCTGCCCAAAAAGAGAAAAAAGCTAAACCACAGGACCGGTTTGGAGAGAAGACAATCCCAGGGGGGGAAAGCCCGTTAACCATAAGGGTAAACAAAAAAAAGAAAAAAGCGCAGCCGAACGAGTTTGGGGGGGGGGTGGGTGACGGTCGCCAACAAACAGGCCCATTGTGCATTCCGCGCCCCAAGCTAAAGAACGAGGGGGCAAGCTCCAGTTTGATCCACTACGGGAAAAGACATTAGTGTGCGCGACGGATCGGGCAAAGGGGGGGGAAAAAGCAGACAGTTAGTCCCCCCTGGTGGGGGTGAACAAAAAAAGGGAAGAGGCAACGCCAGCAAGTTGTGGGGTTAAACCGGAAGGGGGAAAAAAAAGGTTTCCTTGACAAAGTACGGGGGAAAAAAAAAAAAAGGGGGGACCTGCAGTCCCCCCAACCGGCCAAGCCAGACAAGAACCTTAATGAGCAAAAAAGGAGGGGGGTCTGCAAAAAAAAGGGCGTCCGAAAAAAAAAGACAGCTTTTTTTGGCAACAGTAAAAAGACGGGGGGGGGGAAGCGACAATCAGAAAAAAAAAGGGAAAAGACTACGAATCCATGGGGGTCCGTAAAAGCTTGATGCAATTTTTATTTTCACGGGGGCGGATGGACAGCAGAAAAGGAAGGAACGCTATAAATCAAAGGGGGGGAGACAGTACGCGAAAAAAGCCCACGCTTAATTTAGATGGAGAGGGGGGGGGAGGAACCCATACCCGGGGGAAAAGGGGAACTTGCCACAAAGGGAAAAAAGGATCTTCCAATGAGTGAAAGAAGGAGAATCCGGGAGTCACCAAAGGTAAGGAAGTATCCAGCTTCCGGGGAGAAAGAAAAAAAAACACCATGACCCGACAGATCAGAATGGATTCTAAGCCTCAAAATACCAAAAAAAAAAAAAAACAGAAAGGCATCTTTCTTCCTCGGGGGAGAAAAAAAAGGACCCGGAGCGTTGTCGGGACCAGCAAAAGAAAAAAAAAAGGAACTCCTGCGAAACGCAAAGGGGGGGGGTGGGGAAAAAAGGCCAGTGGGAAAAAAAAAGCGGGCTGCGGCGGGACCAAAGGCACGAAAAAAATGGGCGAATCTTTAACGTCCGCCGATGTTCAAGGGGAAAAGGCAAAAGAAAGGGATCATCATTCCCTTCCTAAAAAAAGAGCCCCTGGCTTACAGGGGGGGCACGGAGGCCGGGGGGGAGAAAAAAAAAAAACCGTCTAACTTATCAGGCAAAAAAATTCTAACTGGGAAAAGGGACCCGCCATTTTTGAAGGGGGGAGAAAAGAAGAACAGCTCTTGACTACCAAGGGAGGAACAGAAAAAACCAAGCTTTCACACTTCAAGAAAAAAAAAAAAAGCTGCTTCCCGTGGAACCAGGGAGAGGGAAAAAGGGGCTCTCCAAATTTGACGCCAAAATCAACAGAAAAAAAGAAACGGAAAAAAATGCAACGACCACTCCAAAGAAAAAAAAAAGGCTTCCCCAAAGAAAACAGAAAAAAAAGGGGAGCGAAAGAGTACCATGCAATTCGCGAAACTGCCAAAAAAAAAAAGGGCAGAAAAAAGATTCTCTTCTTTAAGGAGAGAAAAAGAAGTCACTCGGGCCCTCCAATACCCTAAAAAAAAGAAAAAAAAAGAGGGGAGAAAGTCACTCATCAGGCACTCAGGGGGGGAAAAACGGGAAAGTGTAAATACAACAAAAAAGGAGACACCTTCATTCCCCGCAACAGAAAAGGAAGGGGCTTTTGCATGGAAAGTGGGAAGGGGGGACGGGAGGAAGAATGTCTCTCCAGGGGGGGGGGGGGGAAAAGAGGCATGGAGTCGCTACTTCCAGAAAAAAAGGAGCACCCGCTCCCGTCCAAAAGACCGGGAAACTCCCACAGTTATCGTGGGAGGGAAAGGAAAAGTCAACCGCAAAACCTGCTGCAAAAAGAAAAGGGGAAAAAGGGGGAAAAAATTGTGGTCACACCAGGCCGCTCAAATCTGAAAAAGGGAGAAAAGAGAAGAGATGCTTTGGGGAAAAAACCAATTGTACTGGCCTAAACTTGGAGGGGGAAAAGAAGGGGTTGTCGTGACGCTGCAGCGGCCAAAAAGCCGCCGAGGTGGGGGGGGAACAGTCCTTTCTTGAGCAGGGAAAGGGGGACCGGGTGGCGAAAATGACCGTCCAGAAAGCCCACTTTAGAGGAGAAAAAAGGAATGTAATCCGCAAAAAAGGGGGGGGGAGAAAAAAAAATATCTCCCCTGGTTAAAGGTCAAAAGGAAGAGGGGTCCTTAAAACTGGAAGAAAGGGAAAAAAAAAAAAGGGTTGGTGTGTTGTCTTTCCGGAAAAGGGGAAAGGTGCCCGAAACTGTCCGGAAAAAAAAATTTTGAGGGGGAAAGGCGAAAAAAACTACTTGGGGAGAAGGGAAAAGTATGCGCGTGATGAGGCCGGGAAAAACGGAAGGCGAAGACTAAGCCGATCGGTTCGGAAGGGGGAAGACGGCGCAGTATCTAATTGCGGGGGAAGCAGCGCCAAAGGGAAAGGGCGGGGGCAAGGAAACAAAGGGAACCACTGCGACGTTTGTCGTTTTTAGGGGTTGCAAAACGGGTCAAAAATACGTTAGGGGGGGAAGAAAAGGGGAAAAAAATGGCGATCCCACCGGGGGGAAAAAAGGCGGGGTCCCTCATCAGAGCATGGGACTGTGAGGGGGTGAAAGGGGGGACGTCAGAAAAAGGGGCCTGATGGGGGGGGGGGGGAAGCGCTTTATTCCCATCAACCTGGAAAAGTTTTCTTACCAGGGAGGGGGGCAAAAAGGGAGGAGACTTTCCGCCCTGGGTGGGGGGAGAATTGAGGAGGGGGCCCCTTGGAAAAAAAGGGGGGGAGTTGTTCGAATAATTACCTTGATGAAGAAAAAGAGGAGGAGGGTGTTCCTTTCCAGGATAGAAAAGGAAGTCTTTTAAAAGGAAACGCGGAGGGGGGGGGGGGGCCTTTTGCCCAAAGCCCCGAAAAGGGAAAAACAAATGGGTCGGGAAGACGGGAGACTCTTTGGAAGGAAAAAGAAGACAGCTGCCGGATTTCCGCCTGGAAAAGAAAAAAAGGGGGTTTTTCTAGACTGAGGCAAACGATCAAAGCAAAAAAAAAAGCCGCTTTGGAAGGGGGGGGGACGTTTGCTCTGTGGAGGGGAAAAAATGACCCGAAGAAAAGGAAATCACTTTCGTGTCATGGGGGGGGAGGGGGGGGGGAGGGGACTCACGGGATCAAAAGTAGAGGAAAACACACGCGGAAAAAGAAAAAAAGGGGGGGACGTCCCCGTGGCTGAAGCGAAGGAGCTCCTTCGCCCTTTAAGGATCGAAAGGGTTGGGGGAAATTTTCCTGGTTCGGAAAAAAAACGCTTGCCCCCATTTCTACCATTAAAAAAAAAAAAAAAAAAAAAAAAAAAAAAAAGAAGGAAGTGAAAAAAGGGGTATCAGAAAAAAAGGGGGTTTAATTAGGGAGGGGGGGGACAAAAAAAAGGAGTCTGAACCAGTGGGGGGGGGGAGGTCTCCGCGGCACGAAAGGGTCAAAAAAAGAAAAAGGGGAGTGAAAAGGGGGATTCGTCGTTTCTTGAGACCGGAAAAAAGGAGGGAGGGTCGCGCCAATTAAAAAAAAAAAAACGTACCAAAAAAAGCGCCTGACGTGTTGCAAAAGGGAAAAGGTTGCGGGGGGCGACGAAGGGGGGAAGAAAGGGAAGGAACATAAACTGGCGTCTCCCGGGACCCTGGACGGGGGGGGGGGGGGGGGGGGGGGGGGGGGGGGAAACTGGGGGGAAGGGGGGAAAAGAGGGTTTGCCTTGAACGTAACTTCCTGTCCCAGCAACTTGTAAAAAGAAAAAACCGGAAAAAAAATCCTGTTAACGGATGGGGAAAAGTCTTCCCCGTTGAGGGGGATGGAAGACCAACAGGGGAACAGTTCCCTAACATGAGGAAGGGAGAGGGGAAACTTTTTTTGGGACACAAGAATGACAGGCCTCTCACAAAAGAGAAGGTAAAGGGTAAGAAGGCTATGGGGAAGAACACTGGATCTTAAAAAGGAGGGAAGGAAGCTCAAGGCAAACGGGGGAAAGGCCAGGGGATCCCTTCATTTCCGTCAAGAAGGCCTTGGACAACCCAAGCCAAAAAATCGCTGGAAGTAAAATTGAGTGGGGGGAGGTTTACACAAAATGGGGGAAAGGGGGGGAGAGCCAGAACCTGCGGGGCGGGAAACGTTCCTTTTGTGGGGAAAGGGAAAGGATGGGGGGGAAGCAAAAGGGGGAACTTGCTGGCGGGGGGTGGGAAGTCCGTCTTGCCCAGAAGGGAGGGGGGAAAGAGTGTTGTAATAAGGGTTTAAAAGGGGGGGAGGGGGAAGTACTCGGATTTGGTGTAAAAGGAGAAAAAGTCTGGGGGGGGGGGCCCAGAAACTGAAAAGGGGGGGACAAAGAAAGGATCCCCTAAGCAAATCCAGGGAGGCTGAAGCACGGGAAGAAAAAACACCATCAATGCGGGAAAAAAAGAAAAGAAAAAAAAGCCCTGTTCCATAGGGTCCAAAAAAATCCAAAAAAAAGTCGCAAAAAGGGAGGGACGGAAGGCCCTGCGGGCCAAAATGCCGGATCGGTGTACGGAAACAAAAAGGGGAGGGGGGAAAAGGGTACATCCGATTGCCAAAGGGAGGCCCCGGCGCCCCCACAAAGGAAAAAATTTTCAGAAGGGGGTAACAGGCGTGTTTGGGGGGAAGGAAAGGATTCCGTGGCCGAAGGGAAAAAGGGGAGGAAAAAAAAAGGGGCCAATACTCATCCACACAGGGGGCCGGGGAGAGGGATGCCCCCCGTCTAGAAGGAAAGGAGA
>Ga0179593_1415417_pt1 | contig 10352 bp, 19 predicted proteins | sample CZODoug2_1_08_16_FD_185931 | JGI IMG/M metagenome (GOLD analysis project Ga0179593, IMG submission 185931) | Vadose zone soil fungal communities from Angelo Coast Range Reserve, California, USA - CZODoug2_1_08_16fungal (PacBio error correction) | ecosystem: Environmental > Terrestrial > Soil >...
GGGTAAAAATGGAAAACAAGGGGACCGGTAGAAAGAGGAAAGCCGGTTACGCAGCAACAATGAGGAGCGTGGAAGGGGCGCTACAAGTTCAACTTAGTAGCGACCGATAAAAAGGCACCAGCATTGAAGGGCATCGGGAAGACAAACAAAATATCGACGAAAAAATCAAAATGACCAATGAAAATTTCAGGAGTGGTTGATGGAAAATGCGCCTAAAGAAACCGTTAAAAAAAAAAAACAAAAAAACCAAACAAAAAATGTTAGGGGAAATGAACAAGGAAAGTTTCCTGCAAGAATGAATCGAACGACCGGCAAATGAAATCACGGGGGAAGCAGGCACACCCGGGACCTATTAATGGAGGCGAAACCCGCAAAAAGAAGGCGGGAAGGAAGCGTGTAGAACAACAGGCACAGACAGAACTGAGCTAAGGGGTCCTCAGGAATGATTGGCGGAACCCAGTGGGGAAGACACGACCAAGATCAAAACTCCAAGGGAGGGGGACGGCCGAGGGACACCAACACCCGAAAGCCTATCTCCAGCAAAGGGTCAAGCGAAGGGAAGTGGTACGACTATCATCTGGTACCTCAAACCAGAATGGACAGAAGGGAAGAGGGGACTTTGGAAGCTGTAGAAAAAAGTCCAAAATTTAAAGAAGAGGGAAAGCCGCCCGGGGGGCACCGCCCGGGCCATAGGCCGGAGGGCAGTGTGAAAAACTTGGTGAAGGGCCGAGCGGGAAAAGAGGGGTATTTGAGAGGTGGGCGCATTGGGGGGGAACAGCACGCCTTGACAAGGGAACGAAGAGGGGAAACCTCGGGTTTCAATATGTCACACAAGGGGACAAACGCGAAAAAAACAAAAAGGTTGACACGAAAAATGGCCGGAAAGGGTCCCGACCGACAAAAAAAACGGGAGCGGGCGGCGAAATTGGGGAAAAAAAGAGTACTCAGGACAGGCCCATTTTCGCCTATCCCAAAGCCAACGACTGAAGGCTGGAATGACAAAGGCTCCCACGTGGGGGGGGGGGCAAGAAACCTCCGCACGCAGGGACTTTTGAGGGAAAAGAACGATGCAGAACAATACCCGAAATCAAAGAAAATGACAACCTGCGCAGCCACACAAACCGGACAGGAAGAAAGCGCCAGAATGTGAGAACACGTTCAGAGAATACAGACAAACGATAGGCTCTCCTTACCAGCGCCCGTAGGCACGTACCTGGTAAAAAACTGGGTAAGGAGAAAAGGCAGAAAGAGACTTTGAGGGGCCCCTGGGGGTGGGGCTGTCTAACAGCTTAACAGATGAAGTCCCTGCCAAGCACAGGGGAGGGGGTAAGCCGAAAGATAAGGACAAACAAAGGTCAACACTATTCGGGGTGAGGGACGAAAAAAAAGGACCCAGAAGGAGGGGCAGTTTTCCCCAACCATTATCACTACAAGACAACATCAGAAAAGGGGATGGACCAAGGGGAGGGCAAGGGGAACAAGAAAGATCAAGGTGAGGGAAATAAAGAAAACCTGGGGGGAGGGGGGGCAGGGATGGTAAGCAAGCGATTTACAAACCCAAAAAAAGGACCAAGGGGAGGTGGGAAACCGCCAGGAATCGACGAAAAAAACCAGTCCCGGGGAAAGTACTTCTGAGTAAGAGGCAAGCCAAGGGGAAATGGATCCCCATCAACAAACTGCCTAAAAGAGAAGCGACCTAAGGGGCCAGTGGGAGAGCAACCAGAAGAAATGGGAAGACCGGCCGAAGTTAGAAGGGCCGACGAACGGTAAATAAGCAAAGCACCACCCATCGGGTTGGGAGACCGCCAGGGCTAAATACGCACACCGAACAAAATCAGAAAATGGCAAAAAGACCCCGTGGGACAAAAGAGCGCACGCAAAGAGAAAGACGCCCACCCAGGATATTCGGGGTAACAGAGCCCAAGTGGGGGGTAAATGCGATGCGGGGAACTGCGCGATCAAGAATTACTTGGAAAGGAACGCCGCTGTTTAAATGGGCAACCGGAAAAGGAAAACAGTTACAAGCCAAAACAGAATGGAGAAGAACTACCTACCCCAAAAGGCCATAGGGGGGGTGTACCGAAGGTGCCACGGAGCTACTACGGGCAAAGGGAGTGACGACCAATCTAAAACTATTTGATGTCGAGGTCCAGGCAACAAGTGGCTGGAAAACCGCACTGGGAAGAAAGAAAAGCGGAAGAAGTGGGACAGTTGTCCGGGAAAGACCACTGGAGAACACCGTGGGAAGCACGGCACTCACAGAAGCAAATGCAGTTGCAAAAAATGTGCAAAAAAAACTCCCGGGAAAGTGAGAAAATGGGAAGATGTAAAGGCGAAAGTCTCTCAACAAATACGTGGAAAGGGGGAACTGATCAGAGCGTCCGCGTCGAATCTTGGCTCCTGAAAAGTGGGGGGAAGAAACGTATCGGAGAGGTGATCTGCCGGTGAGGGTCACGGAGGATTCATGGAAAAAAAAAAAAAAAGCAAAAGTCACATCAAAAAGTACATGAAGAAAACTTGGAAAGGATACCTCGCAGCTTCAGTTGTCAAACCGTTAACTGGGAAGGGGAAAAGCCAGGCAAAAAAAAAAAAAGAAAGGGTGACAGGGAGACTGGGCGCTAGGAAAAAAACAAGGGGGACTGCCAATACGACTTAAACAACGGAGGGAAAGTAACGCAAAACAATGAATTCCATTCTACTAAAACACAAAAGATAGGATAAAGAATAAGACCGAGGAAAAACTGCCGTACGGGGGTCCGACGGGGGACGACCACGATTGGGGAGACGATGATTCTGGCTCCTGCCTGCGTTCCAAGTAGGAATTTGTGGTTGAAAACCGGAGCAAACCATAAAAAGGGGCACGGGCCCCGAAGGGGCAGTTAGTGTGAGTGGGGGTTCATCCATGGGAGGGTAAGGTGCGTTATGTGGACCGAAAGGGCAGAAAAAAAAAGAGAGTCGATCCATCAAAAAGTTACAGGGGGAAAAAAAGAAAAAAAACAAAAACGTCCGGATTCCAAAAGACCTGTTTAGACGCCACAGGAGAAGGAGGGAAGGGCAGGACAAGGGTCGGGATATGGAACGTAGAAGGGAGAATTTCCTGAAGGCCTTGGCGAAAAGGGGGCAGAGGGGGGGTCAACTGTCACAGGAGCGCGGAATTCCCCAGGAAGAAACGGGGAAGGGTGGGGGGAAAAAACGGGTCAGTGATGAAAGGGGGACCAAGGTTCAACAGCGTGGGGGACGGCGAAATCGCAGTGGCGACACGTGGATGGACATCGGGGAACCAAACACAAAAAGGGCGGCAAAGAGTGGGGGAAAAGAAGCCGGGGGGACCCGTAGTAGCCAAACCCGTGCAAAAGGAAAACACATCGCATTGTTTTCGGGTAAGCGCAGGGGGAGATGCCACAGAGAAAGACCATTGGGACCGCAAAAAAACAGGGGAAAAAGGACAACCGCAACCGGAAATGAGCAAACTGAAAGGGATTCCTGCGAACGAAAAGGCAGGGAAGGGTAGAACAGCGGGGTCACAAACCGGTGGGGTGAGTACCCGAAGATGCAAAAAGGGCCGTGTGGGGGAGGGCACGGCTGGATTGCCGTTCTGTAGTTGAAGTTTCCACGTCGAAAAAAAAAGGGCAAATGAATTGGGGAAGGGGGGAAGAAGGGGAGAGAAACGGCCCCAAGGAGGGGGGGGAACTGATGAAATCTCTCAAAGGTCCAAAAGGCATGAACAGTTGTAGGTAGATAGGACCAAACTTGCCAGAGTATAAGCTGACAGAGTCATGAACGGGGAGGTGGAGGATCCATTAGAAGCGTAAGCTTGCCATTTCAAAAAGGAAAAAGGAGGCAGCCTGCGGTCGAATCTAGGGGTTAATGAAAAAACCGACTGGGGGGGGGGAGAAACGGGGGTCTTGAAAGCAAAACAGGCGTGAGAACAAGGGTAAACAGCAAACTTTGATCAGGGAGGGATTTGTAAACAAGTGAGGCCTGAACAGTCAAAGGATGAAGTGTAAAGGGGGAACAAAATAACGAGTAATAATTGGCAGGCGAAAACCCCAGGACAAATAATGTGAAAGGTTGGGCTATAGGGGCCGAGATCCGGAAGGCCCAAAGAAACAGTCGGCAGGAAGTCAGATGGAAAAAATGCCGGGGTTAACCTCGGAACAAAAAACGGGGGTCCAAGAGCAAGTAGGCGGGAAAAGAAAACCGGGGGGGGGTAAAGGAACTTATTCCAGCAGGGGAAACGCCAGGAGTACGTGATAAAAGCACTTAAATCACCAGTACGCTGAACGGATGGGTGTGAGAGGGTACGGGGATGAGGGCCTGACTGGGGGGGCAAGGTAAAGGAAGAATTTTCAGCAGAACGGCTGAAGGGGGAAGAAGACGAAGATAATGGAGGGTGTCCTGCTCAAACCACGCTCACAAAGGAAAGGAAAAAACCAAAAGGAAAGGGAAGCGCGGGGGAGGGGGCAACAAAGGGACACAAGCAAAGCCTGCTCATCGTGCTGGCAGAGGGGGAGAGCACATGGGGAGGCTTAGACTGGATTTTTCAAAACACTGAAAAAAAACGGAGCGTTTTCGGTAAGAAGGGTTTACCACCACAGGGGCCACATTGTCAGGAAAAATTTTGCCCAAAGGGGGGGGGGACAAGAAGGGAAAAAAGAGGGGGGGCAACAGCAAGGGGATGGACAACTGGGGACGGCCAGCCCAGCCACGAGAAAGAAAAACAGAAATCCGACTACCAAAGAAAAAGAAACGCAAGGCCAGACGAGTGGGCCAAGCGGGCCAGGCGGCAAGACTGTCCACCGATCAGCAAAGGAGCAAGAAAAAAAGAACCAGGAAATGCCGAATCGGTACAAACGAAGGAGCCGAGAGTCGAGTGCGGGGGACTTGTGACAAAAAAAGGCCATCGTCCCGTTCGCAATTTGAAGAGAGGAGGATGATAGGAACGGAGGGCAGACAGCGGGAAAAAAAAAAAAAAAAAAAAAAAAAAAAAAACAAAAAAAAAAAAAAAAAAAAAAAAAAAAACAAGGCACCGGGGAGAAAACGGAGGCGGTGGTCTTTTGGGGGGGTTAAACCCTGGTTATGTTTGGGCAACGAAAATACGAAAATGCCTGAAAAGGGGGGTCAACATAGGAAAGTTGCGCAGAATTGGGGGGGGGGGGGGGGCCGACCCGCGGGGTCAAACGTTACGTTCGGGGGGGGATGGCAGAGGAAGGAAAAGAAGGACGGGGAGACCCAAAAGAACGTCTGCAGCATGGTTTGAGGGAGCCGCCGACACGAGAGCATGGAAAACTGAGCAAGAAAAACAAAAAGAGAAAGGAGCGGGGAAGGCGGGTCCCATGTCCAACTGAATCACCAACCAGCCGCAAGTAAACTCCCTCCCAAGGCGGGGTCAGGGAGAAGAAATTAAAAGTTGGGGGAGGAAAAAGGAAAGGCAGCAACGCGGGTGACAATGCGTTCACATAAATAGAAGCTTTGAGCACGCGCCAGGGAAGGGGAGAGCGGGGAGGAAAAAGCACTCCTGTAAGGGGATAGATCCCGACAACAAACAAACGAGGAATGAAGGAAGAGATTCCCCTTCTACACGCAACAGACAGAGGGGGGGGGGAAGCAAACCGAAAAGAGGGAGAAGAGAGAACATCGGGGAATCGAAGAGGAAACCGATTGCATAAAAACCAAGCGGGGGGGGGCGGAACGTTCATCCCATCCGGGATCAGCATAAAAGAAAACATGGATAGGGAAGGTCAAAAGACGGGGGGGGGAAAGAAGACATCGTTGACAGAACTAACGGGAGGTCAAAAACGAAGTTCACCCTTATTAAGGATAGATCGCGCGGCGAAAGGGGAGCCCAAAAAAAGGCAAAGGAGAAACAACAGCAAGTAGCGGGGGAAAAAAACGCGAAAGCAACGAGTCCAGTAACGGTGGTCCGACAACAAAAGGAAGCAAAACAAAGTTTATCTCATGACAGAGGAGTTCGAAAGAAAGAACGACAAGAGAATACTGGAAAGAACGCCCGGAAAAAAGACCGACGCAATCTATCCCACTGGAGTCAACAAAAAAGGGGAAAAAGATGTCCAATGTACAGGAAAAACCCACGTCAAGAGTGGAAGCGAGAGGGGGGGACCGCATGAGGCACATCTTGGGCCTCCAGGGGGGGGGGGGGGGGAAAGAATGCTTTGAAAAAGACAAGAAATCAAGGCCGGGACAACAGGACAAAGGGGGAAAAAGAGGGGGGGAGGGACTCCAATAAAGGTACTATTCAGGTGGACCTTTGAGGGGTGCAAGCGGCAGGAGGAAACCGCAGGGGAGCCACAACGACTGAGGGGACACACCTCATTGGTTACAAAGAGGAATCCAAACAGGCAAACGCTTTTGTTGAAGTGAAAACAACTCCTGAAAAATGGGGGGGGGGGGGAACTGAAGGAAAGACAACGAAAAGGGAAAAAGTAGCAGGGGATCGGGGGAAATCAGAAAGGGATCCCATGCCCTCTAACAGATGCCAAAAATCGGGGGAGGACCTGGACACATACGAAGTGTCAAAGAAACACCTGACTCCACCTCCGAAAGGGTGACGGAAGAACGGTGCGGGGGGCATCATCATATCAAGGCAGGCGCTAAAAAATCACAGCAAAAATGCGCCTGATCGGGGGGGACAAACACGTCATCCAGCCCTGCCAAAGGTTATACACCATAACTCTATCAGCTACAGGGGAAGGGGAGGCGGGGACCACCTTGGACAAACGAGGTTACCATGTGCGGGAAAATACTCTCACAACCGGCAAAGGGAGAAGCGACCTGTATCAAAAACGAAGAATGTATTGGGGGGAGGACTACGAAGGGGGTGAATCAGGAGTCAACAGAAAAACCATGGGCCGAGCCGAGGCGAATTGAAAAAGGCCAACAAACTGATCTTGTGAAACCAATTTGGAGAAAACACGGGGAAACAAACGGGCGACGGTTCAACCATGTGGATCAAAAAAAAAGAAATCAGAAAAACAGGGGCACAGTCTGAGGCGCACAGCAGATGTTGGAAGCCTGCTCTCACCGGGTCAAAAACACGGAGTATTAAGGAAAAAGATTCAAAAGACATTGGACAACCGCCGAAACGCAGAAGCGATCGCCTAAGTAAGCGGAGGAATCGCAAGCTACGGAGCGCATGGAATTCCCCATAAAAAAGAAACTAGGAGAAAGAACGCGCAAGGAGGGGGACAAAAAAAGGGGGGCTAGCACCCCCGACGATGTAGCGGAAGCTCAGGCCGCGCTACTCATGAAAAGCAAATCATCGGTGCGCAAAAACACGGACAGCAACCAAGGAAACCAAGCAAATGCTTGGAGGTGGGGGGGGCCAAGGCAATATCATAACGATAAAAAAGAAGGGAAAACGCCCCAAAAAAAGGGTCCAATATATGGGGGGGTAAAGAACAAAAACAACAAAAAAAGGATCTCAAAAAGCAGAGCTGGCAGTCCCGCAAAAGGGAAGGAAGGATCTCCGCAAAAGGTGTCCTGGGAAAAAAAAAGGTAGATGACACAATGGAGAAGAAGGGGAAAGATGAGGATCAAAAAGCAACTACCCCTAGCAGGACTGTTTCCGAGGGCACGGACGGCAAAAACCGGACTTTGCGACCAACGTAAAGGTAAGATGGGGGACCATCAAAAAGGGCTGTGAAACGCAACGGAGGAAGTCCAAATGGTAAACTGGGCAGAAAGGCGGTCCCCAACGGGAAGACACACTCACAGAACTGAAAGCTTCCAGGCATGAGTGGGACAAAAACAACATAAGGGGAAGTCCAAGAATGTCGAATTTACGTGACGAGGGGAAATGCTGAAAAAAAAAATACTGCAGAAACGTCAGCCTTCCCGGAAACACTGTCGAAAGAGCGGTTTGGCTCAAAATGCAACCATGGGAAGACGTGGGGACAAAGGGGGAGGAGAAGAGAGGGTGTCACGGAATCATCGCAAAAAACACTTCACCACAAAGGAACAGGAGAGGGAAAAAAGGACAAAGAGAAGAAGCCCTCCGGGGCGCCCTTTAAACCTGGGCAAGGGCCTATAAAAACCCAACCCAAAAAGGAATGTGTGGGGAAAAGGGGAAAAAAAAGGAATGAAACAAGAAAGCAACGATTCCGGCAAAAACCAATAGGAGGGGTCAGGGCGTGAACAAAACAGGAACGCAGATAGTTGCGACCGGTCAAGTATAGACTAGAAAAAAAAACAAAACGGGGAGAAGGAGAGAGAATAGGAGGCATCCGAAGGATGAAAGTCGGGGGGACCGGGACGTTTCAACACGAAAAGGGGGCGAGGAAGGCTGCAGACCGCACCCTGATAACAGAGGGGGTGTGTGCAGACCAGTGCAAGAAAGGGGGGGGACAATTCCCCCCAAACGGCAAAGGTAAAGGTGGAAATCGGCAAAAGTTAGGGTGAAGGTGCTGGGCGGGACGGGGGAAAGAAGGGCCATAACAAGGGGGAGGGTCGATGACCAGAACAGTTTGACAGGGGGAAAAGCCTCGGCCTTCCAAAAAGTTCCCACCGGATCCAAAAGCAGTTCTACGCGAAAATGGCACAGGGGGAGAAAAAAAACGGTATGGGAGGGAAGGGGGAAAACAAAGGGTCGACATTGTCTTGGGAAAGATTTAGCGGGCCGTGGAGGTGTTGCACCCCCACCACAGGGACAAGGGACGCCAGTCTGTGCAAACGGGCAGGGCAGGGGCCCCGGGTCCTTCTCACAGGACCATGGTGTAAACAAACCAGGGGGAAGAAGGCCAGTCAACGCAAAAGGGTTCGAAGCACGGGGGGTGATGAAAAAGAGACATCACCAATAGGTTCGGCAAAATAGAAAAGGGACGAAAAAAAAATAACGGGAAAAAGGGGGGACAACAACCGTGCACTTGGAACAAAGGGAGGAAGGAGTTTCTTGGGGGAGGTAAGAGGTGGTGTGTCAGGGGAAGGGCTGAGTCGGGGGGAGACGCGTCAAACCTGTCCAAAGGGGGACAGGGCAGAAGTTGAAAGGAAAAAACATGAGATCCCGCAAAAAAAAGGGGGAGGCGGGTCGCGAAAAGAACAGCAAAGCATCGGGACCAGGGGGGTTGGGGGGGCAAACATTGGGTTCTCTACCAACAAGTGCCGGGGACGTAAGGGCGGGCGGGGAGGGGGTCGGGGGGGAATGGAAATAGTTAGGGGAAACCGGACAGACCAAGGGGGGAAATTTGGAAGGGGTGTGAATTGGGGCGCGCGGAAAACGACGGAGAAGGCAAATGGGGGCTGGGGGAGGACAAGACGGAAAGGGCCGAAAGGTAAGAAACGTAGATCAACATGGGCAAGAATAGAAACGTAGAGGAGCACTGGGACGAAAAATGGGTGATGAAGGACTGAAAAAAAAAAAATAGGCGGGGGGCCGAGGGTGTTCAAACAGGAAAAGGGTACAGGTTGCTCTAGCGTGAAAGACGACCTGTTCCCCAAATGAACCGCAAGGTGGGTGGAAAGAGGGAAGGTCCAAATTCATCCATACAAAAGTCAGGAAAACGGGCACGACCAGGATACAGCACCTTGATGAGTGGCGGAGTTGCGCCATTTAACACAAAACAGAAAGAGGGCAAAAAAAGGGGAGGGGTTGGTTTCCCTGGAGTGGGAATCAGAGGGGGGGTGACGGTCTGAAGGGGTAAAGTGGGTCGGGGGGGCCAAACCAAACAGTGTCAATAGTGGTGCTTGTGATACGGGAGCGCCCAAGTCTGGAGGCAGGAAGGGAGAAGAAATGGGAGGCCGGGAAACAGACCAAAAGGTCAGAAAACAAAATAGTCGCCTGGGTCAAGGAGCAAGGGGGGGAGGAAGACAGAAAAAAAGGTACGCCCTCCAGGAAAAGTAAAGGAAGGAGGGCCGCTCCCCAGTGAAAAAAAACGATGATATCAGTGGGGGTCAGGACTGGGGCGAGCGAAGAAAAGTGGGGGAGGGGGACGAAAGGGTCACGACATTCTGGAAAGGCCAAGAAACAACTGAATCGGGAAAAAATTTAAAAAAAAAAAGACAGCACCAAGCGGAAACGGAGGTCCCGCAAAATCTGTCTGCGGGGGGTCGCAACAAAGGAGAAAATTTTGAAACAAAGGAAAACCTTCTCAAAGGCAGGGGGACCGACATTTATATAGAGACATGGGGAGGGCCCCTGAGAAGTTTTTAAAAAAAACTCCCCCGAACGAACAGGTAGGGGGGTTATTTAGAAAGTTAAACAAACCCGGGAAAATCACAGGGGGTGGGCAGGAAAAATCCTGGGGGATCACTCGGGGGGTGAAAAAGGATGGTTCACGCCAGCGGTTTGGCAGACAAAAGAAAGTGTTGCCCAACAGCCCAAAAGAAACAAAAAAAAG